>WBZM01000059.1_pt1 | contig 178272 bp, 126 predicted proteins | sample 5204271 | NCBI WGS metagenome assembly WBZM01 (sample SAMN12344346, study PRJNA552823) | activated sludge metagenome | biome: Activated sludge suspended growth; feature: Nitrification reactor; material: Wastewater; isolation source: activated sludge from nitrification reactor of wastewater... | reverse complement strand
TTCATGGCTTCGGGACGTTTGCGCAAGCAGCGTCCCGTTTTTCATTACTGATAGTTTAGATTTTCTTAGTTTTATACCTTCATTGTTCATTATGAAAAACCTGCATTTAATCATTGTTGCAATTTGTTGCTTTGTTTCATCATGTGATAACACTTCAAAAAATATTCCGTCAATAGGATTTTTAGATATTGCAGAAGATGCAACTTTAGCAAAAGCACGAACAGGATTTTTAGATGCATTGGCAAAGAATGGCTTTTCTGAAAAAGACAAAACACTAAAAGTTTATTTTTCAAATGCACAGGGAGAAATTGCTGTCTTGAATCAGGCATGCGATTATCTTATTTCAAAAAATGTAAAACTCATTGCAGCCAATTCAACACTTTCAACAATTGCAGCAGTGCAGCACACAAAAAATATCGCTGTATGTATGATGGTGGCACCACGTCCCGATCTTGCAGGACTCACAGATGCTCAGGGAAACTATCCTAAAAACCTCTTTGGTGTTTTTGAAACTCTGGCATATATTGACAGCTCTGTTGCATTGATAAAACGTTTCTTCCCTGATGCAATGACTGTTGGCACTATTTACAATTCCAGCGAACCACAATCGCGAGATGCTCTTGAAGAATTGCAAAAAGCAGCTACAGCAGCAGGAATGAAAATTATTGCCATGCCGGTTACAAATTCTTCAGAAACACAATTGGTAACACAATCACTCATTGCCAAAAAGCCCGATGTATTTTTTGCACTCCCCGACAATGTCATTTTTGCATCGTTCGAAACAGTGGTTAAAGCATGCAATGAAGCACAACTTCCGGTTTTTACCAGCGAAGCAGGTTTGGTTGGTCGTGGTGCTATTGCATCCTACGGGGCCGATTTTTATCAATGGGGTTTTCAGGCAGGAGTGGAAGCAGCAAATTATCTTAAATCCAATCCTGCCACAATGTTAAAACCCGAGATTGTTAAGGTCAGGCAATATGTATTCAATAATAAAGCAGCAGCTCGTTTTAACCTTGTTGCACCCAATGGTTTTATGGTAATTGTACCCTAATGGAAGTAATTATTCCTGCAATTATTCAAGGTTTCTGTTATGCTGCTATGGCATTTGGCATTTATCTGACCTTGCGGATTTTTAATATTCCGGACATTACTACTGACGGCAGCTATACATTGGGTGGTGTTGTTGCCGCAGTTTTAATTTCAAATCATTGGCATCCTTCTTACGCAATGCCCATTGTACTTGTTGCAGGTGCCTTGGCAGGTGTTGCAACAGGTCTTATTCACACACAACTAAAATTGCATCCGTTGCTTGCAGGTATTTTGGTGATGACATCACTTTATTCTATCAACCTGTTTATTATGGGAAGACCCAATATTCCATTAATCAACGAGGCAAATATCTTTAATGATAACACAAGTTTTAATATGTTATTGGCAGCAATGTTTTCCATTGTTTTGTTGTTGTTGTTATTCTGGCTAATGAAAACCGATTTCGGTATAGCAATGCGTGCAACAGGCAGCAATGAATTAATGGTTAAAGCTATGGGCATTAATACTAATTTTATGAAAGTTGCCGGATTGGCAATTGCCAATGCATTGACAGCATTAAGCGGTTATATGATGGTGCAGTATCAGGGATTTGCTGACATTAATATGGGTATTGGAATTGTTATAGCAGGTTTAGCTGCTGTTATTTTGGGTGAATCGTTTACAGCATTTTTCAAATCATCTTCTATACTGAGTGCATTAATTTCCGTCTTATTAGGTTCTGTTTTATTTCGATTACTTTTAGCATTTGCATTGCTTGCCGGAGTGCCACCACAAATGCTTAAATTACTTACAGCAATTCTTGTGTTGCTGGCAGCAGGAGTTTTTAAATTTATTTTTAGACCTGCACAATGATTGAAATATTTCATATAAGTAAAAAGTTTTTTGATGGCGAAAAGCCTGTCATTGCTTTGTATCCTACATCGTTACGTATAAAAGAAAAAGAATTTGTGATTATTGTTGGTGCGAATGGTTCCGGAAAATCTACTTTACTGAATGTTATTGCAGGAACTATATTATGTGATGAAGGTAAAATTGCTGTTGATAGCAACGATATTACTGCACTTAAAGAACATGAACGAAGTCGTTTTATTGCCAGAGTATTTCAAAATCCGCAATCAGGGACTGCCTCAGACCTTACTATTATAGAAAACTTCCGTTTAGCGGCTTTACGAAGTCATTCAAAGATTTTAAGAATAGGCATTGATAAAAAATTTGTTGACTCCATCAGAGAAAGAGTTTCATGGTTAGGACTTGGTCTCGAAGATCAGCTAAACCGAAAGATGGGAGCACTGTCCGGAGGACAACGTCAGGCACTGACAGTAGTGATGTCAACAATGGATGATTTTAAACTTCTGTTGATGGATGAACCCACTGCAGCTCTTGACCCTAAAAGTGCAGAACTCATTATGAAACTAACCTCACGGATATTAAATCAAATGCCGGTTGCTATATTAATGGTTACTCATCAAACCAAACAGGTTCTTGACTACGGAAACAGAATTATTCAAATGGCATCTGGTCAAATAATAAGAGATTTAGATAGCACATCAAAAGAGAAACTTACCCTGAATGAAATTATACATTGGTTTGATTAACCTGAAGAATCCGGGAATGAAAAACCTTCTTTAGAGTGACATTTTCAACCTTTTGCCAAATAATATGTTGTTTTCATTGGTAATTTGGGGCTATTCCATACATTATTTGTAAGTTTGCATCACTATTTGCTGTATGGAAATTAAAGCAGGAGAGCTTCTTAGCAGTATCAACACACCTGACGATTTAAGGAAAATTAAACCGGAGCAGCTTGAACAGGTTTGTAAGGAGTTACGACAGTTTATTATTGATATAGTTTCTGTTAATGGAGGACACTTTGGTGCAAGCCTGGGTGTTGTAGAATTAACAGTTGCACTTCACTATGTTTTTAATACACCCAACGATCAGTTGGTTTGGGATGTGGGTCATCAGGCCTATGGTCATAAAATATTAACCGGCAGGCGCGATGTTTTTCACTCCAACAGAATATATAAAGGCATTAGTGGTTTTCCAAAACGCAGCGAAAGTGTTTACGATACTTTTGGTGTAGGTCATAGTTCAACTTCAATTTCTGCTGCACTTGGAATGAGTGTTGCAAGCAGATTAAAGGATGATAAAAGCCGTCAGCACATTGCTGTAATTGGTGATGGAGCCATGACAGCAGGCATGGCATTTGAAGCACTCAATCACGGAGGTGTAGAGAACAGTAACCTTCTTGTTGTGCTTAACGACAACTGCATGAGTATTGACCCCAATGTCGGTGCACTGAAGGAATACCTTACAGACATTACAACATCACCAACATATAATAAAGTTAAAGACGAAATCTGGAAAGCATTAGGTGTCATCAGTAAGTTTGGTCCCAATGCACAAGCTATTGCACAAAAAATAGAGAATGCAATGAAATCGGCTGTACTTAAACAAAGCAACTTATTCGAATCACTTCGCTTTCGTTATTTCGGGCCTATTGATGGACATGATGTAAACCATCTCACCAAAGTACTTGAAGATTTAAAAAATATTCCCGGCCCCAAAATTTTACATTGTCTTACAGTAAAAGGAAAAGGATTTAAACTTGCCGAACAAGATCAAACAAAATGGCATGCACCGGGATTGTTTGATAAAATAACCGGTGAAATTTTTAAGCCGCAAAACAACACACCTCAACCACCAAAATATCAGGATGTATTTGGTCACACCATGGTGGAACTTGCAGAAAAGAATTCAAAAATTGTTGGTGTAACACCTGCAATGCCATCGGGGTGTTCATTAAATATTATGATGAAAGCAATGCCTGATAGAGCATTTGATGTAGGTATTGCAGAGCAACATGCTGTGACATTTAGTGCAGGTATGGCCACACAAGGGCTTATTCCATTTTGTAATATTTACTCATCATTTATGCAGCGTGCCTACGATCAGGTGGTGCATGATGTTGCACTTCAAAAATTAAATGTTGTTTTCTGTCTCGACAGAGGAGGCCTTGCCGGTGCTGACGGACCTACACATCATGGTGCATTTGATATTGCATATATGCGATGCATCCCTAATATGATTGTAAGTGCTCCGATGAATGAAGAAGAATTGCGCAATCTGATGTACACTGCACAACATGATAACTTAGGACCTTTTTGTATTCGTTATCCAAGAGGTAATGGTGTGTTGACAGAATGGCGTACACCTTTCAAAGCAATTCCTGTAGGAACAGGCCGTAAATTAAGAGGTGGTGAACAGGTTGCTATTTTAACTTTCGGACATCCGGGTAATTTTGCAGTAGCAGCATGTGATGAACTTGCAAAAGAAAATATTTATCCTGCACATTACGATTTACGTTTTGTGAAACCGCTTGACCAAATGTTGCTTCACGAAGTTTTTGCTAATTTTAAAAAGATTATAACAGTTGAAGATGGTTGTCTGCAAGGAGGAATGGGAAGTGCTGTTGCAGAATTTATGATTGATAATGGCTATGCTGCAGAAATTGTCAGACTGGGTATCCCCGATCAATTTATTGAACATGGTGAGCAATCTGAATTATATGCAGAATGTCATTTTGATATGCAATCTATAATGAAAACTGTTAGACAGTTAATTGCTGCCTCACATCACGGCATTAAATCACTCAAGTAACTTTTTTTTTTCAGATAAACTAGTTAAGCCATTCAATGTTTCTTATTGAATAGGGTTGAATTTTTTTTGTAATCACCATTATCTGTATGACATAAATAAAGAAACCCGACTTCTCGAGTCGGGTTTCGGGGGGGACATACACAATGAATAACTTAATTACTCATCGACTTCTGTTTCTGTAGCATTGCCCGGAACTGTTTTAACCTTTTCCCATTGGCCTGTGCCCCAGTTATATTTTTCTATTTCATAGCGTTCAACTCCTGTATCCCATTTATCATATTTAGTCCACCACAGTCTGCTGTTTGCATACTCCCATTTCGACTGAAGCAATATGGAAGAACTGTTACTGCTTAATTGACCAGCCATATTACAATCACTGATTACTTCTATTTTATAGTAATAGTTTTGTTCATTCACATTTACTGCAAAGTCTTCGTAGCTTGTAACATTTGCAGATACTGTTGCCAGCAACGAATAGAAGTTTCCTGTTGTGTCAGTACTACGATAAATGTTGTATTGCATTACTCTTTCTGGATGTAATCTTGGTTCAGACCATTCTGTCAGTACAAAGTTGTTGTTCACTACTGTTGAACGTACAATGATGGCTTGTTGCTCCTGCAAATTGTAATCAGGTTTTGCTGCTGCTGTATCACTGTATGATGTGTAAGTTGTTCCACAAAGATCATAAGCTTTTATTCTGTAGCTGTAATCATCAGGACATATCATTGTTGAATCAAAGTAATATAATGTTGATGCAGGAACAGTGGCAATAACAGCACTACTTCCATTGCTCACTTCAGTTCTGCTGATTTCATATTGCGATACCGGACAACCCTGATATGGTGTCCATGTAACATTGATACCATTGCTGCTCTTATTTGCACTTACGTTTATTGTAGTATGAGCTTTCAGCACATTTAATGGTAGTGCAAACGAACATCTGTCAAGTGTTTGAAGCTTGTAGGTATAAGTATTGTTCAATGTATTCAATCCATTTTCAGTATATTTTGACTCCGGATTCATTGTAGAGTTACTTGGATTATTATCTGTATATACATTCACATAATTTCCACTTGAAGGATCCAATCGCCACAACTTATAAGCACCTAAATCTAATGCAGCACTATTGGCCCATTTAATTTCTACTTGCGTATCAGATATTACACTCACACTATATATAGGATCTTGTGGTGGAGGTAATGTATCAAATACCTGAATGTAATTTGCTTTCACAATTGAATCAGTACATCCATTGCTATTGGTAACTGTCAATGCTACCGTATAGAATCCTGGTGTCAGCAATGGAATAGAGAATGAAGGATTGTTTGTACTGAAGCCTCCAATTGTCCATTGATAAACCGGTGACAAAGTATCTGAGGATAGATTGTTAAAAGTGAAGTTTGTTCCTGAGCATGATGCATTTTGGTCTGCCGCAAAATCTGCAACCGGTGAAAGTTTAACTCTGATAGTTTTAGGAAGATAGAAAGTGTCTGTACATCCTGTAGAATTATAAGCAATCAGATAAGGTTGATAAATTCCCGGCTGCGTATATGTTGCCTGTACATTATTTCCTGAAGCTGTTGTGCCATTGCCAAAATGCCATACCACAGAATCGCTGTTTGTTGGCAGTGATGTAAAGTTAGCAGTAAATGGTGAACAACCTGTTGTATCATTAGTGAATGCGTTTGCTGTTGGTGTTTGCATCACCTGAATGTTATGTGTTGCAGTATCCTTGCATCCATTTGCATTGGTTATAATAAGTGTTACAGCAAATGCTCCTGAGTCAGCAAATACGTTTGTTGGATTTAATGCATTTGAGGTAGTTCCATTACCAAAATTCCAAGCAAAGTTTGCATTGATAGTATCAGAAGATTGATTGTTGAAGTTTATTGTCAATGGTGAACATCCCGAAGTTGCAGATGGTGTAAATGCCGCCATCGGTGTTTGGTTTACCTGTATTGTTTGTGGCAGAACCAAAGTATCTCTGCAACCTGCAGCATTACTTACTATTAATGTTACAGTATAATTTCCTGTATTTGCATAAGTATGTGTTGGATTAGATGTTGTAGAAGTTGTCCCATCACCAAAGTTCCAGGTATATGAAGTTGCATTGATAGAACTATTGGTAAATACTGCAGTATGCGGACTACATCCTAAAGTATCTGTTGTTGTTGCAATAGCTTTTGGCGACAAGTCAACATGTATTTGTTGTGATGTACTGTCTGAACATCCACTGGCATTGGTAGTAACAAGTGTTACCGTATAATTTCCGGAGTCTGTGTATTGTACAGTTGGATTTGTAAGAGTAGAGGTAGTTCCGTTTCCAAAACTCCATTGATAAGATGCACTATTTGTCTGTGTTGAAGTGTTGTTAAAGTTTACAGTTAATGGTGAACATCCTGTTGATACTGATTTTGTAAATGAAGCAACAGGAGTTTGATTTACTGTAATGTTGTTAGGTAAAATCAATGTATCCTTACAACCAGCACTTGATGTGGCTATGAGAGTAACAGTATAAGTTCCTGCATTGGTATATGTGTGGTTAGGAACAGGAGTTGTTGAGGTTATTCCATCACCAAAATTCCAGTTATAGCTCGCGGCATTCAATGAGTTATTGCTAAAGTTTACATTGTATGGTGTACAGCCAACGGTATCGTTTGTAGCGGCTATTGCTGTTGGTGTTTGATTTACTCTTACAGTTCTCACCGTATCATCCATACAACCATTGCTGTTCATTGCCCAAAGCGTTATCTGATAGGTTCCGCTGTCAGGATAGAATGCAGTTGGGTTCTGTAGTGATGAAGTTGCACCATTTCCAAAGTTCCAGTTCCATACAGTACCGGAAATATTGGTTGAAGTATTTGTAAAAGTCACTGCCAATGGAGAACAACCTGTTGTAGCTGATTGACTGAAATTTGCTAAAGGAGATTGCTTTGTATTTATCTGATATGGAAGTGTAAATGTATCACGGCAGCCATTAGAAGTAATGGCAATTAAAGTCACAGTGTATAATCCACCTGTTGTATAAGTGTGTGTTGGATTTGGAGTAGTTGATGTTAATCCATTTCCAAAATTCCATATATAAGATGTTGCATTAGTTGATGAGTTTGTAAAACTAACTGCCAGTGGTGTACAACCTGTTGTGTCATTTGTTGAAGCCATAGCAACAGGGAGACCGTTTACATTTACAGTATGCGAAATACTATCCATACATCCTGATGCATTAGTAACAATCATACTAACAATAAATGATCCTGTATTTGTAAATGTGTAAGTTGGATTCTTTGTTGTATCGGTATCGCCATTTCCAAAATTCCATAAGTAAGTTGCTCCTGATATCTGTGATGATGTATTGTTAAATGTCACAGTATATGGAACACATCCTGATGCAGATGCAGGTGTAAATGCAGCTACCGGTTTATTATTTACATTGATGGCATACGGAAACACTAATGTATCTCTACAACCTGATGCATTTGAAGCAATTAATGTTACAGTGTAATTGCCTGATGAGTTATACGTATGTGTTGGTGTTGCAACCGTTGATGTGCCACCATCACCAAAATTCCATTGATACGAAGTAGCATTAAGTGAGCTGTTTGTAAATGTACTTGTGTATGGTGCACAACCTGCAGTATCTGTTGTAGCAGCTATTGCTGTTGGCGAAAGATTGGCACGAACAGTTCGGGTTGAATCATCAGAGCAGCCATTGCTATTGGTAACTGTTAATGTAACCGCATAGGTTCCGGAGTCTGAATAAACTGTTGAAGGATTTGCAGTTGTTGCTGAATTTCCGTTACCAAAATTCCAGTTGAATGTAGCACCTTGCATATTGGCGGTGGTATTGGTAAAGTTCACATTAAGTGGTGTACAACCAAGGGTAGGACTCATATTAAATCTTGCTCTTGGTGATTGCTTTACATTAATCTGATATGGCAAGACAAATGTATCACGACATCCTGCAGAATTGCTTGCAATTAATGTCACCGTCATCAATCCTCCTGTAGTATAAGTATAGCTAGGACTTACTGCTGTTGAAGTTGCTCCGTTTCCAAAGTTCCACTGATAGCTTGTAGCATTGGTAGAATTATTAATGAAGCTCACAGCATGTGGTGTACATCCTGCAGTGTCTGTGGTTAATGCAAGCGCTGTTGGAGAAATATTAACGGTAATTAGTTGTGATGCTGTATGAGTACAGCCATTGCCATTGTTTACATTCAATACTACCTGATAAGTACCTGAATCAGCAAATACAGCGGAAGGGTTAGCAACTGTTGAAGTATTGCCATTTCCAAAATCCCAGAAATATGTAGCTCCCGAAATAACGGTTGAGGTATTGGTGAAGTTAACGTTTAATGGAGCACATCCGGTTACAGTTGATGCAGTAAATGATGCCAATGGTGTTTGATTTACCTGAATGGTATTGTTGAACACAAAGGTGTCTTTACATCCTGCTGTATTGGTTGCAATCAGTGTAACAGTAAAGTTTCCTGTTCCGGGATAGGTGTGTGTTGGATTTGCTTGTGTTGATGTTCCGCCATCACCAAAATTCCAGTTATAAGAAGTTGCGTTGATTGAGTTATTTACAAAAGTACTTGTGTATGGATTACAACCTGTTGTATCGTTTGTGGTTGCACTTGCCGTAGGCGATAATTTTACTACTACGTTTCTTACTGAGTCGTCTGAACATCCATTACCATTAGTTACTAAAAGTGTAACCGCAAATGTTCCTGAGTCGGGATATAATGAAGAAGCATTAGCAGTTGATGCTGTATTGCCATTACCAAAGTTCCAATTGTAGGTTGCACCGGAAGTATTTGCAGAGGTGTTTGTGAAGTTTACAGTGAGTGGCGAACACCCTGTAGCCGGACTCATATTGAATCGTGCTCTCGGAGTTTGGTTAACAATAATCTGTGATGGGAATACAAGTGTATCACTACATCCTGATGCATTGGTTGCAATTAATGTTACGGTATAGTTACCTGCATTATTGTAAGTATAACTTGGATTAGCAAGTGTTGACGTAGCACCATTGCCAAAGTTCCATTGATAACTTGTTGCATTCAGAGAAACGTTAGTAAAGTTTACAGTATGTGGGCTACAGCCAACAGTATCTGTTGTTGAAGCAATAGCTGTTGGCGAAAGAACAGTCGTAATTTGTGCAGTTGCAGTGTCAGCACATCCTGCAGCATTGGTAACTATAAGGCTAACATTAAAGCTTCCTGAATCGGCATAAACTACAGTAGCATTTGAAGTAATGGCTGTATTGCCATTGCCAAAATTCCACAAATATTGAGGAGTGTTTAATTTAGTTGATGTGTTTGTAAAGTTTACAGTCAAAGGTGTACAACCATTGGTTGCAGATGAACTAAACTGTGCTACCGGTGTTTGATTTACATTTATTGTTTTGGGTAACCACATAGTATCACTGCATCCAAAATTATTGTATGCAACAAAATAAGGCTGATAAGCACCTGCATTATTATAGGTATGCGTTGCAGTAGATGTAGTGGCAGTGTTTAATGCACCTGAAGCTGGATCGCCAAAATTCCAAAGATAGGTGGTAGCATTTATGGAGTTTTGAGTAAATGTTGATGTTAGCGGACTACAACCAACAGTATCTATAGTTGTTGCAGATGCTGTTGGAACAGGATGAACAACTATCGGATTACTGAATATGTAATGTGAAGAGCAACCAAGGTTATCACTTGTAATCAACGAAACTGTAAAGCTTCCTGTTGTAGAATATAAGTGTGTTGGATTTTGTAGCGTAGAGCTGTCGCCATCGCCAAAGTTCCATAACCATGTTTGTGCATTCAATGAACTGTCAGTAAACTGAACTAAGTTGCCTACACAACTTTGCAGACTTACCAGATTGAAATAAGAGAAAGTACCGGGCACATGCAGGTAGTTAACTTTTGTCATTGTATCACGACAAGTTCCGTTGATGGCAATTAAAGTGATGGTATAATCACCGGGAACATTATACACATGCGATGGTGATGTGGCAATAGAGTTAGAGCCATCACCAAAATCCCAATAATATGTAGTAGCGTTAGTAGAAAGGTTGTTGAAATTTACAAGTGCTGGTGCACAGAATGCCTGTGTGGGCACACTAAAGTCAGCAGCAGGGGTTGAAATGGTAACTGCATTCGTCATGACTAAAGTGTCTTTACAGCCTGTGGAGAAGGTTGTTATCAAAGTCACTGTATATACACCATCTGATGTATAAGTATAACAAGGATTAGCTTGTGTTGATGTAGCACCATTTCCAAAATCCCATTTTCTTGAAACAACAGTCGTGTCACTAGCGTCAGTAAAACAAATTGTTGTTGGATTACAACCTCCGGTTGCCGACATGGTAAATTTTGCTTGTTTGTATTTTATTCCTTTAAGACGTTTTGTTGCTGAACATCCATTTGTATCTCTAACCCATAGTGAAATTGTATCAGAGGTTGGTGGAGCATAGAATGTGTAAACCGGATTTTGTGTTGAATCTGTTGATCCGTTATAAAAATTCCAACCCCATTTAATTGCCGGTGTAGGTCCGGTAAGATCAGTTAGTGTAACTGTAATGGGGAAACATTGCGAACTCTGCGTAAATGAGAAATTCGGTGCAGCTCTGTTAATTCTGATTAATGCAGGATAGGTAACCGTTCGCGAACAGGCACCATTGGTTGCTGTTAGCGAAATGGTGTACGCTTTTGGCGTAGTAAAATTTCTTGATGGATTTTCTAACGAAGAAAATCCTGTTGATGATGTTGGATCACCAAAATCCCACCAATAAGAGGTTGCACCAGTTGATGTGTTTGTAAAGAATACAAATTGATTCGTACAACTTGACGTTGGTCCATTGATAACAAAAGAAGGCTGTGGATTTGTTGTAGTAATACTATCAGTATAAGTATTGACACATCCATCACTGCTTGTCACAGTTACAGAAACCGTGAAAGTCCCGGCCTGATTATAAGTATATGTTGGATTAGCAGATGTTGATGTACCAACACCATCACCAAAGTTCCATTGTATGTTTGACCAAGGACCTCCTGTTAATCCAAAAGTAAATGCCTCATCGTGACAACCGGCCTTTTTATTTACTGTTATCGGATTAGGATAGCCTAAAGTGATTGTTGTACTTAAACTCGTCATACAACCACTTTGCAGAACAATATTCAAAACTACAGTATATGTTCCCGGTTGCGCATAAGTATGCGAAGGAAATTGAGTTGTAGCATGTGGTGAACCATCACCAAAGTCCCAATCCCATGAAACTACATCCATAGTGGTATCACTAAAGTGAATCAGATAGGGTGCACAAGGTGTAGCTTGAATATAAGTGATTGGTGAAATGAGCATTGGGAATATTTGAACAATGGCAACAGGATTAAAAAATTGCGAGCATCCTGATCCATTATTTCCCGGCATGAATGAATTTAATGTTACTGTAAATATTCCAACAGAATCAAAGGTAAAAGTTGGATTAGCTACATTGCTTGTATCATTGGTTAGCCAAGGCACACCAAAATCCCAATGGAAAACTGTAGCTCCTGGCAATGGGTTGGTAAATGATACAGGATAAGGTTGGCAACCTTTAATTGTGTCCGGTACAGTATAAAGAACAGAAGCATCCCTGACTTTTACAAAGTTTTTTATAAGCGTGTCTTTACACCCTGCCGCTGATGTAACAATTAGATTGGTTGAGTATGTTCCAACGTTATTATAAATATGTGTAGGATTTGATAGTGTTGATGTGTTTAATGCACCTGAGGCCGGATCACCAAAATTCCATTCATAAGAAACTACGCCTGCATTGTTTTGAGGTATAAAATTTACACTTAATGGAGCACATCCGGAACCGGGTGAGAAGTAATAGCTGGCTACAATTTCATTAACTACAATATAGTTGTTCTTTACCAGTATTTTCTCGCAACCATTTGTGCTAAACGCATGTAATATTACATTATAAGTACCTGCTGTTGTATAAACCTTCGATGGTGATACAAGTGTTGAAGTAGTACCATCTCCAAATTCCCAAAGATAAGTGGCAGCACCAGTTGATGTATTGTTAAACTGCACTGCAAGAGGCTTACATCCTGTTGTTGGGTTAGATGTAAATGCCGCCACCGGTGGCTGATCAACAACAATAATATTATTTAAGATCACACCGCCATTACATCCACTTGACGTTGTAACGTAAAGTGAAACAGAGTATGTTCCTGAGTTTGCATAAGTGTGTGAAGGGTTTGCAACAGTTGAAGTGTTTTGAGCTCCTGATGAAGGATCACCAAAATCCCATGCATAACTTGTAGCGCCTGTTATTGATGGCGCAGTAAAATTTGTTGTTAACGGCTTACATCCTGCACCATTGGTCCATGTAAATGTTGGTGTAAGTGCTGTGCCAATGGTAATCATATTGTTTATAGCAGCCGTGTCTGAACATCCATTAGCATCAGTCACAATCAAACTAACATTATAAGAACCTTGAGTTCCATAAGTATGTGTTGGATCTTGTAGTGTAGAAGTGTTTGCACCACCTGAAGAGGGCTGACCAAAGTTCCATTGATAACTTACAACACCGGCAGACGATGAGTTAAACTGAATTACCTGATTGGCATCACATGTGCTAGAAGGATTTGCTGTTAACTGTGCTGTCGGTTGACCATAAACAGTAATATAGTTTGTTTGTGTTTTTACATTTGAACAACCATAGGATGAATAAGCTACTAACTTAACAGTATAGGTACCCGGAATGCTATAAGTATGTGTCGGATTGGTTTGTGTTGATGAAAATCCATCACCAAAATCCCAAATACAAGATGTGAAATTTGATGATGTGTTATTGAATATTACAGATAGTGGACTACAACCTGATGTAACATTAGATGAAAAGTTTGCGGTCGGGAATGAAACAACATCAATATAATTTGGAATGATCAGTGTATCCGATTTTCCTGAAGTACTGTTGTAGGCAATGAGCTTTACAGTATAGTTCCCGGGAGCTAAATAAACAGTTTGCGGATTGGGTAATGTTGATGTATTACCATTTCCAAAATCCCAGAAGTAACTTGTGGCTAAAGTTGATGTATTACTGAAATGTACCGTCAAGGGTACACAACCTTCTGTAGAATCAGCAGCAAAGGATGCTGTTGGAATCTGTGCTTTGGCACTAAAAGTGCCCAGCAGAAGTGTAATTGCAAAACATAACTTCCACGTGATGTTTCTGCCTGTGGTAAAGTATCTGTTCATATCTGATAAGTTTAAAAAATTCAAAGTGTAATGTCGTCCCTTATTTATTTTTTATTTCTGATCCTCCGGCTTTTTATCCGAAGCATAGTTTGATTTCGGATCATAACTTGAATCAAGATTTATTACTGTATTAGTAGAGCTGTAATATTGCGAGCCATCGCGAGCAATCTTTTTTACTCTGTAAAATGCATATCCGTTTGGTGGTGTTTGATCCATCCATGAATAGAAAAGTTCAACAGCAGTACCAAGGCCTTCTTTTATACCTACTGACTCATACACTTTTCCATCAAGTGATCGTTCAACGATATAAAGACAATCAGCCGATTCGTTTTTAGCTGTCCAGTTCAGAAATACTTTTCCTGAATTATAAATGGTTGTGTAATTTGCAATAGTTCCATTTAAGCCGGCATCTGCCATTAATGCAGGTTGCGTATTTGCAGTTTGTGCTGTTGCCGAATGAAGTGTTACAAGCATCAAAAAGAAAATGATGGCCTGCACAAAAAACAAGAACTTAATTGCTGAACCTTTTATACCATCGCGATTATAGTATCTGCGTGGCTTTGAATACATGGCAAAGCGGTTTTCACGAACCATCTTGTAAAAGTCCATTGTGTTGTTCATCGTTGTATCTTCCATAATGATATATTTTTATAAGTGAAATTTACGTTTTATATGAGCAGTGGTTTTTGTAATTTCTGATAAAACATTACATTGTAATATATCTGCACATTTTCTTTTCATATCGGCTTTTACGCCCGTTTTGTATCCGGGTTACACTTTTCTTTAAATTGATATTATTATAATTCTTAATCAGGGTATTTCTTGTATGCCTGTATTGTAGTATTTCAGCCGTTTATCCATAACTATATTTAAATTATATGAAGACAATGGATTAATACTTGGTTTGAATTGCGCAATCGGATGATTAGATGAACCGTTAATTTTTTTTAAAAAAGCTAAAACCTTGCAGTTTTTTTTGCGTAACAAGGAAGAGTCTTTAAAAAATAAATCAAAAGCTTATATGGATATATTAAGAAAAACAATTAAGAAACTTAGTGATGAAGAGTATCAGGCATTGTTACTTCAGGTATCAGGCAAAAAGAAAAACAAGCCATATTATGTCCTAGAAGCTACTCGCAATGACAATCATTTTGATGATACAGAAATGATGAAACAGCTTCAGGTTAATCCAAGTGCTTATTATACACTAAAATCCCGCCTCAATACAAGAATCGCAGAGATTCTTTCTAAGAAAGTTGAAAATCCGATTCGTGAGTTGATGGAAGAAGTGGTTCGTGTTCCTGCAACGCTTTATGGGACCAACCGCGATTTCTCTATCAGAGCATTAAAAGAAATTGAAAAGCAGCTTAAAGAATATGACATGAGCAATGAGTTAATTACTGTTTATAAAACTCTTGCATTGTTGCACATTCATCATGAAGATTACGAACATTATAACAAACTCTATAATAAACATGTTGCATATGCATTAGCTATTTCAAAAGCTGAGCAAATGTTTTTCCTTTTCTTTAAAAAATTGGGAGCCTATCAATTAACACTTGATCCAGATACATTGGAAGAAGTTATAATGCTCAAAAGAAAGATTGCCAATATTGCAGAAATGTATGATTCACATCGTTTGTTTGTATTATACAATATTGTCAGAATCTACTATCTGTGTTCATTGCCATCAAAACGCCAGGAGTTAAAATCCCTTGAGCTTGAGATAGAAAATATTTTAAAACGCATCAACGAAATTTTTAATGCATTTCCGATAGACACACTATATAGCAACATTAGTCCGCTTGTGGATATACTTCACTATGAGTACTATCAGAAAATACAAAATCAGGTAAGAGCAGATCATTACCTGAGCAATGGAATAAACGACACTATTATTGACTGGAGCGAGAAACCAGCCATGCACTTTTTTATTATTCAGTACCTGAATTCGCGAGTTGAAAAATATCTTGCTGATGGTGAAATGTACAGATTGAATGAGTTTAATCAGACAATTGAAAAAACATTTGACCTCAATATAAACGAGCCTTATCATTATATCTCTTTTAAGCGATACATTGCACTATGTAAATTTTATGCTAAGGACTATCAGGGTGCAGCAAAAACTGTTTACGATTTAAGAAATAATATTTCTTTAAAGCAATTTACTCATACTGATGTTGACAGTAAACTTTTTCAGGGACTATGTTATTGTCTGATGGGTGAAGATAGCCTTGCACAACAAATGATTTCAAGTATTAAACGTCAGATTGCCGATTTTGAACATGAGTTTGAGTCAACCACAATATTTATAAAGATTCTTAAAACAGCTTTAAAGCCCTCTGACTTCAGGAGAAAAATTGTGCGTATCAACGAACTGTTGATTAAGTTTGAAGAAGCAAATAATGGAGACAAACCAATTCTGAAGTATATAAAAATTGATGATGTCTTAATTCGGAAAATGACAAACCCTATTAAAGATTAAAACAAAGGCGGCAGAGATTGCCGCCTTTTATTTTTGTACGATGTGAATAAATTCAACTACTTTTATTGTTTGATATTATCTGATGAATATTGAAAAATTCAGAAACTATTGTTTGTCGAAGCAAGAAGCAACAGAAAGTTTTCCTTTTGACGCAGATACACTTGTGTTTAAAGTTGCAGGAAAAATGTTTGCATTAGTTTCATTATCAGAAAAGCCAATGAAGGTAAACCTTAAAATGGATCCTGAAATTATTTTAGAATGGCGTGAACGCTATTCCGAAATAACACCAGGGTTTCACATGAATAAACAATATTGGAATTCTGTTATTTTTAGTGATAATATTCCACTTGCAGAATTAAAATGGCTTATTGATCACAGCTATGCTGAAGTGGTTAAAAAATTACCTAAAAAAGTACGAATGCGATTTGAGGTTTAATGTCACTCAAAAATCACACTTTTTTATCATTAAAAATTTATAATCAGCCTTTCAACAGGTTTGTTGTTTTTTATATGTTGCTCTACTATTTCATCAACATCATGTAGCTGAACATTACCATAAAAAATTCCATCAGGATAAACTACAACCGATGGGCCATAGTCGCAGGCATCTAAACAACCTGATCTTTGTGCACGAATTGGTACCGGCAACTGTAATTCTTTAATTTTTTTCTTAAATGCTGCAACCAATGCAAGACCATGTACTTCACCGCAACATTTGCGTTCTCCTTCTTTACGTTGATTAGTACAAACAAAAATATGTTTTTGAAACCTCATACTGCAAATTAAATCATTTGTGTGTAGATTTCAAATTGAATTAGCCCAATTCAAATTCAATGCTTAATTTTGCTGTTAAATATTACAGAGTATGAACGACATAGCAAAAAAGATAATTGATACGATGCAGTCGCATATGGATAAATCCATTTCGCATCTTGAAACAGAATTAGCAAAAATCAGAGCGGGTAAAGCAAATCCACAGATGCTCGAATCTATTCATGTTGACTATTACGGTTCGCAAACGCCATTGCATCAGGTTGCCAATGTCAATACTCCGGATGCCCGCACTATTGTAATCCAGCCATGGGAAAAAGGTATGTTAGGTCCTATTGAGAAAGCGATTCAAATTGCCAATCTGGGGTTTAATCCGCAGAATGACGGTTCTATCATTCGTATTGCAGTGCCACCATTAACTGAAGAAAGAAGAAAAGATTTGGTTAAACGTTGTAAGGCCGAAGGTGAGAATGCTAAAATAAGTTTGCGTTCAATCAGAAAAGAAGCCAATGATGCAATAAAGAAAGAATTGAAGAAAGGCATCACTGAAGACGAAGCTCGCGAGGCAGAAACAAAAATTCAGCAAACAACCGATGGCTTTATTTCAAAAGTTGATAAGCACCTCGAAACAAAAGAGAAAGAAGTTATGACTGTTTAACGTCTTGGAAATAGGCAATAATTTCTATTGTTCTTTAGGTGCCTGAGAAATTTCGTCTAATTGTTTTTTAATACGTTTTATTTCTTCTTTGGCATGATTGATTTTATCTTCAAACTCTTTGCGCACAGCATCAGCATTTTTTGAACGCGCAAAAAAACCAAGATTATTTTCCCAGGTATTAATTTCTCCGGTAAGTTGATTCATCTTATGCTTTAAATCATTCTTTTCATTACCCGGTTTACCAGTTCTGAAAGATTGTTTATGTCCGGATGTAAATCGCTCTTTGTTGTGCTGTCTTATTGATTGAAAATGTTTGTCAATTATTGCTTTAAACTTTGCATAAATGGTGTCTTTATGTTCAAGTGGAACCATACCTATCTCGCTCCACTGCCGTTGAAAATCTTTTAATTGCTCAATAGACTCATCAATATTTTCGCCAAGTGTAAATTGTTCAGCTTTTTCAATAAGTGCATTTTTCTTGTCAAAGTTTTCTTTATAATCTGATTCAAGGGAAGTGTAATGCGCATTTTTTCTTTCAAAAAATGAATCGCAGGCTTTTCTGAATCTTTCCCAGATTTTCTGATTGTTTCTTTCACCGGCAAATCCTGTTTTTTTCCACTCGGCCTGAAGTCTTTTTAATTCCTCTGTAGTTTTTTTCCAGTCGGTATTTTCTATTAATGCTTCTGCCTGAATACACAGTTCGTTTTTTAATTGCAGATTGGCAGTATGTTCTTTTTTTAATGATGTGAAAAAATCGTTTTTACGAACAAAGAAACCATCACACAATCCTCTGAATTTTGCCCAAACCTCATCGTTAGATTTTTTATCGGCAAAGCCAACTTTTTTCCATTCATTCTGAACTTCAACAAGCATTTTGCTTTTCTCCATCCATTCAGATGCTTTTAATGGCTCGTCTTTAAGTAATTCTTCGGTTTTGGTGATAAGTTGATTTTTTGCAGCTAAATTTTCAGCATAGCGTTCTTTTAATTGCTCAAAATATTCTTTTCTGCGCTCATAAACCTTATCACTGGCAGCTTTAAATCGTTCCCAAATTTCATTGCTTTTTTCACGACCCACATGACCGGTTTCGCGCCACTTGTTTTGTAAACTATGTAATGTCTGCAGTGCAGAATTTAATGATGGTTCATTAATCAGATCTTCTGCTTTTTCGCAGAGTTCAATTTTAGCTTCAAGGTTCTTTTTAAAATCAAGTTCCTGAAGTTCGCGGTTAATTTTCAGGTTTTCATAAAATTTGTCAGTGTAAAGTTTGTAGGTCATCCACAAATCATTCAACTGGCCGGAAGGAACAGGCCCTGTTGCACGCCACTTTGCCTGTAGTTCGTGAAACTGATCAAATGCACGCTGCATGTTTTCCTCATTTTGAATAAGGTTCTTCATAGCAACAAGTATTTCCTGCTTTATATTAAAATTGTTTTCTCTGAGTTTTTCCTGTTGTTCTGCATACTCAGCTTTGCGTTTGTTATATTTTTTTAGTGCTGACTGAAAACGATCGTCTGCTTGTGTGTAACTATATTTAAAATCATCTTTAACACCACCTTCTTCCAAAAAAGCGGAAAGCGCTTGTTCTTTTTCTGAGGATTGAATTTGTTCAAACGCATTCTTCAAAGCATTGATTTTACTTTTAACGACAGCAATATCACCTTCTGCAAATCCTTCAGCAACTTTAACAAGTTCTTCCTTAGTTAAGTGATTGTAATTTTCTTCCTGCTCAGGCAAGGTTTCAAGATGTTCTTCGGGCAATGCTGCAAGATGCTCCTCCTGCAAGGGTTGTGCAAGAGATTCATTCTCCGATTGAGTTTCACCTGCCTGCTGATTTTCATCTGCATGAAAATCATTGTTTACCTCTGTCATGATACTAATTAATATTATATAATAATCAAACAATGAAGCCTTCCATTTGAGAAGGCTTTATCAGACTACAAATGTAAAACAAAATACCTGTCTTATGCAAGAAGATATTGTGCTAATAATCAATTTTTAATTCAAGATAAATGCATAAAAACCATTTTGGCTTATCCTCGTATAAAAAATGGTAAATTTGGAGCGTTATTGAATTATGTTAAAACAAAGCTTATCACAAAAACTTTTACAGAAACTTTCACCTCAGCAAATACAGCTGATGAAATTGCTTCAGTTACCAACAATTGCATTAGAACAGCGGATAAAAGAGGAAATGGAAGTCAATCCTGCTTTAGAAGAAGGTGCTCCCGAAGATGTGGATGAAGATACACAACAGGATGAGGACGAAGTACCTGAATTGGAAGAGGGTGTAGAAGTCAACGAAAGTGAAGAGAATAAAAAAGACGAGTTTGATAACACTGCTGATGATGATATTCGAGAAAGAACTGATGATGATTTTGATGTAGATGATTATATCACTGATGAGGATATTCCTTACTATAAAACATCTGCCAATAATACTTCGCCTGATGATGAGCGCACAGAGGTGCCTTATGGCTCGTCAGTAACATTTCAAGAAACATTGCTGGCACAGTTGGGTATGGTTGCTCTCAACGATAAACAAATGCAGATGGCCAAACATCTGATTGGCAGTTTGGATGAAGATGGATACTTACGCAGAGATTTAAATTCTATTGTAAACGATTTGGCTTTTACACAAAATTTAGATACTAATGCCGATGAACTTTTACTGGTGTTACAAGTGATACAGACATTTGACCCACCCGGTGTTGGTGCTCGTAATTTGCAAGAATGTCTTTTGCTTCAACTTCAACGAAAATCCAGTAGTAAGCCGGTTAATAGGGCAATAGAGATTATTAAAAATTACATGGATGAGTTCTCAAAAAAGCATTTTGAAAAAATTGCCAGATTGATGAATATTCCTGACGAATATCTGAAGGAAGCCATGAATGAAATTTTAAAATTGAATCCACGTCCCGGAGGTGATATATCTGCAGAAACAAAATCTGTTCAACATATTGTGCCCGATTTTATCATAACTAATAATGTGGGTCAACTTGAATTGACACTGAACTCGCGCAATGCACCTGATTTGCGTATTAACCGCGAGTACAATGAAATGATGGAAGGCTATGCCAAGAGTAAAAAACAAGACCGTTCACAAAAGGAGGCTATCTTATATCTGAAACAAAAAATTGATTCAGCAAAATGGTTTATTGATGCCATCAGACAGCGTCAGGCAACACTGCTTCACACCATGCAAGCTATCATGAACTATCAAAAAGAATATTTCTTGGAAGGCGATGAACGACTTTTAAAACCAATGATTTTAAAAGATATTGCAGATGTTGTCGGACTTGATATTTCAACCGTTTCACGAGTAGCAAACAGTAAATATGTACAAACACCATTTGGCACATTTCTGATAAAAACATTTTTCTCAGAAGGTATGGCAACAGATTCGGGCGAGGAGGTGAGTACACGAGAAGTAAAAAAAATTCTGTCTGATGCTATTGAAGGAGAAGATAAGAAAAAACCTTTACCTGACGACAGACTGGCAAAAATTTTAAAAGACAAAGGTTATAATGTAGCACGCAGAACTATTGCCAAATATCGCGAGCAACTAAATATTCCTGTTGCCAGACTACGTAAAGAGTTTTAAAAATGCTCAACCGCTTTTTTTCAGTCATCACCTACCTGACCCATCCTTTAATAATACCTACTTATTTATTACTGATACTTTTTAATTCGGACACCTATCTGTCTTATACTCTTTCACCTGCATTGCAGCGAATGATTTTAGCAGTTGTTTTTGTCCTCACCTGTCTGATGCCTTTTTTATCATCGGTATTATTACTTAAAAGGCAAGGTGTGCAAGGTTTGTTGATGGAGGACAGACAAAGCAGAACAATACCCTATTTTTTTACACTTTTATATTATGTAGCTTGTTATTATTTTTTGTTGAAGCTTCCGGTTTCATCGGTTATTAAAATTCTTATTCTGGCAGCAGCATGTTGTATTGCTCTTGCATTTATTATTAATTTTTTCTGGAAAATAAGTATTCATCTCATTGGATTAGGAGGTATGGCAGGTGCATTTTATGTGCTTACAGTTTTAATGGGCAACGAGTTTCTTCTACCATTTGTATTGACCCTATTGTTAGCCGGTTTAACTGCAACAGCACGACTCATGCACAATGCACATACACACGCACAACTTTATGCTGGATTTATAGTTGGTTTTGTTTGCGAGTATTTTTTCATTATGTGGTCGCTCAGTGTATAGTTTGCTGAGATTATTAGCACATAATTTATTGTTTTTAAAGATGAAAGGATTCTGAACACAAACAGAAAAACTTTATCTTTTGTAATGTTGGCACAGCAGTTGAATTTCATCAGTTAAATAAGAAAGTGAGGTTCATTATGAAAAAACTATTTACTACTCTCGCCATTTTAAGTTTAGCTGTTATTGCGCAGGCAGCACATCCTTTTCAGTCAGCATTGGCCATAACATCTGTTGATGGTAGTCTTCTGACTGTATCAATAGACAGAGCACCATTTAGTAATGTTTCAACAAATATTTATTCAGATAGATTACGCGCTGGTAACCATTATGTTAAAGTGATGCGACTTACCGGACATCCTCATCGCCCTGTCTATCGGACAGTATTTGCCGGTTATTTATTTATTCCTGAAGCATCAGAAGTGATGGCTGAGGTAAACCGCAGCAGATTTCGTATAACCGGAAGCAGACCTTTTGATTATGCACCTCAGGTATATGAAGACCCACACTATTATCCGCAACATCTTCGTTGCGAAGTAGATGCCTACGAATTTGATCAGATGATACAGTCATTAGGTAACTATAATTTTGAAAGCACCCGCATGACAGTTGCAAAACAGTTAATCAATAACAATTATTTTAGCTCACGTCAGGTTGCACGCTTAATGCAGCAAATGACATTTGAGTCCAGCAAACTTGAATTAGCAAAATATGCATATTCAAAAACAGTGGACAAAAGCAATTACTTTATAGTTAATGATCAGTTTAGTTTCGAAAGTAGCATTACAGCGCTATCAGATTATATAGCGTTGCGCAACTAAAAGAAAGAAATAAACAGCAATGAAAAGGTATCAGAAATGGTACCTTTTTTTATTCGTCAACTTTTAATTTAATATCGTCCTTAACTATAAATGCCGATGGGTAATAGGCCTGAAGCTCATTTAAGTTTTTCAATGCATCAAGGCGTGTCCGAAAATCGCCTACCCGCAACTTAAAGTTAGGCTGCTGATAAAGCACATAGGCTGCTGTTTGCGGATAAAGTTTCATAAACTCTGTCCTTAATTCATAGGCCTTGTCACGTTGCGACCCAAAATAAAGTTGAATGCGAAAACCTTGGCTATATGGCTTAGCAATATTATAGGCTATATGCTTTTTAATAAGTACATGAGTCAGGCTATCCTCGCTGGTCTGCGCCTTGGTTTGTAATTGAAACAGAATGCAACATATAATAAGGCAGGTACACTTTACAATTTTAATCATGGCTTCAATATTACAGATTATATGTAAAACAGGCTGTAAAAACAGCCTTAAATTGAGGAATATAGTCAAAAAATTCCTAAAAGGCTGTTATTTAGACTAAATTTTAATTTGAAAATTTTATGAATTAAAAAAGGTAAGTTATAAATTTGCGCGCTCCAAACTAGAATTTTACGGAATTATTGCAGTTTGAACTAAATTATAAATTGATACGAAAACAAAAACAATTTATGCACCAAAAGCTCACTAATAACCTTCTTGTCAAGTGTAAGGGGTTGTTTTTTATGCTCCTGATATTGGGAATCTCACTAGGAGTTAAAGCACAGGATGGTAAAGCACTTTTTGATGCCAACTGTAAATCATGCCATGCAATGAATGATGTGGTAATTGGTCCTGCACTTAAGAATGTGCATAAAAAATTCAGTGCCGAATGGTTACATAAATGGATAAAGAACTCACAAGCTCTGGTAAAAGCCGGTGATAAGGATGCTGTTGCTGTTTTCAATGAGTTTAATAAAATGGTCATGCCTAATCAGAATCTTTCTGATGCTGAAATTGATGCAGTATTGGCATACATTGGTAAGGAAAGTGAGCAGGCACCGGTAGCTGCTGCACCAACAGCACCTGCACCTGGAACTGTTACTCCTGAAAAAGATAACTCTACTTTATATTGGGTAATAGCTATTTTCTTAATATTATTAGCACTAGCAGCTACGCTGAATAAAATAAAGAAAGGCTTAGAGTATGCAGTTCGCGAAAAAGAAGGTATTCCGCATCCTCCTCATTTAGAGCCAAAAGAAGCACGTAGTTTATGGATTAGTAAGAATAAGAAGCTGATTGCCGTTGTATTATTGCTTTTAGTTGTTTTCGGTAGTGTTAAAGGTTGGTATGCACTGAAAGATATTGGTGTTTATACAAATTATGAACCTGAGCAACCGATTCATTTTTCACATAAATTGCATGCCGGAGATAATAAAATCGCTTGTCTTTACTGCCATAGTGGTGCAGACAAAAGCCGTCACGCTAATATTCCATCTGCAAGCACCTGTATGAACTGTCATAAATATGTGAAAGAGGGTCCAGTTTATGGTGATAAGGAAATCAAGAAAATTTATGCAGCTCTGGATTGGGATGGTTCAAAATACGGAACTAACCAAAAACCAATTCAATGGATCAGGGTACACAGCTTACCGGCTTTAGCCTATTTTAATCACGCACAACACGTAACAGTTGGTAAAATTGAATGTCAGACCTGCCATGGTCCTGTTCAGGAGATGGATGTAGTGAAGCAATTCTCTCCATTAACCATGGGTTGGTGTATTAACTGCCACCGCGAAACAGAAGTGAAAATGGATGGTAATGGCTATTATGACGAAGTGCATAAAACTTTAGCAGCCAAATATGGTAAAGATGCTAAACTTACAGTTGACAAAATTGGCGGTCTTGATTGTGCCCGCTGTCACTATTAATCAAAACACTAAAAGCTGAATCTGTTCATTCAAATTAAAAACATTCGGCCACAAACTTTTTAAATAATATATGGAAAAACGATATTGGAAAGGTGTAGAAGAACTCAGAAATGATGCAGAGTTTGTTCGTCTTAAAAACAATGAGTTTTTTGAAGAAATTCCTGTTGATGAAGTTCTTGGCAAAAAAGCTGAAAGCAAAGATGCCACACCACGCAGAGATTTTCTCAAATTTTTAGGTTTTGGTGTTGCAGCCGCTTCTATGGCAGCATGCGAAGCTCCTGTTAGAAAAACAATTCCTTACCTGATAAGCCCCGAGAACCTTGTTCCCGGAATTCCTAATTATTATGCATCTACATTTTTTGATGGTCATGATTATGCCAGTATCGTTGTAAAAACTCGCGAAGGTCGTCCAATTAAAGTTGATGGCAATGAGTTGTCACCGCTTACAAAAGGTGGTGCTAATGCAAGAGTGCAAGCTTCGGTTTTAGATTTGTACGATAGCGAAAGAATTAAAGGCCCAATTGCTAAAGGTAAAGCAGCAAGCTGGGATACAGTAAATAAAGAAATAAAAGACAAACTTGCGTCAGCTAATACAAAACAAGCAAAAATTCGCATAGTTTCTTCAACCATCATTAGCCCAACTACTAAAAAGGCAATTGAAAGTTTTACCACCAAATATCCTACTGCTAAATTGGTTACTTACGATGCCATGTCTCAATATGGTATAATAAAAGCACATCAATTAGCATTTGGAAAAGCAGCGCTCCCAAATTATAGTTTCGACAAAGCTGATGTAATTGTAAGCTTTGGTGCCGATTTTCTGAATAACTGGATTGCACCAATTGAATATTCACGCCAGTATGCACAGACAAGAAAGTTAGATGATGGAAAAAAAACCATGTCGAAACACATTCAGTTTGAAGCAGCACTTTCTTTAACCGGTAGTAATGCTGATAACCGATATAAATTAAAAGCAAGTCAGACAGGCAATGCTTTATTGTCATTATATAATGCAGTAGCTTCAAAAGCAGGTGCTGCCACAGTAAGTGCCGGCAAGACCGATGCAGATGCAGCTATCAACAGCACAGCAAATGATCTGTGGAATGCAAAAGGTAAATCGTTGGTAGTTTGTGGTAGCAATAATGCCAATGATCAATTAATTGTTGCAGCCATTAACAACATGCTTGGTAATTATGGTGCTACTATCAGTATTGCCAGACATAGCAATGTGCGTCAGGGAAATGATGAAGCCATGGCTGAATTGCTTCGCGAAATGAATGCAGGTGAAGTGGGTGTTGTTATTTTTTACAATGCAAATCCATTGTATAACTATCCGGATTCCACAGCATTTACATCTGCATTAAACAAAGTGGAGGTAAAGATTTCACTGTCTGATCGTAATGACGAAACAGCAGTTAAATGCGATTATATATGCCCGGATTCTCACTATCTTGAATCGTGGAATGATGCAGAACCCGTGCGCAACATGTTTAGTTTGGTGCAGCCAACCATTCAAAAACTATTTGATACAAAACAATCACAAGAATTATTCTTGTTGTGGAGTGAGGCAGCAGTAACGGACTATCATGAGTTTCTGATGCAAAACTGGAGACAAGGTTTTCTGGCAACAGCAACAGGAATGGCATCAATTCCTGCATGGGAAAAAGTTTTACAGGAAGGTGTTTGGAATGGTGAAGTAACGGAGAGCGAACCTGCTTTTGTTGGAAACGTAAATGATGCGGCAAGTGCAATAGCAGCTAGAAAATCAGGTGGTCTTGATATTGTAGTTTATGAAAAGGCTGGTATAGGTAATGGACGTCATGCAAATAATCCTTGGCTACAAGAATTACCTGATCCTGTTTCTAAAATATGCTGGGATAACTATTTTGCCATAGCACCATCAATGGCAAAAGAAAAGGGTCTGGTTCAAGGAAATATTATTGAAGTTAAATCAGGAAATGTTACTCTTAAAGGTCCGGTTTTATTGCAACCCGGCCAGGCAAAAGATACAATTGCAGTAGCTGCCGGTTACGGTAGAACAAACAGTGGTAAAGCAGGAAATAAAGTAGGTATGAATGCATATCCTTTACTGACTTTTTCTGAAGGTACTTTTAACTTTACCAATAGCGGAGCAAGTTTAAATAAAACAGTTGAAGCTGATTATACTCTTGCCACAACACAATCTCATCACACCATGATGGGTCGTGCTATTGTAAAGGAAACCACACTTGAAGAATATATTAAAGATCCAAAAGCCGGAAATGAAGAAGAGAAATTTCATTCTTATAAAGGAAAAGTTTCCGCTAAAGAATTAGACCTTTGGGCAACCAAAGATCATCCCGGTTTCGATCGTCCGATTAATGCCTGGGGAATGTCTATTGACCTGAATGCATGTATTGGTTGTGGTGCCTGCGTAGTAGCATGTACTGCTGAGAACAATGTCCCTGTAGTAGGTAAAGAAGAGATACAACGCAGCCGCGAAATGCACTGGATTCGTATTGATCGCTATTATACCAGCGACATGGATAAAGAAAAAGCACATGAACAGGGAATTGGTAAGTTGAGCATGTATGGTTATATGGAAGAGCCTGCAGAGAATCCTGAAGTTGTATTTCAGCCTGTAATGTGTCAACATTGTAATCATGCACCTTGCGAAACGGTGTGTCCGGTTGCCGCAACAACACATAGTGAGGATGGCTTGAATATGATGGCTTATAACCGTTGTGTAGGAACACGATATTGTGCCAACAACTGCCCCTATAAAGTTAGACGTTTTAACTGGTTTAAATATTCTGATAATCCACAATTTGACTATAACATGAATAATGATTATGGAAAAATGGTGTTGAACCCGGATGTAATTGTGCGCTCACGCGGAGTAATGGAAAAATGCTCAATGTGTGTTCAGCGTATTCAATACGGTAAGTTAGAAGCAAAAAAAGCAGGTCATCCGGTAAAAGATGGAGCTATAAATACTGCTTGTGCACAAACTTGCCCAACCAATGCTATTACTTTTGGTGATTATAATGATAAATCAAGCCGACTGGTAAAACAAAGCAGTAGTGAACGTATGTATCATTTGCTTGAAGAGCTTAATGTTCAGCCTTCAATTAATTATTTAACCAAGGTGCGTAACACTACAAGTAAAACGAATAACAGTCATAAAGCATAAATAAAATTAATCGAACTAATAGAAATTTTTCAACAATATGTCGAATGTAGAATCACCGCTTAGGCCGACACTCATCGAAGGGGATAAAACGCTTCATGATATAACCGAAGATGTTTGCAGACCTATAGAATCTAAACCCAACAAATACTGGTGGATGGTATTTAGTGTTGCTTGTGCTGCACTTTTATGGTGGATTATTTGTGTAGCTTACACAGTTGGAACAGGACTTGGTGTTTGGGGTCTGAATAAAACAGTTGGATGGGCTTGGGATATTACCAACTTCGTTTGGTGGGTAGGTATTGGTCACGCAGGGACTTTAATTTCTGCAATCTTATTATTGTTTCGTCAAAAATGGAGGTTATCAATTAACCGCTCTGCAGAAGCAATGACAATATTTGCCGTTATCTGTGCTGCATCATTTATTGTAGCACACATGGGTCGCCCTTGGGTTGCCTACTGGCCACTTCCATTTGCAAACCAATTTGGTTCATTGTGGGTTAACTTTAATTCTCCATTAGTATGGGACGTATTTGCAATCTCGACTTATTTTTCTGTATCATTAGTTTTCTGGTACACAGGCTTGATCCCTGACTTTGCAGCCGTTCGTGATCGTGCAAAAACCAAAGCCCGTAAATTCTGGTATTCAGCTTTGAGTATGGGATGGGTGGGTTCTGCTAAAAACTGGCAACGATTTGAAGAAGTATCTTTAGTACTTGCAGGTATTTCAACACCACTGGTTCTTTCGGTACACTCTGTAGTATCAATGGACTTTGCAACAGCATTGGTTCCGGGATGGCATACAACAATTTTTCCACCGTATTTCGTTGCCGGAGCTATTTTTTCGGGATTTGCTATGGTACAAACACTACTGATAATTACACGTAAAGTATTAAACTTAGAGGACTACATTACGATTTATCATATTGACATGATGAATAGGATTATTCTTATCACAGGGTCTATTGTAGGTTGTGCTTACTTAACAGAGTTTTTTATTGCATGGTATTCAGGTGTAGAATTTGAACAATATGCATTTATTAATCGTGCAACAGGACCCTACTGGTGGGCTTACTGGAGTATGATGACTTGCAACGTAATTTCTCCACAATTAATGTGGAGTAGCAAACTAAGAAGAAACCTTTTTGTAACTTTCTTCTTATCAATTATTGTAAACATAGGAATGTGGTTCGAGCGTTTTGTAATTATCGTAACTTCATTACACAGAGACTTTGTTCCTTCAAGTTGGACAATGTTTCATCCAACCTGGGTAGAGATAGGTCTTTTTATCGGCTCGATAGGTTTGTTCTTTGTTCCCTTCTTACTCTTTACACGATATTTCCCGGTTATAGCAATGAGCGAATTAAAAACTATTTTGAAGTCTTCTGGCTCTCAATCAAAGAAAGGAGTACAACATCATGACTAAACAATTGCATGGCATTTTTAATGATGACGAAGTTCTTTTAAATGCCATTAAAGAACTAAAGTCAAAAGGTATTAAATGTACCAATGCCTATTCGCCTTTTCCTGTACATGGTCTTGATGGTGCCTTAGGTCTTAAACGCACAAGAATTTCCATTGCTTCATTTTTATATGGTGCAACCGGAACATGTTTAGCACTTTTAATGATGTGGTACATGAATATTTGGGATTGGCCAATGGATATTGGTGGTAAACCAAGTTGGAACTTATATAAAAATATTCCTGCATTTATTCCCATAACTTTCGAGTTTACAGTTTTATGTGCAGCACATGGCATGGTGATTACTTTTTACCTGCGAAGTAGATTATTACCTGGCGTTACTCCAAATGTTATTCATGATAGAATGCATGACGATCATTTTGTATTAACTGTTGAAGGAAAAGTAAGTGATGAAACTGCAATTCGCGAATCACTGAAACAAGTGGGTGCAGTGGAAATAAGATCATAAAGAATTTAAACGGATGAAAAAAACATACCAATATTTAAGTGTAATTGTTAGCAGTATGCTATTGCTTGGTGCCTGTGGTGATAAACAATCACCCGGTTTGGAGTATATGCCTGATATGTATCGTACTCCAGCAGTGGTAGCTTATTCTCCATCACACATCACAAAAGATAGTGTTTCTGCATTAGCACCCGTTGCCGGAACAGTTGCAAGAGGTCAGTACGTTGACTTTATCTATCCCAATACTAACGAAGGATATGAGGCTGCTGGCTTGGAGTTGAAGAACCCTTTTCAACCTACAGTAGAAAATATGGAGCGTGGTAAAACAGAATTTGATACCTATTGTATTCACTGCCATGGAGAAAAAGGTGATGGTAAAGGATGGCTTAAAATTAAAGGAGATCCATTTCCTGTACCTTCTTATACAAGTGCAGCAATTAAAGACCTACCTGATGGGAAAATGTTTTTTTCTATTACCTATGGTAAAAACCTTATGGGATCGCATGCAGCTCAGGTAAGTGCTGACGATCGTTGGAAAATTATTTTATATATTAATCATTTACAGGGAGACGAACCAGGCGCAGTTGTAGCTGATAGTTCGGCTACTGCACAAAATAAATAACATAACGCAGCCTATTTAAGATAATACTATGCAGGACAATCTCACATATACCTTTTCAAGTAAGCTGAAAACCCTTTCGTTTATTCTCATGGCGATAGGTGCAATTTCAATCGGAATAAGCTTTGCTACCAATCCGGATCAGACATGGGCAAACCTCATGCACAACAACTTTTACTTTTTAACCATAGCATTAGGTGGGCTGTTTTTTTATGCAGTACAATATGCAGCAGAAGTAGGTTGGAGTGTTTACATCATTAGAATTCCATTGGCGATGTCACAATATCTGTGGATTAGCGGTGTCATTATGCTCATTTTATTTTTTGCTGCCGGTCATCATATATGGCATTGGACACACCATGAGTTAGTGATGGAAACTTTGCCTGATGGAAAACCCAATCCGGACTATGATGAAATTTTAGCAGGAAAAAGTGCCTACCTTAATGTTCCATTCTTTTTAATTCGAATGGTAGCCTACTTTGTAATATGGTATGGTTTTGCAGTTTTATTGCGTAAGCATGCAATGAAAGAAGATTTAACAGGTGCAATAGAACATCATAACCGCAGTCGTAAACTCAGCATTATTTTTCTTGTACTTTTTGCCGTTACATCATCTACCTCTGCCTGGGATTTTGTAATGTCAATAGACTCACATTGGTTTAGTACATTATATGGCTGGTACACTTTTTCAGGAATTTTTGTGAGTTCATTAGGTGTAATTGCTTTGATAATGGTTTATCTACGCAGTCAGGGATATCTGCATCACTTAAACGAAAACCACTTCCATGATGTAGGTAAGTTTATTTTTGCCTTCAGTATATTCTGGACATATTTATGGTTTGCACAGTTCATGCTCATTTGGTATGCTAACCTTCCTGAAGAAGTAACCTATTTTATGGAAAGACAAGATTACTATAAAACACTTTTTGTAACCAATTTCTTAGTTAACTTTATTCTTCCATTTGTAGTTTTAATGACTCGTGATGCAAAAAGAAAATTACGTTTATTGGCAATATTAGGCTCTGTAATTTTTATTGGTCACTGGATTGACACCTATCTGATGGTAGTTCCCGGAATTATGCATGAAAAAGGTACAATAGGAGTATTGGAAATAGGAACAACCATAGGGTTTATTGGCATGTTTATCTTTACTGTATTTACAGCACTTACCAAATTATCACTCCTTCCTCAAAAACATCCAATGCTACAGGAGAGCGAGCATTTTATATTGTAATTTAATTAAAGACTTTAACACAAATCTGTAATATCAAGACATGACACTTTTAATCACAATAACTATTCTGCTAGGCATTATTGTATTAGCCAGACTAATGACTATTGTACAATTATCCTCTGAACTAACCGGTAGCAGCGACTCTCAAGAAGAACAGGTTAGGCACAATAATTCCAATGGATTCGGATTTATTGTATTTATGGTATTAGGTCTGGGTTTATTTATTTATATGACCATAGACTACTCCAAACACCTGCTTCCTGTGTCTGCTTCTGAACATGGTGTTGGATTGGATAAACTTTTAAATATTAATTGGGCAATCATTGGTGTTGTATTCTTTATTACACAGATAGCCCTATTTTACTTTTCATACAAGTATCGTGACAATAAAAAACATGAAGCGTACTTTTATCCTGAAAATTATAAACTGGAATTAATCTGGACAATTGTTCCAACAATTGTATTAACTACCTTAATCATTACCGGTCTGAAACAATGGAATGGCATATTTTCTGAAAAAGAAAACAGTATGAATGTTCAGGTTTATGGCTATCAGTTTGCATGGATTACCCGTTATAGTGGACCGGATAATATACTGGGAAAATCCAACTATAAACTCATTACTGATGATAATCCATTAGGTTTAGATGCAAGTGATCCGGCAGTAAAAGACGATATATATACAACAGGAAATGAAATGCATATTCCTCTTGGTCAAGAGTTAAAATTTCAATTCAATGCCCGTGATGTAATTCACAGCGCATATTTTCCTCACTTCAGAGCACAAATGAACTTGGTTCCGGGTATGAATACATTTTTCTCATTTAAACCAACAATTACCACAGCTGAAATGCGCAAGATTACCGGTAATGATAAATTTGACTATGTATTGCTTTGTAACAAAATTTGTGGTGTAGCACATTACACAATGAAAATGAAAGTAGTAGTTGACACACCTGCAGATTTTAAAGCATGGTTGAAATCACAGAAAAAAGCTTCTGAAGTGAAAGCAGCACCTCCGGTGAGTACATTAAATAGTACTGCAAATGGCAGTAATTCAATTTAAATTTGATATTTTCTTTTGTTCGATATAATTTAGGCTAAGAATAAAATTACAATGGAAGTAAAACAAACAGCAGATGTTGCAGTAGAGCATCACGATGATCACACACATGAGCACGATCATCACGAAACATTTCTGACAAAGTATATTTTCAGTCAGGATCATAAAACCATTGCTAAGCAATATTTAATTACGGCAATTATCATGGCATTCTTCGGAATGTACATGTCTTTAATTTTTCGTTTGCAATTAGGATTTCCTGAAACAAAATTTGCTTTTCTGGAAAGTCTGATTGGAAAATGGGGTAAAGGTGGCAGATTGGATCCCGGATTTTATATGGCACTTGTAACTATCCACGGAACTATCATGGTGTTCTTTGTATTGACAGGTGGATTGAGCGGAACTTTCAGCAACTTGCTTATTCCATTACAAGTTGGTGCACGTGATATGGCATCGGGTTTTTTAAATATGTTAAGCTTCTGGTTTTTCTTCCTTTCATGTGCAGTGATGACATACTCAGTTTATATTGAAACAGGTCCAGCAGCAGGAGGATGGACAGTATATCCACCGTTAAGTGCATTACCGCAAGCTATGCCGGGTTCAGGACTTGGTATGACGCTGTGGTTGGTGAGTATGGTATTCTTTATTATCCAGTCGTTACTTGGAGGTATTAATTATATCTGTACTGTTATCAATCTTCGCACAAAAGGAATGAGCATGACCAGACTGCCTTTAACTGTATGGGCATTCTTTATTACTGCAATTCTTGGTGTATTGACATTCCCGGTTCTTTTTGCCGCAGCATTACTTCTGGTATTCGACAGAAGTTTTGGAACAAGTTTTTATCTTTCAGATATTTTTATTGGTGGCGTAGCATTACCACAGTCAGGTGGAAGTCCTGTACTATATGAGCACTTGTTCTGGTTCTTAGGTCACCCTGAAGTATATATTATCATTCTTCCAGCATTTGGTTTGACATCTGAAGTGTTGTCAACTATGGGCCGTAAACCAATATTTGGCTATAAAGCCATGGTTGGTTCATTAATGGCAATTGCATTTTTATCATGTATTGTTTGGGGACATCACATGTTTGTAACAGGTATGAATCCTTTTCTTGGAGCGGTGTTTACATTTACTACGTTACTTGTTGCAATTCCTTCAGCGGTTAAAGTGTTTAATTATCTGGCTACTTTATGGAGAGCAAAAATACAACTCACACCGGCCATGTGTTTTGCAATTGGATTGGTGTCGTTATTCATTTCAGGTGGATTGACCGGAATTATCCTTGGTGATTCTGCATTAGACATCAACGTTCATGATACATACTTTGTAGTTGCTCACTTCCATGTTGTAATGGGTGCCTCTGCAATATTTGGTATGTTAGCAGGAGTTTATCATTGGTTTCCCCGCATGTTTGGACGCATGATGAATAAGACCTTAGGTTATGTGCATTTCTGGTTAACACTAATTGCAGTTTATGGCGTGTTTTTCCCAATGCACTTTATTGGTTTGGGTGGTGTGCCAAGAAGATATTATTCCAATTCTGCTTACGAAGGCTTTGATGTGTTTTTAAATATTAATACCTTAATAACTGTATTTGCTTTTCTTGCAGCAATTGCACAGGTGATTTTCCTTTTCAATTTTGTTTATTCAATATTCAAAGGAAAGAAAGCACCGCAAAATCCATGGCATAGTAATACACTTGAGTGGACATCTCCGGCAGGTCCTGGTATTCATGGAAACTGGAATGGTCCTATACCAACAGTATATCGTTGGCCTTATGACTATAGCAAACCTGGAGCAGATGATGATTATATTCCACAAACAGTTCCGTATTCTCAAACAAAAAACTCTAACCTTCCGGGTGAAGAGTAATGTGAATTAATAATTATTTCAGATGAGCCACTTTGCAATTTGTAAAGTGGCTCATCTGCTTTTAATTACTTTTTCATAGTTGGTACTTAGGGCCTAAATTCGGTTATTAAACATGTTTAAATTGATAATTTTGCAACAATGAAGTCTTCTTTCAGATTGGTTAGACAATACACTTTTCTTTTTTTGATTGCTTTAATATTTAATAGCGATAATCTGTTTGCTTTTTCTGACTCTGCGAAAGTTGTTGTCAATAAACATAGAAAGGAGAAGTATTATAAGCAGCCGAGAGTAAATGTTGATGATGTTAAAAGTTATATGGATAGTATTGGGGTTTTAAATTCTGATATAGTATTGAAACAAGCTTTACTTGAAACAGGACACTTCAAAGCCAAACTCCTTATGGATAAAAATAATTTGTTTGCATTTCGATTTACCAAGCGCTATATGAGTTTTGCCAAATGGCAAGCAAGTGTTGACTATTATAAAAAGTGGCAGGATAAATTTTATACCAACCAGTCAGAAAACTATTATGATTTTCTAAAACGAATAAGGTATGCGCGATCTCCACACTACATTAAGGTTTTAAAACAGGTTAAACCACGAACTGCTCAGTAAAGTCAATCATAAGCTGTGAAAAATTTCCGCAATAACGAGCCTGTAAAAATTCTGTTTTTTCTGGTAATCATATTAACTGTAATATCGTTATTGCCAAAAAAATTCACAGGGAGTAAAACTATTAACCTCTATAGTGATATTATTCAGAAAGAAAATAAGAAGGAAAAATCACAAGATTTAGCGATTGTAAATGATTCAGTTTTTTTTAAAAATGATACTGTTAAACAGATAGTAACAGACACAGTTAGAGCGACTGCAATTAAAATAAATTATAAGGTGGGCGAACTTGATTTAACTAAGTTCTTTGAAGCATTACACAATCATGCAAATAAGAATGAAAAAATCAGGATTGCATGGTTTGGTGATTCGATGATTGAAGGTGATTTGGTAACGCAGGATTTCCGAAAGTTGATACAGAAAAAATTTGGTGGTAGTGGTGTTGGCTTTGTTCCTGTTACTTCACCGGTGGCACAATTCAGGCAAACAATAAAACAAACCTTTTCTGACGACTGGGAGGTTTATAGTTTTATGAAAAAACCAAAACAGAATTATAAACTGGGAATAGGAGGATACAGCTTTGTTTCGTCAGACGGTAGTTGGGTTCATTACAATGCAAGCAGATTTTATCCGATTTATTCAGAAGTAAAAATGATTTGTCGTCAGTGCCCATCAGCAAGTTTTATTCTGAATGATGACACTGCTCATATTTTTCCAACTGATAGTATTAACGGATTTAAAGAAATTGAATTGGTTAAAGACAAGCCTATAAAAGAAGTAAAATTAACTTTTGAAAAACCCGGTTGTGAAGTTCATGGACTCTACTTCGACAATGGCAATGGCGTTTATGTAGATAATTTTTCATTTCGAGGAAATTCAGGCATTCCTCTTTCAAATATTCCTTTTGGAGAATTACAAACTCTTGCGACAAAAGAGAATTACAAACTGATAATTCTAAGTTATGGATTAAATGTTGTTGCACATGATGTAAAAGATTACAGTTGGTATGCATCATCATTTCAGAAAACATTAAACTACATTAAAGAAGCATTTCCTGAAGCATCAATATTAATTATGAGTGTAGGAGATAAAAGCTATCGTGCAGAAGATGGTTATGAAACCGAGCCTGACATTCCAATTTTTGTTGAATTACAAAAACGCATTGCACAAAGAAGTGGTGTGGCTTTTTATAATTTATATGAAGCAATGGGTGGTTATAACAGTATGGTGGGTTGGGCAGAGGGTAATCCACGATTAGCAAATTTAGATTACACACACCCTAATTTTGCAGGAGGAAGAAAAATTGCCGGAATGTTGTTTGATGATATTGTGAAAAGCTACGATAGATATAGTAAAACTGTGGAAGTTATGGACGTGAAAAAAGATACAATGATTAATCCTTATGTAAAACAATGAAGAGAATAATTTTAATTTTATCTTTATTAATATATTGTACAAGGTGTCATGCACAAAGCGAATCCGATACTATAATGCCTGTGTTGCAATATGAAAAGTTTGTTGCGTATAAAATGTCTTTATTAAAATTCCTCAATCCTGATGCAGCGCATATTGAACATCAGGAAGCATTGAAGAATTTTTACAGCAAATTGTTACAAAGTAAAACTGCCGGAAAGAAAATTAGTATAGTGCATATAGGCGACTCTCATTTGCAAGCTGGATATTTTTCCGGCATGGTACGCAGAGGACTACAACAACGCTATGGTAATGCCGGTAGAGGAGTTGTTTTTCCTTATAGACTTGCGCGTTCTAATGGCCCACATGATTATGTTTCTTTTTCTCAGAATAACTGGAAAGGAAATAGAAATGTAGTTACTCAAGATTCTTTATCAACGGGCATCACCGGATTTTCAGTAACAACTAACGACAGTAATCCATCTGTAGGAATTAGTTTACGAAATAATGAAGGTATAGATTATAGATTTAATAAAGTTCAGGTAATTTACAAACCGGACAGTGCTGTCATGACTGCAAGTGATAGTTCTGAAATAATGGAAACAGTAAACCCAATAAAACTTTCAGCAGAAATTAATGAGTTCAGATTTTCTAATTATTTAACTAATTGTAAAATTAAAATCAATTCAGATACTGCTTTTACATTATTTGGTTTAAATCTTTTGAATGATAGCTCCGGTGTTATCTATCATACTATTGGTGTAAATGGTGCAGAGTACAATAGCTTTCTCAGACAACCATTGTTCTTTGAACAAGTAAAAACACTGGATGCTGACCTGTATATTCTTTCATTTGGCACTAACGAGGCTTTTGCAAAGAATTTTGATGGAATAATATTTATTCAGACAGTTGATTCATTTATTACCAAACTCAGGAATGTTTCACCATCAGCTTCAATTTTGATTACTTCACCACCTGAGTCGTGCAAACGTATCAGACGTGGTGTATACGTACCTAATCCAAATGTAATTGCAATCAGAAATCTCCTTCAGAAGTATTGTATAGAAAATAAAATAGCTTTTTTTGATCTTTATGAGTACTCAGGTGGTAAGGGAAGTATGCTTCGTTTTGCAAAAAGTAAAATGAGTGATGCCAGACGAATTCACTTGAACCGTTCGGGGTATGAAATGCAGGGATTAATGTTGCTTCAGGCACTACTTAAACCTTTAACTGAGCAATGACAATAGACTGGGAAAAACTTGGACATCAGTTTTTGTATGACAAAGCAAATCCATTGCTTTTCAACAGTTCGTTTTTTCTTTTTTATTTATTGTTGTTTTTGTTAGTGTTTAGAATTCTGCAACGGACAGGCACTTTGCGTATTGTTGCAGTAACACTTTTCTCACTTTATTTCTTTTATAAAGCTTCGGGAGTATATGTGCTGTTGGTACTTGTGGCAGCCATTGTTGATTTTAACCTCAGTAATTTAATTCACAATGCAACAACAGATTTTCGGAGAAAAGCATTGCTCTTTTTCAGTGTTGTCATCAATCTTGGGCTATTAGCTTATTTCAAATATACCAACTTGCTAATTGATTTGTATAATGCTGTACTAACCGGTACTGTTCAGCCAGTAGATGTTTACCTGCCAATAGGAATATCGTTTTATACTTTTGAAAATCTGAGTTATACTATTGATGTTTACAGAAGACAGTTTGTGCCGGTAAAACGATTTATTGACTACCTGTTTTTTCTTTCATTTTTTCCAAAACTGATGATGGGACCAATAGTGCGTGCTGCAGATTTCATTCCTCAGATAAGGAAGGAGATTACACTCACAGCACATGATGTCTCTAAAGGTTTATTTTTAATTCTAACCGGATTATTTAAGAAGGTAGTTATTTCAGATTTTATTTATCTCAATTTGGTTCAATATGTGTTTGATGACCCTTTGCGGCACACAGGCATGGAATGTCTTTTTGCTGTGTATGGCTATGCAATGGTAATCTATTGTGACTTTTCCGGCTACAGTGATATGGCAATAGGAATCGCAAAATGGATTGGTATTGATATTAATATTAACTTTCTTGCACCATACCAATCAGCTTCTATTACAGAATTCTGGCGCAGATGGCACATATCACTTTCGTCATGGTTGCGCGATTATCTTTATATTCCATTAGGTGGTAATCGAAGAGGCGAAGTGAGAACCTATCTGAATTTATTTATCACCATGTTGCTTGGAGGACTTTGGCATGGTGCCAGTTTGAATTTTATTTTTTGGGGAGCATTACATGGTGTAGCATTAGCTTTTCATAAGTTGTGGAAGGCAGCATATCCTTCACATTTTTCGGGGCGTTTAACACGAATTGCAGGAATCTTTATAACATTCCATTTTGTTTGTCTTTGCTGGATATTTTTTAAATGCACAACCTTTACCGACAGTTTTAACATGATCCATCAGATTGTGTTTAATTTTTATGCTGAAGGTTGGACACTATTCAGTACTAATTACAGTGAAGTATTGTTAGTAATGTTACTTGGATTTGTATTGCATTTTTTACCAATTCGATGGAATGAAATTATTATCAACTACTCTGAAAAGTGGCATTGGTTAGTCAAAGCATCAGTTGCTACAGCAGTGATAATTATCGTAATCGTTCTAAAACAGGCCGATCCTGTCATGCCGGTTTATCTGCAATTTTGATCAAAAATTCTCGATATAATTCTATATCAAGAAATATTTATTAATTTTAAATTTGGATTTTCTATGTGGAGTGAAAATGAAAAAATATCTATTTATAGCTTGTGCGCTTTTTATTATCTCATGTTCTGAGAATAGAAAACAGTCAATAAAAGACACATCTGTACTGTTAAAAGAAATTACTGATGACTACTATCAGGAGCGAATGCGCTATTTCCCTCTTGAGGCTACGGCAAATGCCTATAATAGGTATAATGATTTGCTGCCGATTGATATCAGCGATGCCTATATAGATACACTTCGTCAATTCTATCACCGTTATTCCGAAAAACTACTTACCATTAACAAGCCTGAATTGACGGGTCAGGACTTAATAAGTTATGAAGTGTTACAGTATATTTTAAACACTGAGGAAGAAGGCCTAAAGTTTCCTTCAAACCTGATGCCGGTAAATCAATTTTGGGGTATGCATCTGACATTTTCTCAATTAGGTTCCGGCACCAGCTCTCAGCCATTTAAAACTGTAAAGGACTACGATAATTTTCTGAAACGTATTACAGCCTTTGTAGCTTATCAGGATACTTCCATAAGCAATATGAAAAGAGGAATGTTGCAAGGCATAGTCCCGGCACGTATCCTCATAGAAAGAACAATTCCTCAGTATAGATCACTCATTGCAAATAAAGTTGAAGGGAGTGTTTTTTATGGACCAATTAAAAATATGCCTGATAGTTTTTCTGATACGGATAAAGAACGATTAACAGCTGCTTATTCCAAAGCTATTTTGCAGGAGTTAAATCCAAGTTTTGAAAAAATGTCGGTTTTTTTGGAAAAAGAATATTTACCGGTTTGTCTTCCGGTTGCAGGTATTTCTAATATTCCGGGAGGAAAAGAATATTATAACTGGCTTGCAAATAAATGGACAACAACAACAATGACTCCTGATGAAATTTATAATGTAGGTCTTAAAGAAGTCGAGCGTTTACATACGGAGATGGATAAAGTAAAGGCAGAAACAGGATTTAAAGGAACACTTAAAGAATTTTTTCATTTCATTCATACAGATCCACAATTTTTTCCATTTAAAAATGATTCTGATGTAATTGCAGCCTATCTTGCTATTGAGGACAGAATGAAACCACAGCTGAAAAAACTGTTTAATCATGTACCGAAAGCAGCTTTTGAAGTTAGGCAAACTGAGGCCTATCGTGCAGCATCTGCAAGTGCTGAGTATAATACAGCTGCACCCGATGGTTCAAGACCTGGAGTTTTTTATGTACCTATTTTGGATGCGTCAAAATATAATGTAGTAGGTATGGAAGATTTGTTTTTGCACGAAGCTATTCCCGGTCATCATTATCAGATTTCATTACAACAGGAAAACACATCACTACCTGAGTTCAGACGCTTTGGATGGTTTGGAGCCTATGGTGAGGGATGGGCATTATATACAGAGTCACTTGGAAAAGAGTTGGGGTTATATACAGATCCCTATCAGTATTTTGGTTGCCTGAGTGAAGAAATGCACAGAGCCATTCGTTTGGTTGTAGATGTAGGCATTCATCTTAAAGGATGGACCCGTGAAAAAGCAATTCAATATTCATTAGATAATGAAATGGAAAGTGAGGCAGATATTACTGCAGAAATTGAACGCTATATGGCCATTCCGGGTCAGGCATTGTCGTATAAAATAGGTCAGTTAAAAATTATTGAATTACGTCAAAAAGCTGAAGAGCAATTAAAAGACAAATTCAGTTTACAGCAATTTCATGATCAGCTGCTTTCCTATGGTTGTCTTCCGCTAAGTGTACTCGAAAAATCCATTAACCAATGGATTAAAGAGAAGAAAAGGCAAGGCTGAAATTACTTTAATAAGTATAAATTTTCGTGCAAATAGCTTATGTTTGCAGCATAACATTTTAAGTTTTTCTGCTGTATGGATATGAAGCAACTAATCGAAAAATTTCCGGCTCAAATGCGTGAGGCCATGACTATTGGCGAAACTTTTAAAGCTACAAGCTGGCCACATGAAATAAAAAATGTATTGGTAACCGGACTTGGTGGATCCGGAATTGGTGGAACCATCGTATCGCAGTTGTGTGAAAAAGAGATGCCCATTCCCTTTTTAGTAAACAAAGATTATTTTATGCCTTCGTTTGTAAATAAACATTCGCTGGTAGTAGTAAGTTCTTACTCAGGAAATACAGAAGAGACACTTCAGGCCATGGATAATGCAATAAAACAAGGTGCAAAAGTGGTTTGTGTCAGCTCAGGAGGTAAAACAGTTGAATTAGCTAAACAACATGGGTTAGATTATATATTAATTCCGGGTGGTATGCCGCCACGTTCCTGCTATGGTTATTCATCAACACAACTTTTTTATATACTTCATGCTTTTAAGCTCATTGGTGATACTTTTAAATCATCCTTAAAAAAGGCAATAGAGCTTATAGAATCTGAATCGCAGCATATTAAAACTGCCTCGCACAAACTTGCATCAGATTTGATTGGAAAAATTCCTGTAATTTATTCTGCATCTAACAATGAAGGCGTTGTTATTCGTTTCAGGCAACAAGTGCAGGAGAATGGAAAAATGTTATGTTGGCATCATGTGTTTCCCGAATTAACACATAATGAATTAGTAGGGTGGACACAGCCACACAATGATATTGCAGTAGTGTTGTTCAGAGATAAAGATGATTTTTTCAGAACGTCAAAGCGAATGGATATTTGTAAAGAAATATTTGGTCGCTACACACCGCACATTTACGAAGTATGGAGTAAAGGTGGTTCACCAATAGAAAAAGCAATTTATTTGATTCACTTCGGTGACTGGACAAGCTGGTATCTTAGTGAAATCAGAAATATTGATTGTACAGAAGTGAAAGTTATTGACTACCTCAAAAGTGAAATGGCCAAACTGAATTAATTATTCTGTTTGAATCTGTCATTCATGAAAAAAGAAAATTTGTTTATAGCGATAGAGGGAATTGACGGTAGTGGTAAGAGTACACAGGTGCAATTACTAAAAACCAACCTTGAACAAGTGGGTCATAAAGTATATACAACGCATGAACCAACAAGTTTCGAAGCCGGTAAACTCATCCGTTCAATTTTTAATCATAAAGTAAATGCAGATCAGCATACCATTGCAGCATTGTTTGTTGCAGACAGATTGCAACATTTGCTTGATAAAGAGCATGGAATTCTGGCAATGCTTGAAAAAGGCTATACGGTTATCACAGATCGCTATTATTTTTCGTCCTATGCCTATCATAGTGCCTATGTAGAAATGGATTGGGTAATGTCTATCAATGCTAAATGTGCAGCGTTGCTTAGGCCTGACCGGAATATTTTTGTAGATGTAGATCCTGAAACTGCATTTAGGCGAATTGTTTCTACACGCACCTCAACAGAATTGTACGAAACCAATGAAAACCTTCGTAAGGTTTATAGCAATTATCTTAAAGCATTCGAATTACTAAAAGAATCAGAAAACATTGTTTTTGTTAATGGTAAAAATGAGGTTCAGCAAGTTGCATCTGATATTTTTAAAAGCGTAAAAAATTTATTGCACACCTAAAAAAAATATTGTTTTTTTAGTTTAGTTTTTTATCATTGCTGAAATTTTAAATCGTTTCAAAATGAATAAGAAGCATCCAAAGGCATTGCCCTACCTGTTCCTGTCCGAAATGTGGGAACGATTCGGTTTCTATCTCATGCTTGGTATTTTTTTCCTTTACATGACAGACACACAACGTGGTGGTATGGCAATGGACAGAAAAGAAGCTTCAGATATTTTCGGAACATTCATTGCATTAGTTTACCTTACTCCGTTTGTTGGTGGATTAATTGCTGATAGAGTTTTAGGATATCGAGTTTCCATTACACTTGGCGGTATTCTTATGGGCATAGGATATTGTGGTTTGGCTATACCGGGTATGACAGCATTTTATGTTTCATTATTGCTAATTATTATTGGCAATGGATTTTTTAAACCAAATATTTCAACCATTCTTGGTAATGTATATAACGATCCGGAATATAAGCCACTTAAAGATTCAGGCTACAATATTTTTTACATGGGGATAAACATCGGAGCATTTATCTGTAATTTTTTCGGCTCCTATTTGCGAAACAACTTCAGTTGGGGTGCTGCCTTTGCTGCTGCAGGCATTGGAATGTTTGTAGGGGTTATTATTTTTTGGATTGGCAATAAGCACTATGCACATGCCGATGTTCGCAAGCCTGTAAAACCAGAAGATATGCCTGTTTCAAAAATATTGGGCATAACATTATTACCGGCATTAATTGCAGGTTATATTGGCTGGATAATTCCCGATAATATTTTCGGTAGCGATTCAACCGATGCATTTATTTTAGGTGCACTACCTGTTGCCGGATATTATGTAAATATTCTTTTGCGTTCCGACAAAGAAGACAGACGTCCGTTAGCGGCATTACTGGCAGTGTTTACTGTTGCAATTGTTTTTTGGGCTATATTTAAACAAAACGGAACAGCACTCACTACATGGGCCGAAAGCTATACTAATCGCGAAGTGCCACAGCGAGTAGAGCCTGTTGCAAAAATGCTTGGAGTAACACAAACAGTAACCTATGCAAAAGATTCTGTGCCATTAACAGACAACCAGTTTCGTGTGGCACGTGACGAGAATAAAAAACCAATTAAAACATGGGATTACCCACTTTATTACAAGAATATTCCTGTAGATAAATTACCTAAAGAAGGGGAGTCGCTAACACTTATCTCAACGGAATTAGGTCAGTCAATTAATCCATTTTGGGTTGTAGTATTAACACCTCTGATAGTTGCATTCTGGGCATTTCTCAAAAGAAAAAACAGCGAACCTTCAACTACCTGGAAAATATTTTATGGTTTTCTCATTACATCATTGTCAACATTGGTAATGGTTGCAGCCACTTATGCATGTCATAATGGTTTAGAAAAAAGTTCAATGTGGTGGCTTATTGCAAGCTATGGGGTAATTACTGTTGGAGAACTTTGTTTAAGCCCAATGGCATTGTCATTGGTTTCAAAGCTAAGTCCACCACGTCTTACAGCACTGATGATGGGCGGATGGTTTTTATCTACATCAATAGGAAATAAGTTGAGTGGTGTGTTGGCAAGCATGTGGGATGAATACGAACATAAAGCAAACTTTTTCTTAATTAATTTTGTGTTAGTGATGATAACTACAGTAATTATTTTACTGATGTTAAAATGGCTTAATAAGATTGTGAAAGAACACGGGGCATAGTAATATATTATTGTTTTTATTCTCAACCTTTGTATGCATTCTGTTCCTGAATAAGCTCTAAATAAGAGGTACTTCTTTATGGATGCCCTAAATTGTCTTTATGTATTCTTATTTCAATAGCTGATAATATTTTGGCTTAACGGCTAATATTCCTGGTTAGTAAAGCAGATAAAAATGTTTATGCTCTTTTTATAAGAGAGTTTTTTTTAGTTTGAAAATTTCAGCCGCTCACAAGGTTATATCACACCTTTACCCAAAACATGCATTACTTGCATGGATATTGAGATATTATGGGTATAATTCAAAATCCGAGTATTATGAGATTACTATCTACTGCTGTTATTTTATTAGGAAGCCTATGTTCACAGGCTCAAATTAGTATTACAAACAATGAAATGCCTTCGGCTGGCGATACTGCACGATTTACAAAAGCTGTAGTAAATCCATTGATAAACTTTAGTGCAACAGGCGCCAATCACACCTGGAGTTTTGGTAACCTCCGTAATAATGGGCAAGATTTAAAATCTTATCAGAGTGTTTCCTCTACAGGATTTATTTATTCTTTGTTTTTTTCTAATCTGCCATTTAATCCTAACAGAGCTAATGTAACAGAGCCCGGACAAGCTTTACCTTCAAACCCTTTGTTGACCATTACTGATCCATTTAATTTTTATTATCGCTCAAGTAATGTATATAAACAGGTGGGCTTTGGTGCAGAGATTGCAAATATTCCTATGCCGGTTGCCTTCAGTCAGCATGATATTATTTACAACCTTCCATTAAACTTTAACGATGCAGACACTTCTCAGTCAGCATGGAATATTGGACTTCCGGGTTTAGGTTATTATGGACTTTCGCAGACAAGAATTAATCATGTTGATGGTTGGGGAATGCTTACAACACCACATGGAACTTTCAATACATTACGAGTTAAGACACAATTGTATATTAAAGACACTATAAGCGTTGACACATTAAACCTGCATTTTGCTTTAGACAGACCTAAGACTACACAATACAAGTGGTTGGCAAATAATGAAATTATTCCTGTACTACAGATTACAACAACAGAAATTTTAGGGTTAGAAGTAGTGACGGAAATTTTATATCGTGATGATTATAATACGGTATCACCCGGAAGTTTAAATGCAGCATACTGTGCGGGTAGTAGCATATCAATTCCATACACAGCTACAGGTAGTTTCAATGGTTCCGGATTTTTGCAGTCTGCTAATTCTTTTACCGCACAGTTAAGTGATGCCACAGGCAGCTTTGCAAATGCTGTAAACATTGGAAATGTTACATCAAGGGTTTCTGGAAATATTAGTGCAGTAATTCCTGCTAATACACCTGCTGGAAACGGTTACAGAATAAGAGTTGTATCTTCAAGTCCTGCTTTGACAGGAGGTGATAATGGATTTGATTTAAGAATAGAGAACAGTGCAGTTGCTTCTATTGTTAATCAGGGTTTATCAGCTTTCTGCAGTGGCAACTCTGCATTACTTCAGTCAGTAAACAGTGATTCAGGTTACACTTATCAATGGCAACTAAATGGCACAGACATTTCAGGTGCTACTACAGATAGCTACCCGGCATCAGCAACAGGTAACTATGTATTAAATATTACTAACTCATGTGGTACTGTTGCATCAAATGCTGTTTCGATTAATGTTATGCCATTACCCACAGTTCTGGTGACTGCTTCAGGAGTGTTATCTGTCTGTCAAGGTAATACAGTTACACTTTCTACTTTATTTGATTCAACATATTCCTATCAATGGCAATTGAATGGTGTTAATATTTCCGGTGCTACAACAGAAAACTACACTGCTGCTAATGGAGGTGATTACACAGTTGTTGTGAACAACAGTTGTGGTAGTGTAACCTCGTCCGTTCAAACAGTTTCCGTTCAATCAGCACCGATTGCAGGAAGTCTCACAGCAACTTCTTCAACATTGTGTCATGGTGATTCTGTACTTATTAGCTATTCTTTGCAATCGGCAGGTATTATATGGTTGTATAATGGAAATATGCTTCCCGGTATTTCCGGTAATAATTATTTTGCAAATACTGCCGGTGTTTATAATATTGTTGAAAGTAACCTCTGTGGAAGCGATACTTCTGCTGCTGTAATACTTACAGCAGACAGTTTACCAATTGCAGTAATAACTGCTTCAGGGGCTTTGTCATTCTGTGCAGGAGGAGATGTTGTGCTTACAGCACCATCAGGTAATAATTACACCTGGCAATGGAATCTAAATGGAACACCTTTGGCAACTTCACAATTAATAACAGCAACACAGAGCGGCAATTATGAGGTTGAAGTAACTAATGTTTGCGGTTCTGCCACGTCAACTCTTGTTACAGTAACAGCATACCCATTACCTGCAGTTCCTACCATTGTACTCTCTAACGATTCATTATTGGCAACAACAAGTGCAGGTACTTATCAGTGGTTTTACAACGGCAATGCCATTACCGGTGCTACAAATGACTTTTTTGTTCCATCACAAAACGGAGACTACACTTTGTTGATTACAGATGCTAACGGGTGTTCAGCTATGTCAGCAGTGTTTAGTATGACAACAGTTGGTTTACAAACTATATTTAAACAAGCACATAATGTGTTTCCAAATCCGTTTAACGGCTATCTTACAATTGAATTACCACAGGCAGAGAATGCAGTGATTATGACTATTGAAGGAAAGCAATTGTGGAGTGGTATATTACATCAGGGTAGGAATGTGATGAATATGCAACAATTTGTTAGTGGCATATATATTCTGAAACTAAACAATGAAAATGGAAATACAAACTACAAATTAGTTAAGCGATAAATATAATGTTAGCTGAACAAAAGGTATGCCTTTTGTTCAGCTAAATTTTCTCTTAAAATCAACTGTTATGGCTTTCTGAGGCATTTAACTCCTCTGAAGGTATTGCAGCAGTAGTCTGTTCTGTTTCAGGAGTTGTTTCAATGTGCTTAAAAATAGTACGGTTAAAAAGAATAATCAATAAAACACCTGCAGTGATTGCCGAATCGGCAATATTAAAAACAGGTCTGAAAAAAATAAATTCTTCTCCACCCCAGAATGGAAACCATTGCGGATAGTGGGTTTGAATAATCGGGAAATAAAACATATCTACAACTTTGCCATGTAGCCAACCGGCATAACCACCGGCATCAGGCATAAAGGTAGCTACACCAAATTCGCTGGAGGAAAAAAGGCGGCCATAAAAAATACTGTCAATAATATTGCCTACTGCACCAGCAAAAATTAATGCCATGGCTGTGGTGTAAATGTGATGCGCTTTTGTTTTATGCAGATGCCATACATACCAGGCCAATGCAAACATTACACCGATACGGAAAAGTGAGAGAAATTTTTTCCCGAACAACTCCATGCCAAAGGCCATTCCATTATTTTCAGTAAAATGAATGATAAACCAGTTGCCTGCAATATGGTATTCCTGTCCGAGATACATATTGGTTTTAATCCAAAACTTCAAACACTGATCTATAATCAGAATGACGGCAACAAGGGTAATATATTTTTTCAATTGAATAGATTGATATAAAATGAGGATTGCCAAAAAATCTGACAATCCTCATATTCGTTCATAAATAAAAATTAATCGCGATACTGTTGTACTTTGGCTTCAATACTTTGTGTAGTGTGTGGTACAGCACGTAGTCTTTCTTTAGGTATCAACTTACCTGTTACACGACAAAGTCCGTACGTTTTGTTTTCTATACGTACCAATGCATTTTCAAGTTGTTCAATAAACTTGCGTTGACGTGCAGCAAGCTGTCCGGCTTCTTCTTTGGCTAAAGTGTCGCTGCCATCTTCAAGCATCTTAAATGATGATGCAGTGTCGTCAGTGCCATGTTCATTGCTGTTGTTAAGAAATGCCTGCAGGTTGTTCAACTCAACTTTTGCATCAGTCAATTTTTGAATAATTAACTCGCGAAACTCATTTAATTCTGCATCACTGTAGCGTGTTTTATCGGGACTGTTTTCCAATTTTGTTGGTCTGTTGTCGAGCATTGCAACCGGCTTTTTTAGAATAGAAGCAACTGGAGCATCAGGAAGAACAGGGTCTTCACGCAACGGTGTAGTGCGTGGAGGTGCAGCAGGTTTTACAATTGGAGGGTTGCTGCGTCTGCGTGAACTTTCTCTTGGCTTTTCTACGTGTTTAATCATAGATGTTGCCGATTTGTTTTTATCTTCTTTTTGTGGCTTAGAAGCAACTACAGGTTTAACAACTTTTGCTGTTTTTACCTTAGCAACTTTTGCAGGCTTTACTGCCTTTACTTTAGCTTTTGCAACAGGTTTTGCCTTTACTACTTTTTTAGCAACGACTTTACTCTTAGTTGCTTTGCTTTTTGCAGCAGCCTTTTTAGGAGCAGGCTTTGCCTTGACAGGTTTGCCTTTTACTACAACTTTTTTAGCTACTGCCTTTTTTGTTGAAGGCTTACTTTTAGCCGCAGCCTTTTTTACCACTTTAACAACTTTTTTAACCGCTGCTTTTTTATTTTTTGGTGTAGCCTTCTTCGCTGTAGCCTTTTTCGCTGTAGCTTTCTTAGCCACAGGCTTCTTCTTCGCTTTACTTGCCATTTTTAAATCCTTTCTATTTCAATTAATGTTTTAACTCCTTCTTCAACCTCTATTTCATCGGCTACAGGTGTAGCTAATGTTTCTACCCATGTAAATGAAGAGGCTAAAATTTCCGCGCAAATATAGTCTAAATTACTTTCGATGGCAGTGGTTATGGATGACTGATTTTTAAGTTTAACCATTATTTTATCCGTTACCTCAAATCCCTTGTCTTTACGCAGGTTTTGTACTCTGTTAATCAGTTCACGGGCAATACCTTCGTCACGCAGTTGGGGCGATATGCTGATGTCTAAGGCCACTGTTAAACCCCCATTGCTGTTGACCTGCCAGCCTGGAATGTCTTCTGAGCTGATTTCTACATCTTCCACAGATATAACCACTATATTTTCGTTTATTCTGAGGTCAAAAGCACCTTTGTTTTCTAAGATACGTATATCATCCTGAGTCATTTGTGCAATAGCAGCAGCGGCATCTTTCATTAATGCACCGAGTTTTTTACCCAATACTTTAAAATTGGCCTTTATTTTCTTTACCAATAGCCCTGAGGTATCGGTGATAAACTCCATTTCTTTCACATTTACCTCTGTGAGAATGAGTTTTTCCACCTGTTCAATAGCCTTTTGCTGCTGTGTGCTGTCCACAGGAATGAGTATTTTTTGTAATGGCTGCCGCACTCTGATGTTTACTTTCTTGCGTAATGCCAGCACCATGCTCGAAATACGCTGTGCAAAATCCATTCTTTCCTCCAATGCAGCATCAATCATATTAGTTTCTGCTTTGGTCAGATAAGTAAGGTGTACAGAGGAATATTGCAAAGGAGTTTTTGCTGCAATGGCATTGCTGCGCAGGCTATCGGTAAGGTTTCTGTACAGCCAGTCAGAAAAGAATGGTGCCACAGGGCTCATCAGTTGTGCCGTAACCTTTAGACATTCAAACAACGTTTCATAAGCCGATTGTTTATCAGTATTCATTTCGCTGCGCCAAAAACGTCTGCGTGAAAGACGTACGTACCAATTGCTGAGATGCTCATCCACAAATTCTTCTATCTGACGGGCTGCAAAGGTAGGCTCATAATCGTCCAGACTTTCTGTGACACGCTGCACTAAATAGTTAAGTTTTGATAGTATCCAGCGATCCAATTCAGGCCGGTCATGCAAGGGGATTTTATTTTTTTCATCAGGAACAAAACCATCAATATTGGCATACAATGCAAAAAACGAATAAGTATTGTAAAGGGTTCCGAAAAATTTTCGTTGTACTTCGGCAATGCCATCTACGTTAAATTTGAGGTTGTCCCAGGGTTGTGCATTGCTTATCATATACCATCGAGTGGCATCCGGGCCATACTTACCAATTGTTTCAAACGGATCAACAGCATTGCCTAAGCGTTTGCTCATTTTATTTCCGTTTTTATCGAGTACCAATCCGTTTGACACAACATTCTTAAAAGCTACTGAATCAAACAGCATCACTGCAATAGCATGTAAGGTAAAAAACCAACCGCGTGTCTGGTCAACACCTTCGGCAATAAAATCGGCAGGATAGCCGGTGTTAAAACCTTCATTGAACGGCATAGGTAAGCCTTTACTTAATTTATCCTGATCTAATTGCCATTGTGCATAGGGCATGGCGCCACTGTCAAACCAAACATCTATCAAGTCGGTTTCACGAAACATTTTTTGGCCTGTATCTGATATCAGAACAATATTGTCCACATAAGGGCGGTGAAGGTCAAAGTCAGATTTTGAAGCATCAACATGTTCTAAATGTTTGGCATCCATCACCCCAGCGGCAATTGCTTTTTCAATTTCTTTTCGAAGTTCACCAATAGAGCCAATGCATTTTTCTTCTTTCTCATCCTCACTTCGCCATATCGGAAGGGGTATGCCCCAGTAGCGCGAACGCGACAGATTCCAGTCAACCAGATTTTCGAGCCAGTTACCAAACCTTCCTGTTCCTGTTGACTCAGGTTTCCAGTTGATAGTCTTATTAAGTGCTATCATTTGCTCTCTGCATGCAGTAGTGCGTATAAACCAACTGTCGAGCGGATAGTAAAGTACAGGCTTGTCTGTTCGCCAGCAGTGTGGGTAGTTGTGTTCGTACTTCTCAACTTTAAAAGCTTTGTTTTCCTGTTTTAGTTTGATGGCTATACGCTCATCTACCGACAAGTATTTATCTCTGTTTTGTTTTTGCCGTTCTTGTTCTTTCTCCTCTTCCGAAAGGTATTCTTCTTTCACAAATTCACCGGAAAAATCAGTTACCTCACTAACAAATCGCCCACGTTTATCCACCAGAGGCATGGCATTTCCTGTTTCATCTTTCACCAAAATAGCTTCTATGCCTTGTTGTTTGGCGGTACGAAAATCGTCTGCACCAAAGGTGGGAGCAAGGTGAACAATACCTGTTCCATCTTCTGTACTGACAAAATCTCCTGCAACGGCAACAAAAGCCTTTCCATCAGGTTCTACATAGGGCAAAAGTTGTTCATAGACAATTCCTGTCAGCGCAGAACCTTTACATTCTGCAACTACTTTAAAAGGAATTTGTTTGTCACCGGGTTTAAAATCATCAAGACTAAGTGCTGTATTTTTCTCACTAAAATATTTTGCAAACAAATCTTTGGCAAGCACTACTACAATAGGTTTGTTGGTGTATTGATTAAACGTTTGCACCCACACATAATTTATTTTTTCGCCAACTGCTAAAGCACTGTTGGAGGGTAATGTCCAGGGTGTGGTGGTCCATGCAAGAAAGTAAAAATCACTTTTAATATCACTAAGCTGTGATGCTAAGTTTTCTGGCAATGATTCTTTTTTAATTTTAAACTGCGCAACTATAGTAGTGTCTTTTACCATTTTATAGGTTCCGGGCTGGTTCAACTCATGCGAGCTGAGTCCTGTTCCGGCAGCCGGTGAGTAAGGCTGTATGGTGTAGCCTTTGTACAAAAGATTTTTTTTATACAGCTCTTTTAACAAATACCAGCAAGTTTCAATATATCCATTTTCAAAAGTGATATAGGGCTTATCAAGGTCAACCCAATAACCCATTTTACGGGTGAGGTCATCCCACACTTCTTTATACTTCATCACCTCTTTGCGGCAGGCTTTATTATATTCTTCTACAGAAATTTTTTTGCCAATGTCTTCTTTGGTGATGCCTAAGGTTTTTTCCACACTTAATTCAATAGGTAAGCCATGGGTATCCCATCCGCCTTTGCGTTTAACCTGATAGCCTTGCAGTGTTTTAAAGCGGCAGAAAATATCTTTAATGGCACGTCCCATCACATGGTGAATGCCTGGCAGACCATTGGCGCTGGGTGGACCTTCGTAAAAGGTAAAAGCCCCGGAGCCCTCACGCAAAGTGATGCTCTGCTCAAATGTTTTTTCGGCATCCCATTTTGTGAGAATTTCTTTTGCAATGCCGGCAAGGTCTAACTGCTTGAATTCAGGATATGGTTTATGATTCATTATCACTGTTTTTACAAAGATTGCAAAGGTAAAAAGTAAATCCATTGGTCACTCTGTAGAAAAGGTTATATGCTGCCTTTGCTGCTATTCCCACCCGCCCTCGTGTGGAATTCCAAGAAAAAAGTGGACAAATTATTAGCAGCCTTGCTGCAACTTTCATAGGTTGTACAAGCCTGAAATGTGCTAATTGTGGGCCATCAAAGGGACTAATCTAACCGATTTCTTTCCTGCTGACAGGGGGCACTCCTGATATAGAAAAGTAAATTCCCACCATATAATTGGTTATATTTGTAGTGTTTCATTTTAAACAATAGGATATCATGAAGTACTTATTTCTTTCATTCTTGTTGGGTATGTTTTCTCTCAGTGTTCAGGCACAGGTGGCCTCTAAATTGGCTTCAAAACCCGATTCATCAAAAGCGTTGATGAGCGTTGAAGCCACTTGTGGTGAGTGTAAGTTTGATTTACCCGGTAATGACTGCGATTTGGCTGTACGCATTAATGGTAAAGCGATGTATGTTGATGGTGTTTCGATTTTTGAATTCGGACATCCGCACGATGACAATGGTTTTTGTGTAGCTGTTCGCAAAGCCGAAGTTCAGGGTGAAGTGGTAAACAACCGTTTTAAAGCAACTTATTTTAAACTGTTGCCTGTTGCTAATGCAACTGAAAATACCAATAGGCAAGATGCAGTAAAGTAGCTTTTCCGTTCTTATTGTGTGCCATTCAGTTTAAAGGACTGATTAATACTATAAACCATTATCAAATTAAACAAATTGAAAATGACTTGAACAACAGACCACGTAAAAAATTAAACTTCAAACCTCCTAAAGAAGTATTTTTGTGTGAAACTTGATGTTAGAACTTAGTTTATTATATATTTTTTCATTTTCAATAAAAATTAAAAGCAGTTCGCAGCTATGCGAACTGCTTGGATTGAATATTATACTAATGTTTATTCTTTTAATTAATCACAACCTCAATATTAGTAATACCACAGGTCGTTATTGTTGGCGTGCTCATAACTTCTGAATTGTTGTTTAATTTATAGCCAAAGTTCAAGATGTTTTGCGGATAACCAAAATTTAGTATCGGAAAATCTACTGATTCATATAATAAACTGCTTGTAAATGGTCCTGAAATTTTATAAGGTGTACTAAGATTGTTGAAATCTGTAAGCCGAAGAGTATCTAAATTTGTATAGCTATTATTAACAATTAAGTTAACTTTAATATTTGTGGTAGGGGATTTATATACTCTTAAATCAAATAGACTTTGATTTTGCGGAATATTTTGAAATAACTTTGTATAACCTTGCCCTGCTGGAATTCTAATGCTCTCAGTGAATCCATCCATATCTTTAAAGTCGAACTTAAAGTTCCCATTTGCATCAGTTGTAGTTTGAGCGAGAATCCCTCCATTCAAATTACCATCTAACCCTGTTGAATACTCTTGAAACAAATCAATCTTCTGATTTGCGACAGGCTGCATATTGCAATCCTCAAACAATCGTCCAGTAATTGTATAAGTTGGTCCATCACCGGGAGAATCTGTATCTTTCTTACAGGATTGAAAGATTAGAACTAAACTTGACAATGCAAGAAATTTTATATTTATTATATATTTTTTCATTTTCAATAAAAATTAAAAGCAGTTCGCATAGCTGCGAACTGCTTTGATTTAAATTATTTGTTAACTATTATTTTTTGTGAAAGAGTTTCTCCTTTGTCACTTATGAGTTGAATGTAATATAAGCCTGATGCAAAAATTCTATTGCTTAAATTTAAAACAGAAGTCGTTGGAGTGCTTGCATCTTTAGTTTTGAGTATCTCACTTCCAATTAATATACCTGTCGAATTGTATAAAGAAAAGTTTACCTGCCCATATTCTTTAAAGCGAAAATTCAAAACAACTTGTTGTCCATCATTCGGATTTGGAAAAATTTCCAAACTGCTTACAAGGTTTGGTTTCTTCTTAGTTGTGTTTGCTTTTCGTTCCATAAAGTTTTCACAGCAAACGGAAAGCGGTTGGTCTATATGATTGTAATTTCCTGTGTATGGTGGGTCGTAAACAAACCCTGTACCAGTTGGGGTATTGGCTCCATCAAAATAGAAGGTTGCGTAGCCTGAATTGTCAATTATATACGGGTCTTCTTTGGAATAAACTCCCAGAAACATATAATTTAAATTTGAATATGGCTGACTTGGATATTCATACCGCGGATTCCTAACATTAACAAACATATCATACTCAGGTTGATATTCTGTTTCCCAATGCAAGGTTACGTTTTCAAGAAATAAATTTTCATCCCCAATTTCGGAATTTAACAAGCTACGCTCAACATTTTCGTTATTACCAATACAAGAATAGTAAGTACAAAAATGAGGCCCGTTGTTAGGTTGGTCGGTGATATTATAGACATAATTGTTTCTGAATCCAACATGGCTAAGATTGGGGTATGTGGCTGTGAAGTTATTGTATGCACCAATCATCATGTCGGTTGGAGTATTTGAAAGTTTTGTGTTAATATTTTCGGAAACAATATCAAAATTTAAAGGGATGCCTCCGAGAACTCCATAATCCAATGCTGACTGAACAGGTACAAATCCAAATTGCAAACCATCAGAGCACAGCGAATAATCAAAATTAGTTGAAAGAAAACCGTTTAGTCCTAAGTGAGAATCAAAGTCAACACAACCATTGCCGTTTACAGTATGGCTGCAATGAAAAAAGTTAAGAAGCCAATAATTGTTTGAGAGATTAAATCCACCTTGAGATGGTGTTGTACTTATAAAATCAGGGTCGCCAAAAATTCCACCAGGATTAACGCAATAAGGAAGTAAGTTTGCATATTCATTTACATAAAGTAAAGAGTTATATCCAATAGTAACTTTAATTCCAAACCATTTCAATTTAATTCTTATACCATACCAACCTGCCTGAGCAAGAAAGATATGTCCGTTGCCATTAGGATTGGTTTTGCATTCTAAGTCACCTCCGAAAATTGGTACTTTTAGCCATAAAACTCTTGCATACAAATCTGCACTAAAATCCAACAGCCTGTCACCGGGGTTGCGGTCGCTACCTGTGTAGTTGTTTCTTTGCATTTCGCCTGACATTGAGCCCTGAGACATTGCAATCACTTTAGCATACTGTGGATAATTTTCTAAAGCATTTAATTGGTCAAAGAAAAAATACTTGTCGCTTTTTGAATCATAATTATAATAGAATGGGCTTCCTGATTTTGTATCAATGTGATATATCAGCATTTGTTGTGCTGCTTGCCCGTCAAGAAAAAGATTAAAAGCGTTCGTTAAAAGTCTTAAATCAAAACTTATAAATCTGCTTAGGACATCTATTCCGGTTTTGTAAGCGTACTGCATAGACATTGGAATATTTGCTCCCTGATGAGGTGTATCAAGCGTGATGAAAAGTCTGGTGTTGTGCATCTTTTCTGTGCGACACCACTGTGAAGGCATATTATAAATATTCGGATGCAGCGCCAAATAGGGAATGTTGTTTAAATCAAATTGGTCAACAAAAAACGGAGATGTGTTTTGTTGCATATAATATTCTGATTCCATATATGTCAGAGCAAAACGCGCAACTAATCCTCCCATACTTTCACCCATTACAACAAATTGCTGCTGGTTTATATCTTGTAAAAGACATTTTAGATTTTCTAATAAATTAACAAAATAGAGTGCATTAAACCTTACATCAATCCTGCTATTTGCATAGTCAACAACTATGAAGCCATAACCTTGATTCTTGAGCTGAACAATATTGTCCTGCTTAATCATTTCGGAATAAATTGTTGCAATGGTTCTGTTTTTTGATGGGATAAAATCTAATATATCTATACCTGATAAATAGATAACAGTTTTTGCAGAGATACCTTGTGAATTGCAACCACCATAATATCCTACAATTAACCCTTCGGATTCAATATATTGGTCAGGCGGAATACTTGCTGTGCCTGAAACAATCACAATTCTGGAAAGCGAGTAAAAAAGCATGTCATTACCATGGTCGAATATTGCAGTTTGAATTAACTTTTCACCTGCTGAAGCATACTGGACATGCCAGTTGGTAATAATAGTTGGGTCAAACTGTATCCAACCATTTCCATCACCAAAATCAATTTTCAGAATACCTTCTCCATGCAGGTAAATTCCAGCATTCAGCGCATCAAACAAAATAAACTGAGGGTCAACTCTATATACCGGATTTGAAAATTGAGCACTCGCAATCATTGGGGCAGCTACAAATAAATTGCTATCAATGTAAGGAAAGCCGGGACGCGGATACTTATCTGTTAATATATCATTTACAGTATCAAAGTTAAAATAAATGTTTGTGGTCATTGCATCATCAAGAAATTTGTAGAAACCAAAATTCAAGATACCCATTGGAATTGTATCAGAATAAAAATTATTTCCTGATAAAAAGAAGTCGTCAGCAATGGGCAACCAAGATGTATCGTATGCAGTATGATACATCTCGTCATAAATACTTTGCCACATTGGAGTTTCTAAAGTGTCTTTGCAAAACGTTGTATAAAAAACACTATCAGAAACCTTAGCTGACATATCGTAAAGAAATTCTAAAGACGGATTAGGTTTGGCAAGAGGAGAAAATAAGCCTCTTAATTGAGCATTTATATCAATGATGGCATTGTTCTGTGCTTTAATATTTGTGGTTGAAATAAACAGAACGGCAATAACAATAATTATTTTGGATTGATTTTTCATTTGGATGTTGATTAAAAAGTTTGACTTAGAAGAAGAAAAAAAACTTGGATAGAATTTTACTCTATCCGCAAACCGTGCATCCACACAAAAATTTGCTAACTAAAAATAAAAAGGACAATGCGCCATTTTGCAAAATGTGCCTTTTTGTTTTATTAATTAAAAACCTTTTCATTTTTGTTTCTCTTTGCTAAAGTAGATGAAAAAGGAATATGTCGATTAAAAAGAAAAAACTTTAATTATTAATTTCTGCGCTTCAGTTTGCTGCTGTAAACTTCCTTTCGCAACATAAAATAATACAGTTGTTATAATAATCCCTAATAACCACCTGCAATTCTTTGTCTGAAGTTAAAACTTATGTAAGAGGAACGTAAAGTGTTTTTATTTCTATCATCATCACAGAAACCTATTCGTAAGCCATGGGAGATTATAGAAATAGGTATATAAATTCCCACCATATAATTGGTTATATTTGTAGTGTTTCATTTTAAACAATAGAATATCATGAAGTACTTATTTCTTTCATTCTTGTTGGGTATGTTTTCTCTCAGTGTTCAGGCACAGGTGGCCTCTAAATTGGCTTCAAAACCCGATTCATCAAAAGCGTTGATGAGCGTTGAAGCCTCTTGTGGTGAGTGTAAGTTTGATTTACCCGGTAATGACTGCGATTTGGCTGTACGCTTTAATGGTAAAGCGATGTATGTTGATGGTGTTTCGATTTTTGAATTCGGACATCCGCACGATGACAATGGTTTTTGTGTAGCTGTTCGCAAAGCCGAAGTTCAGGGTGAAGTGGTAAACAACCGTTTTAAAGCAACTTATTTTAAACTGTTGCCTGTTGCTAATGCAACTGAAAATACCAATAGGCAAGATGCAGGAAAGTAGCTTTTCCGTTCTTATTGTGTGCCATTCAGTTTAAAGGACTGATTAATACTATCAATATAATCCAATACCTCCTGACGGCCACTTTTTGTCTCGGCAGAAGTTACAAAATATGGTGGCAATGTTGCCCAGGTTTTATATAACTGCTCGCAAAACTGCTTTACAGAAAAATCGTTTTTAGCACGTGTTTGTTTATCTGCTTTGGTAAAAACCATGCTGAAAGGAATATTTTTTTCGCCCAGCCAGTTGATAAAATCAAGGTCTTTTTGCTGTGGCGCAATTCTGATATCTATCAACACAAAAACAGACATCAGATTTTTGCGGTAAATCATGTAATTGCGAATCATACCGTCCCATTTTTCGCGCTCGGTACGAGCAGTTTTGGCAAATCCATATCCGGGCAAGTCAACCAGATACCATTGTTTGTTGATGATAAAATGATTGATCAATTGTGTTTTTCCGGGTGTGGAGGATGTTTTGGCCAATCCTTTTTTATTGCAAAGCATGTTGATGAGTGATGATTTGCCTACGTTGCTTCGCCCGATAAATGCATATTCAGGCAAACTGTCAGCCGGGCACTTTTTTACATCTGTATTGCTTTGAACAAATTCTGCTGAACTTATTTCCATAATTTTAATCAAGGGCAAAAGTAAATTTTAATCTTCAACCGGAATCATGTAGTTTCGTATCCGTTTTTACAATGAGAAATACTTTTTATTTTTTGGTTTTCGCTCTAATCATTGTGACCTCATGTCATAACGATAAAAGTTCTGATAATCCGCCTTGTCCGGCAATGGAGATGCACATCAGTGGCGATACTACAGTTGTTGCCGGTGATAGCATTGGCTTAGTGGCAACTTTGTTTACAGGTGCTACCTACTCCTGGACAGGGCCTAATGGTTTTGTTGCCAACACCTTTAATCCTGTCATCTCCGAATCTTCATCATTAAGTGAGGGGTATTACTATGCAAGTGCAGACATCAACGGACTCTGTAAAGGTAATGTTGACTCTTTTTATGTTACTGTAATTTGCGATCGTCCGGAAGATGTTCTTGCTAATTATATTACCACCATTCAAACCAACGATACGATTCATCTGTTTGCACATTCTTTTACCGATTCTGTAGAATATATCTGGACAGGTCCTGCCGGATTTACTTCAACCCAACCCAATCCAATAATCATCAATGCCATTCCCGGCAACGAAGGTGTTTATACAGTTTACGCACACAAGGATCATTGCTATAGCAAGCCTGACAGTGTGGTTGTAAGTTTTAATCAGTGCAACCCATCATCCAACACATTTGCCAACTCATTAGACAGTAATTATTTTCTGTACTCCTATGGCAGTGCTAACCTTTATCCCAACACCAGAAGTATTACAGGAACTGGGCTAAATGGAACTTCGCAATTGCGTGCTACGTTCTATGGTAACAATCCTCCGACAGGGAACTATACAATTAATCCTGCACATTGTCCTGCAAGTGGCAGTGGAGCACTTGCACCCGGTGAAGTTTGTGTGGAATTCAGCAATGCATCAGGCACCTATCAGGCAGCAAGCGGTACGGTGAAATTAAAAGCATTAAACACATTTGATTTCTGCGATGCACCATTCCGGTTGCAGTTTACAACTACTACACTTTTTAATGGCAGCGGTAAGGTGCAGTTTTAAAGTGTCGGATGATAAGTGTTTACATGTCTGGCTTTTTTACTTTCGTAAATATCATCAATAGAAATTAAAATACCGGTTTCTTCCACATCGCCAAATTCATGATTTAAGGCAGTGCCAAAAGTTTTCATTGTAGCAGAAAGATTCATGTAACTGTTAAACAGCGGAGGAATATTTTCTCCAAGCTCGCGCACTTTTTTATTCAGAATATGATGTCCTTCTTTGTAAGGAAGATTTTTTAGGCTTGCTACAAAACCACTAACATCATTTTCTGACGGCAATGGATGATGCGGATAAACCATTTTATCAGTATCAGGAAAATAATGTTGCATAAAGGCAAGAATCATATCTCTGGCAATACGGTTGAAACGAAGATACATAGTCACCTTCCCAAAAAAATATTTGATATCGGGATTATCAATGGCTATGGCACCCAGTCCGTCCCATAAATTATCGAGCGAAAAAAGACCTTTTCTGTTATCAGCCGAAGGTTGGTATTGTGGTTGCACAAACGAACGGCCTAATTCAATGGTATGCGGAAAATAATCATTGATAAATTTTTCGGTGAAATGAAATAGCTCTGTTGTGGCTAATTTAAATTGACTGTGTGGGTCAGTGGCTGCATCGGCACAGCGTATGAAACGATAGCCGCCAACAATTTCCTTGTCGGCAGGATTCCAAACTATAAGTTGTTTGTAGCAATTTTCAATCAGGTCAAACTCATCTAAATCAAATGCTTTTCCGGTGCCACCACCGGCAGCCCTGAAAGTAAGCTCGCGCACCCTGCCAATTTCTTTCAGCACGTTAGGCGAATCATGAGCTGTAACCACATACAACTTATTATTCCCATTGTTGGCATTGCGGATAAAGCGGCCATTATTTAACTCCTGTTCCAGCAGGTGCCTTTCGACCGGTTCAATGATTTGCATACTTCACGAAAATAGAAAAAGTATTTTGATTGCAGATTTTGACAGTAAAAATTTGATTTTGGTATTGGTTTAATTACTTGTTTTACCATTGATATGCCTAATTTGATAGCTTTGCACGCTATTTGAATCTTTATCTTAAAAAAATGAAAAACGGTCTTTTAATTTACTGTGTACTGCTTACTCTGGCAGTAGCTTATTTGTTTTACAAAGTAAACAGCTGTACGAGCAATTGTGCTCCTGCAGGTGTTACCACTGCCATGAATGATGGTGATATTGTTTTTGTAAATGTAGATACCTTACTCGAGCACTACGATTATTACATTAGTCTTCGTGAATCGCTAAAAAAGAAACAAGACAGTATAGATGTAATTCTGAAAAACAAAGGCAAGGAACTGGAAGGTGAAATTGTTAATTACCAGAAACGTGGTGCCAGCATGACAGATCAGCAACGTGGAGCAGAAGAAGAAAGATTAGGGCACAAACAACAACAGTTGGTTGAATATAAAAACCATTTACTCGATCAGTTGACTGAAGAAGAAGCTGTCATGCAAGATAGTTTGCACAAACACTTAGTTGGCTATTTAAAGGACATGAATAAGCAAACTAATTTTAAGTTTGTTTTCGGCTATCAGCGTGGCAACGGAATTTTATTAGCCAACGATTCGCTTGATATTACACAAAGTGTGATTGAAGGACTGAATAAAAAGTAATCGCTTTTAAAACTTCGCACCAAAAGTCATCATAAAGCGATTGATTTTGGTAGCAACAGATGCTGATGGCGCACTGCCGTCTGCTAATGTGTAAGGCGCATAATTGCCACTTGTTTTGGTAAAAGAATAACCTAAATCAAGAAAAAAGTTTCCTCCTTTAATTCCTATGCCACCGGTGTAGCTCACTGCACTACGGTTACCTTCTTTGTAAGTTATTCCTCCTTCATAAGGACTTGACTGCATAACAGTTCCTGCTCTGAAACTAAAAACTTTATATCGGTATTCTGCACCAATCTTTAAAGTATGACCTTGCTCAAAACGATTTTTGATATCTCTGTTTTCATCAGAAAAATTATAATCATTTGAGTTGAAACGTGCCACAGAATAATCTAAAAATTCGTAGTCTGCACTAATCAGCCCCTGATCAAGAAATACCAATCCTACACTTGCAATGGTTTTAAAAGGTGTGGTAAAATTATAAGAAAATCGTCCGTCAGGTGATTTGTTTTCTAAATATCCTTCAGAAAAATTAGCATAAATTTTTGAAGAATACTGATCATTCATTTCATAATATGTTGGTGTGTGTATGGCTAATCCTAAACGCACCATATCAGTAGGTTTGAAAATGACACCTAATTTCAGGTTCACGCCATTACCTTGTGTTGAAAGCTTTTGTGTGTATTTTGAATTTTTGAAAGTTTTACCGCTCAGGCTGTCTTTAATGGTGTTTTGAAGTGCATATTCTTCATAGACTTCCGTTGATGAATATCTGAAATAAGGAATACCAACGGTTGCACCAAGATAAACTTTATTGTCGTAGTTGGCAGCAAAAGAAATATCAATTTCACCTTGTGAACCCGTGCGTGTGATGAGACCTTTTTGTTTTAAATCTCCATTAAAGAGAGCACCCTGATATTGATCAATGAGGCTACTATCGGCAACCGGATTTGTAAGATAGCTGTTGTATGCAAGTCCGGCATCAAATTGATACATTTCATCACCGGAGAGATTAGCTTTGCTTATTCCATTGCTGATTTCTGCAAAATAATCGTTGATAGAATTATTTTTATTGATTCCTTCAAAAGCAAACCTGTCGCTGAATGAGTTGATACGGTTGTAACCAAATCCTAATGATGTTCCCATCCATCCCGAAGTTTTTTTCTCGCGCGGAAATGCAAGTACAAAACCAAGGTTGCCAATACCAAGATTGGCTCTGTTGTCGGTGGTTAATGTGCCTGAATAAGAAGCATCATTATTTCTGAATTGTAAGACAGGACTGAATGTAAATTCGCTTCTCCGATAAACGGCAATGCCAGCCGGATTTATTGAAAGGCTTGAAAAATCGGCACCTAAAGCTCCAAAGGCTCCACCCATACTAAGTGAGCGGGCAGTAGTGCCGAAGTTTTGTTGCATGCTGTAGCGCAGCGCATCATTTTCGTTCTGTGCAAATGCTGTTGCGGTTAAAAAAAAGCATGCCGCAAGCATGCTTTTAAATCTATAATCCATAATGTCGTTAATTGTTGTTTACTGATAATTATCTTCCGTTGCGTGAATTGTTTCTGGAAGGAGTTGACTCTTGTCGTGGACGTGATTCCTGACGTGGTTGTGATGGTGCAGAGAAGCTACGTTCCTGACGTGGAGTCGGTGTTACTCTTTCCTGACGTGGCGCTTGTTCCTGACGAGGAGCTGTTTCGCTGTTTCTGTTATGGCGTGGATTGCTCTCTATATTTCTCCTTGGAGATTCTGCAGGAGTATTGTTGTTGTAGCGTGGATTGCTCTCTATATTTCTTCTTGGTGACTCTGCAGGAGTGTTGTTGTTGTAGCGTGGATTACTCTCTATATTTCTTCTTGGAGACTCTGCAGGAGTATTGTTGTTGTAACGTGGATTACTTTCGTAATTACGTGGAGGAACAGTTTCTGTATTGCGTGGACTGTTGTACTCCGGATTAACTTCATTTTTACTGTTGTTGCGCACAGGAGGAGCAACAGGAGTATTTGAGTTGTCTTTTACATCGCCATTATTTCGTGGTGTAGAGAACTGATCGGCTCTGCTGTTTTTAACAGGTGCTGTTTCAACATTGCGTGAATCTTTCACCGGACTATTAGTGTTCGCATTATTTCTTGGGTGAATTACTTCAGTCTCATTATTCCTTACAGGTGCGGTTTCAACATTGCGAGAATCTTTTACCGGACTATTGGTGTTCACATTATTTCTTGGGTGAATTACTTCTGCCTCTGTAGATTTTGTATCTCGTGTTGGCAATGACATTGCATTGGCAAAACTTTGACTTACAGGCATTGAGTTTCTACCGTTTTTCACCAAAGCTCTGTTATATGAATCGGCTATACTTCTTGGCGGAACAGTATTGCTGCTGCCAGAGCCTGAAGTCGAGCGTCTTGGTCCGTAATATGTGTTGTTGTAACTATAACTGTCATAACTGTTGAAATAGTATGGATTGTAACCATAACCATTATAGTAACCATCGTAATAACCATTCCAGTATCCGTTGTTGTAGCCATTCCAGTAGCCATAGCTGTAATTGTTCCAGCCATGATGATGATAAGGACCATATCCATAGTATGAATAAGGACTGCTCCACCAGTAGTTATATGGTGTATATCCCCAACTGAAATAAGTGAATGAAGGAGCCCACCAGAATGAAGGAGCCCACCAGTTGTAACCACAATAAATGCTCACACCATAGTCATAAGGGTTGTAATCATACCAGTATGAATTAGTATAATATGAATCATAATAACCATAATTCCACATGGGACGATAAAACCTGCGTATGCGTGATGAGTAGGCATAGTCATAATAATCATCATCGCTGTAATAATTGTTGGTCACATAGGTGTTGCCATCCTGTGTTGTTGTGCCTGCATCGTTATAATCAAAACGGTTTTCAGCAGAAGTGCTGCTGCCCTGATTGGATTCTGTTTGATTATTGGCATCCTGCTGAGGCTGCTGCACTTGTTGCTGTGTCTGCACGGTTTCAACAGGTTTGTTTGCTTTGGATGAATAATAAACGTCATCGGAATAGGCATTTGAAGCCTGTTGTGATGAGGTGCAGGAGGCAAGTGTAAATATTGCTGCTGCAGATAGTGCTATTGATTTCATCGTATTTTGATTTTTATTATTTGACATGTTTTTATGCACAATAGTTTAACGTAATTGGATATGTTATGTTTGTTTTACAATTTTGCTGCCATCTCATAAAATTCAACAGTTTTGCAAAAATCATTCATTGCAATTTCACTTCAAAGATAAAAAATGGCTAAAGACTTTCCAACACGCGAGCAAAATTATTCAGAGTGGTACAACCAGCTTGTCATTCGTGCAGGCCTTGCAGAAAATTCATCTGTCAGGGGTTGCATGGTCATAAAACCCTATGGTTATGCCATTTGGGAGCGCATGCAACAACAGTTAGACAGCATGTTTAAAGCAACAGGACACAGCAATGCATATTTTCCTCTCTTCATCCCAAAATCATTCTTCAGCAAGGAAGCAAACCATGTTGAAGGTTTTGCCAAAGAATGTGCCGTTGTGACACATTACCGTTTGAAACAATCCGATGATGGAAAAAGTGTAGTTGTTGATCCGGAAGCAAAGCTTGAAGAAGAGTTGATTGTCCGTCCTACATCAGAAACAATTATCTGGAATACTTACAGAAACTGGATTCAGTCTTATCGTGATTTACCCATTCTTCTCAATCAATGGGCTAATGTGGTGCGATGGGAAATGCGTACACGTTTGTTTTTGCGTACTGCAGAATTTTTATGGCAGGAAGGACATACTGCACATGCAACAGCTGAAGAAGCTGTTGAAGAAACAAGAAAAATGCTTGATGTTTATGCTGAATTTGCTGAACAATGGTTAGCTATTCCTGTTGTTAAAGGTGTGAAATCTGCTAACGAACGATTTGCCGGTGCATTGGATACCTATTGCATAGAAGCACTCATGCAGGATGGTAAAGCCCTGCAAGCAGGAACATCACATTTTCTCGGGCAGAATTTTGCAAAAGCATTTGACGTAAAGTTTACTACCAAACAAGGTGTACAGGATTTTGTGTGGGCAACATCATGGGGTGTTTCAACACGACTGATGGGTGCATTAGTGATGGCACATTCTGATGATGACGGATTGGTGTTACCACCTAAGCTGGCTCCTATTCAGGTTGTCATTGTACCAATTTATAAGAATGATGAGCAGCTGAAACTAGTTTCTGAAATTGCACTTAAAATCAAAAAGGCACTTACCGCACGTGGCATTAACGTAGTTTATGATGATGATGAACAAGCCAAGCCGGGATGGAAGTTTGCCGAATATGAAATGAAAGGTGTTCCTGTTCGATTGGCAATTGGACCTCGTGATGTAGAAAGTGGCACAGTGGAACTTGCCAGACGCGACACCAAGGAGAAAATGACTGTACAGATAACAGATATTGAATTAAAGATTGAAAATCTTCTTGAACAAATTCAACAGAATATTTTTAAGAAAGCCGTTGACTTTCGCGATACATCAACGCATGTAGCTGACAGCATGGACGAGTTTATTAAAATACTCGACACTAAGGGTGGATTTGTATTTGCACATTGGGATGGTACAGTGGAGACAGAAGAGAAAATTAAAGAACAAACAAAAGCTACTATCCGATGTATTCCACTTAACAACAAACAAGAAAAAGGCAAATGCATTCTTACGGGCAAACCCAGCACACAGAGAGTGTTATTTGCACGAGCTTATTAAAATATTAAATTATGGAACCGGCAAACGATAAGATAGCACAACTCATTAAAACACATTTTCCTCTGAACTGTAAAATAGTTGAATTTACAACAGGGCATTTTAATGAGATAAAAAACTATCTTAAAAAATTTGTTGATGCTACTGCAACGTATTATCAGGCACCAAACAAACGTCAGCGTATAAAATTTTATGATACTGGCAGCAATCAGTGCGAATTGCAATTGGGTGATGACACGTTATGGTTTCATTTGCATCCAAATTTGTTTCGCATAAGCCCTGATAATCCAGCTTATCGTTATTCCTATCTGCGCGATGATGAATATCGTAGTCGCTGTGCAGTGATACATGTTTATAATTTTCTGTCTGATTCACTTGCCGAGCGCAGGAGTGATGATTATGGTATGCTCATTGCCAGAATTTTTGTCAACTACGAAAATCATTTTATGGTAGAAGGACGCAAGCAGTTGGGGATGTTGTTTAACGATATCAGTAATGATATTTTGACTGAGCAACGATTGAATGATGTACTCGAACAGGTAATTTTATTTTGCTTACAATATGATTTGTTTGCACAACCTTTCGATCAGGTTCCTGCTATGAGTTATCGTGAAATTTCTTCCGGATCGTTTGGCTCTGCTGTTGCAAGCAGTAAACAACTTGGCTTCAAACTGAAAGCAGAAGATCATGATACAGAGTAATCTTTATTCCTTATAACTTCAGGAAGCCGGAATTACAATTACTTGTTTTGACGGTATCTTTAAATTTTAATCAATCGCCAATTTTTAGATTTCTTTTCGGATTTTAATGTAATAATGTAAGAGCCACCGGGCAAAGCTGAAACATCAACAGCACAATGATATTTTATGTCTTTAGTCATTCTGCTGATTTGTTTCCCTGAGATGTCGGTGATAATTATTTCGGAATTGTTTATTATTTCATTCGTAACAATATTGAAAACATTAACAGTTGGATTAGGGAACGTTATCCAATTTGAAGCCGAATAATCATTAATACCTACTGTAGTAACATTGTGACACGCTGAAGTGTCAGTACATCCATTTGCTGTGATGATAACTGCATAGCTGCCATTAGCTGTGGCTGTATAGGATTGATTGGTTGCACCCGGTATAGGACTAAAGTTGTTGCTGCAATCTACCCATTGATAAGTTGCTCCGTTCTGCACAGCTGTTAATAATGCCTGATTCTGATTGACTGTAGTATCATTCGAAAAAAGTGTAAGTCTCACAATGGAGTCGCAGTTGGCAGATGAAACCAGGGTTGCTGTGTAAACACCCGCCTGTGTTAGTGTTTGTCCGTTAAAAGAATAAGTTTGACCGGAACAAATTGTATCTGTAATGATAGTTGCATTGTCAATGCCATTCACTAAATTCGATGATGTGCCCGTCATGCTAAAATTTTGCAAAACACCATTGATATGATTTGAAATATCAGGAACGGTAAGTATAGTAGAGTTGTTTCCACCAGCTATGCCAATGTTCATGTCATAATATAGTTGTAATCCGGGGGAAGTTGCATCCACTTTATTTTTATAAATACATAAAACTTCCTGAGGTGTAAGTGCCCTGTTCCAAAGTGCCACTTCATCCATCTGACCATCAAGAAGAAAATTAGTACCACTAAAAACAAGATTCCCCATGAAAAATGATGTAGCAGTGCTGGAAATAACACCGGATGCGGAAACGGAATCGGTAATTAAGCCATTTCTAAAAAGTCTTAGAAAAGAGCCATCATAAGTTAACGCATATTGCTGCCATGTGTTGAGTTGCAGTCCTTGCGAAAGAATGTCAAAATTTATACCTGCGCTATTTCGAAAACGAGCTTCAACGGCAGTGGATGAATACTGTAAAACATAGAAATCGGCCACTGTATTATCTCTGAACCCTGCCAGTCCGTCAAAGTCAGGAAATCCGGGAACAGGATTACGTGGATACACCCAAAAGCTAAGTGAAATTTGCGGTGAATTGGCAATGAGTGACGAGGCATTTACAGAAACAACCTGATCGTCTATGCCGTCAAAATCAAGAGCATTTTGACTCTGAGCTGATATGGAATTCGTAAATGATGATATCAGCATTGCAATTAGAAAAGCATATAGTTTTTTCATCTCCTTTAGTGTTTATTAATTTTTACAAATATAAAAACATTCAGTTCTTATTTTCCTGATTTTGTTGTAGTTAAAATTCGCTCTTAAAGATAGAAGTATTAATGATAAGTAAAATTTAACTGAGAATTCTTGTAACAGGTTTAAATTGCATAATTTGTAAAAACATGAAATGTAAAAAGTAATTAAATAAAGTTGATTTATTGAAGTTCTTTTCAATAAAGCCGATTCAAAACATTACTTTTGCATCCCGTATCACCACAACCTTACTTATGAGCGCTGTAAAGTATGTTTTTGTAACCGGTGGTGTTTCTTCATCATTAGGCAAAGGAATTATTTCTGCTTCTCTTGCCAAATTGTTGCAGGCACGCGGCTACCGGGTTACCATCCAAAAACTGGACCCCTACATCAATGTTGATCCGGGCACACTAAATCCCTATGAACATGGAGAATGTTATGTTACCAATGATGGTGCAGAAACAGATCTCGACCTTGGACATTATGAACGTTTTTTAAATGTTCCCACATCACAGGCAAATAACGTTACCACCGGTCGCATTTATCAAACGGTTATCAATAAAGAACGTGAAGGAGCTTTTTTGGGTAAAACGGTTCAGGTAATTCCACATATTACCGATGAAATTAAAAGACGTATAAAAATACTCGGTGAAACAGGTGAGTATGATATTGTAATTACTGAAATTGGTGGAACTGTTGGTGATATTGAGTCATTGCCTTTTGTGGAAGCTATTCGTCAAATGATTTGGGAGATGGGCAGCAATTGTTGTGTTATTCATCTTACACTTTTGCCTTACTTAAATGTTACAGGCGAATTAAAGACTAAGCCCACACAGCACTCGGTAAAAACCATGCTTGAATATGGTGTACAACCCGATATTTTGGTTTGCCGCAGCGAAAAATCCATTGGAGCCGATTTGCGCAGAAAAATTGCTTTGTTCTGTAATGTAAATGTCAATGCAGTTATTGAAGCTGTTGACGCAAGCAGCATTTACGAAGTTCCGCTGCACATGCTCAAAGAGCAGTTGGATAAAGTTGTGCTCAATAAACTAAAACTTTCCTTCAGGCAAGAACCTGACCTCACAGTATGGAAAGCTTTTTTAGGAAAATTAAAACATCCTGTTTCTGAAGTAAAAATCGGGTTGATAGGAAAATATATTGAGCTGAAAGATGCCTATAAATCTATTGCCGAAGCATTTATTCATGCAGGTGTTGCTAATGAGTGCAAGTTGAATATTGAGTGGATACATTCAGAAAAAATTGAAGAACAAAATGTTGCCGATAAGCTAAAAGGATTGTCAGGAATATTGGTGGCTCCCGGTTTTGGCGACAGAGGTATTGAAGGAAAAATTGCAGCTATAAAGTATGCAAGAGAAAATAAAATTCCTTTTCTTGGAATTTGTTTGGGTATGCAATGTGCAGTAGTAGAGTTTGCCCGCAATGTGCTCGGACTGAAAGATGCACACAGTTCAGAAATGAATAAGGAGACAAAAAATCCTGTTATTGATTTGATGGCAAAACAAAAGGAAATTTCTGCAAAAGGTGGTACCATGCGCCTTGGAGAATATCCATGTTCTTTGGCAAAAAGCAGTAAAGTGGCGCAAGCCTATGGCAAAACTAAAATCTATGAACGCCATCGTCACCGTTATGAGTTTAACAGCAAGTATCAGAAAAGATTTGAAGATGCAGGAATGATTGCTACAGGAATAAACCCTGCTGACAACCTGGTAGAGATTGTTGAAATAAAAAATCATCCTTGGTTTGTAGGTGTTCAGTTTCATCCCGAATATAAGAGTACGGTAGAAAATCCACATCCGCTATTTGTAAGATTTGTAAAGGCAGCCAGCGAATTTGCCAAAGGCGCCATTCAGATTTAAGGCAGTTGCTCTAATTCTGTTTTTAATGCCGGTAAGGTAATGGAATTCATTACTAACGGTACGGATATATCAGTGCTAACGATGACAGATGATTTAGAAAAGAAATAACTATCGTTGACCTTCGACAATGCCAGAACCGTTACATTGAGATTGACAGGAAAGTTTTCTACTTCCCACACTCCTAAAGTAACAGATTTTGCTTTGCAAATGGTGTTGCTGCCATTAACAGAAACAAAAACCGCAGTATTGGAAGTTTCATAGTCTGTTCCTGTATCAATAGTAATTTTTTTTCTGCTACTATTACTAAAAACCGGTTCTGCTGCATTTTGCCAGCCTGTATTTTTCATCACATAGGCATAGTGCGATTGATTGGAAGAGGATAACAGATTAATCATTTGTGTATCGGCATCAGCAGTCCATGAAACATCGCTACTATTATTTTCAAGAGGTAATGAACTGCTGTAATAACGATGCAGCATCTGTCCGTTGCCAAAAGTAGAATTGAGAAAAAAGTTGATGGTTTTGCCATTAGATAAACTTAATGCAACATCATTCTGATAAGCCGCAAGATAAAAAATGCCTCCTGTTGATAAGAATTTACTGCCGGACATGGTAGTGAGGTTGCTGAGGATAAGATCGCTTTTGCTCACACATTCACGCAGTTTGATGTCAATATTACCTGTAACTGCACTGCCATCCTTTTTAGTAAAACTGTTGGCTGAAATAATAAACGTATTGCCCATTGCCGTAGTTTGATTGATGTTGGCAGCAGATGAAAAAGAAAATTGTTGCACAGGAGCCCCTGTTTCACTGAAAAATTGCTCAATATCTTTTACAGGAGTATCGTATTTATTTCCTTCTTTTTTGCAGGATATAGTAGCAAGACAGGAAAATAGCATAAGAAAGAAAACAGAAAAACGATGATGCATTATTTAGAACTTTATATGCAATAATATAAAGGTAAACAGTATAAGTCAATAGACTTGCAACAGAGTTATAATTGATTTTTACACAGCATAAAAAATAAGAATGTTTAAAAATCAATAGAGTAAGACATTGAGAGTCATCACTGGTAGGAAATAACACCGTTTTTTTGCCGAAGCAGAAAAAGCATGCTTCCGCTTATTTAGGTTTTACTTCAAAAATACTTTGTTTTTTTAAACCAAGTTATGTTCATTATCAAACAACTGAATAGTGTAATGTACCCCATTCTTTAAAGTGGGTTTTGGGGAGCATTAAACTCCAAACTTTTGCATTAAAATAAGAAATATCACAAAGCGTAAGAACTGCTATCTTCGCAGCATGTCAAAACCAACAATTTTAGTTACCAATGATGATGGCATAACAGCCAATGGCATACATGCCTTAGTGGAGGCCATGCGCGAAATAGGCCATGTTATTGTTGTTGCACCGGACAGCCCACAGTCAGGCATGGGTCATGCCATCACTATTCATAATCCGCTTCGTCTGCATAAAGTAGATGTGTTTAAAGGTATTGATGCATGGCAATGCAGTGGTACACCTGTTGATTGTGTAAAACTGGCTGTCAATAAAATTTTAAATCGCAAGCCCGATATCTGTGTAAGCGGAATCAATCACGGTAGTAACTCATCCATCAATGTTATTTATTCAGGAACCATGTCTGCTGCTATGGAGGGTGCCATAGAGGGTATTCCAAGCATTGGTTTTTCCTTGTTAAACTATAAGTTTGATGCTGACTTTTCAGCAGCACGTCATTTTGCAGGTGTTGTCACCCGTGCTGTGTTGCAAGGCGGACCCTGGCGCGAACTTTTACTTAATGTAAATATTCCTTACCTGCCGCTTAATGAAATGAAGGGAATAAAAATATGCCGTCAGGCAATGGCCAAGTGGAAAGAGGAGTTTGATGAAAGATTAGACCCTGCGCAACAAAAATATTATTGGCTTACCGGAAAGTTTATTAATCCTGATTTGGGAGAAGATACTGATGAATGGGCTTTGGCCAATGGCTATGTTTCTGTAGTTCCTGTTGAGTTTGATTTTACGGCACATCATGCCATCCCCGTATTAAACAAATTGCAGTGGAATGCTTAAAAAAATCCCTGACACATTCCATATTGGCGCCATATCAGCATTGGTTTTGTCAGTCCTTGCATGGCTGCTTATCAGCCGTACCGAATCATTTATTGTAGCATCTGCATTAAAAGATTATCTGGCATTTCCACGATTGTATTTTATTGTGTTTGCTTTGCAGCTTGTTTTTTTACGCATAATGATGGTCAATTTGCAAAAACAACATTTTGCCCGTGGATGGATGTTTAGTGTTTTTATTTTTGCACTGTTTGTATTTTATCTGATAAAAAAATCATAATCATGTTCAGTAAAGATAAGTTTATAACAGGATTCATTAGTGGCCTCATTGCACCGGTTGCCGGTTTTTATCTCTATTATATTGCACTATTCCGTCAGATGGATTTTACCGGATTTTACAACACCTTGGTTTCAAACAACACGCTTGCTGCAGCTATCAGTTTGAGTTTGCTTGCTAACCTGGCACTGTTCTTTGTGTTCGATAAATTTGGTAAGCTAAATGGTTCGCGCGGTGTCATTGCTGCAACATTCATTTATGGATTTTATATTGTTTATCTTAAATTTATCTAATCCTGATGCGCTACTATATCATTGCCGGTGAAGCCTCAGGCGATTTACATGCATCCAATCTGGTATTGCAACTGCGTAAATTCGATACAGAGGCTGTAATGCGCGGATGGGGAGGCGATAAGATGCAGGAAGCAGGAGTGGAAATCGTAAAACACTATCGCGATCTGGCATTTATGGGATTTGTAGAAGTGTTTAAAAACCTGCGTACAATTTTGCGCAATCTTGAAAATTGTAAAGAAGATATTCTTGCATTTAATCCTGATGTAGTTATTTTAGTTGACTATCCGGGCTTCAACCTGCGCATTGCAGAGTTTCTGAAGAAGAAAAATATTAAGGTGTTTTACTATATCTCACCTCAGGTTTGGGCATGGAAGCAGTCGCGTGTACATAAAATAAAGCGTGATGTGGATAAGATGTTTGTGATATTACCTTTCGAAAAAGATTTTTATAAAAAGTTCGGTTTTGATGTTGTATTTGCCGGACATCCGCTATTAGACGAAATTGTAAAAATCAAAAATCAACCGGCCAAGGCATTGTCGCAGTTAAATAAAGATAAAAAAATTATTGCACTGTTGCCTGGCAGTCGTATGCAGGAAATAAAAGAAATGCTTCCTGTGATGCTGAAAGCTGTCTCTACCTTTAAAAATTTTAATCCTGTAATTGCAGCAGCACCCAACATTCCTGATGCCTTTTATCAGTCAATGGCCGATAAAGACATTACCATTGTACATGGACGCACCTATGATATTTTGCAGCATGCTTATGCTGCTTTGGTAACAAGTGGTACAGCAACATTAGAAACAGCATTGTTTAAAGTACCTGAAATTGTATGCTATAAAGGAAACCGTTTTTCATACCTTATAGCGCGACAATTGGTTAAGGTGAAATATATTTCTTTAGTAAACCTTATTCTTGACCGCATGTTGGTAAAGGAGCTCATTCAGGACGACATGAATGAAAAAACGCTGACAACAGAAATGAGATGGTTGCTTGAAGACGAAAAGTACAGAAGCAACATTCTTGCAGGTTATGATGAGTTGGAAGCTATGTTAGGCATGGCTGGCGCTTCTGAAAAAACAGCACGAAAAATGGTTGATTTGCTGAAGGGGACTAGTGTTTAATAAAATTTATTTACCTTTATGCTAAATTTTTTTTGTGAAAACAACAAGCTATGTTTTAGTTCTTATCGCCACCATAATGCTTTCTGCATGTCAGAAACAGGAGGCAGAAACAGATAACGAGCCACAAGTTGCCGCTACATGTGACGATGGCATCATGAATCAGGGTGAAACAGATATTGACTGTGGAGGACCCTGCCCCTTATGTCAGGCAACAATGACAGCAATGGTTGATGCCGATACTTTTAAAGCTGTATTTAATACCATCACCAGTAAATATTCTAATGGTGCATTTTTTATGTCAGGGTCTTCTGATTTGGGATCGCTGACAATTATTTACTCAGGTCCATTGAACATAGGAGCTGTATCTAATGCACAAGCTACGTATGTGAAGAGTTCAACCTCAGTAACATATATTGCAAGCAATGCCAATTTAACTTTCAATGCCATCAATTTTACAGACAGCATAGCAGAAGGAACGTTTTCATTTAATGCCATCAATTTTAATTCTCCTACCGATACAGTTAAAGTTACCAATGGGTTCTTTAAAAGAATCAGTGTAAAAAATAATTGAAGCAACAAGGTAGTTGAAGAAGAATAACGGCTTAGGAAATTATTGTATTAGACTTAGAGTAAAAATTTTAGTAGTAAACTAGATAGAATTAACTTTATTAAGTAGATAATAATCACCAAAAAATATGAAAAATCTAATTATTATTTTAATTGCAGTGATGTTGACAAACATCGTAAATGCTCAAGATTTAAAAGCATTTAAAAGCGATAAAGAGCTCTGGGGTTATAAAGATGCAAGCGGAAAGGAAATCATTCCTGCAAAGTATAATTACGCATGGGGTTTTAATGAAGGTATTGCAAGGGTTAGAAATAAGAAAATGAAGTATGGATTTATTGATATAACAGGTAAGGAGGTAATCCCGGCAAAATATGATGAAACGAAGGATTTTTATGAGGGATTGGCTGCTGTAAATTTAGATAATAAGTGGGGATTTATTGATAGAACAGGTAAAATAATTATTCCTTTAAAGTTTGACGAGGTAGGATATTTTAGTGAGGGCTTAGCAAAAGTTAGGGTTGGCGCAGTAAGAGGCGGTAAGTATAATACATTAAGTGGAGGTAAATATGGTTTTATTGACCAATCAGGAAGTGAAATTATTAAATTTAAATATGATAATGCAGGTGATTTTAGTGAAGGCTTTGCTTATGTAAAGGTAGGGAAAAAATATCATTTTATTGATAAGAAGGAGAATGAACTTGGTTTGCTTGAATATGATGATGCAGGTGATTTTAGTGAAGGATTGGCAAAGGTTAGGATTGGAAACTATTTTGATGGTAAGTGGGGGTATATTGATACAACAGGTAAAAGGGTAATTGAAGTAAAATTTGAAGAAGCAAGTGATTTTTATAATGGAGAAGCAAGAGTAAAGTTGAATGGTGTATCAATGTATATTGACAAGACAGGAAGTAATGATGAAGAGAGAAAAAAGATTGCTGAAGAGGAAGCCGAAAAAAAGAAGCAGGAGAGAAAGGCTTTAATAGATAGGGCAATAGAAAATGCAAAAAGAGATACCATGGCTAAAGAAGTTTTTGCACTATATCAAAATGAGAATCAAAAAGTAGTTGATAAAGTAAAAGAATTACAACGCTACGTGGAATCAACAATGATATATAGTGAAAAGTATGGATTTAATAAAAGCAATTGGGTTCCTATGTCAATAGAAATTAATAAACAGACAAAGGTTACCCAAGCACAAGTAAATTCTTTTAAAGATCTTTTGAAAAAATATGAGCTAACAAAAGGTAAAAATGAATTGTATGATCGTATTTCTGTCAATCTTTCAAAAACAACAGATTTTATTGCAGCATGTAGTATCTGGGGTGACTATATTTATACTTTGGGCGCGAATGATGATGGTAAAAAGGAGTTAGAAAGAGTTGATGATAGTTTGATAGATCTGAAAAAGCATGATGATGCATTACGTTCATTCATTACTCTTTATAAAAAGAGAAATAGTCTTTAATAAACTAATTCCATTTTACTTACATAAAGGTCAGGTTGTTTAAAGTTGTAATTAGATGTTAATGCTTAGTAGGAAAACCAAAGTATGAGGATCCAATTTTTTGAAAAAAATACATTTATCTTTACCGAAATATTGTTTTATGAATAGAAGGTATTTACTCCTTACAGTTTTTCTTTTTTCTTGTGCATCGCAAAAAAACTTAAACACCGGTACAGTTCAACAAAATAGTTTAACAGTTGGCGGACGGCTCTTTACTTCAGTATTTCAGCAACAGGCAGCCGAATATAAAGCACTTTGTTTTCAGGCTTACAACATTGCAGCTTTAAGATTGGATCAGGCAATCGGCAGCACTGTTTCTTCAAAACCTAAGGCAGTAATTACAGATATTGACGAAACTGTTTTAGACAATTCTCCTTATTCTGTTCATAGGGCATTGGAGGGAAAAGATTATGAATCTATTTCGTGGGTTGACTGGACAGCACGTGCCAAAGCCGACACACTTGCAGGTGCACTGACTTTTTTTAAATATGCTGCATCTAAAAATGTTGAAGTGTTTTATCTTTCTAATCGTGCTGAAAAAGAACGTGTAGGAACGTTGGAGAATCTTAAAAAATTCGGTTTCCCTAATGCTGATGATGCACATTTGATTTTGAAAACAGATGTTTCAAGCAAAGAAGGAAGAAGACAAAAAATCACTGAAACGTATGATGTACTCCTATTAATTGGTGACAATCTTGCTGATTTCAGCTCATTATTTGATAAGAAGACAACAGCAGAACGCACACAGAACGTTCAAAGTATTGCTTATGAATTTGGAAAAAAATTTATTGTTCTGCCCAATGCAAATTATGGCGATTGGGAAAGCGCATTGTATTTCTATGATTACAAAAGAACACCTGCACAAAGAGATTCTATTTTAAAGAGTGTTTTAAAAAACTATTAAAATAGGTATTCAACATAAATCAATTTTTCTAAAACAACGGTTTTTACAGTATATTAATTAGTAAAGTCTTATATGAAAAGAAAATTTCTGAAAGTAATTAATAGTAAAATAAACATTAAAATATAAAAAAATGGCAAGTATTAACCCACACATCAACTTTAATGGAAATGCCGAAGAAGCATTTAACTTTTACAAATCAGTTTTTGGCGGTGACTTTGTAAAAGTTGTTCGTTTCAAAGACCTCGCAAGCCCGGAGATGCCGATTGACAAGAAAGAAGAAAACAAGATTATGCATATTGCATTGCCCATTGGCAAACACAGTTTATTAATGGCAAATGATGTTCCTGAATTTTTAGGCCGAACCAATGAAAATGAGAACAGGAGCAAAATTGTTATCAGTGCAGAAACAAAAGAAGAAGCAGACAAATTATTTAACGGGCTTTCTTCCGGTGGCACAGTAGAGATGCCTATTGCTGATAGCCCCTGGGGTTCTTATTTTGGCATGTTCAGAGATAAATATGGTATTGAATGGATGGTGGATTTTGATCAAAGGTATAACGGGCAGGTAAGATAATTTGATTGGCAAAAAAATAAGGCTGCCACAAACTTTTGTGACAGCCTATTCTTGTAGCGAAGGGGGGAGTCGAACCCCCGACCTCAGGGTTATGAATCCTGCGCTCTAACCATCTGAGCTACCTCGCCTGATTTTGAGGCTGCAAAAGTAGTATTCCCTTTCAATTGTAAAAACAATTTGTAGAAATTTCCTTTAATGTAGATGGTTTTGAAGCCAATTGGTGATAATCATTGTAGCACCTGAATTGGATTTCACAACATTTTCGCAGATTGCACCGGCTTGTTCCCTCTTTTTATTGTTGTTTAACAAATCATCAAAAACAGTTTTCATCTCAGTAAGGTTATTAATAGTAAATGCTCCCCCTGATTCAATCAACAGTTTAGCTTCTGCAAACTTTTGAAAATTAGGACCAAAAATTACGGGCTTGCCATATACAGCTGCTTCCAATGTGTTATGTATTCCCTTACCAAAGCCACCACCAATGTAGGTTATTGTTGCGAAACGATAAATTTTAGAAAGCATACCAATCTTATCTATAATCAACACATCGGCTTTTTTTAATTCTTCTTTTGTAGCCTTACTGTGGCGCACCACATTTTTTCTACATGCATAAGTAAAATCTTTGTATGAACTTTCATGGATTTCATGCGGCACCAATAGCAATTTTATCTCTTCGGAATTACAATAACCGGCCAACAACTTATGATCTTCCGGCCAGGTGCTGCCGGCAACAATAATTCTTTCACCTACTGAAAAACTTTCAATCTTTTCGTCTGTAAATTCCAATTCCGGCAGTTGAATCACCCTGTCAAAACGTGTGTCTCCACTCACTTCAACCTGAGTTATTCCTTTGTTATTTAAAATATTGAGAGAGGTATCATTCTGAACAAAAAACCTTGACGCTTTTTTAAGTTCTTTAAGAAATGCACCTCCAAACCATTTGAAAAAAAACTGATCAGTTCTAAAAATAGCAGAGATGTAAATAAATGGAATGTGTCTCTTGCTCAACCCGTTTATGTAGTGAAACCAGAAATCATACTTTACAAATATGGCCATGTGCGGATTTATGTAATCCAACCATTTATGTGCATTAGTGCTACTATCACATGGTAAGTAAAAAATAAAATCAGCCAGGTTTTCTTTAATGCCCTGCTTATAACCTGACGGAGAAAAAAAAGTAAGTACTATTTTATATTGTGGGAAAAGTTTTTTTATCTGTTGCAAAACAGGTTTGCCCTGCTCGTATTCGCCATACGAAGAACAATGAAACCAAATGCGTTTTGCAGTTTCATTTTTAAGTTCTTGGTTTACTTTTTGAAATATATTTCTTCGTCCTTCAGTAAAAGCTTTTGCTTTATCATTAAAAGGTGAAGCAAGTGCAGCTGCTAAATGATAGAGTCTTATTCCAATGGAATAAAGAAGTAGCATGATTAATAGTAATAAAATTTATCGGGGTTGGTATAGAAAGGAAGAATCCAACCGGCTTTAAAACCATACAACAAATCAACACGACTTTGATCATCGGCTTTCATGGTATCAAACTGATAATCTCTGCGACCTTGTGTAAACCCCTGAATGAAGTTAAATCCTGCATAAAAGTTTATCAGCTTTTTATTTCCGTAAAAAACATATCCGATAAATTCTTCAACTATAATTCCGTTGGTAAGTCTGTCATAACCTTTTTTGTATTTTTTAGAAAGCCCTTTAACAGTATTGCCAATGGTTTCAATTCTGATTTTATGTTGCATAAATCCTGCACCTGCACTTATCCAAATTCCACTATTGGGATTTGGCTTTTTAAATGCAAACACTTTTCCTGCCTGTGCACTGATGTGATATCCTCTTTCAAAAAGTCTTACATCAGCTGTACGGCCATCACTGCCGATTATAGTACCATAACTTGATGCAATGCCTGCAAGCAATCCGGGTTGATTGATTTTATTTCCAAAAAAAAATCCACCTTGAATACTGTAAAGAAAATTCTTTGGTGTCTTAACACCAAAGACGCCTTGCACTCCATAATCAGCGCCAAAACGTTCTTTCATATCACCACCTGGTAAATGAAATTCTCCTCCTATACCAAAAAATGGAATGACAATAGCAGAGTCGCGTACCAAAGCCTGTGCAGCAGTCTGTAATGAAGAAAAAGAAATCAATATGGCTAATAGAAATACTTTAACCTGCATTTTAATCAAGTGGAATTAAAAGACGCTTAATTTTTGGTACCGGTCCCGGACAATGACTGCTGTGACAAGCCAGACATGCATTTACAACGTTATTGAAACTTTTAACTCTGTTTGTATTGGTTGCATTTTCATACGAATCCAAAGTCTGAAGATATAAGTCGGCAAATGTTGTGTAATACTCATTTTTTGTTTTATCATCAGTTGGCTTTGCCGTATTGATGTTTAAAAATGTTTTTGGGTAGGAAACTGTCCGTTGTTCACTTACAGCCTTTCGTGCTTCTGCAGCATGGTTGTACATCTGTCGCATCAGCAGTGAAAGCTCACTGCTTTTATTGGGATTAATATCTGTTGTATCAGCAAAAACTTCGTTTGTCCATCCTGTTTTGTAGTGATAGGATGAAACAGAAAGCATGAGCATTATGCTTGCTATGACAAATATTTTATTCATAAATAATTACTCCTTCTGCTTCAAAAGCAGGCTTTTTTTCTGGTTGGGTAATTTTCTCAATTTCTTCTTTTGATTTATTGGCATCCTCTGCATAGTGACGAAGTTCTGCTACTGATGTCACATCATTAAATGCTATACCTTCAATGATTGCAGTTTTTCCTGCACAATCTTTAGGCACAAAAAATTCATAGTCTTTAAAACGAACACGAATGGTATGCCCATCTGATGTTTCCATCATCATCCAGCAGCCTTTTTTCTGACAGACGCTGGCAATTTTGCCCTGAATTTTAACATTCACGGTGTCTTTTGTAGTCAGCATTCTGTCAACAACAGAAGCAGGTTGTGCATTCTCTTCAGTGATTTTTTTTCCGAAATGAGACGCTTTTTTATCCTGAGCCATCAAAGACAGACTCATAACAGTTGCAACGGCAACCAATATCAATTTACGCATGTGATTGAATTTTGAATTGCAAAGGTAATTTTTTGATTTAATTAACATACTTTATTTTACATTCTATAGCTATAAGTCCAACTTTTCATTAAACAAACATCCTGAAGAAGGATCTTCGGGTAAAATTTTTCTAACATAAATCTGTTATTTACTCTGTAATATAAAAGCAAAAAGGTTACTTTATGAAAATACCTTTGTCTGATGTTTTTAAAGAGATGTTTTTGGTGTTTGCTAATGGTGTTGCTTCCTTTTGTTTCGTATTCGCAGAAGAAGTTACCCGGATTTATTAACCCTGTATCCTATCATTGGGCCGATAGTGTGCTTGATGAAATGACTGTTGACGAAAAAATTGGTCAGCTTTTTATGGTACAAATGCAAAGTGTTTGGCCTGAAAAAGATTTAGATTCATTAGAGTCATTAATCCGTAATTATCATCTCGGAGGGTTAATTGTTTTTAAAGGAGGCCCTTACCGTCAGGCACTTTGTATTAACAGAATGCAGCAGGCAGCTAAAATTCCTTTGTTGGTGAGTATTGATGGCGAATGGGGACTTAGCATGCGCATGGACAGCACCATTCGTTTTCCACGACAGATGACCTTGTCTGCCATACATGATGACAGTTTGCTTAGTGATGCATTTTATGAAATTGCATCACAATGTAAACGCATGGGTATTCAACTCAACTTTGCTCCTGATATAGACATCAACAATAACCCTCAGAATCCTGTTATTAATACACGCTCATTTAGTGATGATAAATTTGAAGTAGCAGAAGGTGGAATTCTGTATATGCAGGCTTTGCAAAATCAGCATGTACTTGCATGCGGTAAACATTTTCCCGGCCATGGCGATACAGATACAGATTCACATTATGCCTTACCTGTGATTAATAAATCTGCCAACCAATTAGATACCTTAGAGTGGTTCCCTTTCAGGCAGCTTATTAAAAACGGTGTCAGCAGTATCATGACAGGTCACCTGAATGTTCCATTAATTGACGATGAGAATTATCCTGCTTCATTATCTAAAAGAATTATCAACGGCTATCTTAAAGACGACCTCGACTTTAAAGGACTCGTGATTACTGATGCATTGAATATGAAAGGTGCCATTTTAGCTGATGCCAAACCGGGTGATATTGAGTTGCAGGCTTTGTTGGCAGGTAATGATATTTTATTGATGTCTGAAAATGTGAAACCGGCAATTGAAAAGATAAAAACAGCACTTCAAAAAAGAAAATTACGTAAGAGTGCTCTCGATGAAAAAGTCAGAAAAATTCTGATGGCCAAACATTGGGCAGGTTTAACCAATTATGCTCCCATTGATACTGCTAACCTTTATTATGATTTAAACAATGCAGATGCTTCATATCTCAACTACCGTTTGTATGAAAAGTCGCTGACTTTACTTCGCAATAATGCTGTTTTGCCACTACTAAACAGTTCAGCAGAGCGCATGGCATCATTAGTAATTAATGATACGCTTGAAAACACTTTTCAGCAAACATTATCACTATTTGCACCTGTACAGAATTTTGTCATGTCAAAAGATGCATCTCCTGCCACCGTGGACAGTATTGCCGCAGTTCTTTCAGGGTTTACAAAAGTGATTATCAGCATTCACAATACAACAACCAAGCCTCAGTTTAATTTTGGTATTACTGAAAGCATGAATTCGGTTATCCAAAAAGTTTCTATGCGCACCAAAGCTGTTGTTGTGTTGTTTGGAAATTCATATTGTCTGAATAAATTGGTTATTCCCGATCAGACTAAAGCACTGATAATTGCCTATGAAGACACCTATCTGCCACAACACATAACTGCACAGGCGTTGTTTGGTGCAGTTCCTTTTAATGGCAGATTGCCTGTATCACCGGGTTTATCTTTTCATCGTGGTGATGGTCTTAACCTTCAGGCAACCGGTGTTATAAAATATACCATGCCTGCAGAGTTAAATATTGATCTTACTTGTCTGCAAAAAGTTGACTCCATCATAAACGATGCAATAAAGCAGAAGGCTTTTCCGGGATGTCAGGTATATGCATCGGTTGACGGCAAAGTTATTTATAACAAATCGTTTGGTTATACAACTTATGCAGATACACAGGCGGTGGAGAATGATATGATTTATGATATTGCCTCCATGACAAAAATTGATGCTACTGCACTTGCTGCCATGTGGCTCTATGACCATCATCTGCTTGATTTAAAACAGACTGTTGCATATTATTTGCCTGATTACGAAAAGACAAATAAAGGGTCATTAACAGTAGAGCAGCTTATGACGCATACTGCAGGACTTCAAGCATGGATTCCTTTTTATAAAGAAGGACTTACCAAGAATGGTACGATGATGAAAAAATATTTTTCTTCGTCAAAGCATGATGACTATACTGTTCAGATAACTGATAGTCTTTTTATGAATCCTAAATTTTATTCAAAAATAGATAAACAGATTAAAGAATCGCCTTTAACAGAAAAAGGAAAATATGTTTATTCTGATTTAGGAATGTTGCTTTTGCAAAAGATTATTGAAAGACAGGCAGGAAAAAAGATGGATGTATTGCTCAACGAAGAATTTTATCAACCATTGGGTTTAAGTCATTTGTTATTTAATCCTCGCAGTAAGTTAGCATTAAAAAATATTGTACCTACTGAATACGATACAGTGTTCAGACAAACATTGGTTCATGGTTATGTGCACGATCCTGCAGCAGCATTGTTTGGAGGTGTGGCCGGCAATGCAGGCTTATTCGGCAATGCGCAGAGCGTTGGTGTACTCATGCAAATGCTGCTCAATGAAGGTAGCTATGCTGGCAAACAGTATATAAGTAAGGCTACTGTTGATACTTTTACAGAAGCACCTATTCCCGGAATAAGAAGAGGCTTGGTGTTTGATAAACCCGAAACAAATCCGGCAAAGGGAAGTCCTACATGCAAAAGTGCATCACCGCAAACTTTCGGTCATCAGGGATTTACAGGTACCTGCACCTGGGCCGACCCTTCCAATAAGTTGGTTTACGTTTTTCTTTCTAACCGTATATTCCCTTCTGCTGCGAATCAGAAAATCAGTAAGCTAAGTGTAAGGACGGAAATACAGCAAGTGTTTTACGATTGTTTGCGGAAAGTACGTTGAAAGAAACTATTTTTACAACCTGTTAAACAATTCAACAATTTGCTTGTTGATTGATTCTTACAGTATGAAAATAGGAATAGTTTGTTATCCCACTTTTGGTGGCAGTGGGGTTGTTGCCACAGAACTTGGCAAAGCACTTGCTGCTAAGGGTCATCGCATTCACTTTATTACCTACAGTCAACCGGTACGGCTCGATTCTTTTTCTGAAAATATTTCCTACCACGAAGTATCAGTAAGCAACTATCCGTTGTTTGAATATGCCCCTTATGAGTCGGCACTTACAAGTATGTTGGTTGATGTGGCTATGCACGAAGGGTTAGATGTGTTGCATGTGCATTATGCCATACCGCATGCATCAGTTGCATATCTGGCTAAGCAGATTTTAATTTCAAAAGGAATTTATATTCCTGTTATCACCACCTTGCATGGAACGGATATTACACTTGTGGGCCGCGATAATAGTTATGAGCCCGTTGTTACGTTTGCAATTAACCAAAGTGATGGCGTGACAGCAGTTTCAGAAAGTTTAAAACGCGATACCTATGCAAATTTTGAAATCACCAAACACATTGAAGTCATCCATAATTTTATTGATCTGAAAAGGTTTTCAAAAAAACCTAAAGACCACTTCAAGCGTGCAATTGCTCCCGGTGGCGAAAGACTGTTGGTACATACTTCTAATTTCAGAAAAGTTAAAAGGGTGAATGATGTGATACAGGTTTTTGCGCGTATTCATAAAAGAATTCCTTCGCGGTTATTAATGATTGGTGATGGTGATGAACGTGCCGGAGCAGAAAAACTGTGTCGTGAGTTACAACTCTGTGATGATGTCAGGTTTTTAGGCAAGCAGGACGCTATTGAAGAAATTTTATCTGTGTGTGATTTATTTATTATGCCCAGTGAAACTGAAAGTTTTGGTCTTGCTGCATTGGAAGCTATGGCATGTCAGGTGCCTGTAATTTCATCAAACACCGGTGGTATGCCGGAGCTCAACTTAGATGGTGTGACAGGATTTACAAGTAATGTTGGCGACATTGAAGATATGGCTGAGAAAGCTTATCACATTTTAAAAGACGACCAGACACTCAATGTTTTCAAGCAAAATGCTTTGAAACGAGCTTCTGATTTTGATATTAATGTCATCCTTCCGCGTTATGAAAATTACTATCAGTCCGTAATTCAGAATTTTACTGTTGCTTCATAAATTCCGGCACTTTCACGTGTTTTTTCTTGAATACTGTTGTCGTTGAATAATGAAAATTGATGTCCGGAAGTAGTCCTTTAGAACTCATTTTAATGATTTGTTGTGAATAATGTGGCAAAAAAAATCTGCAAAAGTTAGAAACTAAATTACTGATAATCAATGATATTTTAAAAACATAGCAGATAGAAACAGAAAACGGTTGAATAATATTGGCAAACTGTTCACACTATTTTGTTTATAACGTTTGTTGGTTTGAAAATTTGTGTTACTTTTGCGACCCCAATTGTAAAAGGTTAATACATAATACTGTGGATACTTTATCATACAAAACAATATCGCTGAATGCGAAAACTGCCAAGAAAGAGTGGGTGCTGATTGATGCAACCGATATGGTTTTAGGCCGTTTATCATCCGAGGTGGCTAAGATTTTAAGAGGCAAGCACCGTCCAGGATTTACGCCTCACGTTGACACCGGAGATAATGTAATTATTATCAATGCCGAGAAGGTAAAACTTACCGGTAAAAAAATGACACAGAAGGTATATGTGCGCCATACGGGCTATCCCGGAGGTCAGCGTTTTACCTCACCTGAAAAACTGATGGATACGTATCCTGAAAGAATTCTGGAAAATGCCATTCATAAAATGCTTCCTAAAAACAGATTGGGAAATGCTTTAAAGAAAAACCTAAGGGTATTTGCTGGCAGTGAGCACAGCCACCAAGCACAGAATCCCCGTAAAATAACTTTAGATATTTAATCGGCAATGAATAATATACATAAAATAGGAAGACGCAAAACAGCCGTAGCGCGTGTTTATCTGACTCCAGGAACAGGAACTATTGTAATCAACAATCGTGAATTTAAAAACTATTTCACTACCGGTCCGCTTCAGAATAAAGTAACACAGGCATTTGCAGTTATCAATGCAAACGAGCAGTTTGATGTTAAAGCCAATGTGATGGGTGGCGGAATAACCGGACAGGCAGAAGCTATTCGTTTGGCCATTTCACGTGCATTGTGCGAAATGAATCCTGAAAACCGTCCGGCTTTGAAAAAAGAAGGACTCCTGACACGTAACCCAAAAATGGTTGAGCGTAAGAAGAGCGGTCAGAAGAAAGCCCGTAAGAAATTCCAGTTCAGCAAACGTTAAAAAATTATACCAGCAAAAAATGTCTATTAATACACAGGAATTGTTAGATGCAGGTTGTCATTTCGGACACCTTAAACGTAAGTGGAATCCTAAAATGGCTCCTTATATTTTTATGGAGCGCAATGGAATTCACATTATTGATTTGAATAAGACAGCTGCTAAACTTGAAGAAGCTACTGCTGCCATAAAACAAATTGCAAAATCAGGCAAAAAAATATTGTTTGTTGCTACCAAGAAACAAGCAAAAGAAATTGTTGCCAATGCAGCCAAGTCTGTTGGCATGCCATATATCACTGAGCGTTGGCCGGGTGGTATGCTTACCAACTTCGCAACACAGCGTAAGTCAGTAAAGAAAATGACAGGCTTTGACCGTTTCATGAAAGACGAATCTTTCAACAACATCTCTAAAAAAGAGCGTCTTCAGGTATCGCGTCAGAAAGCGAAAATGGAAAAATTAATCGGTAGTATTGCCGACCTTACCCGTTTGCCTGCTGCACTATTTATTGTTGACGTATTAAAAGAGCATATTGCAGTTTCAGAAGCACAGAAATTAGGTATCCCTACTATTGCTATCTGCGACACCAATACAGACCCAACTTTGATTGACTTCCCCGTTCCGGCTAATGATGATGCAACAAAATCAATCTCTTTAATTATGAATGCCATGATTAAGGCAATTGAAGAAGGCCTTGAAGAGCGTAAAATGGACAAAGAAGCAGACCGCGAGCGCGAAGCTGCTGCTGAAGAAGAAAGTGGCGAAAGAGGTGATGGCGAAAAAGAATTTGTAATGTCAGAAGAAGGTGATGATTCAGGCGAAGGAAAATCAAAAGCTCCTGCTAAAAAAGCTACCACACGCAGCCGTAAGCCGACCACAAGAAAAAAAGATTAATATTTTTAAAGATTTATAATTACAATAATGAGTACAGTAACAATTAGTGCAAGCGATGTAAACAAGCTGCGTCAGATGACCGGTGCAGGAATGATGGATTGCAAAAAAGCACTGATGGAAGCCAATGGCGATTTCGAAAAAGCAATTGATGAACTTCGTAAAAAAGGACAGAAAGTAGCAGCTAACAGAGCTGACCGCGAAGCAAAAGAAGGATATATCGTTGCCAAAACAAATAACGATGCTACTAAAGGATATTTGGTTGCATTAAGCTGCGAAACAGATTTTGTAGCTAAGAATGCAGAGTTTGTAAAATTTGCAGAAGATGTTCTTGAAACAGCATTGACAAATAATGCAGCAAATCTTGATGCATTGTTGGCATTACAATTACAAGGCACAACAATCAGCGAGAAATTGATTGAGATGGTTGGTAAAATTGGAGAGAAGATTGAAATTACCCGTTATGTAGTTATCGAAGCCCCCAAGGTGGTAGTTTATATTCACCCCGGAAACAGAGTAGTTTCAATGGTAGGTCTATCATCTGCTACGGCTGCTCATGAAGCCGGCAAAGATGTGGCTATGCAAATTGCTGCCATGAATCCTGTAGCCATCGACAAAGACGATGTAGATCAAAGTACCTTGGATCGCGAAATCGAAATCGGAAAAGAACAGGCACGTGCAGAAGGCAAACCTGAAAATATGATTGAGAAGATAGCAATGGGTAAACTGAATAAATTTTATCAGGAATCAACTTTGCTGAATCAGGCTTTTATAAAAGAAGATAAGAAAACCATTCGTCAGTATTTAGATGGCGTGGAAAAAGGGCTTACCGTAAAAGCTTTCAAGCGTGTTCAGATTGGTTAATAAAACCATAACAATACAAGAGCCACTCCAAAAGGGTGGCTTTTTTTATGGATAACCGACATAAAAAAACCCCGTCAACATTGCTGCTGACGGGGGAAGTTAAACCCACCCTGAACTAAAATTATTTTAACAGAGAATAGTCTTTAATTAGTGAATCAAAATTAGGTATCCAATGCTGTGCAGTCAAATAGTTTGTCCCTAACGGGAAATTGTGAGCTCCTGAACGGGCAAAACAGCTGTCTGACCTAAAAGAATAAATGCAAGCGGCAACTTGTATCTTTGTAATCAAATAAAAAAATAATGGCATTATCTGAGCAAGAACAAATAAGACGAGAAAAGCTGAATGAGCTGTTACAGATGGGTATAAATCCCTATCCGGCTGCGAAGTTTGAAGTAAACTCCAACAGCACCTTTATACTTGAGAATTATGAAAAGGCAGAAACACGTTTTGGTGCAGGAAAAGAAGAAGTGAGTATTGGTGGCCGCATCATGAGTGTAAGAGATATGGGTAAGGCTGCATTTGCACAAATTCAGGATGCAGAAGGAAAAATTCAGATATACATTAAACGTGATGAAATTTGTAAGGGCGATGATAAAACCATGTACGATACCGTTTGGAAGAAGCTTATTGATATAGGCGATATTATTGGTATTAAAGGTTATGTCTTTAAAACAAAAACAGGCGAGACATCTATTCATGCAAGTTCTATTACATTATTATGTAAATCACTTCGTCCATTGCCTATTGTAAAAGAAAAAGACGGAGAAGTTTTTGATGCCGTTATTGACCCGGATTTAAGATACCGTCAGCGCTATGTTGATTTAATTATAAATCCACAGGTAAAAGAAACATTCCGTAAGCGTACACAGTTGGTTAATACCATACGTTATTACCTGAACGAAAAAGGATATCTCGAAGTAGAAACACCAATTTTACAACCTCTATATGGTGGTGCTGCAGCGCGGCCATTCAAAACCCATCACAATACATTGGATATGACCTTGTATTTGCGAATTGCCAACGAGCTTTATCTGAAAAGATTGATTGTTGGTGGCTATGATGGTGTATATGAATTTTCGAAAGATTTCAGAAACGAAGGCATGAGTCGCTTTCACAATCCGGAGTTTACTCAGATAGAGCTTTATGTAGCCTATAAAGATTACGAGTGGATGATGAACTTAGTGGAGGAGATGATTGAAAAAGTAGCTTTAGCATTACATGGATCAACAGTGGTGACGGTAGGAGATAAATCTATTGACTTCAAACGTCCATGGAAGCGTTATACCATGTATGAAGCGATTGAACATTTTACAGGAATAGACGTAAGTGCAATGGATGAAATGGCCATGCGCAAAGCTGCAGTACAAATGGGAATTGAACTGGATGATACGATGGCAAGAGGAAAGGTTATAGATGAAATTTTTGGTAGTAAGTGCGAACCCAATCTCATTCAACCTACATTTATAACAGACTATCCTGTTGAAATGTCACCTTTGGCAAAGAAGCATCGTAGCAAACCCGGATTGGTTGAACGCTTTGAAGCAATATGTAATGGTAAAGAATTGTGCAATGCATTTTCTGAATTGAACGATCCGATTGATCAGCGTAAAAGATTTGAAGAACAACTTGAACTTGGCAAACGTGGTGATGAAGAAGCCATGCAGCTTGACGAAGATTTTCTTCGTGCTATTGAATATGGTATGCCTCCTACGGCAGGTTTAGGAATTGGAATTGATCGTTTGAGTATGATCATGACAAATGCTGCAAGTATTCAGGATGTATTGTTTTTCCCACAGATGAAACCCGAGACCATTGAAACCAATGCAGCATCGGATACAGGTTTGTTGCATATACCTGCACCTTGGAATGATGTTATTTCCAGAATGGGAATTACTTCTAAACAACAACTTAAAGAAGTTAATCCCAACAAATTATTTAACGACATGGGTGGCATGCGTAAGAAACTGAAACTTGATGTAAGCATGGTAACACTTGAAGAAGTGAAAAGTTGGATTAATGCTTAAACAGATTTTAATATAGTATCCTTCTTGTTTGCAGCATGACTTTGGTTATGAAATAAATTTGTTCATTTGCATGCTTGTTTATAAACTATGGCAACAAAAAAAATTGATTTAAAAGCATTTCGAATTAAATCGGGCAGAAACAGAAAGAAGTACACAACTTTTTTGAAAGGACTGCATAGCCGCAAGGTAAAACAGTTGACTGCAAAAGCAAAAAAACTTAATGATCTTGCTTTTAAAAAGATTGATTGCCTTGCCTGTGGTAATTGCTGCAAAACCATGACACCAACATGGCAGCCTGCAGATATAAAAAGAGTTGCAGCATATTTTAAAATGACAGTGCAACAGTTTAAAGACAAATGGTTGTATAAAGATGAAGCAGGCGACTGGATGAATACAAAAACGCCCTGTCAGTTTTTACAAAAAGATAATAAGTGCAGTATTTATGAGATTCGTCCTAAAGACTGTTCCGGATTTCCACATCTGCAACACACAGACTTTTTAATTGGTCGCGAAGTAAATATTCCCAACATGACCAGTTGTCCGATTACTTATGAAGTTGTAGAACGTATGTATAAATTAGTTGTAGAGAAAGATGCAACTGTACTGAACGACTAAGTACTTTTTCATTCTACTTCTACTTCATCAACAAAAATAAAAGCTTCGCCACCCATTGAAAAACCCTGATGCCATGAAGGTAGTTTTCCGAAATTTTTAGCAACAACTTTTATGTAGCGTGCTTTTATTGGAGCTTCCGTTTGTAGTTTAAAATTTTCAATACTTATTTCATAATTATCCGGTGCAGTCTGATGCTGAACAATACCGACATTATTAAATAGCTTGCCATCATCAGAGATAAGGTACTCCACTGAAACAGGCATAAGAATCCAGGCTCTTGTATCTTGTAAAAAACCGGTGTTAAAAGAAGAAATTTCTTGCTGATTTCCCATATCAATAACACATTCAAAATCCTGCCCCTGATAACCTTGCCAGCGACCTTTACGCCAGTTTGCATCGCCATGCAGTCCATCAATCAATCCGTTTGCACCACCTGCATTATATTGTGGATTGTAATTTCCTTTAATGGAAACTTTCCATTTCGGATGAGGAAGTTTAAAGTACTCAGCTTTTGCCCACTTACTTTCATTACCGTTTGAGTCTGTAACAAAAGCATGAATTACTGAAGTATCATAAATGTAAAAAGGCTTTTTATAATCAATCTTTGCCGGACGTTCAAAAGGACCTTGTTGCAGATATACAATGCTTTTGTCTTTCTGAAATGATTTTATACTGACTTTAAGTGAATCTTTAAATACAGTTGTCGAAGCAGTAATTACAGGAACACGATAAAAATTATCTGAATATTGGATGTTATCTGCCGAGTCTTTCTTACGGAGTAAAGAAGGAATGCTGTCGGCAGTCAGAACTAAAAAATTATCAGTTCTAAAACTATTGTGGTTAAAAAGCAAGCCATCTCGAAAAGAAATATTTTTCGTTTTTTTAACTTTAAGAAAGTTTGCTTTGTTTGTTTTGTTCTTTACATCAATAGTAAATATTTTATTTTCTGATGTTAAAATTTCAACTTTATCAAACTGTGGAGTAGTCAGCACATATTGATTACTACCCGGGCACACAGGGTACATGCCAATAGCACTCATCACATACCATGCACTCATCTGTCCGCAATCTTCGTTGCCTATTAAACCATCAGGACTATTTTTATAAAAATCATTTATCACTTTATTGATTATTTTCTCAGCCTTGCCCGGTTTGTCAACAAAATTGTACAAGTAAGCAATGTGATGACTGGGCTCGTTACCATGTGCATATTGTCCTATTAATCCAGTTATATCTGATTGCTCTCTACCAGTAGTTTTTGAAGAAACACTAAAAAGCTGATCTAATTTTTCTTCAAACTTTTCTTTTCCGCCACTGTAAGTAATCATGCCATCAATATCATGAGGAACAAAAAAGTTGTATTGCCATCCGTTTGCTTCAGTGTAATTGTTATTTACTTCAAAAGGGTCAAAAGGATTTAGCCAGCCACCATTGCTTCTGGGTCGGATAAAGCCGGTCACTGGGTCAAATAAATTTTTCCATGACTGCGAGCGATGCATATAGGTGTTGTAATCATCTTCTTTTCCCAGCAGCTTAGCCATTTGTGCAATGCACCAATCGTCATAGGCATACTCTAATGTTTTAGAAACAGATTCATGTTCATCTTCGACTTCTAGAAAACCTTTGTCAATGTATGCGCCTAATCCAAAACGATTGCGTTGTTCTGCACTAAACTTACATGCTTCAAGCGCTTTTTCATAGTCGAAACCTTTTATGCCTTTCATCATTGCATCAGCAATAACACTTACTGCATGATAGCCAATCATACATTCAGTTTCATTTGCTGCCAGTTCCCAAACCGGCAAAAGCCCTCCTTGTTCATACTGCAATAAAAAGGTGCGTATAAAATCTGTTACACGCTCCTCGTCAATGATAGTCATCAACGGATGCCATGCCCTGAAGGTATCCCAAAGAGAAAAAACAGTGTAATAATTATGGTCAGTCTGATGAATTTGTAAATCTCTTCCGCGGTATCTGCCATCAACATCATTATAAATATTAGGATGAATCATGCAATGATACATTGCAGTATAGAAAATGGATAACTTATTTTTATCACTGCTGCTGACTTTTATTTTCGATAGTTCTTCATTCCATTTTTTTGCTGCATTTATTTTTATATGTTCAAAATTCCAGTCCGGATTTTCGAGTATCATATTTCGTTCAGCACCGTCATCATCAACTGCTGATAATGCCACCTTGGCCATGATGCCTTCTTTTTCAGATACAGAGAAAACAAATACAGCCTTCTTATTACCCAATTGTTTTGATTGAATAAAAGGTTTTGAAAAACGAATATTAGCATAAAGTATTTGCTCCTTTGCCCAGCCTTCACTTTTTCTGTAAACTTTAATGGTGGAATCGTTTTCTATATTAATGTTACTGGCAACAAGCTTATCGCGATGATTTAAATCAAGATAGATATAAGCTAACCCTGTTTTGTTAAATGTGTAGCGATGTATGCCTGTTCTCAATGTTGCAGTCAGCTCTGCATTTATGTTGTCGTTAAGTAAAGTAACAGCATAATAGCCGGGTGTGGCATTTTCGAAGTTATGTGAGAATAATGCTGTTGGAGTGCTTTCGTCCAATGCAGGTTCATTGTTCATGGGTAGTAATAAAATATCACCATAGTCACTCACTCCCGTTCCACTTAGATGCGTGTGCGAAAATCCATAAAGTATAGAGTCAGAATAATGATAACCACTGCAGCCATCCCAACTTCCGTCTATTCTGGTGTCTGGACTCAGTTGAACCATACCAAAGGGGAGTGTTGCTCCCGGAAAAGTATGCCCATGGCCACCTGTTCCAATAAATGGATTTACGTATTGAGTGTAGGTTGGCTGTGCATAAAGAATGCTGTTGCCAAGCAACCAGCAGCTTAGTAAAACAGTTTTAAAAAACGACATAACAAACAGTAATAATCAGATAAAAGTATAAATAGTTTTGAAATTGAGAAACTGAAGTTAATTAATCCAAATTTTATTACCATGACAGATAAAAATATTTTCCGGTCTGTCAGCTGATCAAAAATTCTTTATTTTAAAGGAATACAATTGTTTTTTGAAAAGAATTTTTAGGAAAACTTATATCTTTAGTAACTTATAAATTTCTTGCTGCGACAATTCTTTTAATTCACCTTGTTGGTAATCTTTGATATTTATCGCTTCAATTTTATTTCTGATTAGCCTGAGAGTAGGAATACCAACAGCAGCAGTCATTTTTCTTACCTGACGGTTTTTACCTTCTGTAAGAACCAGTTCAATCCAACTTGTTGGAATGTGTTTACGAAAGCGCACGGGAGGATTTCTTTCAGGATATGAAACCTCATTCAATAAGTTTACCGATACAGGAGGCAACGTCTTATACGGCTTACCTTCAATGGTGATTTCAACACCTTGCTGAAGCAGGTTAAGATGTACACTTGTGGCAGTGCCATCAACCTGCACATGATAGGTGCGTTTATGTTTGTTTTCAGGATTTAGCAAATGGTGTTTCAGAAAATTATCGTTGGTAAGTAGCAGCAGTCCTTCGCTGTCAACATCAAGTCGTCCTGCAGGATAAACGTCTGGTTCAACTTTAATGAGGTGATTTAGCCCTTTGTGTTTGGCTTCATCACTAAACTGTGACAGGTAGCCATAAGGTTTATAAAGTACATAGTAGTGTTTCACGATTTAAAAATACAACCTATTTTGAAATACACCTTGTTTATGCTATCTTTGTAGCAGTTCTTTTTCATCAGCTTATCGAGAAAGGCGGAGGGACGTGCCCTGCGATGCCTTGACAACCAACTGCCATTGGCAGAAAAGGTGCCAATTCACATTCCCTAAGGGAAGCAGATAAGTCGAAATCAGGTTAAAATCGTTTCAATCTTTTTCGGCTTTGCGGAAAAGATTTTTTTATTTTAAATCGGATTAAAATTTAGGAGATGGACTCCATTGAAATTGTAAAAACAAAAGAAGGTATTGACACCTTAATCAATACCCGGATTAATGAACACTATCATTCATTGCACGGAGCTATGCAGGAAAGTATGCATGTTTTTATTAAAAATGGTTTGCTTGCATTGAATAAAAACCTTCCTGAAATAAAAATACTTGAAATGGGATTTGGCACAGGACTCAATGCCATACTCACTTACAGAGAAAGTTATGTGTTGCAGAAGCAAATACATTATACAACTATTGAGTCTTCACCGCTGCCAATGGCAATAATAAACAAGTTAAATTATTTTGAATACTTCGGAAAGGCATTACTTCCCATCTTTCAAAGAATGCATGATTGCAACTGGTTCGAGAATATGACTTTTGGTGATTTTGTATTATTTAAGATTAATGCTGATATGTTGGAGTTTAAATTAGATGGTTCTTATGATCTTGTCTATTATGATGCCTTTTCACCAACACACCAGCCGGAGTTGTGGTCTTTTGAAGTACTTCAGAAAGTTTATGATTCATGCAATAAAGGAGCTATGCTGGTAACTTATTGCGCCAATGGTGAAGTAAAACGAACGTTGAAAAAAGTTGGGTTTGCCGTTGAAACGTTGCCAGGACCAAAATGGAAACGTGAAATGATAAGAGCCAGTAAATAAATTAGAAAAAATTGTTGCACACTAAATTAGAATGAAAAATATTAAGATAGAATTAGAAAAGAGAATATTGGTGATTGACGGTGCCATGGGTACTATGATTCAGCGATACAAACTTGAAGAAGCAGATTATCGCGGGAAAAGATTTGCAGACTGGAAAAGTGATTTAAAAGGGAATAATGATTTGCTCTCACTTACTAAGCCTGAAATTATTGCAGCCATTCACTTGGAATATCTCGAAGCAGGTGCAGATATTATTGAAACAAACACCTTTAATGCACAGAAAATTTCATTAGCTGATTATCACATGGAGTTATTAGCTTATGAATTGAATTTTGAGTCGGCCAAAATTGCCAGGCAGGCAGTTGAATTGTATAAATCAAAACATAAATCAGACAAAGCGTTTTATGTTGCAGGAGCAATTGGACCAACAAACAGAACATTGTCTCTGTCTCCCGATGTAAACAGACCAGGTTTCAGAGCGGTTAGCTGGGATCAGATGGTAGATGCATACACCGAGCAGATAAACGGTTTGATTGATGGTGGTGCAGATTTGCTTTTAGTGGAAACAATTTTTGATACCCTCAATGCCAAAGCAGCATTAGTAGCTATTCAGAATGTAATGGAACAAAAAAAGGTTGATTTGCCTGTAATGATTTCAGGTACAATTACCGATGCCAGCGGACGTACATTAAGTGGACAAACGGTGGAGGCATTTCTGAACTCTGTGTCACATGTTAATCTTTTGAGCATAGGCCTCAATTGTGCATTGGGTGCAAAGGAAATGCGTCCTTATCTGGAAGAGCTTAGTGAAAAAGCACCTTTTTATATTTCATGCTATCCCAATGCAGGGTTGCCCAATCAGTTTGGTGAGTATGATGAAACACCGCATCAGATGTGTGTGCAGATAGATGATTTTTTGCAAAGTGGTTTTGTGAATATTATTGGTGGTTGTTGCGGCACAACACCCGACCACATCAAACACATTGCAGAACATGCAAAAAAACATAAGCCTAGACGAATACCAAAAATAGAGCCATATCTGCGTTTGAGTGGATTAGAAGCTGTAACACTGCGACCCGATTCAAATTTTATGAATGTAGGTGAACGGACAAATGTTACAGGCTCTAAAAAGTTTCTTCGCCTGATAAAGGATAATAAATATGATGAAGCTTTAAGTGTAGCACGCGAGCAGGTAGAAGGTGGTGCGCAGGCAATAGACATTAACATGGACGAGGGTATGCTTGATGCCGTTGAAGCTATGACAACATTTCTGAATCTTATTGCAGCAGAACCGGATATTTCAAAAGTACCTGTGATGGTTGACTCCTCAAAGTTTGAAGTACTTGAAGCCGGACTTAAATGTATTCAGGGTAAAGGAATAGTAAACTCCATTTCATTGAAAGGTGGAGAAGATCAATTTATCCATGAAGCAAAAACAGTAAAAAAATATGGTGCTGCAGTAATAGTTATGCTCTTTGATGAAAACGGACAAGCTGATAGTACACCGCGTAGAATTGGAATAGCAAAACGAGCCTATGATATTTTAGTTAACAAGGTTAATTTCCCTCCTCAGGACATTATTTTCGATCCTAATATTTTTCCTGTTGCTACCGGATTGGAAGAACATCGTGAGAACGCAATAAGTTATTTTGAAGCAAGTAAATGGATAAAAGAGAATCTGCCGTTTGCTAAAATTTCAGGTGGGGTAAGTAATGTTTCATTTTCTTTCCGTGGTAATGACCCTATACGAGAAGCCATTCATGCAGTATTTCTTTTTTATGGAATAAAAAACGGAATGGACATGGGCATAGTAAACCCATCGCAGCTTATTGTTTATGATGAAATAGAAAAAGATATACTTGCTTTGGTTGAAGATGTTATCCTTAACAGAACAGAAGATGCAACAGAAAAACTTTTAGCAAAGGCTGAAGAGTTAAAGCTTTCGCAGTCGGCAACGGATAAAAATACTAAGAAGGGAAATACATCAGCCAACGCCTGGCGTAGTGAAGACCTGCAGTCACGCATTACACATTCATTGATAAAAGGTATTGACGAATTTGTAAATCAGGATATGGAAGAGGCCCGTCAGCAGGTATCTAAAGCACTTGAAGTTATTGAAGGGCATCTGATGATAGGGATGGGTGTGGTAGGTGATTTATTTGGTCAGGGAAAAATGTTTCTGCCGCAGGTTGTCAGAAGTGCACGTGTGATGAAAAAGGCAGTGGCTTATCTTACACCATTTATTGAAGCTGAAAAAGTAAAAGGTCAGTCAAAAGGAAAAATTGTTTTGGCAACTGTAAAAGGTGATGTGCATGATATTGGAAAAAATATTGTTGGTGTTGTACTTGCCTGCAACAATTATGAAATTGTTGATTTAGGTGTAATGGTTGCAGCCGATAAAATTCTGCAGGCTGCACGTGATTATAAAGCAGATGTCATTGGTGTCAGTGGATTGATTACTCCTTCACTTGATGAGATGGTGCATGTTGCGAAAGAAATGGAGCGCGAAAAATTTACAATGCCATTACTGATTGGTGGAGCTACCACAAGTAAAGTACATACAGCCGTAAAGATTGAACCAAACTATTCAGGTGTTGTAGTTCATGTTAACGATGCTTCGCGCAGTGTGCCTGTTGTGAGCAGTTTACTTTCAGCAGAACAGAAAGATATGTTTATTGAAGAGGTTAAGGCAGAAAACGAAAGAACACGCTCCTATCATAAGGCAGAACGATCTAAAGGAAAATTTTTGTCGTTGAAGGAAGCACAGCAAAATAAATATGAGCTGAACGGTGCGGTTGTCACAGAGCCAAAGTTTAAAGGTGTGAAAGTTTTCAGTGACTACGATTTGTCGTTGTTGACAGAGTATATTGACTGGACGCCATTTTTTATTGCCTGGGAGATGAAAGGCAGCTACCCGAAAATATTGAGTGATCCTCAAAGAGGACAGGAAGCGCAAAAACTTTTTGATGATGCACAAACAATGCTGCAACGTATTGTTAAAGAAAAATGGCTGACTGCAAATGCTGTATTCGGAATTTTTCCTGCAGCAAACAAGGGTGATGATATTGAAGTGTTTGATGAGCTAAGAGAAAATAAAATTGCAACACTTCATACCATTCGTCAGCAGTCAGAAAGAGCAACAGGGCAGAAGAATATTGCATTGTCTGATTTTATTCATCCTTCAGATTATATTGGAGCCTTTGCTGTATCAACAGGCTTTGGAATAGAAAAATGGCTAAAGAAATTTGCAGACGATCATGATGATTATTCAGCCATCATGCTAAAAGTATTAGCCGACCGACTGGCAGAGGCATTTGCAGAGCATCTGCATGAACGGGTACGCAAAGAATTCTGGTGTTATACTACAGATGAGAATCTGAGCAGACAAGATTTAATCAAAGAAAAATATCAGGGCATTCGTCCTGCTGCCGGCTATCCGGCACAGCCCGACCATACAGAGAAATATACACTTTGGAAATTGCTTGACGTAGAGAAAAATACAGGTATTACGCTTACAGAACATTTGGCTATGTTTCCAACTGCTGCTGTCAGCGGATTGTATTTTGCACATCCCGAGTCGCACTATTTTGCAGTAGGAAAAATTCAGCGTGATCAGGTGGAGGATTATGCAAAGCGTAAATCAATGACTGTTGAAGAAGCTGAACAATGGCTGGGAAGTATTTTAGGTTATTAGTTTGCGGTGGTTATTCTTACAAATTTAATTCCTTCCAAGACTGATTTTCCTTCAACCAAAAAAGCTATTTTTGCAGACTAAAATTTAAAATATGTCAAAAGACAGGTTTCAGGCACCGGATTATTATTTAATGGATGAATTATTAACGGATGAACATAAGTTGATTCGCGACAGCGTGCGCGAGTGGGTAAAGAAAGAAGTATCACCAATAATAGAAGATGCTTGTCAGAAATGTGAGTTCCCAAAACATCTGATAAAAGGATTGGCAGAAGTAGGAGCTTTTGGTCCTTATATTCCAACAGAATATGGTGGTGGAGGATTGGATCAGATCAGCTATGGTTTGATTATGCAGGAATTGGAGCGTGGCGACAGTGGCATTCGCTCTACAGCATCGGTACAAAGTTCATTGGTGATGTATCCTATTTATACTTACGGTAGCGAAGCACAACGTAAAAAATATTTACCCAAACTTGCTTCAGGTGAATGGATGGGGTGTTTTGGTCTTACAGAGCCTGATCATGGGTCAAATCCCGGAGGCATGGTGACCAACATAAAAGATAAAGGTGATCATTATTTACTCAATGGTGCTAAGATGTGGATTAGCAATGCACCGTTTGCGCAGGTTGCAGTAGTGTGGGCCAAAGACGAGGAAGGTGTTATCAGAGGTTTAATTGTAGAGCGTGGCATGAAAGGATTTACAACACCTGAAACACATGGAAAATGGAGTTTACGTGCAAGTGCAACGGGTGAGTTGGTTTTTGATAATGTAGAAGTACCTAAAGAAAATTTATTGCCTAATGTAAAAGGCTTAAAAGGACCATTAGGTTGTTTGAACAGTGCACGTTATGGTATTGCATGGGGGGCCTTGGGTGCAGCAATGGATTGTTATGACAGTGCTTTGCGTTATGCAAAAGAGCGTAAACAATTCGGACGACCAATTGGCGGCTTTCAGCTTCAGCAGAAAAAACTTGCTGAAATGCTGACAGAAATTACCAAAGGTCAGTTGTTGGTATGGCGGCTTGGAAAGTTAAAGAATGAAAACAGAGCCAATCCTGCACAAATAAGTATGGCTAAACGTAACAATGTACACACTGCATTGTGGTGTGCTCGCGAAGCGCGACAGATACATGGCGGTATGGGTATCACGGGTGAATATCCGATTATGCGCCACATGATGAATCTAGAATCGGTAATTACTTACGAAGGTACACACGACATACATTTGCTGATAACAGGAATGGATATTACTGGCGAGAATGCTTTTACCTGATAAGGGAAAAGAAACTAAAGCGTTAGTGCAGTAGCTGCAGAAATTTTTTTGCTTTGCTTGTTTTGTATAAATGCAATCAGTTGAAAATTCTTATTCAGTTCAAGCTTATTGGTTTTCAACAGTAGTGTTCCTTTTGTGGCAACAGGATATACTTCGTAAAGCCTCACTACGTTGTCTTGTACCAATGTTCTTCCAATGTTTTCACCTTTTGTAATTTTTGTGGTAACACTTTTTTGAACTACGGCAACAATAATATTGGCATTGACATCTGCTTTGCCGGCAGTGTAGTTAAGGTGCAGGGTGTCGTTCAATGTTTTCTCTACAGTAATTGTTAGTTTTTGTTTGGAAACAGCTTGTAATCCTTTTTCAATTTCTGAGTTCAGACGCTTGCTGTCGGAACCTACAAAGCCTGTGTTACCGTTAACAAACACCTGTGGTGTAAACACTTCATTGCTGCCTGTTGCACTAACATAATTATTCTGCCGTCTTGAATACTTAATGCTGCTGTATGGATCTTTCCAGCCATATTTATTCCAGTAGTCAACATGAAAGCTTAAAAAATAAACAGGTTTGTTATTCTTTACAGCATCATCCATTTCTTTTTTCAAAACTTTTTCTGCTGCCGGACAACTTCCACAACCCTGTGAGGTGAATAGTTCTACCACAGCAAAACCACTTCCCGTTTGCTGTGCTAAAGCAGTTGATGACAACAGTGTTAGAAGAATGAATAAAAATCTTTTCATGAATACTTATCAATAACGCAAAAATGAAGAAAATTATATTAGTTTACATGTGGTATCCATGAAGTTATAAGCAAGTAGGATTTGATTTTCAGGCATTATCTCTCCATCGCCACAGATACATGCATGCATAAGTTCTGTAAGGTGCCCATTGCTCAGAGATTGATAATATTCGCAAGCGCAACTTTTTCTTGTCGGCAATTTTTATTTTGTAAAGTCCGATTACAGATTGTTGAATACCATAATCGTCAACAGAAAAAACATCTTCGCGACCTAAGGTAAACATCATTATCATTTCTGCCGTCCAGCGGCCTACACCTTTTATCTGTGTGATGTATTCAATAAATTCGTCATTACTCATTTTATTTACTTTGTTCAACTGCAAACTGTTTTCCTGTGCAAATGCGGCAATATTTTTAATGTAACTTGCTTTTGAATTACTCAAACCAAGACTTCTTAAAGATTCAGTTGTTGCCTCAAGTACTTTTTCTGGAGTAGGCTTTCCATCAAATAAATCATAGAAACGCTGCTTAATTACGTCAGCAACTTTTACCGACAACTGTTGTGATATAATTGAACCGCATAAACTCAAAAACAAGTCTTTTCTTTTTTTAAGCTCCACAGTTCCATGTTGCTTAATTATAGGTGCTAATTTTTTATCTTTAGAAAGGTGTTTGATATATTCCATATTCAAAATTTCGGCTAATGTATCACACTTCAAAAAATAATCTTTGTCCTAACAAACTTTTAACATTCTATTATTTAGTACTCAACAAATCACTAAATTAATTTCGGCTTTTCTGTTCTGTAATTTATTCTCCCCTTCCAACGCTCCAAATATTGTAAACTTCAAATCTTATAAACATACACTAATATTCTTTAATTTGCAGTTTCATTAGTTAATGACATGCAGATAAAGAAATTTACATTTAATCCTTTTGAGGAAAACACGTATATTGTTTATGATGAAACATCACAATGTGCCATTATTGATCCGGGATGTTATATGCCTGAAGAAAAAGAGGAGTTGCTCGGTTTTATTGCAGCACAAAAGCTCAATCCTGTTTTATTATTGAATACACATTGCCATGTAGATCATATTTTCGGAAACAAACTTATCTATGATACTTTTGGATTAAAACCACAATTTCATCAATTAGAGTTAAGATTGCTTGAAGCTGCAGGTGAATACAGTAAGCAGTGGGGAATATTTTTGGAACCATCACCAGCTGCAGAAAAATATTTGAATGAAGGTGATGTCATTTCATTTGGTAATGTTTCATTGGAGATATTATTTACACCGGGCCACAGCCCCGGAAGTTTATGTTTTTATCATAAACAACAGAAAATAATTATTGGAGGTGATGTGCTGTTTCAGATGAGTATAGGTCGTTATGATTTGCCCGGTGGTGATGAACAAACGCTTTTAAATAGCATCAGAGCAAAATTATTTACATTACCTGCTGATGTAAAAGTACTGCCCGGTCATGGTCCCGAAACAACTATAGGATTTGAAAAAATGTACAATCCATTTTTAGTTTAAGGTGTAAAAAACAAAGAAGGCACGAGCGAAACGCCCGCGCCTTCTTTGTTTATAAATATTACAACTTTCTAAACCTTCAAAACTAAAGTCTATTTCTTGCACTCATCAAGCATTTTCTGTGCAAACTCTTTTCCCCAGTTTGGCATCATGGCATTAGCCGGTTTAAATGCATTAAATTTCTCTATTGCCTTTTCAAGAATGGGTAATGCCTTGGCTTTGCCACCACCAAATTGTTCAGGTGTAAACAACAGTCCTGTACCTTGTAGAAAATAGGGACGTGGATTTTCGGGATTCAGTTCAATAGCATGTGCTGTAAGCATTCCTGCTTCCATACCCAACTTCTGTCCGCGTGTTGCAGGGTCAATACCAATTTTCATAGAGGTTATCCACGATTGCAGTGTAACAATCTCTGAATTATCAGGCGAAAGTTTATCTGCTTTGTTTGCGATTTCAAGTGCTTTGTCTAAAACTGCATCTTTCTTTACATTGTCTTTTTCATCGTTTGCAGAAAGTACTAAAGCATAAGATTGATAATATAAAGGCAACCACTCTTTGGTTTCTGCATTAGCAATGCGCTCAAATGCATTGGCGGCATTTACAAAGTCAGTACCTGCTTTTGCTTTATCAAGCAAATCAATTTGTTTAACCATTGTTTTTTCAAACTTGCTATTGCTTTGTGCAAACATGTTGCCTGCAATAAGGAGTAAAAGGAATGTGATTTTTTTCATTGTATTTATAATTTAATTTGAATTTTTTTATTCTGTTCTGTCTTCTCCGAAGCTGATAAATACTCCTATAAAAAAGGAACGTTTAGAAGTCGCGCCAACAGCACTTCTTCTCAACCCATCTGTGCTGTAGCGATAACTGTATGCACTTTCAATACCTAACACATTGTTTACGGCAGCAGATATAACTGTAAAGTGTCTGCCAATGGATGTTAAGTAGCTCCATGTTAAACTCAGGTTGTTATAGTCGTTAGTGCGATCGGAAAGAAAATTATTTTCATTGGTTTTATTTGGGTTATAATAAGGTCTTCCAGCTGCATAAACATAGGTAAAGCCAATACTGCTTCTCAATTTTGGAAACCAACGTTTCATCACTACACTCACCACATGTTTCGAGGCAAAAGTGGGTTGCACTTCAAACGGATAGTATAAATATTTCCGCTTAGTGTCGAGGAACGAATATGAAACCCAATAATCTACATATTTAAAGGTTTGCTTATCGCGCCAGAAAAAGTCAATTCCTTGTGCAAAGCCTTTTCCATCATCACCGGTTGCAAATGCTGTGGCATACACATTCGATGCCATATTAGTTGTCTGCACTAAGTGATTGTATTTTTTATAATATGCTTCAACACGAAAGGTTCTTTTTTCATTTACATACTGATAGTTCAAGATGTAATGTGTTGCTTTTTCAAAGTGATCAAGGTTGGTAAAGATAAGATAATTTTTATCAGGTGTCTGATAGTAGTCACCATAGGCAACATTCAACTGATCAAACTTTCCTAATTTATAAGCAACACTGATGCGCGGTGCAAGATTACTTGCACGAAGCAGGTATGAGTTTTCTACTCTTATTCCGGCACGCGCCACTAATTTTCTTGTGATGTAAGCATCGCCCTCCAGAAAAACTGCCGTAAACATTTCGGTGCTGTCCACTCTGAAATTATTATAGAGGTTACTGAAGTCATTATACTTTACTTCTGCGCCACCACGTATGGAGCTCAACTCACTAATAGAACGTGACACTACTGCACGACCTTGCCACAGTTGATTACTGAAAAGAAGATGTTGTGGTCTGGCATAAATACGATTAATATCCTTGCTATAGGATCCTGCTGCCTGCACAGTCCATTTATTCAACACTTCTTTATATGATAATGTGGAGAAGATGTTGTAGTTATTGAGACCAAAATGATTTTTACTTTTTCCGGTAACGTCTTCCAGATTTTCGAAGTTGAGAGAGAGGTCGCTGTACTGATAATTGATAAAAGCTTTGATGATTCCTGTTTCAGATGTCTTATGTCTGAATATGGCAGAGCTGCTGAAAGTTTGAGGAGGAGAATCCCAGTCGCGGTTTTGTTTTATTATGGCAAAATAGGGTGCAAGGTTAAAGTAATTTGCAAATACACCTGCAGATGTTTTTTTCCAGCGATGCATGTAGCCACCACCACCGCCAACAGACATGATGCCAATGTTTCCGATAGAACGTGGTGGAAGGTCTTCGCTTTCCAATGCCAGCACCGATGACATGGCCTGACCGTATTGAGCAGAATAACCTCCGGTGCTGAAGTTTGTGCCTTTAAACATGAATGGTGAAAACCTGCTGCGTTGCGGTACATCAGGAACACTTGAGAAATATGGGTTGGCAACTTCTATTCCATCAATGAGCGTTTTAGCTTCTGCTGCATCGCCACCACGAACAAAAAGCCCTTCCTGATCCTGCGTAGGTTGTGTGCCCGGTAATGTTTGCAATGCTCCATAAATATCACCTTGCGAACCTGCTGTAGTAACGATATCTAATGGTCGTAAGATGACCATTTTCTTTTCATCACTTGCTTCAAAAGCTCCGGCTGTAATAGTAACAGTATTCAGTTCATTACTTGTTTCTTTTAGTTTGAAATTTATTTCAATGGCATCACCCTGAAGTTTTATTTTTTTATCTGATGGACTAAAGCCAATCAGGCTGCAAACGATTATCACATCGCCCGTCTCATCAGAGGTGAATTGAAATTTTCCGGAGGCATCGCTACTGGCACCATCATAGCTGTCGCGGATAACAATGTTAGCTCCTGCAACAGGATTATTTTTTTGATCGGTGACTGTTCCTGAAATTTTAGTTTGTGCGGTTACTGATTGTATGATAATTAAAAAAAACAACCAACTGATTACATACTTTGATAAATACATTTGATTCGGTTATGGTTAAACAAAGGTAAAAGTTTTAATTGTTTTGTCAAGCTTTTATTTTTTTGTCAGTGTCTGTAAATATTCCTGTGCAGTCTTTATTAATTTGTTGTACCATGCTTCGCCATACTTTCTGGTCAGTGCTGTTTTCAGAAATTCATACACCCTCACTTTTTCTTTCTTGCCCAACTTACATGCAGGACTGCATACTTCCCATTCATGGTAGTTTAATGCATCACCCGATTTTGTTTTTAAAACACGTATAGGATATAGATGACAACTGATTGGCTTGTAGAATTTAATTTTTTTATCACGGTATGCTTTTTCTATTCCACACAGCGCAATACCATTTTCAAAAACAGTGTAGGCGCAAGGTCCACCAGGCCACATCAATGGTGTCACCCATTCATCATCATCATCTTTTAGATAAAAGCCCTGCGCTTCAATTGCTTTTATTCCCTCGTCAGTTAAATAAGCTTTAACTTTCGGATAAACTTTTTCCAATGCTTTCAACTCATCTTCTTCCAATGGTGCACCCGATTCACCTTCTACACAACATGCTCCTTTACACTTAGAAAGATCGCAAATAAATTTCTCTGTAATAACCTGGTCAGATACCAGTATGTCATCAACTTTTAGCACCGGTTTATTTTTTGGCAAAGGTAAAACTTCATGGCATTTTGAGGAAGGACGTCAAATGTTATAACTTTGCGCATCATGAATCCAATTATAACGGTAAAAAATTTAGTCAAACATTACAATAGTTTTCAGGCGGTTAAAGGAATTTCGTTTGATGTGTATGAAGGAGAAATTTTTGGTTTACTCGGGCCAAACGGTGCAGGTAAAACTACAACACTTGAAATTATGGAAACCCTTCGCACCAAAACATCAGGTGAGATAATTATTAAAGGGTACAGTGTTGGTGCAGACGATGATGAGATTAAAAAAATTATAGGAGTACAGTTGCAGGCAGCAGGCTATTACCCAAGCCTTTCATTACTTGAGTTGATTGACTTATTTGCAGGGTTGTACAGTCAGGATGTTAATGCAATGGAATTACTTCTGAAAGTAGGTTTAACCGATAAGGCAAAATCAAAATACAAAGAGCTTTCGGGAGGACAAAAGCAACGTTTTTCAATTGCAACAACATTAATCAACAAACCGGCAGTTATTTTTCTTGATGAACCTACCACAGGATTAGACCCGCAAGCAAGGAGAAACCTTTGGGACTTGATTCGTCAGATAAAAAATGAAGGCACAACAGTAGTCATTACTACACATTATATGGATGAAGCAGAGGAGTTGTGCAGCCGTGTAGCCATTATAGAAAACGGAAAAATTATTGCCCTCGATACTCCCGACCAACTCATTGATGATTTAGTTGCAAAAGGATTTGAAAGAAAAAAAGAAGTTAAAAAAGCAAATCTTGAAGATGTATTTCTGAATCTTACAGGGCAGGAGTGGCGCGAATAATACACGCTGCTTACCGTTGATGCGGTAAATAATTTTTTGTGATTTTAATGGTAATACTAAAATCAATCAGCATAATCCAATACATGTTTTTATCGGTGTAAACATCATAAGTTGTAACTCCGTTTTTCTGCTCAAAAATTGGTTCACGAGTTTTAGCATAATAGATTCCTGCATTGGCACCATAACGCACACCAATTCTGTCGGTCAACTCTGTTTGCAGATTTAAACCCGGCAAAAGAGCAGCTCCATTGTATTGTGTAGCATATAAACTTCCGGGATAGGTTGATTTTTCGTACTTAAAGTTTACATATGGAATATACAGTGTAGGTCTTATCTCTAATCTTTCTTTAAAAAACGACAGTAGCTTTACAGAAACACAAGGGCCAATGGCATAATTGCTTACTTCCTGTGCTTTTTCAGAGCGAAAATTATACATGCCACGAATAGCGTAAATGGTTTTGCGACTACGCTTGTTTACACTGTAATTAAGCCAGAAGTTTTGCGATCCGTGAAATGATGGATAGTAACCAAAACCAATACGTTGCTCTTTAAAAATATTATCCTTAGCACTTATGCTGCCTGATGAAAGCAGCAACAATAAACAAAGTGCAAGGCCGGATTTAAGCATATTTAAATTTTCGCCAAATTATAAAGTTAGAACCAAAAACAATATAATCCTGAAAAATAATTATCTGTCCAAAACAATGTTTGTACTTTTGCAAAACAATGAATGAGGGCACTTTGCGGAATACATTTTCTAAAGCAGAACGACTATGCAAAAGGAACGATTTTGAACTGATATTTAGTCAGGGTTCGGCATTTAACCGTTTTCCGTTCAGAGTACATTGGTTGAAATTAAAAGAAAATACTCCATCATTTCCTGTTAAAATTGCCATAAGTGTTCCCAAACGAAAAATCAAAAGTGCCGTTTCGCGCAACCGTATTAAAAGGCTAATTCGTGAAAGCTACAGACTTAATAAACAGATATTGAGCCGCGAACTGAAAAAAGATGAGCACGTCATACACATCATGTTTGTTTATAATGGAAATATTAACGCTACCTTCACAGAGATACAATCTAAAATAATCCTAATTTTACAACGTTTAAAAGAATTGAATGAGCAAACTGCTGAACAGGATTCTGATAGCCATAGTAAAGTTTTATAAAATGGCCATATCGCCATTGTTGCCTATGTCATGTCGTTATTATCCAACATGCAGTGAGTTTTGTATGGAGGCACTGAGAAAATACGGACCGTTGAAAGGTGGTTTTTTATCACTCAAGAGAATTTTATCCTGCAACCCATTTGGTGGTCACGGTCATCATCCGGTACCTTAATGATTTTTAAAAATATTAATTGATTAAATAGTTTATAAGATGCTACAAAAAATGCGTAAAAGAATCAGATTGTATGTTGCCGTTATTCTGGTCGGAATATCTGCTTTTTCTGTTTATAGTTTCAGTGACGATTATTTTGAAATATCTCGCAACCTCGACATTTTCGCAACCTTGTTTCGTGAGTTGAACATTTATTATGTTGATGAAACAAATCCGGGCGACCTGATGAAAAAGGGCATTGATGATATGCTTGCCTCGCTTGATCCATACACCAACTATATTCCTGAAAGTGAAATTGAAGACTATCGTTTCATGACTACCGGGCAATATGGTGGCATTGGCTCTTTAATCGGTCAGCGCAACAACGAAGTTATAATTACAGATCCTTATGAAGGATTTCCTGCACAAAAAGCAGACCTGCGTGCAGGTGATGTAATTGTTGAACTTGATGGTAAACCCATTAAAGGAAAGAAAAATGAGGAGGTAAGCAAGTTACTTAAAGGTCAACCGAAAACTACAGTTAAAATAACTATCAGACGTGAAGGTGAACCCAATCTGATTGATAAAAATGTAGTGCGCGAAGAGATTAAAATAAACAGTGTTTCCTACAGTGGAATTATTGATAATGATTTAGGATACATCCGCCTGACAGGATTTACCGAAAATGCAGGGCAGGAAGTAAAAAATGCATTACAAGCATTGGAGGCAAAGACAAAACTCAGAGGATTAATTTTTGATTTACGTGGCAACCCCGGAGGCCTACTCAATGAAGCAGTAAATATTGTAAATATTTTTGTGAATAAAGGAGTTGAAGTTGTAAGTACAAAGGGAAAGGCAAAAGAGTGGGATAAAACCTATCATGCATTGAACAATCCTGTTGATACAGAAATTCCTGTGGCAGTTTTAGTCAACAGCAGCAGTGCTTCTGCTTCAGAAATTGTTTCAGGAAGTTTGCAGGATTTAGACAGAGGTATCATCATTGGTCAGCGTACTTTTGGTAAAGGACTTGTGCAAACTACCAGACCGTTGAGCTATGGCGCACAACTAAAAGTTACAACAGCAAAATATTATATCCCCAGTGGACGTTGCATTCAGGCACTTGACTATGCACATCGTAATGATGATGGCAGCGTTGGAAAAATTCCTGATTCACTCATCACACAATTTAAAACAAAGGCAGGTCGTACCGTTTATGATGGCGGTGGTGTAATGCCTGATTTTGTTACGGACATCAGACAATTGAGCCCTATTTCGCAAAGTTTATTGCTGAAATATTTATTGTTTGATTATGCAACTATGTATCGTAATACACATCCGTCAATTGCTCCGGCAAAAGAATTTCATCTCTCTGATGCTGAATATGCAGAGTTTGTGAAATGGATTTCTGCAAAGGATTATGATTATGAAACCAAGAGTGAAAAAATTCTTGATGAGTTTAAAACAACAGCAGAAAAAGAGAAATATTTTAGTGCAGCAGCTGCAGAGTTTGAAGTGCTGAAGAAAAAAATATCACATGATAAAAATGCAGATCTTCAAAAATTTAAAGATGAGATAACAGAATTGCTCGAGAATGAAATCGTGTCACGCTATTATTATCAGTCAGGACAAATTGAGGCATCATTTAAGAATGATTTGGAAATTAAGAAGGCTGCAGAAGCACTTAAGAACAAAGATGTCTATAGTTCCATCATGAAAAGCTCTATGGCTTCGGTTAGAGAGAAGCACTAGAATACTGCATGTACAATGACAGGCCGGCTACAAAGTATAAGTAAACCTCTATTTTTTGCCGGTGTTTTACTGTTTGCTGTTGGATTGCCACTCTCCATGTTTTTAATGAGTGTGTCACAACTTTTCATCATCGTTGGATGGCTTTTGGATGGAGATTTAAAGGAAAAATTAAAGACGGCATTTAACAATAAAGTTGTTTTACTGCTGGTTGCTTTCTTTTTATGGCATGTGGTGGGATTACTTTATACTACAGATTTTCATTATGGCTTTAAAGATGTACGTGTAAAACTTCCTTTGCTTATAATTCCAATTATTTTTTCGTCAATGCCTGTTTTTTCTGACAAGCAATTTAAAACAGTAGCATTGGTTTTTGTGGCTGCCGTATTGGTATCTACATTAATCAGCATGTGTATTTATGTTGGTGTTATACCAATTAAATTTCAAAATGTCAGAGATATTTCAATTTTCATTTCACACATCAGATTATCACTCCTGATTTGTATTGCTGTTTATTTGTCATTCTGGCTATTCAGAAGAATCAAGTTTGGTTATGGATTGTTATTGTTGGTTGTTTGGTTTGTATTCTTTCTGACTTTGATAGAGTCTGTCACCGGTTTGGGTATTATGGCAGTTGTGTTGTTAATTTATGCCATCAATGCTTTTCTAAAAAATAAATCTGTTTTACGCAAAGGAGTTATTGCTTTTTCGGTTGTAGTTGCAGTTTCTTTACTTGCTTTCAATATCAAAAACACCTGGCATGATGTAACATTTTTTAATGATGCAGAGCTGAGAAATTTAGCAGCGAACACAGCAAATGGTACTCCATACACGCATGACACCCTGAATCGTGAAGCAGAAAACGGACATCCGGTGTGGATTAATATTTGTGAACCGGAATTAAGAGAAGCATGGAACCAAAGAAGCCGGATTATGTATGATGATAGAAACCTGAATGGTGATGAGATTAAGAGAACAATATTTCGGTTTTTAGCTTCTAAAGGATTAGCAAAAGATGCACTTGCTATTAAACAACTAAGTGATGCAGAAATTAATGCTATAGAGCATGGTGTAGCTAATGCAAATGATTTAACAGATTCCAATATCCACAACAGACTAAGGGCAACACTTTGGGAGTTGAACAGATATAGGACGGGAGGTAATCCCAGTGGACATTCATTAACCATGCGTTTTGAATTCTGGATGACAGCGTTGCAAATTATCAAACAACAGCCGTTAACAGGTGTGGGCACTGGTGATGTGCCTGATGCTTTTGCAAAAAAGTATGATGAAACCAATTCTATGTTAGATATTAAATTCCGATTACGGTCGCACAATCAGTTTCTGGCTGTTGCTGTTGCACTTGGTATTCCTGCTCTTATACTTTTTATCATCATGCTTTTTTATCCGGTTTTTCAGTCCCAATACTCAAGGTCTTTTTTATTTATGACCTTTTGGATTACAGCTTTTTTATCAATGCTAACTGAAGATACGCTTGAGACACAGGCCGGTGTCAGCTTTTTCATTTTTTTTAGTTGTTTGTTTTTGTTTCTGAAAAACAAAGAGTTAGATAAAAATATTATTTAGAAACATTCTAAATAATATTTTCTCCTTACTTTCGCAGCCGATAATTTTCATTCAATGAAAAACTACATAATAGTTATACTATTTCTATTTCCATTTCTGGCTCAGTCACAGACCGGTGAGGATTCATTACATACCAATGCAGCTAATGAAAAACAGACCTATATTTCAGGCTATGGAGAAGCAATGGTGAGCTATGACTCACGCTACAGAACAGCTCAGGCAAATTTTACCAGAGCTGTAGTTTTTGTAGGTCATAAGTTCAGCAAGAATATTTCTTTTCTTTCAGAAACAGAATTGGCTGATGCACGCGTTGAAGGTGGCAAGGCAGGAGGAGAAATAGCATTGGAACAAGCTTATCTGCGTTTTCAGTTAAACAGAAAAATGCATTTGCAGGCGGGATTATTTATTTCACGAATTGGAATTATTAATGAGAATCATTTACCAACAACCTATCATGGCAATCATCGTCCCTTTACCGAAACTTTTCTGATTCCATCAACTTGGCGGGAGTTGGGTGTTGCCTTGTATGGTAGTTCTGATGCAGTTACAGGCTTAAATTATTCTATAGCTGTTGTAAACGGACTTGATGCATCAGGATTCAGTAATGGAACAGGCATTCGCGGAGGCAGGTTTGAGGGCGGCAATGCAACAGCTTCTAATATTGCGTTAACAGGCTCAGTACAATATGTAATGCAGCATTTTACTTTTCAGATTTCAGCATATTATGGCGGAAGTGCCGGACTCACTAAAAGAGAAGCTGATAGTCTTCAGTTAAATTCAGGCATGTTTGGCACCCCTGTGGGGCTTGGCGAAGTGAATGTTCAATATCGCAAGGACAGGCTTACAGCTAAAGTACTTTTTGCAGCAATTTCAATACCTGAGGCTGATAAAATTAATCGTGCCTATGCCAACAACACTGCCAAATTATCCATTGGTGGTTATGCAGAAGTTGCCTATCGCATTCTAAAAAAATTGAAAACAGATGCTTTTATCCGTTATGAAAATTTTGATCTTAACAGCAGCATTCCAAAGAATGGAATCAAAAACGAAATACTGAAACAACAATATATCATTGCCGGATTTTCTTGTTTCCCCACACCGGGTGTTGTAGTTAAATTGGATTATGTATATAAGCAAACCGGTGATCTTAATCCTGCATTAAACCTGAATCCATTTCCCAATGCACCTGCATACTATACAACAAATAGCTTTATAAATCTTGGCTTAGGCTATAGTTTTTAGAAATGAAACGCAGAAATTTTATTAAAAACACATGCATGAGTTGTGGCATGATGGCAGCAGGAGGAAGCTTACTGTCGTTGCTGTCATCTTGTAAAAGTACATCAATATTCAAAACAGAAGCCGTGAATCATCTTCTTACAGTTCCACTGTCAGCAATGAACGATAAAAAAATATTAATTGTGCGCAATGCTTCAGCAGAGTATGATATTTTATTGGTAAAAAAATCTGACAATCTTTTTACTGCCTTAGAGATGAAATGCACGCACCGGGCAAACCCACTCAATGCAAGCGATGGCGGACTTTACTGCACACTTCATGGCAGCCGCTTTGACCTTGACGGGAATGTTGTAGCCGAACCTGCTACGCAGCCACTCAAAAAGTACCCGGTAATAGTAAACAATTCACTAATTCAAATATCAATATAATTTAATCATGCAATACAAATTTATTTTACTCTCATTAGCATCAGTGTTGGTTTTAAGTTCTTGTAAAAAAGATAAAGACAGCAGTGATAATTATTCATCAACACAAATTCTGAATGACTTTTCAGTTAATGTTGCACAGGCTACTTATAATGACTTAGCCTCTAAAACAGCACAGTTGCATCAAGCAATTACAGACTTTACTCAAAATCAGACTCAGGCCAATCTTGATTACTGTAAGTTATTATGGAAAGAGAGCCGCCAGGCATGGGAGCAGTCCGAAGGATTTTTATTCGGTCCTGTTGCAACAGACGATATTGACCCGCGTATTGACACCTGGCCTGTTGATTTCAACTCTCTCGATTCGGTGCTGAACAATCAATCTGTATATGACGAAACTTATGTCAATTCTCTTGAAGATGCTTTAAAAGGATTTCATCCTGTTGAGTATCTGCTTTGGGGCGTTGATGGAAACAAAACAATTTTGCAATTTACTTCACGCCAGTTAGATTATTTAGAAGCGTTGGCAGCAAACCTAAAGACACTAACACAGCAAGTAGCTACAAGTTGGACCACAGGTAACTATCATAATGAATTTGCAAATGCAGGAAATGGTAGTCAGGTTTTCACTACACAGCATGCTGCATTTATGGAAATGGTTAATGCTATGGCAGGTATTTGCGAAGAAGTAGCTGACGGAAAAATGGAAGACCCATTAGTTTCACAAAATGCTATGCTTGAAGAATCGCCTTTTGCAAAAAATTCAATTATTGATTTTACGAACAATATTAAAAGTGTAGAGAATGTTTATCTTGGAAAATATACTTCTCAAGGACAATCATTAGAGAGTTTTGTAAGAGCAAACAACCTTTCTTTAGATGGTTCCATTAAAACAAAAATCAGTGCGGCCGTAACGGCATTAGGAAATATAACAGTTCCGTTTGGCCAAGCCATATTTACACAACAGACACAGGTAATCAATGCGCAGAATGCCATACGTGAATTGAAGGAAGTTTTAGAAAATGATTTAGCAAATCTGGTAAGTCAAAAAATCCAATAATCTTGAAACGGAACATTGTTGTTGTAATTATTTTTCTGATTCTATTCGGAGCACAGTCTTGCAGAAAGGCCGAAGTGCTTTCGGAATCAGAATGGAATGAGTGGCTATCAGGAGGTAAACAAACATTGTTTGACGAGTCTGCCGGAGCATTCTCCAGCGTATTTCCTGATATTTCAGCACACAATGCAATGATTCATGAAATGGGCGATAAGGCATTTGAGGCAACATTTGTCAGTGCCCCTGCACCTTTGAATCCCGGACTTGGACCTATCTTCAACAATGTTTCCTGTGCATCATGTCATATTGCTGATGGCAGGGGTAAGCCACCATTAAGCAGTAGCGAACCACTCTCAGCAATGTTAATCAGAGTAAGCATACCAGGTGTAGCATCAAACGGTGGGCCATTGGCTGTGCCGGGTTTTGGTGTGCAGTTGCAACAACGTTCCATTAATGGTGTTGCTAAAGAAGCAGATGTTATCATTAATTATTCTGAACAAACATTTTCATTTCCTGATGGTGAAACATATTCATTGCGCACACCAACTTATCAGTTAGCAAATAGTTACATACCATTACCCGCAGGAGTAATGCTTTCACCACGAATGGCGCCTCCTGTATTTGGTTTGGGTTTGCTTGAAGCAGTTGACGAATCTGAAGTATTAAAATATGCTGATGAAAATGATGTTAACGGTGATGGTATTTCAGGCAAACCGAATTATGTTTGGAATGCACTTAAAGGAGAACGCACATTAGGTCGCTTTGGTTGGAAAGCAAACAATCCAACAGTGTTGCAACAAACAGCAGGAGCCTATAATGAAGACATGGGCATTACAAGCTATGTTTTTCCGGAAGAGTCAAGTAAAGGGCAATCTCAATTCGATAACAGAAATGATGACCCTGAAATTCCTGATAGTGTTTTGCGGGCAGTTTCATTTTATGTGCAGACATTAGCTGTGCCCGTAAGAAGAAGTGCAGATGATGTCATTGTGTTGCAAGGTAAAAAACTATTTAACGATGCAAAGTGTAGTTCTTGTCACAGACCTGCTATGCAAACCGGTGTTCGTGTTGATTTTCCGGAAGTAAGCAATCAAAGAATTTTTCCTTACACAGATTTGTTGCTGCATGATATGGGCGATGGTCTTGCAGACCACAGACCTGATTTTGATGCCAATGGTAATGAATGGCGTACAGCACCATTATGGGGTATAGGTTTAACACAGAAGGTAAACGGTCATAACTTTTATTTGCATGACGGCAGGGCACGCTCACTGCAGGAAGCTATTCTGTGGCATGGCGGTGAAGCAGAGTCGGCAAAAAATACTTTTAAGAACATGAGCAAAAACGACAGACAAGCATTAATTAAATTTTTGCAATCATTATAATTTCAGAAGTTTAAAATTTTCTGACAGTGATGAATTGATTTTAGATATTCTACAATCAGTAAAAAAGCAAAGTGCTTTGTTTCGCTTTACTTTTGATGCTGAATCTATAGTATTGAGTGCTGATATTTTTCAAATAAAATCTTTCATAGATTTCGGGTTTCGATTTTTAATTTTTAGGTATTCTATCTTAGTATAGAGTTTTTACTGCAGCTAGAACAAAACATTGGCATAAGTCATAATACTTGCGCCAGTAGGAACGCTGTTGATAAGAATTTCTCATTAATTGATTTTTTTTCCTGCACCTGTAACTTGCGTTTTGGTTTTTTAGATTAAAATCTACAATGGTGTGTTTTATTTTTTACTTTTACACCAAACCGCACAGTTATGCGTCACCTATCGCATATTCCTGTTTTAAGAATTTTAATACCTTTTGTTGCCGGTATTGTTGTAGGCATATTCATGGCTGTGCCTGCTTGGTTAGCCATTGCTTTGTTGCTTTCAGGGTTTATCGGAGTGTTAGCTTTTCATTTCTCAAAATATTTTAGCCAACATTTTAAACTTCGCTACCTTTTCGGAATAGTAATACATTTGTTTTTATTCTCCTCAGGCGTTTTGCTCACACAACTAAAGACGAAACTTTACGACCCTTATCACTACACACAATTCGAAGATGCTGAGTATTTTTTACTTCGTATTACCGAGCCCTATCACATCAAACAAAAATCTTTAAAGGCAGAAGCTGAAATAGAAGCAGTTTTTGAAAACAATAAATGGCGGCCATGCAGAGGAAAAACACTGTTGTATTTTGCATCCGATGCAGCAGCAAAGGCATTGCAGTATGCTGATAGGATTGTTACCAATGCAAAGCCACAGCCAATTGCTCCACCACAAAATCCAGGGTCATTTAACTACAAAAGATTTCTTGGCTTTCATCAGATACATCATCAGTTCTATCTGAAGTCAGGGCGATGGGCTACTGCAGGAAAAGGATTTTCTAATATTCTTTTGAGTACGGCTTTTGAATTACGGAAAAAGTTTTTGAATGAAATACAAGGACAAATTTTAGTGCCGCAGGAAGTTGCGGTTTGTTCTGCATTGTTAATTGGTTTTAATGATTTGCTTGATGATGATTTATTATCGGCCTATGCAAGCTCCGGTGCATTGCATGTGTTGAGTGTTTCAGGACTGCATGTAGGGTTGATTTTTGTTATACTTCAAAGACTGATTTTTATTCCTGAAAATAAGAAATATCTGAATCTGTTTAAACAATTGCTTATTCTGTTATTGATATGGTTTTATGCCATGCTTACCGGACTTTCACCTTCAGTATTAAGGTCAGCAACCATGATTTCAATTATTATCATAGCAAAGCAACTGGGTCGTGATAATTATATGCTTAACACTACGCTGGCATCTGCTTTATTGTTGTTGTTGATTAATCCATTTTCAATTACAGAAGTTGGTTTTCAGCTTTCATACCTTGCAGTCATAGGAATTGTATATCTGCATCAGCGATTGGTTACAGTTTTGTATCCGACTTCAATGCTCATGAATCAGGCATGGCAACTGACTTCAGTGTCTTTATGCGCACAGTTAGTAACATTTCCGTTAGGAATTCTTTACTTTAATCAGTTCCCGAATTTGTTTTTGGTTTCTAATCTCTTGGTAATTCCTATCTCTACCGGAATTATTTGGGTTTCTGTTGGTGCTACAATTATATCGGCTTTGCCGTATATGTCATCACTTGTATTTTATTCATGGAAAGTAACTTTTGCACTCACCTGGTTAATGAATCAGTTGTTACTGTTTTTAGAGAACCTGCCATTTGCACTGATTAGCGGATTATATATTGATATTGCAGATACATGGATTATCTACGGTATAATCGCTTTTGTAGTATGGTTTTTAATTTACAACTACAGGTATGCACTTTATGGAGCATTAACATTGACAATTATTTTTCTAATAACGCAGTTGTGGCATGAATGGAATATTCTGCAACAGAAAAATATTACAGTATATGCTTTAAAGAATAGTACAGCAATTGATATTGCGCAGGCGAGAAAAAGGTTAGTCATAACTCCAAAACAGATAATGGAGGATAAAAGTCTGTTGCGTTTTAATATTAACCGTTATTGGTATGAGACAGGTAAAAGAGAAATGCTTCACATTCCATTTTATCAACAACCCACAGAAAGTAAGTTAAAAGAAATTTTTAACAGTAAGATAACCGGAAATGTTGCCACTGTTCAAGATGGATTTATTCAGATAGATAGTAGATTATATTTTATCCCCGGAAACTGGCTGCCCAGAAAAGTGCCATTAAGTAAAATTAAAGTTGATGGAATAATTATTACTTCACGTTTTAAGAATAAACTGCCAACACTTTTTAAATATTTTGATTCTGATTTGTTGATAATTGATTTAAGCAGCCGAGCTAAAGTTGATGCCGGTAAATTGCCTGTCAGTTTGCAAATCTGGGATTGCAGAAAGCAAGGTGCAGCACAAGTAAAAATTTAAGAAAGCAGTAAATAAAAAACCGGCAATCCCAAAAGCGGAACTACCGGCTGTGCCAACATCAAATATTATTTAACTTTTACCGGAACAAAATCCATATCTAGTTGAAGAATTTCAATATCGTTTGAAGTAACGGGTGCTGAGCGTTCAATGAGTAGCACACAGCCATTAATCACCTGTAAACTACGATACTTCTGTCCATCGCGTGTAATGAGTTTTACTCTGTGATTTTCAGGATTACTTATGTTTTTAAATGCATGATATAAATAATTGAGAAATCTTTCAGGGATAATTATTTGCTTGTATGCCATATTGATAATGTTTAAGCGTGTTGTACGGTAATACAGATAAAAAAGTTGCATGAATTTTACCCTTAGTAACTGATAATAGTAAAGTGCGGTATGATTATCTTTGCCGGCACTAAAATTCAGATATGGGATTTATTGATGAACTGAGATGGCGCGGCATGTTGCAGGATATTATGCCCGGTACAGAGGAATTATTGAACAAAGAAACGGTTACAGGTTATATTGGTTTTGACCCTACCAGCGATTCATTAGGTGTTGGTAATTTAGTTCAGGTTACGACATTAATGCATTTTCAAAGAGCAGGACACAAACCCATTGCCTTGGTTGGCGGTGCAACAGGTATGGTTGGCGATCCAAGCGGAAAAAGTGCAGAAAGAAATATGTTAAGTGAAGAAATCCTGCAACACAATTTAAATTGTCAAAAAAAGCAATTAGAAAAATTTCTGGATTTCGATTGTGGAAAAAATTCGGCAGAAATAGTTAATAATTATGACTGGTTCAGAGATGTAAAATTTCTTGATTTTATTCGTGATGTGGGGAAGCACATTACTGTTAATTATATGCTGGCAAAAGATTCTGTAAAAAACAGATTAGAGAATGGAATGACATTTATGGAAATGGCTTATCAGTTGGTGCAGGGATACGATTTTTATCATTTGTATTATGCCAAAAACTGTAAGCTGCAAATGGGTGGCAGTGATCAGTGGGGGAATATTGTTACGGGAACTGAACTGCTTCGCAGAAAAGGCCGAGTTGAAGATGCATTTGCCTTGACAACACCACTGATAAAAAAAGCAGATGGCACTAAATTCGGTAAGACAGAAAGTGGAAATTTATGGCTCGACAGAAATAAAACATCTCCTTATGCATTTTATCAGTTCTGGCTGAATGCAAGCGATGAAGATGCCAAAAATTATATCCGCATATTTTCTTTGAAGAATCAGTTGGAGATAGAAGCATTAGAGTCTGAACATTTTGCTGCACCACATTTGAGGTTGCTTCAAAAATCAATAGCTAATGAAATAACCACTCGTGTTCATTCACAACAGGATTGCGAAAGAGCTATAGAAATTTCAGAGGTGTTTTTTAATGGAACAGATAAAGAACTTGCACAATTAACAGAGGCTGATTTGCAAGATGTCTTTAACGGATTAGGAAAAAATGCATTTGAGGTTGAATTGCAAAAAATTCAGGCAGGCATGCAGGCACTGGATTTATTTGCTGCAGAGACATCAATTTTTACAAGTAAAGGAGAAGCAAGAAAAATGATTACAGCAAATGGCGTTTCATTGAATAAACTTAAATTTTCTGACCCTTCACAAATTGTCAGTAAAGAACAACTGATTGCGAATAAATTTATACTGATACAAAAAGGCAAGAAGAATTTTTTCCTGATTAAGGCTGTTTGAGTAATGTATTATAAACGATAATTGTATTTGTAAAAATCACCCTTGCGTTAGCAGTTGAAAAACATCTTCAAGTCGGCTTTCTTCTTTTTGCATTGACAGTACAGCTATATTATGGCTTACTGCCATAGTGAAAACAGCTTTACGCACGTCATCATCACCACTGTAATTTACCTTCCATGTATTTCCGGAATGATGAATAACCTTACTCACCGTAGGAATATCTTGTAGCCATTTGGCATCAATTTTTCCATCAAACTCAACTGTTATTTCATGTACCGGTTTGGCTTTTTGACGTAGCATGCCTGTATCATCATCGGCCACAATTTTTCCTTTGTTGATTATGATAACACGATTACAGATAGCCTCAACTTCCTGCATGATGTGTGTAGAAAGTATAACGGTTTTGTGTTTTCCTATTGATTTAATCAGTGCACGAATTTCAACCAGCTGATTGGGGTCTAAACCCGAAGTTGGTTCATCAAGAATGAGTACAGCAGGGTCGTGAATTAAAGCTTGTGCAATTCCAACTCTTTGTCTGTAGCCTTTAGACAGTGCGCCAATTTTCTTTTTGTATTCAGGTGTTAGACCTGTAAGGGTAATCATAGTGTCGGCACGTTTTGCAGCTTCTTTAGCAGATAAATAAATTCCACCAACAAATTGAAGATACTCTTTAACAAACATGTCAGGATAAAGTGGATTGTGCTCGGGAAGGTAGCCAACATTACGTCTAACCTCTAAGGATTGTGAAAGCGTATCAAAGCCACAAACAGAAACTTTCCCTTCATTCTGCGGAATAAAGCATGAGATAATTTTCATAAGCGTTGATTTACCCGCGCCATTGGGTCCAAGTAAACCAACAACCTGACCTGTATTGATTTCAAAACTTACATTATCTAATGCACGTTGCTTGCCATAAATTTTGGTTACATTTTTTACTGAAACAGACATATACCTCTAAAAAATTTAAAGTTGTGCACTAATTCTGTCCAACACAGTTTGAATTAATTGATGCATGCGCTCTTCATATTTTTTTGAAAACTGCTGTGCAATTCTGTTGGCAACAATAAGGTTAACAGCACAGCAATGATGTCCTAAAATTTTTGCCAGACCATACATGGCACCGGTTTCCATTTCAAAATTAGTTACCTTATGCTCACCATGACGGAATGAATTTAATTTTTCAATCATATCGGTTCTTGCTAATTGATAACGCAACACCCTTCCTTGTGGTGCATAAAAACCTGAACATGATGCCGTAATACCTTTATGCATACCTTCTGAAAGTGCATGTTCTAATTTTAAAGAGCTTCGGGTCAGATATGATTCCGGCAGTTTGCAATTGTTTGGATAATGCTTTCTGAAACTTTCAATGATAGCTTGTTCTTCGGGAGTATTTGTGTATTGATAAAAGTTTAATAAACCGTCTAATCCTAAACCGAATGTCGAAAACACAAACGAGTCAACAGGAATTTCGGGTTGAAGCGCACCGGAAGTGCCTATACGAATTAGATTAAGTGCTGTTAAACTGGGTTTTACGGTTCTTGTTTTAAGATCAATATTTACTAATGCATCAAGTTCATTATATACAATGTCAATATTGTCGGTACCAATGCCTGTTGAAATAACAGAGATTCTACGCCCTTTATAATGACCCGTATGCGTTACAAACTCTCGTTTTTGCTTTTTTACCTCAATGCTGTCAAAAAAGGAACTGACTTTTGATACACGGTCGGGGTCGCCAACATTTATTACTACATCAGAAATATCTTCCGGTAGAAGATTAAGATGGTAAACGCTACCATCAGGGTTTAGAATAAGCTCTGATTCGGGAATTTGATTCATAACAATTGTAAATAATTTCTGTGCTAAGGTAAGATATATTAAAGCATCAGGTTAAAAGTACTGTCAGTTCATGTAATTTACAGTTAAATAATCTATTGGAAGTCATATTTTATGAAATTTGATATTTCCTTTTTTTATATTTGCATAGTTAATACACCTGTTTTTTATGAACCAAGAGAAGAAGGTTATAGTCACCCCGATAGACTTTTCAGAACAATCACTTATTGCACTTTCACAAACATTTAATCTTGCAAGGTTAACCGGTAGCCATATCAGGCTTTTGCACGTTATTGATCAGGACTTTGTTTCACATTTAACCAACAGCATTTTTTCGAAAGAAAACTATGCCGATCAGATTCGAAATGATATTGAACGCAGACTTGATGAACTGGCATCAAAGGTACATAAGGAAGAAAAAATTTCCACTTCCACCCATATCAGAACAGGAAAGATTTATAATGAAATTGTAGCGGAAGCCAATGACGTTGATGCTGCATTTATAGTTATGGGAACACAAGGTGCCAGCACATTGAAGAAGAAATTTCTAGGCTCCAATACTTCAAGAGTAATTAAGGAGGCTTTATGTCCTGTCATTACTATCAAAGGTCATGAACATCTTAAAGGGTGTAAAGATATTGCCCTACCATTGGATCTAACAAAAGAAACACGTGAAAAGGTGAATTATGCCATTGACATGGCAAAGCTTTTTGGTGCTGTTGTACACATTTTTTCAGTGCTTGAAACAGATGATGAGTTTTTAGTAAATAAATTGGAACGACAATTGCAGCAAGTTAAGCAGTTCATTACGGAATCGGGTGTTGAATGTCAAGGTGAATTGGTTCCACAAAGTGATTCCAATGTATCATTGAGTATAATCGAATATGCAAGAATAAAAAATTGTGATTTAATAATCATCATGACACAAGGCGAAACCAATATTGCAGATTTATTTATCGGGACAGCGGCACAGGAAGTTATTAATAACTCTGAAATTCCAGTCTTATGTATCCGACCAATGGTTAGAAAAGACACTACACAATATGTACTATCATAAATCCATTTCCTATGAGCAGCAATCAACTATTTGAAATCAAGAGAATTTTAATTCCTTATGATTTTTCAGAAACAGCAGCGTTAAGTCTTGAACATGCAGTTTTCATGGCCAAATTATTAAAGGCAGATATTTATCTGCTGCATATTCTTGAATCCGTTTCTTTTACCTCTGCATTTGGTGCAGCATTTGGGAATGTAGATAAAAAGTTAGAGTCGGAATCGAATACCAAACTTGATGAAATTGGTAAACAGATTCACATGAACAACGGTATAACGGTTAAGTCAATCACAGAGGTTGGAAGGATTTATCGTAAAATTGTTGATGTTGCCAAACGCGAAAACATTGACATCATAATTATGGGCACACATGGTGTTTCAGGATATAAAAAGTTTAATGTAGGAACTAATACCAGCAAAGTGGTTGAAGAGGCAGGCTGTCCGGTGATTTCTGTACAGACACATAGCAAGAAAATCGGATTTAAAAAGATTGTTCTACCAATTGATAATTCTCCACAGTCGCGTCAAAAGGTAAGTTATGCATTAGCTGTTGCACGTTCTTATGGTTCACACATTTGTATTGCAGGTCTTATAAACTTCGGTAATGAAGACAATAAGAGAATGTTTAAACTAAAAGTGGATCAGGTAGAGGAATGGCTTCTGCAACATGGAGTAAGTGTTGAGAAAAAATTTGTTGAAGGCGACAACCTGGCCAAAATGACCATGCAAGCAGCAGAAGAATGGGATGCTGATTTAATTGTAATAATGACAGAACAAGAACCAAGTATTACCGGATTTTTCCTTGGCACCTACGCAACACAGGTTGTTAACCATAGTAAAATACCGGTTATGGCAGTGCATCCGTCAGAATCAGACGGCAGCACAATTACTGTTGGATATTAAAAATAATTTTCATGATTTACACATGGGGCGCTTAAGGAGCGCCCCCATGTTTTTATTACCTTCGCCAATCAGAATTTTAAATACTATTAATGCCATCGTTTAAAGGTAGTCTGCGCTTTATATTTAAAACTTTACTATGGACTGCAGGCATACTTATTATATTATTTCTTTTATTTCTATGGAGGATTCAGATTCCCGATCCTGCTATAAGCAGTAAACTAAAACCAGGTGACCTTAAACGTATTCAAACAGGTGTTGACAGCTATCGTATCGGCAACAACTGGTTGCGCAAAAATCAACAAGGTGTCTGGGAAATGTATATTGAAGGAAATGACTATGAAAGAGGTGTTGTATATGGCGTATTGGCAAAAGAATTAATTGAGAAACAGGAAGAGTATTTTGTTGATCAGATCAATGAAATAATTCCCAACAAATTTTTTCTGCAGTTTATTAAAATGTTTGTAGCATGGTTTAATCGTGATATTTACAAATATATTCCCGCAGAAAACCTTCGCGAAATTTATGGTATCTCACTTTCTTTTTCCGATAAGTACGATTATATTGGACCAAAGTATTATCGAATTCTAAACTATCATGCCGCACACGATATTGGACATGCACTTACAGATTTTCAATTAGTAGGTTGTACGTCATTTGCTGCTAACGACAGCCTTACGGACGATCATAAATTACTAATCGGCAGAAATTTTGATTTTTATATGGGCGATGATTTTGCCCGTAACAAACTGTTACTTTTTGTAAAACCTGATAGCGGCTACTCATTTGTTTCTTATTCATGGGCCGGACTTACCGGAGTTGTTTCGGGCATGAATGAAAAAGGGTTAACAGTTACTATCAATGCAGCAAAGTCTGATATCCCTACCACTGCAAAGGATCCTATTTCATTATTAGCACGCGAAATTTTGCAGCATGCAACAAACATTAAGCAGGCAATTGCAATTGCAGAAAAAAGAGAAACATTTGTTTCAGAATCGTTGCTTATTGGCTCAGCACAGGATAGCACGGCTGCATTAATAGAGAAAACACCAACAAGAATGGATGTGTATCATTCACCACACGAATTGTTGGTATGCTCCAATCACTATCAGGGTGCTGAATTAAAAAACGATCCACACAACATTTCCAATATAGAGCTTAGCGATAGTAAGTTCCGCTTTGACAGAATAACAGAGTTGCTAAAAGAAAATTACCCACTCAGTATTTCATCAGCGGTATCTGTCCTCCGAAATAAGTTTGGGATGCACAATAAAAATATTGGTTATGGAAATCCGAAGGCAATTAATCAGTTGATTGCACATCACAGCATTTTGTTCAAGCCTCAAAGCAGCGATTTTTGGATTTCTACAATGCCTTATCAGGAAGGTGTTTATGTTCACTATAACTTATCTGATGTTTTAAAAGGAAAAATGCCTGATGCTGACTCACTGAATATTCCAGCCAGTGAATTTGTAAATTCCAACGATTTAAAAAAATTTGAAGCATTTAAAGTCATTAAACAACGCATTTATAAACACAATACTTTTGGTGTAAAACTGCACCTCAGTGAGATTGAGATCAAACAATATATAGATAATAACCCAATGAGCTATGTTACCTACATGAGTTTAGGCGATTATTTTTATCATGAAAAAAATTACCAAAGGGCGACAGCCTATTATAAGGAAGCACTAAAACAAGAAGTGGCATCAAAGGCAGAAGAGGAAAAAATTCAAAAGATGATTGAAACCTGTACTGAAAAATTAAAGTAATGAAACATCTCGGTGAAATAGAATTTGAAGGTGTTGAAACCATACGTAAAATGCAGCAACAAAAACTTTCTGAATTGCTGCTCTATGTTAGCACTAACTCTGCATATTATAAAGAAGTCTTCAGGCAACATAACATAAAGATTGAAAACATTACACTTGACAATTTAAATGAATTGCCATTTACAACAAAGGATAATCTGGCAACACATAATGATTCTTTTTTATGTGTTGATAAAAGCCTGGTTGCCGATTATGTGACTACATCAGGAACATTGAGTGATCCGGTTACATTTTATCTCACATCAGCCGACCTGGAAAGATTGGCATATAACGAAGCCTTATCACTGCAATGCGCTGATGGCAGTAAGAAAGATATTTTTCAAATGATGACCACCATTGACAAATTATTCATGGCAGGATTAGCCTACTTTTTAGGTATCAGAAAATTAGGTGCTGCCAGCATAAGAGTTGGGCCGGGAACACCTCAGGCGCAGTGGGATTATATTCATCGTTTTAAACCTTCTACATTAATTGCCATTCCATCGTTTATACCACAATTATTACAGTATGCATCTGAAAGAAAAATTGATTTTCAATCAACTTCAGTAAAAAAAATTGTTTGTCTTGGAGAACCTGTTCGCAATGCTGATTTTTCATTGAACGAGCTTGGAAAAAGAATCACCTCGTTGTGGGATGTAAAATTGTATTCAACCTATGCATCAACGGAGATGAGTTCTGCATTTACAGAGTGTGGTTATGGCAATGGCGGACATGCACATCCGGAGTTATTAATTCTTGAAGTAGTTGACGATAACGGACTGCAGGTACGTAATGGTGAATTGGGTGAAGTTGTTGTAACCACACTTAGTGTAGAGGGTATGCCGTTAATTCGTTTTAAAACCGGTGATTTATGCCACGTTCATTATGATTTATGTAAATGTGGCCGATTCACCACTCGCTTAGGCCCTGTTATGGGTAGAAAGCAGCAGATGATCAAGTTTAAAGGAACTACATTATTTCCACAAATAATCTTTAATGTACTCAACATGATGCCGCAAATTGAATTATTTCAAGTTGAAGTCAGACGAAATGAATTTAATATTGATGCCATTACCATTGTGTTGCCAAAAGATTTATATTCTGATTCATTTGAACATGAAATTTCTTCATTATTTAAGTCCAAAATCAGAGTAACTCCGGCATTTAAGTTTATTGATACTGATGAGTTACAACAAAAAGTTTTTAAGGCAGATAAACGTAAATCTGAACGAATAGTATATATTTAGGATTGTAGCTTGCTACATTAAATTTTAACAGCAATGAAAATTAAATTATTGAAACATAAAATTGAACATTACACTAAGCAAAACTAATATGATAGAAAAAGCTAAAGCGATATACAGATTCTTATCACCCAAATTCCAAAGTGTTTTTTTAGAGTACAAAGTTACTCCTCAACCAAGATATGGACATGGTTCCCCCCCCCATGCTCTTTTGTTTGATTTAGTAAACAGCAACAGACAACTATACCAACAACACCTGGAATCTTTCTTAAAATATGCTGACAACATACAAATGATAAAAGATTCAAAGGAAGAAAAGAATGAAAATAATCCGTCATGGAACAATGGTTATTTGCCGGGGTTGGATATAATAGGGCTATATGGCATTATTGCCAATTACAAGCCCCAAAAATATATTGAAATAGGTTCAGGAAATTCAACTAAAGTGGCAAGAAAAGCCATTGTTGAGAATAATTTAAAGACTGAAATTACATCTATTGACCCTTTTCCGAGAGCTAATATTGATCACTTGGCAGATTCTGTCATCAGAAAGCCCTTTGAGAGTTTACCAGACAATAAATTTATCATAGAATCTTTAGAAGAAAATGATATCCTGTTCATTGATAATTCGCATAGAGTGTTTCCGAATTCTGATTCGATGATTTGCTTTTTGGAACTTATTCCGTTTTTAAAGAAGGGGGTTATTGTACAGATTCATGATATTTATCTACCCTATGATTATCCTCAATTTATGTGTGATAGATTTTACAACGAACAGTATATGCTTGCTGCTTTTATATTAGCAAATCCTATAAAATATAAAACCATTTTACCCTGCTATTTTATTAGCGAAGACATAGAATTGGCAAAAACTATTTCACCTGTATGGAGTCACCCTAATTTAACCCATGTTGAAAAACATGGCGGCTCCTATTGGTTGATGATAAATGAGTAAATAGTTTATTATATTTGCCGATAACAATTAATAAAAAATAGTATGAAAAAATCGCTGCTTACGTTAATGCTTTCTGCATTGATGCTTGGTGCTTTTGCCCAAGGTAAAATGAATGAACTTTTTAAGAACAATGTAAAACTCATTTTTATGGGTTATGACCTGTCGCAGGCAAGGTTTATCGGTACAGATGGTTTTACCGACCCTGCAGCCATCAAAGATAAGTTTGTTGCTGCATGGAACAATACTTTTGTAGCTGAGTACGAAAAATTCAGCTTACAAAAAGCATTTAAACTCACCAACGACAAATACGAAACTAATGTAGATGTAGTGCAGGATATTAATGGGAAATTAAATATTCACGAAAGAGTGATGAACGGAAGTTATTCAATTGGAGAAGATGATGTAAAAAAAGCGGTTTCGCATTATAATTCCAAAGAGAAAGATGCAGTAGGTTTGGTTTATGTAGTTGAAAGTTTTAATAAAACATTAGAAAAAGCTGTTATCTGGGTAACATTTGTTGATTTGTCAAACAACAAGGTACTTTACACAGAAAAGGTAGAAGAAAAAGCCGGTGGCTTTGGCTTGAAGAACTATTGGATTGCGCCAGCAACTAAACTGAAAAAAGATATTGAAGGAAAATACTATAAAACCTGGAAGAATAAATTCAAGTAATTAGGTGAATAAAAATTCATGCTTTCATTTAAGCAGGCAGATTATCTTGTTTTGCCTGCTTTCTTTTTTATTGTCTTCATGCCGTGGTTTGTTTTTATCAAAGGAGAAGGCCTATAGTAAGGCAATTGCAACGAAACCATTTGATGCTATTATAGTGCCGGGATTTCCTTATTTTGAAGGTCAGCCCTGGCCACAGGTAGTGCAAATGAGAATGATTTGGGCGAAATTTCTTTATCAGAACGGCTACACTAAAAATATTATTTTTTCTGGCAATGCTGTTTACTCCCCATTTGTCGAAGGAAAGACAATGAAAGCTTTTGCCATAGCCATGGGGATTCCGGAAGAACATATTTATGTTGAAGATAAAGCAGAACACAGTGTTGAAAATGTTTATTATTCATATCGTTTGGCAAAAAAGTTAGGATTTAAAAAAATTGCCTTAGCAACTGACCCTGTTCAAACCCGCTCAATGGTAAGTTTTATTCACCGCTTTAGTCTGCCTATCTCATATCTGCCAATAATGTACAAAACACTACGTTTGTTACCACATAATGAGCCTGATATAGAAGGTAAATTGCAGAGAGTAGAAAATTTTATTTCTTTGCCTGAGAAAGAAACTTTTAAACAACGTTTTGCAGGCACTTTAGGTAAAAATATAAAGTGGCATATCGAAGATTTAAAGAAGAAAAGATTGCGTAAAAAATATTCACATAATATAGTTCAGGAATAGAAAGATGAGTTCAGCAGAAAATACGATGACAGAAAAACGCGAATTATCAGCATTTGAAGCAAAAAACGAAGCACAGAAATTAGCGTTTGCACCGGTAGTTTTTCAGGTAGTAGTAGCTATGCAACGGTTAGAAATTCTTGACTTAATCTGCAAAAACAGAAAAGGTATTTCGCTTGAAAGTATCAGCGATAAAACAGGAGTGAGTTTATATGGCGTAAAGGTTTTGTTGGAAATGGCAGCTAATGCCGATATTGTAAAATATTTAGACGACCATACTGTAACCGTTACTATGCTTGGTTATTTCCTCAACTCTGATGAAATGACTCGTGTTAATATAAACTTTACTCACGATGTGTGTTATGATGGATTCAAATTTCTAACAGAGTCTATTCAGAATGGTAAACCCGAAGGATTAAAAACACTCGGTAACTGGCCTACTATATATCCTGGTCTTTCAAGTCTTCCGGAACGCGTTAAAAAATCGTGGTTTGAGTTTGATCATTTTTATAGTGATGAAGCGTTTAGAGATGCACTTAATATAGTTTTTCAAGAAAAGCCCTCAACTATTTTTGATATTGGTGGCAACACCGGCAAATGGGCGTTTGCCTCTTGTGAATACAATCCTGATGTTAAGGTAAAAATTCTTGATTTGCCACAACAAATTGCTGTTGCAAAAGCCAATGCTGAAAAAAGAAATCTTACTGACCGCATTTCGTACTTTGAGATTAATCTACTCGATAAAAGTCAAAAAATTCCTAAAGGTGCCGATGTGGTTTGGATGAGTCAGTTTCTTGATTGTTTTGGTGAAGATGAAATTGTAGCTATTCTTGAGAATGTGAGACAAGCTGCTGCTCCACACACCACAGTTTTTATTCTCGAACCATTTATAGACAACCAAAAGTTTGATGCAGCTGCCTATTGCCTTACGGCTACTTCGCTTTATTTTACTGCACTTGCAAACGGCAATAGTAAAATGTACAGTGTAAAAGCAATGACCGGATTGGTTGAAAGAGCAGGGCTAGAAGTTGTTGAAACATTTCCATTGATAGGTGAAAGTTTTCATACTATACTCAAGTGTAAAGTAAAAGCTTAAAAGTACGGGAGTGCTGCATTCGCAGCACTCCCGTACTTTTTTTATTTATTCAACGACACTAATTTTTCAATATCATTATTTACAGAAAGTATAAGCAAAGATGTTGCTGTACAAAAAACAGGACTGGTAATGCAGTGATGTCCATTCCAACTGCCATCATTGTTCTGAATATTTAAAAGCCGTCCACTCACATTGTCATACCATTTATGCCATTCTTTATCCTTGCTGATAATTAAACCTTCACCGGTTTGCAGGTAGGATAGAAACTCTTCACCACCATTGCTGCCAAATCCATTCATCACATCATTACGCTGTGCCTGCCTGCTAGCAGCCTGATTAATTTCATAAGCAGCTGCATATTTATAAGCATCAGCTTCATTCATACCGGCAGCCTGCAGGCTTTCACTCGTTACAGTTGAGGTAGGAGATAATTTTCCTTCTTTTTTAGCCTTTGCTATTTTATCTTTTGCAATACTAGCCTCACGTGCTGTGCTGCGTGCTGTGCCCGATATACTGTAAAGCATAACTCCGGCACCATCACCTGTTGCAACAGAATTTGTCTTTGCATCATAGTTTCCTTTCTGATAGTTTTTATAACGTTCAAGCTTTTCATCGTCAACAGAGGCACCTGCTGCTTTTGCACTTTCTAATGCATTGGTTGCAAATGAAGATTGTAGAACTCCTGCCCATCCTGCACCTTTTATACTTCCGTTTTCACTCTGTGCATGCTGTATTTTAACAACGCATTTATCAAGACTTTTACTCACTCTTGTTTTTAATGTCTGATTGTTAGTGATGTAATCCATTAAATTAGTAAGATACTGTGTGGCAAGAACTACATCAATATTTTGACCAAGTTTGACTTGTGGTTGTGTTGCTGTTTGGTTAGTGATATTTAATGTTTGTGCATCGGCTGCTTCAATTTGTTTGAGTAAATATTCTGTTGCTAAAGAAAGATTGGCCGAATATTTTCCTGTCGTTGGCGTGTTGCCTGTCCGCAACAATGCCATGGCAACCATAGCGGTTGTTGCAGGGTCTGAACTAACTGCATGTGGGTCAAATACCGATTGCCTGGCATGTGAGCCTGCTCCCCATCCACCATCTTTTAATTGTGCTTTGCTGATCCACTCCAATGCCGATGTCATAGATTCTTTAACCTTTACCGGAGTTGAATAAATAAAGTTTGAGTCTATTCCTTCAGCTTCAAAAACAGAACGGAAAACACATCCTTTTTCTCCTTTAGTTTTTACTTTGTAACGGTCACTGCCTTTTTTCATTGATGTAAGTAATGCTACTGTTCCGATAGCGAGTAGTAACACGCCCATAATTTTTATACTTTTCATTTCCTTAAATTTTTATTGATTTCACTAAGGATGTAAAAGCCCACATTATTTCACACATTTATTTGATAAAGGCAAATGTTATTTTCACATTTGCAGTATGAAACATGTCAATTTATTTTCTGTTCCTGTTGCAATACTGTTTTTATCAGCTATCTTTTCATGCAACACTTCAAAAAAAGTTTCTGAAAATAATTCAGCAGATAGTTTGCTTATAAGCCTGAGTCGTTATCCTTGTTTTGGCCGATGCCCTTATTATGATGCAACATTATATAAGAGCGGTTATGCAGTCATCAACAGAAAGGGATTTATGGATAGTCTTGGAATTTATGCTACACAGATTGAAAAACAGGAGTTAAATAGTATTATTGAGGAAGCAAAGCAGGCTGGACTGATTGCTATGCCCGATAGTTTTTATAATCCCGGAATTGCTGATTATCCTGCTACTATCGTCACCGTAAATTTGAATGGTAAAGCAAAACGTATTTTTGATGGTGTACCCGAATCACCTACTTCTCTAAAAGATTTTGAAGAGAAGGTTCATCAGCTTTTTACAGCATCAGGTCGTCAATGGAAACTAATGCAAAAACCAGCACAACAGCAGGATTAGAAAGCATTTATGCCATTATGTCGCCAAATATTTTTTGGCATTTCAGTTGACATCAGTTTGCTGATGAGGGTTCTAAATTCATGCACCAATCATATAAAGCATAGTTTTTAGGCTACCATCCTTTGCAAATCGCTTTGAATTGCAGCCACTTTACGTTACTTTTGTCACCTTTTATTTTTAGCTCATTATAATCAGCAACAATGATTGATTTTATTAATAAAACTATTTCCAAAATTTTTGGCAGTAAGGCCGAAAGCGATTACAAAGCACTGTCACCCGTAATTGATGCAGTAAATGCCGTGGCCGAAAATATTGCAACACTCAGCAATGATGAATTACGAAATAAAACCAATGAATTTCGTACACGCATACAGGACTATCTTTCTGAGATTGATGCAGAACTTACGCAGCTAAACGAAGAAGCTGAAGCCGATTCTGAAATGGATGCCAACCGAAAGGAAGAAATTTATAACCGAATAGATGCTTTAAAAAAAGAAAGAAATAAGAAGACAGAAGAGGTGCTTAATGAAATTCAGCCTGAAGCATTTGCCCTTGTCCGCGAAGTTGCCAAACGTTTTACAGAGAATGCAGAGTTGGCAGTAGAAGCTAACGATAATGATAAAAATCTGGTAACCAAACGCGATGGTATAAGAATAGAAAATGGTAAGGCAATTTACAGCAATACCTGGACAGCTGCCGGAAGTAAGGTTCTCTGGAACATGATTCATTATGATGTGCAGCTTATAGGTGGTTCTGTTTTACATCAGGGGAAAATTGCAGAGATGGCAACCGGTGAGGGAAAAACCCTTGTTGCAACATTGCCAATTTATCTAAACGCATTGGCAGGTGCAGGGGTGCACGTTGTTACTGTTAACGATTACCTTGCTAAACGTGATGCGGAGTGGAATGGCCCTTTATTCGAATTTTTAGGTCTTACAGTAGATTGTATAGACAAACATCAACCCAACACAGAAGAAAGACGTAAGGCTTATTTAGCTGATATCACCTACGGAACAAACAATGAATTTGGTTTCGATTATCTGCGTGATAACATGACCCGTCATGCACATGAAATGGTGCAACGACCACATCACTTTGCCATTGTGGATGAGGTGGACAGTGTTTTAGTTGATGATGCAAGAACCCCATTGATAATTTCAGGTCCTACACCTAAAGGTGACTCTCAGGAATATTTTGCATTGAAGCCTAAGGTTGAAATACTGTTTAATGCACAACGTAATTATATCAACACTGTGATTGCCGATGCTAAAAAGAAATTGGGTGAAAACAAACCCGATGAAGCGGGCATGCCATTGATAAGAGCTTACAGAGGTCTGCCAAAAAACAGAGCGTTGGTTAAGTTTTTAAGTGAGCAAGGCGTTAGAGCATTGTTGCAGAAAACAGAAAATCACTACATGCAGGATCAGTCGAAGGAAATGCATAAAGTAGATGCAGAATTGTTTTTTGTGATTGACGAAAAAAATAATACCGTTGAACTGACAGAGAAAGGTATTGAACTGATTACTGCCAACAACGAAGACTCACACTTTTTTGTGATGCCTGATGTTGGAGCTTCCATTGCAGAAATTGAAAAATCTAATGGAACAAACGAAGAAAAGTTAGAACGCAAAGAAGCATTGATGCGCGACTTTTCTGTTAAATCAGAGCGTATTCACACCATCAATCAATTGCTTAAAGCATATACACTTTTCGAAAAAGATGATGAGTATATTATTGCTGATGGAAAAGTAAAAATTGTTGATGAGCAAACAGGTCGTGTACTTGAAGGACGAAGATATTCCGATGGTTTGCATCAGGCTATTGAAGCTAAAGAAGGTGTAAAGATTGAAGCAGCCACACAAACCTATGCCACGGTGACATTGCAGAATTATTTCCGTATGTACCACAAACTGGCAGGTATGACAGGAACTGCAGAAACAGAAGCAGGCGAATTTTGGCAGATATATAAGTTGGATGTAGTAGTGATTCCAACCAACAAAAAAATTATTCGTGACGACAGAGAAGACTTAGTTTATAAAACCAAACGCGAAAAGTATAATGCCGTTATTGAAGAAATTGCTAAACTTACAGCTGCAGGCCGGCCGGTTCTTGTAGGTACAACATCAGTTGAAATTTCTGAATTGCTTAGCCGTATGCTCAAGCAAAGAAATATAAAGCACAACGTTTTAAATGCTAAGTTGCATAAAAAAGAAGCAGACATTGTTGCAGAAGCAGGTCAGGCAGGGACGGTAACTATTGCTACCAACATGGCAGGTCGCGGTACAGATATTAAATTGGGTCAGGGAGTAAAGGAAGCCGGTGGTCTTGCAATTATCGGTACAGAGCGACATGACTCAAGACGTGTTGACAGACAGTTGCGCGGACGTTCCGGTCGTCAGGGTGACCCCGGTTCTTCTCAGTTTTTTGTTTCGTTAGAAGATGATTTAATGCGCTTGTTTGGCAGTGAAAGAATAGCCAAACTCATGGATAGAATGGGCATTGAAGAAGGTGAGGTTATTCAACATAGCATGATCACTAAATCTATTGAGCGTGCACAGAAGAAAGTTGAAGAGAATAACTTCGGAATACGTAAGCGTTTGCTTGAGTACGATGATGTGATGAATGCACAGCGCGAAGTTATCTATAAGAAAAGACGTCATGCATTATTTGGTGAAAGGCTTGCACTCGACATTATGAATATGCAGTACGATGTTTGCGAAAGTATTGTGAGCAGCTACAATCAGGAGCGTGATTTTGATGCATTGCAGTTAGACCTTATTCGTTACCTTTCAATAGAAGCACCAATTGATGCAAAGGCTTTTTTACAAATTAAGCTTGAAGATTTAACACAAATGGTTTTTGAAAAAGCAAACAGTCATTACCGGCAGAAGTCAAATCTTATTGCAGAAAAGGCATTCCCTGTTATTGAAAATATTTTCACCAATCAGGGTCAGACAATTGTTGATGTTGTTGTGCCGTTTAGTGATGGCACCAAGGCAATGAATGTAATTGCAGGACTGAAAAAGGCGTATGATTCAAATTGCAAAGAGTTGATTTCTGCTCTCGAAAAATCATCGGTGCTCAATTTTATTGACGAAGCATGGACAGAGCATTTGCGCGAAATGGACGACTTGCGTCAGAGCGTACAAAATGCAGTGTACGAACAAAAGGACCCATTGTTGATTTATAAGTTTGAATCGTTTGAACTTTTCAAGCAGATGATTGACAGGGTGAATAAAGAAATTGTTTCGTTTTTGATTAAAAGCTATATCCCTGTACAAAATCAGGAAAACGTACGCGAGGCTAAAGTACAACAGCAACGTACAGATATGAGCAAAATGCAAACCAGCCACAGCGAATCAGATTCTGGAGGACAAGGCCGCCCACAGGGACCACCGCCACCGCCAAAACAGCAACCTGCAAAAGCAGAAATAAAGGTCGGACGTAATGACCCTTGCCCTTGTGGTAGTGGAAAGAAATTTAAGAACTGTCATGGTGCAGGTGTGGATTAACTGCTGCAGTAAGTAATTTTTTTTGACTATGAAATCAATTTAAAATTGCAGCCGGCAACAGCAGTTTTTATTGTTAATTTTGCATTTTCTTATTCTATCTTATGTCGCAAGAATTAATTGAGCAGCATATTCAGGAGGCAGAAACATTTTCTATTCAATCGCCTGCCGATCTTGAAAACTTCCGCCTTAAATATCTTTCCAAGAAAGGTGTGCTGGCAGATTTGTTTGCATTAATGAAAAACATTGAACCTGCCGAAAGAAAAAATTATGGCTTACAGGTTAATTTGTTAAAACAAAAGACAGAAGCCATCTTCGAAAGTTTTAAAGAAAAGTTTGAGAATGTAACTACTGAGGAGAAGAAGATAGACATTACCTTACCCGGTGAGCCAATGAGTGAGGGAGCTTTACATCCGCTATCCATTATCAGAAACAGAATTATCGAAATTTTCAGTGCTGTTGGATTCACCGTTTCTGATGGTCCGGAGATAGAAGATGACTGGCATAATTTTACAGCACTTAATTTTCCTGAAGAGCATCCGGCACGCGACATGCAGGATACTTTTTTTATTCGTAAAAACCCTGACCTGGCATTACGCACACATACATCATCTGTGCAGGTGAGAATGATGGAAAAACACAAACCACCGTTGCGTACAATTTCGCCCGGAAGAGTTTACCGCAATGAAGCCATTTCAGCAAGGGCACATTGTTTTTTTCATCAGGTAGAAGGACTCTACATTGATAAAGATGTTTCTTTTGCCGACCTGAAACAAACATTACTCTATTTTGCCAAAGAGATGTTTGGCGCAGACACTGAAATACGTTTACGCCCTTCGTATTTTCCGTTTACAGAGCCATCGGCAGAGATGGATATTTCCTGTAATTTCTGTAAAGGCGAAGGCTGCAACATCTGTAAATACACAGGCTGGGTAGAAATTCTGGGTTGTGGCATGATTGATCCTGCCGTTCTCGACAACTGTAAAATAGATAGCAATGTTTACAGTGGCTTTGCCTTCGGTATGGGAATAGAAAGAATTACGATGTTGGTTTATAATATCAACGACCTGCGAATTTTTTCTGAAAACGATGTTCGTTTTTTAAAGCAGTTTAGTGGAATAGGGTAAGGAGAGTTGCTTTATCTCAACAAATTAAAAGTTCCTTTCTTACTCACAATTTTTCCATTCAGCCAACCTTCGGCTTTGGCTGTATAAACATAGGTTTCTACATTCTGTAACTGACCTTTAAAATAGCCATCCCAACCTTTGTTTAAATCGTTGCTTTCAAAAATCAACTGACCCCAACGATTGTAAATCTTAAATTCTATCAGCCGTTTTAGTCCGAGCCCATTTACATAAATAACATCGTTATCGCCATCACCGTTGGGTGAGAAAGCCGTAGGTACATCAATGGTTATTCTTGGATCTATTTCTATGTTGAATCTTGATATACCGGAAAAGCAACCTGCAGAATCAGTAAATGTTGCTGTGTAAAGTGTGTTCACCAAAGGCTGCGCCCATGGGTCAGGACAATTAACACAACTCAATCCGTTAACAGGGTTCCAGTTGATGATTAAATTATTTGTAAGCCCTGTATTTAATTGTATAGAATCTCCAACAAAAAGCAAATGCGTTACATTGACTTGAGGAGGCGGGCTGTAAATTGTTACTGGTGCAGTAGCAACTCCCGTACATCCGTTTACATCAGTTATCAATACCGTATATACGGTGCTTTGACCAGGTGTAGCAACGGGATTGGCAATAGTTGTACTTGAAAGTCCTGCTGCTGGCGACCACAGATAACTTACACCACCTGATGAGTGTAATGTTATTGGTTTGCCTAAGCAGGTGTCGCCACCGGTTGCAGATACTATAGGAAGGTTGTTGATGCTGATTTTTTTTCTGATAGTATCCTTACATCCCCATGTTGAATTATCAATGGCCAGTGTAATGGTGTAAACTCCTGTTTGATTGATGGTGTAGGACGGTGGTGTAGCACCATTAAATGTTTGTCCGTTGCCAAAGTTCCAATAGTTGTTGCTTGCATTCAGTGAAGTGTTCACTAAGGTTACAGGTTCGCCAACACATAATGCAGTGTCGCCACTGTTAATGTTGAAGTTGGCAATAACTTTTCGGATAAATACCGGATTTGTTTGTGTGTAAGTACAAGCCGAATCAGCAGACCACATCACCAAACCCACAAGTGTTTGTCCGCTGACAGGATTTATGTTGTATGTATGTGTTATGGGTGATACTCCCGGAGAGGTCATACCATCACCAAAATCCCATGAAAATGCACCAAGGTCAGCTGTATCTTTTATACTGAAAGTAATGGATTGCCCTTTACAGATTGTTGAAGGTGCAATGTTGAAGTTTCCAACAGGCCCAAGCACACGAAGTGTATCATAAGCGGTGTCTCTGCAACCAAATGTAGTCTCTTCAATAAGTTGAATGTAGTAAATGCCCGGTGTCTGATAAATTGTTCCTGCAACAGGCGTTGTAAAAATGTTACTGCTGTTGCCAAGATTCCACTTGCGGCTGCCAAAAACACTTACAATACTTGTATCATAAAAGTTAACCAGCAAAGGATAACATTTATTGAGCATGCTATCTGCACTACTTGTAAATCCTGCTTTTGGAAATGCTTGTACATTGATGTAGTTAGTAATTTTTTTACTTCCCGGGCAACCTATGGAATCGGTAACAGATAATGTTACAGTATAGGCACCTGCTGCATTGTATGCATGTGATGGTGATACCTGTGCAGATGTGGTGTTATCACCAAAGTTCCAAGAGTATGATGAATGACCGGTAAAATGTGGATTGAATACAATTGCTTCACCGACACAAATATTTGTTTTTGTGGAAGAGAATAACGTATCAGGCAATGACGCAGTAATGGTCTTTTGGAAAACACTGGTGCAGCCAATAGTATCTGTAACAATCAGTGTCACAGTCCAGCTTCCACCTGCAGGTGCAGTAGTGTAGGTGTGACTTGGGTTCTTAACAGAAGAAGTGTTTCCATCACCAAAATCCCATGAGTAAGAAGCTATGGTTGTATCAGCAAAACTACTGTCGGTAAAATTAATTGTAAGCGGAAGGCATCCGTAGTTTTTATTGGTTTTAAAATAAGCATTGGAAGAATACACTTTTATTTTTCTCTTCACAGAGTCAACACATCCGTTGATGTCGGTGGTAACTAATTTAATAAAATAAACACCATTGTTCAGGTAGGTATGTGAAGCTATGGGCGATGCTGAATTATGCGGAAAAGCATTTCCTCCCCAATACCATAAAAACCCTTCATTACAACTGCCATATGCATCAGTGGATGAAGAAGCATCTACATTGGCAGTATATCCTTTGCAGATTGCAGAATCTCCTGTAAAGCTTGCTGATAAATTTCTGACACGAACAATATTGGAATCAATATCAGGTGCACAACCGGATGTTGTATTGAATGAAGTTAATTTTACCCAATAGTCACCAGTAGCAGCATAGGTGTGTGTCGGATTTATGTTTCCTGAATTAATTAATGCCGTGCCATCACCAAAATCCCAATTCCATGTAGTTGCATCGTTAATGGTTGCAGGGAAACTATACTTAAATGGTGTGGCACAATTTCCTGCTACATAGAATTTCGCCATAGGTCCTTTAACAGTGACAGTTTGTGTGGCTGTGCTGACACAACCATTGTTTGATGTAGAAAGTGTAATGGTCTGTTGACCGGTTTGTGTGTTGAAATTCCAAACAGGATTGGTCTGATTATAGCAGTGAGACAACATGCCTCCATCACCTGAAAAATGATAAATATTATTGGTGTCGGGATTTAGAACATTAAATTGCACAGGTGTGTAGGCACATATTGTTGTAGGTACAACGGTAAAAGCTGTTGTGACGGCAGAACCTACATAAATAGGAATAACAAAAGAAGTGTCTTTGCATCCTGCTGAATTTGTAACTACTAATCTCACATAGTAAATACCCGGTGTATTGTAGGTATGCGAAACCACACCATTGCTGCCTGTTGTTTGTGTACCATCACCAAACAGATAGGTGTAATTTACAATAGTCTCCCGCGAACGGCTTGAGTCAGAAAAAATAACTGTCATCGGTGCGCAGCCAATGGATTTATTGGGCATGAAACGCGCAGTGATGCTAAAAACAGTGTCGTTTTTTTGTTTTGCAACTGTGGCAGTACAACCATGTACACTCGTAAAAGTCAGTTGATCGGTGTAGTAGTAATAGTCATAAATGGTGTATTGATTTGTATCAGGACGATAAAAAGTATGACTTGGATTAGCAAGGTTTGAAGTTGTGCCATCACCAAAAATCCATTGGTAGGTACCTGCTGTAGAAGTTGTACTGTTATATTGAACGGTAAACGGCCAACTACAACTGTAACCGGGTGTCGAGGTAAAGTCAGCAACAACATCTTCTACATGAATGGTAATGGTTGTGTCATCAGAACAAATTCCATTCAAAACCTGCAAAGTTACCTGATAGGTTCCCGGTGCATAGGTGTGAATACTGTCAACACCAGAAGTGCCATCGCCATAATTATAGAAGGGATTGGTGCCGCTAGACTGACTTTTGAACATGACTGTTGGACAAACAGTATCATTAACCGCACCAACTGCATAAAACGAAGCAAAAGGTTGATTAATAAAAACCTGCGTGGTAACTGTTTTAGGACAGTTGTTATTATCGGTAACAGTAAGAGAAATATTAAAAGTTCCGGTTGTTGGATAGTTTATTGATGGAGGTGATACAGCTGTTGATGTGTTTCCACTACCAAAATCCCAAAAGTAGGTAAGGCCTGTTCCTGTAGTAGAATTTGATGTTGAAGCAGAAGCAGAAAAGGCAACCAAAAATGGAGGTGTGCAACCGATAGGTGGGCTGGGCACTGTTGTAATTACTGCATTAGGTTGAATGCTGGTATTAATATAATTTGGTACGGAAATAGAAGTGTCGCAACCATTGGCATCGGTCACTTTTAATGAGACTGTAAAACTTCCGGCAAGAGAGTAAATGTTCGTTGGTGAAGGATTGTTGCCAATATTGGTTGCGCCATCACCAAATGCCCACTGCCTCGAGACAATTGCAGTGCCACCACCACCAACAGATGAGTCATTAAAAAGCACTGTTAACGGAACACATCCTGAAAGCGGGGGTGTTGCTGTAAGTGATGTAAATGGTTTTCGGAATACATTTATTGTTATCGAGTCAATAAAGGCATTTCCTGATAACACACCTGTGCATACAACATTAAAACTTCCTGCAGTAAAGAAAGTATGTACGGGATTAGGTAGATTTGATGATGTCATATCACCAAAATCCCAGTCAATATTTGTCAGACCTGCTGGCGAGGTAAAATTAACATTTACCAAAGGCGCACAGCCACTTGTGGTGCTTGCAGTAATTTGTGCACTGACATTGGATATAATGCCTATAAAAAAAATGAAAAAAAAGAATCTTTTCAAGATGTGTGAAGAAAAAAGTGAAATGTTAATTTTTGTTTTCAAATTTATGGCTTTTCGTTAACGATGTAAAAAATTTATATGTTTGTAGTGTCTGTATGTGGTAAGATGAATTTTCAATCACTCAAAAGTATAGTCTTTGCATGAAAGCAGCAACTTTAATTTATGTCATTTTATTTTCCTGCTTTTTTGCTGTTTCGGACGGCAATTCGCAGGGAATTTGCGGAACAGTGGTTGATACAGCCAGAATTCAGGCCGATGCAGCAGCTAATTTAAGTTCCTCGCAGACTCAGCGCGGGCTTTTTTTTCCTGTAAACTGTTTGAATAAAACACTTTCTATCACAGCCTATATTTTTCGTGACAGTACAGCTGCCGATGGCATCACACAGGCATCAATTTTGTCGGCACTTCAAATTCTGAATAATGACTTTGCGCCTATGTGTTTGTCGTTCAGCATCTGTGAATTTGTGTATGTAAATAATTACAATTACAATGATTTTTATGCATTGAAGCATGAAAATGAAGTTTACAATTTATACTATACTCCCAATACAATAAATGTTTATTTCAGCAATACATTATACGACAACACAAACTCTTCAGTTTGTGGCTATGCGCATTTTCCCGGAGGACGCGACATGATTTTTCTAAATAAATCCTGCGTTGGTGATGGCAAAACCTTCTCACATGAAATGGGACATTTTTTTGGACTTTATCATACTTTCGAAACTGCTAATGGAGTAGAATTAATTAATGGCACAAATTGTCTTGTAGCCGGTGATTTGATTTGCGATACCCCGGCAGACCCTAATGGATTAAACGGATCAGATTGTCAGATGCTTCCTTATTTGCCTGACCCTTCCGGCAACTGGTATGTACCGCAAATCGGTAACATCATGTCATATTATTCTGCCGGTTGCAAGTGTGGTTTTACCACACAGCAGTTTAACTGGATGATACAACAATTCCTGACTAACAGAAACTATCTTTGGTAACAATATTTTTATATTAGTTTAACTCACATCATTATGAAATCACGAATATTAAATCAGTTTGTGCTTGCATTTGCCGCTACGGTATTGCTTTCCTTTAATGGATTTGCACAGGACAAAACCAAATCAATAGCTGCACCCGTTAAAGTTACTTCCGTAGAAGGAATTACGGAGTATAAACTCAGCAATGGATTGCGTGTATTGTTGTTTCCCGATCCATCAAAATCAACCATCACTGTAAACATTACTTACTTGGTTGGTTCACGCATGGAGGGTTATGGAGAGTCAGGAATGGCACATTTATTAGAACACATGGTGTTTAAAGGTTCTACTAAGCATCCTAATATTCCGCAGGAACTTACAGCACATGGTGCAAGACCAAATGGAACTACATGGTATGACAGGACAAATTATTTTGAAACATTTAATGCCACGGAAGAAAATCTTCGCTGGGCTTTAAGTCTGGAAAGCGACAGAATGGTTAATTCATTCATCAATAAAAAAGACCTTGAATCGGAGTTCTCTGTAGTACGAAATGAATTTGAAAGAGGAGAAAACAGTCCGTCAAGTGTATTGGAAGAAAGAGTAATGTCAACAGCTTATCTATGGCATAACTATGGAAAGTCAACTATCGGATCAAAAGAAGATATTGAGCGTGTTCCTATTGAAAACCTGAAAGCATTTTATCATAAATACTATCAACCTGATAATGCTGTGCTTACTATTGCCGGAAAGATTGATGAGCAAAAAACATTACAATTAGTAAGTGAGTATTTTAGTCCTATTCCAAAACCTGAACGTAAATTGCAGGAGACATTTACAGTAGAACCTGTTCAGGATGGCGAACGTAATGTTGTCTTACGCAGAGTTGGTGATGTGCAGGTTGCCTCTTGCGGGTATCATATTCCTGCTGGTGCTCATGCCGACTATGCAGCTATTGAAGTTTTGATTGAAGCATTAACCAATGAACCTTCAGGAAGATTATATAAAGCATTGGTGGATACAAAAAAAGCTACAAGTACATCAGGTTATTCATTTCAACTTAAAGACCCGGGATATGCCTATTTCTATGCAGAAGTCTTAAAAGACAAGTCACTTGACACAGCCATGAATACCATGAAAGGTATTTTTGATAACCTGAGTAAAAATCCAATCACTAACGAAGAGGCAGAGCGTGGAAAGAATGCTATTCTCAAACAACTAACGCTGATGTTTAACAACAGTGATAGGGTAGGACTTTCACTTAGTGAATTTATTGCGCAAGGCGACTGGCGTTTATATTTTATTTATCGTGATGCAATAGAAAAAGTTACTACTGCCGATGTAAACAGAGTGGCAGCAGAGTATTTTAAGCCAAGCAACCGCACTACAGGACTTTTTATTCCTGATGTAACCCCTGACAGAGCTGTGATTCCTGCAACACCAGATGTTAATTCATTAGTAAAAGATTATAAAGGAAAGAAAGCCTTAGCAGAAGCCGAAGCATTTGATCCCTCGCCATCAAATATCAGCAACAGAATAAAACAGGCAACTATCTCCGGTGGTGCAAAATATACGTTATTGAAAAAAACCACTCGTGGAGGTAATGTCTGCGTGAACATAACATTGAGAATGGGCAATGCTGCTGTGATGCAAAACAAAGGTACTGCTGCATCATTCACAGCTTCGATGTTACGAAGGGGAACAAAGAATAAATCATTTCAGCAAATTAATGATGAGATTGACAAGCTTAAATCCAATGTTGGTATTTATGGTGACGGGCAAACTGTTAATGTATCAGTAACAACTACTAAAGAAAACCTCAGTGGCATTCTTAACCTGATAGGTGAAATTATTAAACAACCTGCATTTGCACAGGCTGAATTTGACAAGTTAAAAGAGGAAAGAATTTCTGAAAATGAAAGCTCACGCAGCGAGCCTCAGGCTATTGCATCCAGAATATTCAGTAAAACGCTTAATCCTTATCCTAAGGACGATTTCCGTTATGAAATGAGTTTTGACGAGGAGAAAGAAGCATTGAATAAACTTACTTTGGCTGATGTAAAGAATTTTTATGAAAGGTTTTATACTACTTCCAATACAACAGCAGCTGTAGTTGGTGATTTTGATGAGCCATCATTAATTATTTCACTTAACAATTTACTTGATAAATGGGGTTCTCCGGTGCTTTATGAGCGTGCTAAAGAACCTTATTTTGATGTAGCAGCAGTGAACGAAAAAATAAACACACCGGATAAGGCGAATGCAATGATGCTGGCTGGGATGAATTTGCCACTTAAAGATGACAATGTTGACTATCCTGCATTGCTTGTTGGCAATTATATGCTGGGAGGAGGATTCCTTAACTCACGACTTGCTACACGCATCAGACAAAAAGAAGGCTTAAGTTATGGAGTTGGCTCTCAATTGCAATCAAGCTCATTAGATGAGTCAGGTGGTTTTTTATCCTATGCAATTTACAATCCTGACAACTCAGAAAAACTGATAGCAGCATGGAAAGAAGAGATTCAAAAAATGTTGAACGAAGGGTTTACTGCAACTGAAATGGCTGATGCAGTGAAAGGATTAATTCAAGGTCGCTCGGTAAGTCGCTCACAAGACAGAGAATTGTGTAGCAAACTTAACAGCTATTCCTTTTTGGGTCGTTCTATTAAATGGGATGAAGAGTTTGAGAATAAGATTAAAGCATTGAAGGTTGAAGATGTAAATGCAGCAATGAAAAAATGGATTAATCCGAATAAGGTTTCTTTTGTGCAAGCAGGAGATTTTAATAGGAAAAAGTAATTGTTAAATAGAAATTTTATCAAACATCTCTTTGCAGAAGGAGAAATGATTTGTGCAGTGTTAGCATCTGTATTTTAAAAATTCCGAGTAAAATTTTGCAGTTTGAAGAATATTATAATAGTATTTTTCTTGTTCACTTGTTTTACGGTGAAAGCACAATTCACTCAGCAGTGGGTGAACAGTTTTTGCTGCTTCGATACTCTTGGGCCACATACATTTTCTTATCCATTAGGCAGGTATATACAACAAGACACACTCACCCTTTCTTATTTTGAAGATAATATACAGCTGTTTAAAAAATTGGATTTGGATACTGGCAATGATATTCAAACTAGTGTACTCTCCAATGATACGGTACAATCACCATTTTATTATGGTGGTGGAACCACGAGAATTGCCAATCATTATATAACCTCACTGATTAAGTATGACACAAATTCCGGAATTATAAAGTTGTATCATAATTCAGTAGATGAAAATCTGTCAACAGACTGGACTAATGAAATAACAGTTTCAAATGGTTCAATATCGGCACCTCAGAGTAATTTAGCAGAGACTGATTTTTTCACATCTGTTGTTTCTGATTCTGTCAGAGTTTACAAATTTGGTTTGAATGGAATGTTTCAGTGGATGATAGCAAAGCCGTTGTTAAGTACCAATAGTAACGATAAACCTTCTATTTATCGTAATTCTTTAGATGAGATAGTGGTGTATATACGCAATGCAAATGCCACCCTGACTGATTTTAGTACTCGACTTATTAAAATTAGCGGCAGCAGTGGTGCTGTGTTGAAAGATACTATTTACAGTCACACAACAGGTACTTCTCATATTGCCTTTCAGCAGGGAGATACACTCAATATAGCTTTTATTAGTAGTGCCGGTCACTTCATTTCCTCGGTAAATATTGATATGATCACAATGAATGAGATAAAAAATTTTACAAGTAATATTGCCTGTTTTGATGAACTTGAAAAATTTGCTGTTGATAGTATAACCGATCAGTATTACATAAAATCCAATAGCTCTTTTTATGGTTTCTCATCACAAGATTCCACACTGTTCAAAATTAGTCTGGTACCGGAAGCCCAGGGTGAGTATGATTTTAGTGACATTGCTTTTAATCAACAACGTGTTTTTTTGGCTTACAGTTATTTTAACACTACAAATACTCCTGTTAACAATGATATTCTTGTTTTGGCCATAGACAAATTTAATGGAACAATAATCGGTAGTGCAAGCTATAACGATAGCCGCAATACTGACGAGAATTATCTTCAACATTATCTCGACACAAATGCTTACTATGTAATGTATGCTAATAATTTTGATAATGCATCCATCTTGCAGGAAGAAACACAATTAGGAATCATAAAGTATAACTTTCAGCCTCAAAGTATTTTGGACATACAATCCAATGAACATGTTTTCTTTTTTCCAAACCCTTTTCAAAATAAAGTATCTGTTCATTTTACGATAGCGAGTAATCCATTAAGTTATGCTGTTTACAATATACTTGGAGAGTTGATAAAGCAAGATTACATTACTCATAGCAAAATGTTGGATTTTGAAACGCTGAAGCATGGAGTTTATTCTATTATATTCAGGTTTCAGAATAGCAAAACAACAGTCATGCGAATGGTAAAAATATAAATCTGTTATTGCATTTACATAAAGAATTTAGGGTGAAATATTCGCTTTTTTAAAAAAATCTGTTACTTTTACCCAATTAAAGAACCGGCCAACTAAGCAAGATATATCTGGTCATGAAAAAGATATTTGGTTTTATTGTTTTTTTTGTAACGTTATCCTTAAGTAATTTGCTTTATGGGCAACAGGCAAGCAGTTGTACCAATCTTGATTTTGAACTCGGAAACTTTGTAGGCTGGACAGGAAAGACAGGCTCATGTTGTCCAATCAGTATGTTTTCAAACGGTATTGTCACTGGTCAGCATACTATTATGTCCGGTGCCGGATTTGATCCTCACTCTAACAATCAGATACCTGTTGTTGCACCCGGAGGAACTTACTCTGCACGTTTAGGAAATGATCAGGCAGGCTCGCAAGCAGAGCAGCTTTCTTATTCCTTTCAGGTTACTCCACAAACAGAATTATTTATTTATCGTTATGCTGTTGTTTTAGAAGACCCTGTGCACGACCCTATAGAACAACCACGTTTTGAAATCCGTGTATTTGATCAGGCAGGAAACCCTATTGGCTGCGGAACTTACAATGTGGTTTCAGGTGCCGGCATTCCCGGCTTTCAAACCTGGTTTGATCCCAATATTGGCAGCGATATTCATTTTAAGACTTGGACAACAGTAGGCATTGAGCTTTCATCTTATATGGGTCAAACAGTTACTATTGAATTTTCTACAGGTGATTGTTCCTTGGGTGGCCACTTTGGTTATGCTTATGTGGATGCCTATTGCAGCAGCATGACAGTTACCAGCGATTACTGCCCAGGTAGCACAACAGCACTATTGATGGCACCTCCCGGTTTTGTATCTTATCTGTGGAGTAATGGCGCAACAACTCAAACAATCACTATCAATAATCCTGTCATTGGTGCTACATATTCTGTTCAGATGACATCTGTAGCCGGATGTGTGGTAACATTGAATCAGGTTATTGCCGTGACACAGTTATTTGCTAATTTCAACTTTAATCCCGGCTGCGAAAGCGGCACTCAATTTTTCGATTCATCATATGTTCTTTCAGGTTCTCCCATTAATCAATGGTTGTGGGATTTTGGTGATGGCACCACTTCTGCAATACAAAACCCGTGGCATCAGTTTCCGTCTTCAGGAAATTATAACGTAACACTGACAGCAACCAATGCAGGTGGTTGTACCAAGTCAATAACCAAATCTATAACTATTTTACCATCGCCTGTTTCAGACTTTAACTTTACACCTGCCTGCCCAAGTCAGGCAATAACTTTTAATCAGAATGCAAGTTTTCCATCCGGAACAATAACAAGTTATGAATGGTTGTTTGGTGATGGACTTCCTTCATCAGCAATGCCTGATCCGACACATGTTTACAGTGGTATGGGACCTTATGATGTTTCACTGATTGTTACAGGAAATAATGGCTGTTTAGATACTATTGTAAAGTCAGTGGCACCAATGCCTGACCCTGTGGCAGGATATACTTTCAGTGTTCAGTGTATGAATAATACCGTTACGTTTAATGATGTTTCTCAACTGACAGGTGGCACCATAACTGCATGGCAATGGGATTTTGGTGATGGCTCACCATTGGATAATACTGCAAATCCTATTCATGTTTATAACGGTGGTGGCAATTACTCAGTTCAACTGATTGTTACAGGAAGCAACGGATGTACTGATACAATTACTAAAGGTGTGGCTATGGCAAGCTTGCCAACAGCAGCTTTTACCAATAGCGGTGCATGCGAATCACAGTTTACAGCATTTAATGATGCATCTGGTCTTGCAGGTGGTAGCATTGCATCATGGCTGTGGTATTTTGGTGACGGAACAAATTCAACTTTACAAAATCCATTTCACCAATATAGTGGCACAGGAAGTTTTAATATTTCATTGGTTGTGTTAGGTGATAACGGTTGCCGCGATTCTATAGCACGGAGTATTACAGTCAAGCCTTCTCCTGTGGCATCATTTAGCTCTATGCCTGTGTGTCCGGGACAGCAAGCACAGTTCAATAGTACTGCAGTTGCACCGGCAGGTGAAACAATAAGTTCATGGATTTGGAATTTTGGTGATGGAAGTGCGCAGACTGCAGGTCAGAGCGTTAACCACATGTTCACCGGTGCCGGCACTTACGCAGTGATGAGTATTGTTGGTGCTTCAAATGGTTGCATTGATAGTGTTATAAATAATATTTCCACTTCAATAACACCTGTGGCTAAGTTTTCTGCACCATCAGGTTGTGCCTTAGTTCCATTAACTTTTTCCAGTACATCTACAATATCTTCAGGTACCATAACAGGGTGGGATTGGGATTTTGGTGATGGAACTGCTCATGGCAATACTGCAACAACAACACATGCCTTTGCAACACCCGGAAGTTACAATGTATATTTAACTGTTACAAGCAACAATGGTTGTACACATACAGTATTGCACGAAGTGAGTGTAAGTGGTAAACCTGTACCTTCGTTTACCAACTCTTCAAGTTGTGTTAATGACAGTATCAATCTCAACAGTAATTCAACATCTGCAAATGTCAGTATCAATTACCTGAAATGGGATTTTGGTGATGGCACCTTCCACACCGGTACAGATAGTGTTTTTCATGTTTATTCAGATACAGGGTTTGTTCAGGTCGGATTAATAGTAGGGAATACCCTCGGGTGCAGCGATACTGTTTACAGACAGATATATATTAAGCCATTGCCAGTTGCCGGATTCCGATGGGATGAAATGTGTCAGTTAGCAGCCGGAAGTTTTTATGATACTTCAGCATTGATAAATGGAAATATTTCCGGATGGCTATGGGATTTTGGAAGTGGCACTGCCAACACTGCCAACCCTCAGTTTGCATTTGCCAATGCCGGAATACAACCGGTTATACTCACTGTAACAGGAAATAACAATTGTAAGGCAACAATAACACAAAATATTACTGTTCGACCAAAACCATTGGCACAGTTTGTTTCATCAGGGGCCTGTGTCAATGCAGTTGAAACATTTCAGAATACATCTTCAATACCATCAGGAAGTATTGTGAGCTGGCATTGGGATTATGGTGATGGACACACTGCGATAACACAACATGGGCAAAACACTTTTACAACCGATGGAAATTATCTGGTGCACTTAATTGCAATATCAGACTTTGCATGTAAAGATACAGCACTTGACACCATTCACGTGTTTCCATTACCAATAGCCAACTTTTTTGCCCCACATGTATGTCTGGGAAATGCAACAGTTTTTAATGACTTGTCACAACCTGTTTCCGATAGTTTGATTTCATGGTCGTGGAACTTTGGTGATGGCTCTACTTCGATAATGCAAGCCCCGTCACATATTTTTGCACAGGATACAATTTACCCTGTGTCATTGACAGTACAGAATGAAGGCTTTTGCAGCAAGACTATTACCAAGAATGTAATCATCAGACCTCTGCCGGATGTGGGCTTTACATTTACCAATCCATGTGTCGGTAGTCCGGTATATTTCCAGGACACATCGGCTTTAGCGGGATATAATATTAATTGGTGGCAATGGAATTTTGGTGATAGTACTACTGCGGCAATAGCATCACCGGTACATACCTATTCACTGTCGGGAAATGTTTTTGTCAAGCTGATTGTTCGTTCCACAAATGGTTGTTCAGATTCTGTTTCAGTACCTGTTTTAGTTAATCATTTACCTGATGCACTTTTTTCTGTAGGTGATATTTGCGAGCAAACTGCACTTACGCCAAGTAATCAATCAGCATTATTGGGCGGAAGCATTACAAGCACTTTATGGCAATGGGGTGATAATTCAGGTGATTCAATTTTCTCACCTACACATTTCTATCAAAGCGATGGCAACTATAATATTAATCTTGAAGTTACAGGAAGTAATGGTTGTAAAAATGACACTACTATTGCCATAATGATTCATGATAAACCTATTGCATCATTTGTACACAGCAATGCATGTCAGTTGGCTCCTGTTGCATTCTATGATCAGTCTTCTACCGTTAATGACTCATTACAAATTTGGCAATGGCAATTTGGTGATGGGGATCAATCATCACTTCAAAGCCCTGTGCATGATTTTGGTGCTTATGGCGTTTATTACACAGAACTAATTGTAACAAATAGTTTCGGATGTAGTGACACAGTTGCCGATTCCGTTACTGTTGCACCAAAGCCGCAGGCAGCATTTTCATCTGTGAATGTTTGTAAAGATCAGCCTATGATTTTTAATAATTCAAGTAGTGTTGTTGCCGGTAGTATTGTTGCCAATCAGTGGAATTTTGGTGATGGCTCAGGTGCTTCTATTGCCAATCCTGCCTATACATATTTAAGTACCGGTGACTATGAAATTACCTTAGTAGTTACAACTGCCAATCAATGTGTTGATAGTGTAAAACATATTTATCGTGTTTATCAGTTGCCGGAAGCAGGATTTATTGCAGATACTATTGAAGGCTGCCAGCCACTGTGGGTATTATTTTCTGATAGCTCTGTTGCAAACGAAGGTTTAATAACAAAATGGAATTGGGATTTTGGTAACGGTGCAACAGATACTTTAACAAATCCTGCAGCAATAGTTTACAATCAGGCCGGATATTTCAGTCCTGTGTTGTTTGTTGAAACAGATTTAGGTTGCCGCGATACGTTTTTACGTCAGGATTATATTCATGTTTTTGCAAAACCTGAAGCGGCTTTTGTAGCAGAGCCATTAAGCAATACAATTTTACATCCATTGATTGAGATTACAGATCAGTCGTGGAATGCAACATCCTGGTTCTATGATTTTGGAGATACATCAAGTACAACAGAGCAAAATCCTTCGCATTGGTATAATCAACCGGAACACTATACCATTATTCAATATGTAGAGAGTGCAGATGGTTGTAAGGACACAGCATTAGTCAGTATAGAAATAAAGAATGATTTTACTTTTTACATTCCCAATTCTTTCACACCAAACCAAGATGGCTTCAACGAAACATGGAATGCTTTTGGTATTGGTATTACAGAATTTCATGTGCAGGTTTTTAATCGCTGGGGCCAGTTATTATTTACCTCAGATGATTTAAGTAAAGGATGGGATGGAACATATTCGGGAAGCAAAGTGCAACAAGGTGTTTACATATATAAAGCTACTGTTCGTGATTTATTCAATAAACAACATTTTTATGTTGGAAATGTAAATGTTATCAGATAGTAAGTCCTGTAAATGAATTTCCGAATTAAAGAGAATGCACCAATAGCATGGATTGCAGCCCGGTTTTTGGGCTACAAAACAATGGCAATAGTCATTGGAAAAACTATTTACCTGCATGGTGCTTCAGTCAAAACTTTTCAGAGTGATTCTAAATGGATGAAGCACGAACTCAAACACATTGAACAGTTCAAACGCTATGGATTTATCCGATTTATTTTTTTTTATCTTTCTGAATCTATCCGTCATGGTTATATCAATAACCGTTTTGAAATTGAATGCAGAGAAGCAGAAAATCAGGATTGATGATTGTGCAACGATGGAAGTATGTTATTCTTCCAAAGTCCCGAATCGTCCCTGATTAAAATCTTCAAATGCCTGCACCAATTCCTGTCTTGTATTCATTACAAATGGACCGTGTGCTGCTATAGGCTCATTGATAGGTTCACCACTAAGTACGAGATAAACTGCATTTTCGTTTGCATCAATTGTAAAACTTTCACCGTCATTAGCCATAAGTGCAAAATGATTGGTATCTACTTTTTCAGTTCCATTAATTGTGATGCTTCCTTCAATAACCAATAATGCTGTATTGAAATTTTTAGGCAGATTCATTTCAGTTTTAGCATATTTTGTCATTTTAACATTATAAAGATGTAGTGGTGTAAAAGTAGAGGCACTTCCTTTAATACCTTTATATTCTCCTGCAATAATTTCAATTTCTGTTTTCAAATCTTCTGATTTGTAACGATTGATCTTTGAGTTTTCTAAAGCCTGATATTTGGGTTTACTCATCTTGTCTTTTGCAGGAAGGTTGACCCACAACTGTACCATCTGAAATTCACCACCTGTTTTGCTCCATTCTTTCTCGTGAAATTCTTTATGTAACACACCACTTGCTGCAGTCATCCATTGAACATCACCTTCACCAATAACGCCACCGCCACCACTGCTATCATGATGTTCTACTTTACCTTTATAGGCTATAGTAACAGTTTCAAATCCCCGATGTGGATGTACTCCAACTCCTCTGGGAGTATCGCTTGGATCAAAGTAAAATTTAGAATTATAATCTAACATGATGAATGGATTCATCCGTTGCATGTCAAGACGATAACCGCTTGGTATAAAGTTATGTACTCTAAAGCCATCACCTACAAAATGTGGTTCACGCGGACTAACAACTATTTCTACAGATCTTTTTGTCATGATATTTAAATTTTATAGTGCAAAATTATTGTCAATTCTTTCTATTGCCAATAACATAGATTAAGTTTCTAATTTTATGCCTGTTGCAAGTATTAAAACTTATTTGGAACAGGAAAAATTCATTTAACACTTTAAACCATTGCCTCCTAAAAATGTCTATCAATTTGAAATAGCAACAATTTTAATTTTAAAAATATGAAACAAAGAATTTCAATAGTAATTGGCTTATTGATTATGGTTGCCGTAGTCAGTTTATCTTTTAAGCCTGATAATTGGCGAATTTTAGGAACAAAGACAGTTGACTATCAGTTAGACAAAGATGTTTTAGACGTGCAGTTGCGGGACGGTGCTTTTCAGAAATTGAAATTTGTTGTCAGAGGTGGAGCATTAAATATGCATAAAGTTATTGTTCATTTCGAGAATGGAGGCACACAAGAAATTGAAATGCGTCATGATTTTGATAAGAACAGCCAAAGCAGAGTTATAGACCTAAAAGGAAACAAACGCATCATTGAAAAGATTGTTTTTTGGTACGACACTAAAAATGTTTCAAACCGAAAAGCAAAAGTGACAGTGTTAGGTCGCTGATGAAATAATATTTTAAGAACATAAAACCTTGGTTAGTGGGCGATCTTTTACAAGTTCGTCCACTAATTTATCAAAGCATTTGATTTTTTCAGAATGTGAATTTCGATTTCCTCAATTAATTCCTTCACAGTAAGATTTTTTTTGGAATCTTTGAGATATATAATGTATATATAGTTGCAAGACTCATTTTTGCTACACGCTCAATGGTTTATTCTGCTCTTTTCATATAGATTATTTAATACGGACTAATTTACCTTTTTTTTTAATAAGGTTTTTATAATCCCACTGAATTGCTTTAGATTTTTTTAACCAGCGTTTTAAGTCCTTAACATTTATTTGTTCAACTGAAGTATAGAATATTGAAGCATCTTTAAACTTTTTGCCATGCACGGTTAAAGCTTCTTCCTCAAAATCAATTCCACTCCAAAACATAAGCCTCCAGCCCAATTTTTGTTTGCTATAGCCGACTATTGGATTTTCATCTATAAACCAAACCGGGTGCGCATGCCAAATTTTACTTTCTGAAGAATTTAATACGGCATCAATAGAATCCGCCAATAAATTACAAATTTTCTTTTCTTCCGGTGATTGACTGTTATTGTAACTCTGAATAGATTTTTCCATACCAAACAAAATAACAGAATCTTAATCTTAGAAAAAATCAGTAAGTCATTTATTCACGACTTGTACAAAATGATGTAGGAAATTTATCGCTTTAAAAGAACAATGCTTTCAGTTCTGTTGCATCAGCAGGTTTCATTTTTCCTGCAAGGATTAAGGCAAGTTGCTTGCGTCTTAATGCGCCATCAAAACGTTTTTTTTCTTCTTCGCTTTCAGCAATTAATTCAGGTACAGCAATAGGACTGCCTTGTTGGTCAACCGCCACAAAGGTGTAGATGGCTTCATTGCATTTTATTTTATCTCCTGTGGCATTACGTTCAACCCACACTTCCATAAAAACTTCCATGCTTGAAGTAAAGGAGCGCGATACTTTTGCCTGAATGGTAACAATATCTCCTAAACGGATTGGCTGATTAAATGATACATTGTTTACTGAAGCTGTAACAACCACACGCCCACAATGACGGTGCGCAGCAACGGCAGAACAAACATCCATCCAATGTAGCAGGCGACCTCCCATCAGATTGCCAAGTACATTGGTATCGTTAGGCAGTACTATCTCTGTCTGTATGGTTAAACTCTCTTTAGCAGTTTTTGCTTTCATATTCTGATTTTTGCGACTGCAAATATCTGAATAATTAAACTTAAAATGAACGAATCAAAGCCTGACTGTGGAATTAAACCTATCTTTGCATCCACATTAGAAAACAATTAAAATGCAAACAAAACTATTAGTACTGACAGCCATAATAGGAATGATATTAAACGGTAAAATGGCACACTCACAAACCCCGACCAATATGAACGAAACAAGAAAAATTGAAGTCACAGGAAATGCTGAAATGAAAGTAATACCGGATGAAATTTTTGTTGTCATAACCATTCAGGAATATACAGAGAATAAGAAGAAGACAGATATTAATGAGGTGCGCAAAAATTTTCTGGCAGCATGCACAAAGGCTGGTATTGCTAAAGAAAATATTTCCATACAGGGAATGAATGGTTACAATAACAGTGGCTGGTACTGGCAACGCAAAAAGAAGACTCCTGATTTTGTTGCTTCGTCAAGCTATATAATTAAGTTTAATTCAGGAGAGCAGATTGAAAGATTGATGAGTCAGCTTGATGACAAAGGCACACAGAATATGTACATCAGTTCCACTTCACACAGCAAAATGGAAGAGTTTAAAAAACAAGTAAAAACAGAAGCATTACAGGCAGCCAAAGCTAAAGCCACCTATCTTTGTGAAGGAATTGGAGAAAAGGTAGGCAAAGTGTTGTTAATAAAAGAAGTTGAAGGAACAAGTTATGCAGAACCTATGATGATGAAAAGCCGGATGATGGAAGCTTCAATGGCAGATTCTAATTTTGAACCTTCAGGACTTGAATTCCAAAAGATAACCATACAGATGCAAATATTGGCTCAATTTGCCATACAATAAGCACACATGCAGAACAATAAAGGCCGTAAACGAGGCTACAGCGACAAGCCGCAAGCCGGCAAATACAAGTCTGAAGGGCGCCCTTCAAGAGGAAAGAAATTCGGAAGCAACACTGATAAACCCAAAGAGGAATTTGTAAAATCAGGCAACAGTTATTCAAAAAATAAATTTTCAGGCAAACGCAGGTTTGATGCAAATGATTCCGGCTTTGAAAGAAAACGGAAGAATTTTGGAAGTGATGATAACACGGGTTTCGAAAAAAAGAGGTCAAGTCGTTTTGAAGGTAAAAAATCTGTCTCAGAAAATGAAGGCGGAGAAAGAAGAGAAAGAACCCGATTTAAAAAGGAAGGCGGTTTTGAACGAGAGAAAAGAAGTTTTAAATCATCAGATAACCCACGGCCTTACAGAAAAAGAAACGAAGGTTTTGAAGGTGATGAGAAGCCCCGTTTTAGAAAAGAAGGTGGTTTTGAACGAGAGAAAAGAAGTTTTAAATCATCAGATAGCCCGCGCCCTTACAGAAAAAAAGGTGAAGGTTTTGAAGGTGGAGAAAGCCCCCGTTTTAAAAAGGAAGGTGGTTTTGAACGAGAGAAAAGAGGTTTTAAATCATCAGATAGCCCACGACCTTATAGAAAAAGAGACGAAGGTTTTGAAGGTGATGAGAAACCAAGATTTAAAAAGCGGAGTGACTTTGGTGGTACAGGGAAATTTGAAAAATCAAAAGGGTTCAAAAGAAACGTTGATGGTTTTGAGAGCGATGAAAAACCAAGACGATTTAACAAATCTTTCGATGGTGATTCAAGAGAGAAACGTTCTTATGATAGAAAAGAAAGAAGTTCGGGGAGATTTGACAAACCTTATCGCAAGAAAGATGACAATAGAAAGTATAATAAAAAAAGCAAAGAAGCATCAGGACAATTATCTGATGGCCTTGTTCGCTTGAACCGCTATATTGCAAACAGTGGTATTTGCAGCAGAAGAGAAGCAGATGAATTAATTACTGCAGGTCTTGTTTCTGTCAATGGTGAAATTGTTACCACAATGGGAACCAAGGTTTCGCAGGATGATGTGATTAAGTACAATGGTGAAACCATCAGAAATGAAAAGCCCATGTATTTGTTGCTTAACAAACCAAAAGATTACATCACCACCATGGATGATCCTCAGGACAGACGTACTGTTATGCATCTTATTGCCGGGGCGTGTAAGGAACGTGTGTACCCTGTAGGTCGCCTCGATAGAAATACAACCGGTGTTTTGCTTTTTACTAATGATGGTGATTTAGCAAAAAAACTTACTCATCCAAGTTATGAAGTTCAGAAAATTTATCATGTTGAGTTAGACAGAAATTTAAAATCTTCCGATAAAGAAAAAATTAAAGAAGGTGTCATGCTCGATGATGGAATGGCTGTGGTTGATGATATACAGTACGATGGTGGATTTAATGATAAAAAGCAAATCGGTGTAGAAATACACTCAGGGAAAAACCGTATTGTAAGACGTATATTTGAGTCTATGGATTACAATGTAATTAAGTTAGATCGGGTAGTTTTTGCCGGACTTACCAAAAAAGATATTGCACGAGGTAAATGGCGTTTTCTGAGTGAGATGGAAGTGAATGCTTTGAAAATGGCTACTTCCAGGGTGAAACCAAAAGACAAAGAACCGCGCAAAAGAATTTCGCGAAGTAAATAACTTTATATAAGTACACTTGAGTCATAGTGCATTTCATGGTTTGATAATTGCTTCCGGTATTTGGAGAGCAGTATTAATGACACCGGGCGGTGAACTGCCTTTTAATTTTGAAACAAAAGAAGTTAATGGGCGCAGTGAGATTTTTATAAATAATGGCGATGAAAATATTGAAGTAAATGAAATCTCTTATGCGAATGATTCTTTAATTATTCAATTACCGGTTTACGATTCAGAATTCAGAGTTAGCGTTGCAGGTGACAGCATGAAAGGCTATTGGTATAATAATTCAAGAAAGAATTATGCACCAATGCCATTCAAAGCTTTTCTTGGTGAAAATTATCGTTTTATAAAAAACGCAAAGTCTGAAATAAAACTTCCTGAAAAATGGGAATGGAAATTCAGTCCGGATACCAAAGATTCATCTGAAGCAGTAGCATTGTTTAAACAAGATGGTACAGATGTGAGAGGAACGCTTTTAACTGAATCGGGCGATTATCGTTTTCTTCATGGAAGCCTCAATAATGACAGTTTGTTTTTATCTTATTTTGATGGTGCATTTGCATATCTCTTTAAAGCATCTGTAAAAAACAATACAATGAATGGTGTTTTTTATTCAGGACATCACTGGCAGCAACCCTGGCAAGCAGTGGTTAATGAAAATGCAGAATTACCGGATCCATTTAAGCTCACTTTTCTGAAGAGTGATACTACACCTTTTTCTTTTAGTGCATTACGATTGGATAGTACGGTTTTTTCATTTCCCAACAAAGAATTAAAAGGAAGGGTAGTAATTGTCGAAATGATGGGAACCTGGTGTCCGAATTGTATGGACGAAACAGCTTTTTTATCTGATTATTATGCCAAAATCAAAAACCAAGACTTAACCATTATCGGCTTGGCATTTGAAAAAACATCAGATTTCAGGAAGTCTGTAAGTAATGTTAAAAGGGTTAAAGACAGATATCATGTTCAGTACGAAACATTGATTGCCGGTAACAGAGAAGGGGCAGCATCCAAAATGAGTATGCTCAGTAAAATCAATGGCTATCCTACTACCATTTTTATTGATCGAAAGGGTAAAGTCAGAAAGATCTATACAGGCTTTAATGGTCCGGCCACAGGGGCATTTCATGAAAGGACTAAGGATGACTTTATACGCATCATCAATACCTTACTTTCCGAAAAATAGCCGTTCACCTATATTTTTCTGTTTTTTGACTACAGATTTTTTCTGTTAATCAAAAAAAACCCTTATTCATTTCAGAAAAATGGTTAATTTGGGCTACTTTTTTATCACCATAATATTTAAATCAAACTAATATGAAACGTATTTACCTAATACTGGTAGTACTACTGTTTGCCAGTCAAGCCATCTATGCACAGTGTACACTAACCAATGCAACAACATGCTCATGCTTAGGCGGTGGCACAAATTGCGATTTATTGCCAGACATTACTGCATCAAAAAAACCATTGACCATACTTGGCTCCAATGGTGTTATAGAGTATTCGCAGTCAGGCAACGGGGCTAACAATGGACGCCTGAGAATTACAGTATCTACACCAAACATAGGACATGGCCCAATGGAAACACGCTCGTCAAATATTTTTGTTTGCGGCACCGATACTTTTGTTGGTACTGCACCATCAATTTGTCCTGATAATATTACCTATCCTAAAATTATTATCAACCAAAGAATTTATCATAAGAATGGCAACTCAATGTCATATTATGATCGTCCTGCAGGAACTATGACTTATCACCCAACACATGGTCATCAGCACGTTGATAATTGGGGCGTATATACACTGAGAACACCAACGGCAGATCCTAATCCTGTAAATTGGCCTATAGTAGGTAATGGTGCAAAACTTGCTTTTTGTTTGCTTGATATAGGTGCTTGTGCATCATCAAACGGAAGTGGATTGTGTATTGCAGACAATGGAGATACACTTGATACACCTGCAGAGTTTTATGGTAACTATGGTTTAGGTGGTGGAAGTTATGGTTGTTCGGCTACTTTACAAGGTATTTCTGCAGGTTATTTTGATACTTACAATCAAAGTCTTGATGGAATGTGGATTAACATCCCTCCCGGTACTTGCAATGGTACTTATTACATCGTATGCCAACAAGATCCGGACAATTATTTTCTTGAAGAGAATGATAACAACAACGTAATGGCAGTGCCATTTACACTGACAAAACAAGGTGGTGTAGTTCCAACCATTACTCCAAGTGGACCAACAACATTTTGTGCTGGTGGCAGCGTGACTTTGACGTGCAGCAGTGCAAGCGATTATTTATGGAGCAATGGTGCTACCACACAAAGTATCACAGTGTCACAAGGTGGAACATATACCTGTACGGTAAATAATACATCAACTTGTGCTACAGCATCTACTCCTATTACAGTAACGGTTAATAGTTTTCCTGTAACTGCATCTGCCAATTCTGCTAATGTTTGTGCCGGAGATCCTGTACAACTGAATGGCTCAGCAACAAGTTCAGGAACGGTGACTGTTGTTCAAACTTTTTCTAACAATACAGCTTACCCGATTCCAGATAATAATTCAACAGGCGTTCAATCACCCATAACTGTGAGCGGTATCAATCCAACAGCATTAAGTTCGGGTGTAGTAGTATCTGTAAATGCAAATATTACACATACTTATGATGGTGACATCGAATTGCGTTTGGTTGCTCCATCAGGACAATATGCAGTACTGAGTAATCGTAGAGGTGGTAGTGGTGATAATTATACCAATACAACTTTTGCAATGAACGGACCAATGGCTATAACCAGCGGTAGTCCGCCCTATAATGGAACATTTATTCCTGAAGGAAACTTCAACAGCCTGACAGGTAATGTTAATGGTGTTTGGAAACTGCATGTAATTGACCGTGCATCGGTTGACGTAGGAACAATTCAAAATTGGACATTGAAAATCAATTCACAGGTTCCTACATCAATATCTTATAGCTGGACATCTAATCCTTCAGGATTTAACTCAACAAATCAGAATCCGATAGCTAATCCAGCACAAACAACAACATATACAGTTTCTGCAGTTGAAAGTACTACGGGTTGTGCCGGCACAGGTTCAGTGACAGTGAATGTTGCAAATCCTAATGTTAGTGTTTCAGGAAGCAGTACAATCTGTGCAGGAAATTCAACAACACTTTCTGCCAGTGGAGCTTCAACCTATTCATGGAGTCCTGCAACAGGATTAAGTGCTACTACCGGTTCAAGTGTTACAGCATCACCGACACAAACTACTACTTATTCTGTTATCGGTATGTTGAATGGATGTTCAGATACCACACAGATTACAGTAACGGTTAATCCTGTACCAACAAATGTAAGTGCACTTGCAAGTCCAGGCTCATTGTGTGTTGGTGATATTTTGCTTTTAAATGGTTTTGGTACTGATGTTACTTCTTGGTCATGGACAGGTCCTGATGGCTTCAGTTCTACTCAATCGGCTCCATCAATAATTAATATTCAACCAGTACAGGCCGGGAATTATACAGTTACCGGTTCTAATGCCTGCGGCAGTGCCTCAGCACAGGTTATTGTGGATGTTAAACCTACACCTTACGCTTTAGTTAATATAACATACCCTAATGGACATTGTGCAGGTAGCTATGCCCTGGTTTGTGCCTCAGATACATCAAACGGAGCTTATGCACCATATACCTATCATTGGGATGACAATCAAACAACATCATGTATCAATCAACTGATACTTGCAAATCCGTTGCCATTACATGGTCCGAGTGTAACTATTGTTAATAGTTTTGGGTGTGCATCAACGAATGCAACATTGTGGAGTTTGCCTTTTGGCCCGGTGGCCGATTCAATACAGAATCCACAAACAATATGTCAGGGAGGCTCTTATGCTATAAACGGAAATATTTATACTGCTGCTGGAACATACTATGATAACTTTATCAATATATCGGGTTGTGATAGTGTAGTAATTACACAGCTTACAGTTACTCCTTCGCTTAGTATTAATGTTAGTGGTAACAATACCCTCTGCGAAGGCCAGTCAACAACATTGACTGCAACAGGAGCATCAACTTATTCATGGAGCCCTTCAACAGGTTTAAATACCACTACTGGTGCAACAGTGAGTGCCTCACCTACAGCAACAACTACTTATGTTGTTACAGGAACAGCAAACGGATGCTCTAACAGTACAACATTTGTATTAAATGTAAATCCAAATCCTGTTATTCAAACAAGTGGCGATGTAGATGTTTGCAGCGGACAGTTTGTAACGTTATCAGCGAGTGGTGCAAGCAATTACTCATGGTCTCCATCAACAGCATTAAATACAACAACTGGTACAACGGTTGTTGCTAATCCAACTTCAACGATTACTTACACAGTTATAGGAACCGATAATGGATGTTCTGCTTCTTCTTCAATTACTGTAAATGTTATTGCACAACCAGTCGTAAATGTTTCTGCCAGCACAACTTCTATCTGTAATGGTCAATCAGCTACATTAACAGCTTCAGGTGCAGACACCTATACTTGGAGCCCATCAACAGGATTAAATACTACAACAGGAGCAATCGTAATAGCAACACCTGCTACAACAACCACATATATAGTAACAGGTTTTGTTGCCGGTGGATGTTTTAGTACAAACACAATAACTATCAATGCTAATACAGGAGGCGCAGCACCTGCTATGCCTGGATTGATAGCAGGTAATAAAAAACCTTGTCCAACAGTTAACGAAAACTATTCTGTAGCTCTTGTTGCCAATGCCATTGGATATACATGGACAGTTCCTGCAGGCGTAACTATTGTTTCAGGACAAGGAACCAACAACATTCAGGTGAGTTTTGGATCAAACTTTTCAAGCGGTAGCGTTTCAGTAGTTGCTAATGGCGCCTGTGGTGTCAGTTCCAAGAGATCTCTAACCATTACTAAGAATATTCCAGCTACACCATCAACTATTAGTGGTCCTGTAACCGGACTTTGTAATGCAGCAGGAAACTTTACAGCCGCTACAGTGAGTGGAGCAACTACTTACACATGGTCGGTACCTACAGGGGTTAGCGTTGTGAGTGGACAAGGTACTAAGATTGCCTCTATTAATGTGAGCAGTAGTTTCAGCAGTGGTAATGTTTGTGTTACTGCAGACAATTCTTGCATGAGCAGTAAACCACGTTGTGTTGCGATTAAGAAGACTCCTTCTGTTCCAACAACTTTAACAGGACCAACAACAGTTTGTGCAGGACAACAAAATGTGACTTATAGTACAAATACTGTATTTGGTGCAAACAACTATCAATGGATTGTTCCATCAGGATCAATAATTACCTCTGGTCAAGGAACCACAAGCATCACAGTTAACTTTGGAACTAACCCTGGCAGTGTTGGTGTTAATGCGTACAATGATTGCGGTCATGCCGGCAGAAAAGCAGTGCATGTTGCATTTAATTGCCGCTTGGGTGAGATGAGTAGTATTGCTTCTGATATTGAAGTATCACCCAATCCAACTTCAACAGGAATAGTGAACCTGAAAGTTAATTCAGAAGTTAATGGTATAGCGTTAATTAAAATGACTGATATTTTAGGTAAGTCTGTTTTAATAAAGAACATTGCAAATAGTATTGGTACAAACAATCATAAATTAGACTTATCAAAATTCAATAAGGGTATTTATTTGTTAACTGTTGATACCGGTAGTAAAAAACAAACATTAAAAGTGGTAATACAATAATTTTATCTAAAACCGAAATAAAGCCCTCCTGCGGGAGGGTTTTTATTTTTAAAGAATGAGAAGATTAATATTTTGTTTTTTGATTTTATTTTCTGTGCAAGGGTATGCGCAACAGGTGTTCACTAACTATTCAACAGCAAATTCACCATTGCCTGAAAATTCGGTAAGATGTATTGAAGTTGATCATATAGGTAGAAAGTGGATTGGAACCGATTATGGTCTTGCTGTTTTTGATGATGTAAACTGGAATGTTTATTTGCCTTTCACTTCTGGATTGCCAGCAATGAGTGTGCGTGCTATTGCATTCGATTCACTGAACAATGCTTGGATAGGTACGCTTGGTGGAGGAGTGGCAAAGTTCGATGGGACAAACTGGGTTGTCTATGATGACACCAACAGTCCAATCACTGAAAATTCAATCAGAGCACTTGCATTTGATTCAGCAGGTGCATTGTGGATTGGAAATCAGGACGGACTTGTAAAGTTTGACGGAACCAACTGGATAGTTTATTCTGCTGCAAGCAGTATCATTCAAAATACTATTGCATCTATTCATACCTCAAAAAACAGAAAAGTCTATGCAGGAAGTGTAAATGGCGGATTATTTATACTGCACCAAGACACTATTAAATCAAACCTGAATATTGCAAACGGTTCCGGAATTCCTGATAATACCATATTGGCATTTGATGAGGATTCAATAGGTAATATCTGGATGGCAACCCCTGCAAATGGAATAGTAGTTTACAGGAACATTGGCGGTTGGTTTTGGTACTATATGGGCAGTTCATTCATTCAGTCAAATAGTCTTTCAGATATTCAAATCAGCAACGATCATCAGTCTGTTTGGGTAGCTACTGCAGATAGTGGTATTATAAGAAAAACAGGAACTGTTTATACTTGCTTCAACACGGTCAATACTTCAATGCCCGATAATAATATTCAATGCCTGACAATAGATTCCATGAATAATATATGGATAGGCACAGCAACACAAGGCGTTGTTAAGTTTCAGGATTTTACGGGAATACGTAATTTTTCTTCTACAAATGATTTTGAAACATATCCCAATCCGGTTACAGACAGAATTAATTTCAAGGTTGAAAATTTACCATTTACAGTTGAAGTAATGGATGCAAGAGGAGCTTTAGTTTATTCAGAGATTATCAATACAAACATGGGCTCTATTGATGTTAGCAGATTTAAAAATGGTATTTATTCTTTGAAAGCTGTTTCAAAAGATAACGTTGCTGTTATCAAACGTTTTTGTAAGCAATAATTTTATTCAGCCTCTGAGAGTTCTATTTTAAAAGTAGTACCTTTTCCGTATTCACTTTCAAAAGATATTTTCCCCTGCATATTTTCTACAATACTTTTTACCATAGCCAGTCCTAAACCTGTGCCACCACTTTTAGTTGTAAAATTTGGAGTAAATATTTTTTGCTTTGCTTCTTCGGTAATGCCTTTACCGTTATCAGTGATACTAATGTAAAATTGTTTGTGTTCTTTTGTAAGATGAATCGTAATTAATCCCTGTTGGTTTTCCGGGATAGCCTGTACAGCATTTTTAATAAGGTTTCCAAAAGCTCTTAATGTTTGCTCCCAATCACCATTAACAATAGCTTCAGCATCAATGTTCGATTTGTTAAATTCAAAATCTACATTGCGCACTTCACTGTATAGGTCAATATTACTTTGAATGGATTTAATAAGGTCAATTTTTTCAAAATTACCTTTTGGCATCTTTGCAAAGTTTGAAAACTCTGTTGCTATCCTTGATAGTGAATCAATCTGCTCAATCATTGTTCTGGAAACTTTCTCAAAGATATTTTCGAAGTTGCTGTTTTTCTCTTTCCATGCACGTGCAAGATGTTGCATACTTAACTTCATTGGCGTGAGTGGGTTTTTTATTTCATGGGCAACCTGTTTGGCCATTTCGCGCCAGGCAGTTTCTCTTTCCGACTGCGCTAATGCGTCAGCACTTTTTGCCAACTTGTTTACCATCTTGTTGTATTCATTTACTAAAGAGCCAATTTCATCGCCTCCTTCCCATTCAAGCAGGTCGTTGCTACTGTCTAATTTTACTCTGGCTAATTTTTGCTGAATTAGGTTTAGTGGTTTTACAAGGCGGTTTGAAATAATGAATGTAATGACAATGGCGATACCAAAAAGTAGTACATAAATATTGATCAACGTAACCAAGAAACCACTGATTTCTTTTTTTAATTCATTCTGCCTTGCAAAGTATGGGAGGTTAATATATGCAGCTACTTTATTGTCTTTATTCATGATAGTTTCGTAGGCTGAAGTATATTCAAGTAATCCGATTTTTTCGTCATGAATGAACCCATTAGCCTGATAATTTTTAAGTTGGTCGAAAGCACTCCTGTTCATCAACCTTGAAATAATTTCCTTATCGAATATCTTAGGTTGTGTAGAATAAATTAATCGCCCGTTTTTATCATAAAGATTAAAATCACTTGAAAGTGTATTTGAAATTCTTGAAAAGTTTAAAGTAGTTTCTTCTGTCAGGTTAGCCTCTGTTAAATTTTTATCATTGAATTCCGATTCAACAGCAAGCATAAGTGTTGACAGCTTTTCTTTAATTCTGACTTTTTGCTCTTCGGAATAACCACGTGAAATATAAAAAATAGAACCACCACCAATTAATAATATGGCAATTACAACTAAGCCAATTACTGAAATTTGAATACGTTTTCTGAAATCAAGATGCAACCTGAAATTGTTGGCTAAGAAAAGCCAAATCATATAGATTAGAATAAATGTTGCGGAAAAGAAAATAAACACATATGAGAATAAAGTAACTTGTTCAATCGCCTGAGGTGTTTTGTAAGAAATAACAATCAAATTGTTTTTATCCTGATTGTAAAACAAATGAATGAATCCCCCTAAGGTTACAAACTGATCGGATTTAATAAGTCCGAACATTCTGTCATAGGTTGCAGCAGAGTGAAAATAGTTGAACTTGCCACTTTGAAAAATCAGTTTGCCATTCTCATATTTTGCGTATGCATATTTTGAAAGATCACGTGATGCAGGCATTTTTTCTGAAAGAAGTAAGTCAGGAAAGCCTCCTTCTTCCTGATTAAATTTAGAATCGAGTTGAATAATTATTGTGCCAGCAAGTTCACCACTGGCATTTCTTAGGTATGTTATTTTTCCGATATACCCTATTTTACCTGAGTTGGCACTCAGATAATTAAATGAATGGCTATAGGTTGGTCGTGTCTGAGTATTGATGATGCTATCATAAAAAGTTACATTACGCAATGTATCGGAATTAGCAAACAATGAAACACCTGCAGAGTCAAAAGCTTTGATTTGAATATCGTAGCGTGTCCAGTATGCCTGATTAAATGCATTTAATGTGATGCGTTTTTTTATTTTTTCTTCCAGTAGTGGCGTCCTCCCCTGAGTAATGTTTGAGATAATTACGGGATCGGTCTTCAGTTTCTGATCTATTTCCTGAAATAAATATTCGGCAATCAAATCTTCTCTGTTTTCAACTTTTGAAACTAACAGACGCATGTTATTTTTTTCACGCACCATATTAAAGCTCGAAATGGTATATGCTGCATAAACAGAAAAGCCTGCAATGACAAACATGTAGCGTACAAATGAAAAATTTTGCCTGCTGGTAAATCGTATGTAACTGATAAATAATATGAGCGAGTTGGTCAGAAGAAAAGTTGCTACACCATAATTAATAAAAACTTCGGTGTTGCGAAACAAAATTAATACGACCAGAAAAAGTCCTTGTGTGATTAAAAACAAAAGAAAATTATAAGGTAAAGAGAAGCCGCTATACTCTGCAAACTTTACTGTTCCTTCGCAGGAAACATAGAAGGAGAATAACAGTATGCCGATAATTAAAAATCCAATGAGACTGAAAAATGTCAATTCAAAAACATTATTTACGTTGAAAGAAATTTTTGAGTTGAGAATTAATCCACTTATCAGATAATTGATAAATACAGAGAATAGAAAAGTAAACAACAGATTTCCGATTACAACTATTGAAAGTAATGTTGGACTTTGCCTGATGACTCTTATTTTTCTTCTTCTTAGATGAAGGTAGTTATAAACGAACAGAATAACACAACAAAAAACAGAGGCACTGAGTAAGAAGTCACCTAATGAATTCAGAAAGTATGATGTTGCATAAAACTTAGGATTAAATAGCGGCATGCCATATAAAAATTCCGGAAATCGGAATGTTAACATCAGCCATTTGATGAAAACCAGAAGACTAATAATAATAAAAGACACCAATGGATTTTTCAATAACCACTGTCGTGCATAGAGATAGAAAGAAATAAGTAAGAGGAAAAATCCGGCTAAATACAATGCGGCTATGTACCACAAGCGACCCGGATCGCTCATTATCGGATTGTATTTTATGCTGAACAGATAATTTCCATCAGAGCTGATTACAGGATATGATCCTGTAGCCGGTGAGGGTAGCAGTAAGGCATGTTCCGGAATTCCCAAAACAGGATTAAACTCATTTCGCAAGTACTTGTTTTGAAAATCGTAGCCTGCACGAATGGGTAATAGGCCAATGATTGTAATATTTCTTCGTTGGTAGCGAAACAATTCATACCAACCGTTTTTAAGTTGAATCAGTTGCTGATTGATGCCGTTCTTAACCTGATTGTATGCAAAACTTACGGCATTGTTATCCCAATAAATTAATGAGTCGTTGAGATAAACAAAGCTATAGAAGGCACTAACCGGCTTTTGGGATGTAAGCAGGAGGCTGTCGTCAATGGCAGCATAACTTGTTTGGCGCGAAAGCATATTGCCAAGCCATTCTACATATTTGTTGGCCCGGTTTTCTTCTTCATGTAGTGTCTTTTTTGCAAAAACCGTTATCCTGATAAAGTCAAGATCGCGTTTATGCATATTCCATTCAAGAGCAATGGCAGAAAATACCAATGCCAATGAAACGATAAGCAGAAAATACCTGAAGTTGCCTTTGATCACATTCCGTACGGTTAAACAAAACAAAAGTATTTAATCATACGAAAAATCGTCAGAATAGTTATGCTAATAAGCCTTTCAGGCCTTATTTGTCCGGAAAGCCTCTGCTGCGCATAAGTGCTTTAACGTCAGGGTCGTGACCTCTGAAATTACGATAGCCGGTACTTTCATCAATTGATGCACCCACACTAAAAACATTGCGATAAAGTTTATTTGCAATATTTTTATCGTACAAGCCACCTGCTTCTGTAAATGCTTCAGTTGCATCGGCACTGATTACATCTGACCAAAGATAACTGTAGTATCCGGCAGCATAGCCATCACTTGAAAAAATATGCCCAAACTGTGGCAGTCTGTGACGCATCACAATTTCTGAAGGCATATTCAGTGCAGCTAATGTTTCTTTTTCAAATTGGTCCGGATCAGTAACTTTATCACCCGCAAGATGTATTTTCATATCTACTAACGCACTCGACAGATATTCTGTTGTTTCAAATCCCTGATTGAATTTTGAAGCATTATTTAATTTCTCCAGTAAACTTTGTGGAAGTGGATGACCGGTTTTGTAATGCATTGCATACTTCTGTAATACCGTAGCCGTTGGCAACCATCGTTCAAGAACCTGTGATGGGAATTCAACATAATCTCTTGCCACATTAGTTCCGGAAATTGTTGGGTAAGTAACATCAGAACATAAACCATGCAGGGCATGACCGAATTCATGAAACAGGGTAGTGGCATCATCCCATGAAATAAGTACAGGATCATTACCTGAACCTTTTATGTAATTGCAATTGTTTGATACAATTGTTGTAACGTTTCCACTCAGTTTTTCCTGTTCGCGATAAGCAGTCATCCATGCACCCGAACGTTTTCCTGTCCGTGCATAGGGATCAAAATACCAAATTCCTTTTAACTTATGTGTCGTTTTGTCTTCAACTTTATAAACCGTTACATCAGGATGAAAAACCGGCACATCATGAACCTGAGTAAATGAAAGATTGAATAATTCTCCTGCAACAAAAAACATTCCTTCTCTCAGTTTCTCCAACTGAAGATATTGTTTCACCTCATTCTGATCCAAATCGTATTTTTCTTTCCTCACTTTTTCTGCATAGTAACGATAATCCCAAGGTTCAATTTTAATTCCTGCATTTTCTTTATCAGCAATTTTTTGCATATCGGCCACTTCTTCTTTTACCCTTGCAATAGCAGCAGGCCAAACAGATTCCATTAGTTTCATAGTAGCCTCCGGAGTTTTAGCCATTTTGTCTGAAAGTTTCTGATGAGCAAACGTTGCAAATCCCATCAGTTTAGCTCTTTCGTATCGTAATTTTAATATTTCAGGAATAATTTTGTTGTTATCATTGGCATCACCATTATCACCACGGTTTATAAACATTGTCCATACTTGCTTACGCAATTCTCTGTTGTTGGCAAAAGTTAAAAAAGGCTCAACCGCAGAACGTGTATTGGCAATTGTCCATGTTGATTTACCACGCTCTTTTGCATTTTTTGCATAGGCTGATTTTAAGTCAGCCGGTAATCCTGCCATCTCGGATTCGTTTTTAATTTCTATAAATTTTTCATTCTCATCAGCCAATTGATTTTTAGAAAATTGTGTAAACAAGGTTGCTAGTCGTGAATTGATAACAGCCACCTTAGCTTTATCAGCGTCACTAAGTTTAGCACCGGCAAGGACAAAATCGTTGTAATATCGTTTTAACAACTGATGTTGTTCTACACTGTATTTTTTTCCAACGGTGTCATTACACACTTTTTCTATTCTTAAAAACAGAGGTTTATTCTGAACAATCTCATCATTAAATGCTGCAATCAGTGGTTCAATTTTCTCCTGAATAGCAGTCATGGTAGGTGTATTCAGGTTCGATGACCATATATCATAAATAGCTCTTACTCGATTTAATGTAGCTCCGGCTTTTTCCATTGCCTCAATAGTATTTTTAAAATCTGGAGCTTCTTTGTTTGACGCAATTTTCTGAAGCTCTGCCTTTTTTTCTGCAAATGCAGCTTCAAATGCAGGGATAAAATATTCTTCTTTAACTTTATCAAATGCAGGAATACCATTGTAAGGGCCTGTCCAAGGTTGTAATAATGGATTAGCTGATTGTTCTTTTAAGTCTTTGTTTTCAGCAAAAGAAGCAGAAGCTATACTCATGATAGTAAATATTAAAATTGATTTCTTTTTCATCTCACAGTAATTAATGATTTTATATTTTGAAGTTGTATAATTCTCTTGGCTAAAATAGAAAAATCAAACCACACAGAATATTTATCCTCTGTGTGGTTTGAAATATTAACTATGGTAATTTTAAAAATTAATGTTGCACAGAAATTTTACCGGAATAAATTTTACCGGCACTTTCTAATTTAATCAGATAAATACCATTACTTAAGCCTGTCATGTTAACAGTCTGTATATTCATTCCTGACACTGCCTGTATGTTTTGAAGTTCAACCACAGTTCTTCCTGTCATATCTGTCAGACTGATATTTACAGATTTCATTTCATTATTTGCAATATAGAAAGGTATGTTTAATTCGTTTCCACTGTTAGGATTTGGGTATGGATTCAGCAATTGTGTTTCCAATCCTTGAGCAATATTTTCCTGAACAGAAGTTAAAATGCCGTCATATTTTATCTGTGCATTGGCAGCACTTTGCTGAATGTCGGCAAGGCTGTCACCGGCAATCAATGCAAAGGCAACGGTTATTGAATCGCCTCCGGCAAGGTTAAAGGGTCCTGAGCTTACAACCTGAATCACGTCATTTCCTGCAGGAAGTGTGTTTCCTGCCTGCGCACGGCTTGTGCTTAAGGTAGTATATTTTTCGGCACTTGTAAAATCACTTGTTGCATCCACACCACCGGCACCTCCGGTTACATTGTCAATTGCATATGAATTAAATGGTGTTGCTGTAAGCAGTTTAACGCCTGCATAAAGTCCACCATTATCTGTACACCATGTATAACCCATTTTATTTGCGGCATCAACATCAGACTTGTTGTTGGCATAGGTTTGAATATCCCAATCGGCACAGATACCTGCATAAAGTGAACTCAATGCATTGGTGCCGGTATTTTTAATGTGATATTCAACAATAATAAAACGCGAATTGCCGGGTGAACTCCATGCATAAGTGTTATGTCTGACTAAAACTTTTAATCGGTTTGCAGCAGTAACATTATTATCGTTGAAATTTGTTGTCAGGTCAAACTCTGATTTTACAGACGGAATAATTGCTTTAATAGCAATTTGCTTTTGAAAGTCATCATCAAAATTTGCACCGTCACGGCAGTTGTCAGAAACAAGATTGTTGTTGCCAATCATCAACCCGCCATCATAAACCAAATTGTCACCATTAAAATCAAAACCCAATCCAGAAACCTGATTGATGCCATAATAAAACAAACGTCCTTTGCTGGTTATGGTTGTTGCCACTTCGCTGATGTTAACATTAATGTAATCTACATTCACTACAACAGTAAAATACTGGTTAATGATTAAGTTGCCATCAGTAAAAGAAAGTTTAAACACCACATTTGAATTTACCGGAGCTGTAGGTTTTATTTTAACTAAAAAGGGTGTGGTGGCAGTGTTGATAACATCAAGTGTTGCCATAGCACCGGGGTTGATGGTATTATTCAAAATGGTTACACTGCTCGATACCGTTGTAAGTGTTACTGTAAGATTTGAAAGAGGTGCAAGAAGATTGAGTACATCACCTGTAATTCGTAAGGTATCACCGGCTACAAATGCAAGGTCGTTATTGTCAGACAGACTGATATTATCCATACGAACGCCTTTAGGACTTTGTGTAACTGCATTATAAAGATTTACACGTCCGGTACCTAACTTATCAATGAAACCACTGTTGCCCGAAACGCCATAAATATTATCGGCAGTCATTCGTAGCTGCTCTGCTACCTGCATGTTGTTATAAGTCGGGAATTGTGATTTTACAATGGCAGCGCATCCTGATGTAATCGGTGCAGACATTGAGGTTCCATCCAACGAAGCATAACTGTTGTTATAAAGGGTTGAGAAAATGTTTGAACCCGGAGCAGCAATATCTACTGAGTAATTATAAGTAGAGAAAGATGATTTTTCATCGCTTGAATTGGTTGCTGCAACACTAAAAGCATAATTATAAGCAGCAGGATATTGTGCAATATCGGTATATGTATTTCCTGCAGAACAAACAACTAAGGCTCCTTTATTTACTGTTGCATAGGTAATGGCATCTTGACCTACGCTGCCACCTGCACTGCCACCCCATGAGCAGTTGATGATCTGGCATCCATGATCGGCAGCATAAACAATGCCTTCATAACCTCTGTCAATTGTGGTAACGGAGGTGGCATTAGCGCACTTCACAGGTAAGAACTTACAGTTAAATCCCGGTGAGGCCACGCCTGTGCCATTATTTGTTGTGGCAGCAGCACATCCGGAAACATGCGAGCCATGATCGCTCATATCCACCATTGGATTGTTGTCGTTCATACTCATATCCCAGCCACGGTAATTATCAATGTATCCGTCATTGTCATCATCCACACCATTAATAGGGTCGGCATAATTGTATTTTATATTGTTCTGAAGGTCGGGATGATCCCAGTCTGTACCTGAGTCAACAATACCTATAACCACTGAGGTGTCGCCTTGCTGCGTGTCCCATGCACTAAAAGCCTGAATTTTTGTAAGAAACCATTGCGAGCCTATCTGTCCGTCATTCGGTGTAAAATTTGTTTTGTAGATGTAAGATGGTTCAGCATAGACCAAAACACCCGTAGAAAGCATGGCATTAATTGATTTTTCTATAGAAGCGGAAGCATTAATCTGCGCAACATAAATTAAACTTAAATCGGCATATAGCTGATGCATAGCATTTCTTTCTGTAGCCGGTTTTTCTTTGCCCGGAAACATTTTAACAACAGCCGTACAGCCTAAATTATTTAAAACCACATTCAGTGGTTGAATGTTTATACCGGTAGCAGTACAGAGTGAACGGTATGTATCTTTAACTTTAAAGATAACTTTTCCTTGTTGATAGTCTTCAGATGTAATACCTGCCGGAAGTGTAAAATGACCTCCTGTGTTGTTCGTGGCTGATGTAATCCATGGGGCTATCCATAAAAAGGAAAGCATGATGCAGCGTTTAAGCATATAGTTTGTTTGATTTTTTTGGAGATGCGAATGTATGTAAAATGATTATGTCATTCACATTCAGTTAATAAGTGAGAGGCAAAAACAATATTAGTGCTGTACTGTTTATTTGTTGTATTGTTTCATAGGCTTAGGTTAGGTACTCAGGTTGCAAAATATTTTTTGCGACCTGAGTTTTTTTGTCAGATTTCTTCTACTTTTAAGCCATGATAAACCTTGTGATTGTTGATGATGAAGTCAATCAGATTAATCTGATAAAAGACTGCATAGAAAATTTCTTTCCACAGATAAGAATTCTAGGCACAGCCAACTCTGTACAAGAGGCAGAAACACTCATCCGCAGCACAAAACCCGATTTGGTTTTTAGCGATATTGACATGCCGCCATACACAGGCTTCGACCTGTTGCAAAGGTTTGAAAAAATTGATTTTGGTGTTGTTTTTATCACCGGTTTCGATAAGTATGCCGTACGTGCATTTGAAGTAGCAGCGGTTGACTATCTTGTAAAGCCTGTTACGCCCGAATTCCTTCAACGGGCCATAAAAAAGTTTGAGGTAGAGGCCGAGCGTAAAAAATCTGCTGAACTGTTGCAGGTACTTTTGCATAATCACACCATTCATCAGAAAGACGAAATGCACATAGCGCTTCCCAAATTTTCAGGGTTTGATGTAATCAAATTAAGGCAGGTAATTCATATCAGAGGCGAAGGAAATTACTCCCGCTTTTTTCTGAGTGACAATACAGAGCGTTTGGTCACCAAACAATTGGGAGTTTATGAAAAAGCATTAATAGATTTTGATTTTTACAGAGTACATAAATCCAATATGGTTAATCTTCAGCATGTAAAATCTGTAAGTCACAATAATGGTGGCGAGGTTGTAATGTCCAATGGCAGCGTTATAGAAATTGCAAGAGGTAGAAAAGAAGATTTTTTATTGAAATTGAAGCCATTTTAATGGCATTTTTCTCTTTGTACAATCACATCTGCAGTTGATACAAGACCTTTAGGTTGTTCAATTATTTGTATATTACTTTGAAGTCATATCCTCAACTCGGATTTGGAAATCGCCCTGAGGCTAACCCTTTTGAAAAATTCTGATTTCCGGTATTAACGAATACCGGAATCAGATAAATTTTAACAGTGAAAAAAGTAATTGTACAAAACCGCAAAAATATTAAGACATGAAAGAGTTGAAAATGTGCCCCATCACCGAATGCGAACTCGGAGCAAAACTTATTGGAGTAAAAATTGATAATGACACATTCGATTTTCTAAAAGAAAATATCATTGTGGATGAAGACCTTTTTAATGTCGTAACTGCAGTAAGCAATCCCGAAAAACGATTCCGATTCAGTAATGTTTGTCTGGAAAGCGGATGTAAACACTGGCAAGGTGAATCGTGTGGATGTCTGCGAAAGGTGCTTAAGGATATAGAAAACCTGTCATTGAGTAAGGACACCACTTTACCACAATGCAGTATTCGCGAAAGATGCAGGTGGTTTCATCAGGAAGGACGCAGGGCCTGTGATATATGCCCACTATTGGCAATTATAGATAAAGATATGATCGAGACATCATAAGCTCTATTCTGTACATAAAAATCTAAATTGTGTTTTCATTTGGTTTGTTATGCTACAAGTAGTCATGATGCTTTTTGAAATTTTTATAAATGGTTATCCTCTATAATGACAGATTGATTTTTTATCTTTACACTGCAATTTTAAATAAGCCATAACCAATGAAAACAGTAATAGTTGTAATATTTGTTTTTTTATTTTCTAACGCTGCTAAAGCCCAAAACACCTTCGAAAAAGTAGTTGATACATTGGGTAGTGGTGGAGCAAATTGTATTATGCAAACTTTTGACGGGGGTTACATTTATTGTGGTGTATGCTCTTTGAACGGCAATGATGCCATTATTGTTAAACTTGATTCTATTGGAACTATTGAATGGGTAAAAAGATATAGCGGACCAGGAATTGAGTCTGCGGATTATATAGAACAATTGCCCGACAGTGGCTATATCGTAAATGCTATATATGATGGGGGATTGTATTCAAAAAGCTGGCTTTTGCGGCTTGATGTAAATGGCGATTCGCTTTGGACAAAAACATTTTCTGCTGGCACAGGTGCTACAGATCCATCGGTGCAAAATAGTATGACTTCAGTTAATAGTGCAATATATGGACTAACGGGTTACTATAAGCCAATGCCTCCTACATTTATCAGTGCTTTTTTTATTGCAACAGCTGGAAATGGGTTTCAATTGTCAAATAAAATTTATAGTCCTTCAATTTATGGCACTGATTCTCGTTCAATAGAAAAAACATTTGACGGTGGTTTCGTAATGGCAGGTGTTATTGGGAAACCTTTTTCGCAATCTGATATTTATGTAATCCGAACCAATACTTATGGTGATACCTTGTGGACAAAAGCTTATGACCTTTCATGGCATGAAGCAGCATTTGATATTTTCCAAACTAATGACAGCGGTTTTATAATAACGGGTATCGTTCAGAATTTATCGACATTTCAATATAATTTGAGTTTAATCAAAACTGATTCTAATGGAGACACCCTTTGGACAAAGCTTTATGGCGGTTCACTTACCTGCGAAGGACGTTCAATTCTTCAAACAAATGATGGAGGGTATGTTGTTGTGGGTACCATAAATAACCCTGATCCTCAAGTTTATATTTTAAAAGCTAATCAGAATGGAGATACAATATGGACAAAAGAATTTGGTAGCATAGCAGGTGACCATGGTTATTTTGTCAAACAAACCAAGGATGGCGGATACATCATTAGTGGTGATGGCTTTATTAATGGTGTTGGAGGTGCTTACATAATAAAAACCGACAGTTTAGGAAATATTAATTCCGGAACGGGTGTTGCCGAAGTAAATAACCCATTTAAGTTTAATATTTATCCCAATCCTTCAACCGGAATTTTTCAGGTACATGTTAACGGTATGGCAACGAAAACGGCATCCCTGTATATTTATAATACCACATCGCAACTAGTTTATGCCGGAAACATAATAAATAATAAACCTAAACAGATTAATTTATCCGAATTGGCTTCCGGTATTTACTCACTCAGAACCATCATAGGAAGCCATCAATATTTTTCAAAAAAAATAGTCATTCAAAAGTAAATCAACAATTATCAGTCTAACTATAAAAAACGAAATAAAATGAAAAAGCAATTTTTGTTTGTTATCACACTTATTGTAGTTTATACATCAAGTTACTCGCAAAGTCAATTGAACCACTGGTACATTTCGCCAAAAAAGATGGACATGTCCTTGTCCCCACCGATTCCATCTACAATCTCGCCTACTTTTGGTGGAGTTTCTGCTGCTACTGTTGTACAGGTTGCTAATGGCATGTATGACAAAGCGGGCAATCTTTTATTTTACGTGTCAGATGGAGGCGTATATGATTACAACAATACACTTATAGGCTCTCTTAATAATGGTGGAACAGAAATAATAATAGTTCCATTTGGAGATAACGATACCATTAACAATTGCCATCGGAAGTTTAACGTTTTTACAACATCTGGAGGTTTTACAAGCGCAACAAGTTTGTGGCGTGCGGAGGTAGATTTGAACAGTTTATCTGTTACCTCAACACTTGTTGATACAATAAACTATTATGGCAATACAGGAACTGAGTTTGGAGCTATTGCTGTGGGTAGAGTAACCTCAAGCAAACGATATCTTTATTTTTTAGCAGGCCCGGGTACAACAAATTCAACAGCAGGAGGAATAAAAAAAGTAACCATCAAGAATGATGGTTCTGTAACCCTTAACGGTCGTATTTATCCCACGGTTGCAAATCCTAACAATAATACCGGTGCAGAAGTGTTTGCACAGGAATTGGATTTGTCGCCAGATGGAAAATGGCTGGCATGGGGTAGCTATGCTATGGTAAATCACCAATCGGGTACACAATTTCGATATCATATTTTGGAACTAGATGCAAGCGGTGATTATTTAAATAATTCTTATAAAAGATTTAATATTCCCAATTACACGGGCAATAACACTGTAAGCGATTTCAGAGGGATAGAATTTTACCAATCAGGTAACACTACAAAACTTTTTGTAGGTGCAGGTATAGATGGTATTTTTTATATTAATCTGCCATGGTCAAACTGGTCAAGCTATCCCACGCCTCCTCCAGCCTCTGATTTTACTCAGATAAGCGGCTCATCAGGCACAAACTTATCAACTTACGGTAAGTCACAAATTGAGCTTGCCTATAATGGAAGAATGTATGCTGCCTGCAATCCCAGCGGTAACATGTATAATATGGGTTCTTTTGATCCACAAAATTCTATTCCTCAAATATTGGGAAATAACTTTTCTTTTACTTTATCCAATGTTCCTGGCGGTACATGGGGTACTTCCTTTTACACCCTACCCGATCAGATAGATGGACAGGATTATAGTTCGATAACACCATCTGTTGCACCACAAGTAGTAACCACGCATACATTGAATTATCCTGCCAATGCAAGCACCAACCAAACCGCTACATGGAGTTATGGTACATCAAACAATCCATTGGGAGTAAGTGTGCCAATACATGTAACAGGAGAATTGCGCATACGGCAAAATTCCAACCTCATTATTTCCGGCATGACGTTTAAATTTAGTCCGGAAGCAAAGGTTATTGTAGAGCCCGGCAGCACGCTAACACTTAAAGATGGTACGTTGTTAACGTCAAACTATATGGGCGACCCATGTAATGTTGCCTATACCTGGCAGGGTGTAGAAGTATGGGGCAGCCAGAGCAATCAAAGTCAGAATATAATGCCGCTTGCAGTGGGTAAGCTCATAATGAATAATTCAACAATAGAATATGCAATATGTGGTGTCCGCGCGCAAA
>WBZM01000058.1_pt1 | contig 181088 bp, 176 predicted proteins | sample 5204271 | NCBI WGS metagenome assembly WBZM01 (sample SAMN12344346, study PRJNA552823) | activated sludge metagenome | biome: Activated sludge suspended growth; feature: Nitrification reactor; material: Wastewater; isolation source: activated sludge from nitrification reactor of wastewater... | reverse complement strand
GATCGACAGCAAAACGGCCTTGCGGACGCACGACCCGCTACGACAACGAACCAACCTTGACCCTTGGGAGGCAACGCGCATGAGCGTTCCCGTCGCGCCCGGTGTGGCGTTTTCCGATGTGCCGAGTGCCAAGCACTGGCTGTCGCGCCAGCCGCAAGCTAATCCCGCACAACTGCAGGCCGCACTCGCCACCGAGATCGGGCATCTCAATCGCGATTCCACGATTGCACCGGCGATGCGTCTGGCACTGCTCGAGTTCCTGCGCGAAGCCGTGGCCTACGCGCAGACCGAGTGTGCGAAAAAGTTTACCGGCCGCGCATTGCCGCTGGCCCCGCACGAGCAAGCCGCCTTCGAGGCCAGCCGCACGTTGTGGCAGTTGCTTGGCGACGGTTATCGCGTCTGCCTCGATGCGGCCGAGGGCGGCAATCCCGAGTGCCGGCGCGATGCGGCGCTGATCTGCCAGCGCGCGCTGGCGATCGCGACCATGTTGCAGTACGACTCGTATCGCGCGCAGCATGAAGTCGGCAGCGTTTTCTGGCAGAACCTGCACCGCCTGTATGCGGCGGCGGAGCGCCTGGGCTGCGCCGAAACCGAGGTGGACGATGGCCAGCGCCTCGTCGCGCGCAGCGCCACGCCGGCCGCCTCATACGCGCTGGCGTTGCTGTTGTGCGCGGCAAGCCCTTATCAGCTGACGCAGCGGCAGGTGGTAGCCCTGCGCCGCTGGATTGCGCGCTGGTGCACCAAGGTCACGGTGCACCGCCAGTCTCCGCCCGACGAAAACCCGGCCGCCCTGCCGGTCGACCTGGCCGGTTCCGCGCCGGCCGGCGTGATCGTCTCGCCATCGCCGGATGTGCGCTGGCTCGACACGACCGCGGTACGCACCTCGATCCGCGGCCGGCTGGTGAAAATGAAGGAGGGGGTGCCGCCCGCCGAACTGAACCTGGGCGATGACATTTCGGCGGATGTGGCCGAGGATCTGCTGCTGCATCTTTACCGGCACACGACGCGCACTTCGCTGCCGCGTGTGCATCCGCGCCGCGACGCCCACGGCGAGGTCAAACTGATCAGCGGGCTGTCGGGAATTCATTACCACGTCAGCGGCAAGCTGTTCCGCGAACCCGGCAGCACGTCGACGATGACGCGCCAGCACGCCGCCGAACTCGCCACGCTCGGCCGCGTGGCAACCGCCGAAGAGGAATCGCGCGCCGCACGCGACTTCCTGCCAGAGACATGGCGCCTGCTCGACCAGAGCGCAGGCGGGTTGCGCATTTCGCGCGACGCCGGCTCACCGCAGCGGCGCATTGGCGCGGGCCAGTTGCTGGCGCTCAAGGGGCATGGCGACGAGAGCTTCCTGCTCGCCATCTCGCGCTGGCTGGTGGCCGTCGGCCAGGGTGAAGTGCAGGCGGGTGTGATGTGGATTCCCGGCGTCCCGCTCGGCGTGACCGCGCGCACTGCCGAGCTTGCCGGCCGCGAGAACTTCGAGCGTGCCTTCGTGCTGCCGGAGATCGAGCGGCTCAAGGTGCCCGGCAGCATCATCTTGCCGCTCAACAGCTTCCGCGGGCCACGGGAAATCGAGCTGATCAATCCGACGGTGGGCCGTGTCCGCCTTACGGCATTAATGCAGCGTGGGCTGGATTTCGATCGCGTACTATTCGAGACCTTGAGCTAGAACGACTAGCTGGATGAATCGCACGCGCGTTGCCCCGGGGTTTCCATGGATTTTCCGCAGTTGCAGTTCGACTACGCCGACCCAAAGCAGTGCCTGGACCTGCTTCAGTCGGTTCCGCTGACCAATCTCGACCTTGCGCGCGACGTACTGGTGCGCGTGATCCGCGGCATGCTCGCAACGCCGCCGGCGCCGCTGGCGCACCTCGAGGTGCTCGAGCAGGCGCGTCCGTCGGTGAGTTTCGTCACCGGCGAACTGGCCCGGCGGTACGCTTTCCAGCCCCTGCCGCCGGCCCTGCAGGAACAGGATCTGCTGCTGCAAGTGGTTTCCCTGCTGCAGGCTATGGCCCACTCGTACTCGGAAGTGGCGAACCGCGGCGGCGACCTGGCAACGATCCAGAGCCGGCTCGCGCTGATTTGCCAGCGCTGCATCCATTACTCCGGGCGCGCAATCCTCGAGCACTTCCGCGCCCGGCGCGAGATTCCGCCCGGACTGTGGATCGACCTGCACGGCTATTACGCAACCGCCGAGGAATGGAACATCGCCGCGGTGCGCGTGGTCGAGCCGCTGAACGAACTGCATGCGGCGGAATCCTGCCAGGATGCGTACAGCACGATCCTGCTGGTGGACCTGGCGAACCCGTACAGCCGGCTGCCGCGCGAATTCATCTGGGTGTTGCGCTGGGCATCGCTGTTCGCGCAGGAAACGAGCATCGTCCCGCCAACCGGTTCGGCCGAGGAATCCAAGTGCTACGGCGTGGATTTGATGCTCGACCACGGCCTGCGTCCGCTGACCATGCTGGCGCACAGCGCCACCCTGCACCGCTTCGACGGCTCGAAGCTGGCGCCGCGCGTGCAGCAGTTGATCTTGAAGCTGCGCGAGGGCGAGAAGCCGACCGACCTCGGGCTCGGTGACGACATCGTGATGCCGCAAGGCGCACGCCTGCTGCTGCAACTGTACCGGCCCTGGTGCCATGCTGCGGCGACGCGCCGCTACCAGCGCCGCGTCGGCGGCGGCACGGCGCAACTGAGTCTCGGGCTGGACGCGATCCATTACCACACCAGCGGCGAGGAGTTCGTGCAGCCTGAGCCGACGCGCAATTACACGCGCGCGCAGGTGGACAGCATCCTGACCTTCGGCGAACGTGTCGAGGGCGGCGAAAAGCTGCAGTTGCGCGCCGCGCAGATCGGTTTCGGACTCGAAACCTGGGACGTGGTCAATCAGTCGGTTGCCGGATTTCGGCTGCGCTATGAATCGGCCGAGTCGCGCATGGGCAGCCGCATCGAGAACAACCAGCTGGTCGGCGTGTTCCCGCCCGACGGCGAGTGCATGCTGCTGGGCCACGTAAGCTGGACGATGTACGAATCGAGCGGTGCGCTGATGATCGGCATAGCGTTGCTGCCCGGCACGCCCGAAACGCTGGCGGCACGCCAGGTCGGCGTGAATGTCGGCAGTACCTCGAACCCCTATTCGCGCGCCTTCGTGCTGCCGGCCGTCGCAGCACTCAAGGAACCGAACTCGCTGATCGTGCCGCGCGGCTGGTACCAGAAGGACCGCGTGCTGGAGCTGTATATCGACCACCCGGTGCGCGCCCGGCTGGGCGCCCTGTTGTTCCAGGGCGTCGATTTCGAGCGCGTCGCCTACGTAGTGGTCTGAAGCGGGGTCTCGGCGCGCATGACGCGGCGCGACGGCAGTCGCATCGTGAAAGTGCTGCCCTCGCCCGGCATGCTGTCGACATCGAGCCGCGCCTGGTGGCGCTCGAGCACATGCTTGACGATGGCCAGCCCGAGCCCGGTTCCGCCCGATTCGCGGGAACGGCTGCGATCCACGCGATAGAAGCGCTCGGTCAAGCGCGGCACATGGCGCGCTTCGATGCCTATGCCGTCATCCTGAACGCCGAGCAGCCCCTGCCCTTCTTCCATCCGCCAGAACAGGCGGATGCGTCCGCCGGCGGGCGTGTAGCGCACGGCGTTGCTGGCAAGGTTGCCGAGCGCGCTGTGCAACTCGCGCTCGCAGCCGACGATGGCGGCAGCCGGCCCCGCGTCGACCACGACCTTATGATGGCCGCACGACAGTGTCTGCGCTTCGCGCGCAACCGTCTCCAGCATTACCTGTACGTCGATCCTTTCCTCCGCAGGCACCGGCGAGCCCGTTTCGAGCGACGACAGCGTCAGCAGGTCGGCAACCAGCCGCTGCAGACGGGCGCTCTGCTCCTGCGCGGCGGCGATGAAACGCTGCCCCTCCTCGCTGCCGATCGATGCCGGATCGTCGGCCAGCATTTCAAGATAGCCGTGGATCACCGTCAGCGGTGTGCGCATCTCGTGTGACACGTTGGCGACGAAGTCGCGCCGCATGGTTTCGAGCCGTTCGACATGCGTGACGTCGCGCGACAACAGCAGGCGGTGGTCGACGCCAAATGGAATCAGCTGCACCGACAGCATGCGGCCGACCGGCGCGGCCGCCGGCATCAGCAGCGGTACAGCAGACTCCCCGCGATCAAGGAGATCGACGAACTCCGGGTGGCGCACCAGATTTGCCAGCGGCATGCCGGTGTCGCGCTCGGCATCGACACCGAACTGCTGCTCGGCAACCCCGTTGATCCACTCGATCAGATTGGCATCGCGCAAGATCACCACGCCGTCCGGCATCGCCTGGGTGGCCGCGCGCTGGCGTTCCAGATCCTGCGCCAGTTGCTGGCGGTCGGCATTGACCAGCCGGCGTCGCCGGTGCAGCGCCGAGTACAAATGCGCCCACACGCCGCGACTGTCGGGTACCGGAGTATCGGGGGGGGCGCGCAGCCAGGCATCGAGCCGGCCGACGTTCAGCAGATGATGGGCCAGCAAGCCGAGTACCACGGCGAGCAGCAGCGCGAATGCTGCTGCCGGACCGGCGAGCAGCCAGAGGATGCCGGCAGGCGCGAGCGCGGCGCCCAGCCACGCGGCGGTGCGTAACCAGATCGGATTCAAACCGGAGGAGCGACCGCGGAAAGGAACGAACGTTATTCTACGCCCGCCCCGGCATCGGCCGACAGGCGATAGCCGCTGCCCCGCACGGTCTGGATCAGGCGATCGTATTGCGTGGCCTCGAGCGCACTGCGCAGGCGGCGGATGTGCACATCGACCGTGCGTTCCTCGACGAAAACATGGTCGCCCCACACCTGGTCGAGTAGTTGCGCGCGCGAATGCACGCGCTCGGGGTGCGTCATCAGGAAATGCAGCAGTCGAAATTCCGTCGGTCCGAGATTGACCGGCGCATCGCCCGCGAGCACGCGGTGCGTCGACGGATCGAGGCGCAAGCCGGCGACGTCCACCACGTCGTCGGTGGCCTGCGGACGCTGCCGGCGCAGCACGGCCTTGATCCGCGCCACCAGCTCGCGCGGACTGAACGGTTTGGTGATGTAGTCATCGGCACCGCTTTCGAGGCCATTGACCTTGTCCTGCTCCTCGCTGCGCGCGGTGAGCATGATGATCGGCACGGTGCGTGTGCGCTCCTCGGCACGCAGGCGGCGCGCCAGTTCGACGCCATTCATGCCGGGCAGCATCCAGTCGGCGAGCACGAGATCGGGCAACGCCTCGCGCACCAGACGCAATGCGGTCTCGGCGTCGTTGGCGCGCATCACCTGATGGCCGGCGCGGATCAGATTGACGGCGATCAGCTCCTGGATCGCCGGCTCGTCCTCGACGAGCAATATGTTTGCAGCCATGTGGCAGGCACCGTGATTTTGGATCTGCCTCATTCTATTTCCGGGCGATGACGCTTTTGTGACACGCGTCATGTTTCTGGCTAGCGCGCGCGTTGGGGTAAACTGGATGCCTGACCGACAGGAGATTGCAGCCATGGCCGGCCTCGACAAGAACACCCCGATCCCCACCGAAATCAAGTTGCACCAGAAATCCCACCTCATGGAGGTGTCGTTCTCCGACGGCTCGCACTATTCGATGAGCTTCGAGTTCCTGCGCGTCTATTCGCCGTCGGCCGAAGTGCGCGGCCACGGGCCGGGGCAGGAAGTGCTGCAGGTCGGCAAGCGCGACGTGGATATCGTGCGACTGGAGCCCGTCGGCACCTACGCGGTGCGCCCGGTATTCTCCGATGGCCACGATTCCGGCATCTACTCGTGGGATCACCTGCACCTGCTAGGCCAGCACCACGACGAGCTGTGGGCGGAATACCTGCGCCGCATCGACGAGGCGGGCGCCAGTCGCGACGCTGCCCTGAATCCGCCACCGCCGCCCAAGGCAGGTGGCTGCGGGCATCATCACTGAGCCACGATCGACGATTCACAGGCAGACGGATACAGAATTGAGCGATAGCGAAACCCACTTCGGCTTCGAGAAGGTCGCCGAAAGCGACAAGGCCAGGCGCGTTGCCGGGGTGTTTTCCTCGGTTGCGGATTCCTACGACGTGATGAACGATCTCATGTCGGCCGGGCTGCACCGGGTGTGGAAGGCGTTTACGGTGCAGATCGCCGGTGTCCGCGCCGGCGACCGGGTGCTCGACGTCGCGGGCGGCACCGCCGACCTCTCGCTCGCTTTCGCCAAACGCGTGGGCCCGAGCGGGCAGGTGTGGCTTACCGACATCAACTTCGCCATGCTCGCGCGCGGCCGCGACCGGCTCGTCGACCATGGCTTTCTCGGCCCGGTCGCGCAATGCGACGCCGAAAAGCTGCCTTTTCCGGACGACTACTTCGACTGCTGCACCGTTGCATTCGGCCTGCGCAACATGACGCACAAGGATGTCGCACTGGCCGAGATGCGCCGTGTGCTCAAGCCGGGCGGCCGCCTGCTGGTACTGGAGTTCTCGAAAGTGTGGAAGCCGCTCGAACCGGCCTACGACATCTATTCGTTCAAGATCCTCCCCTGGCTCGGCGACATGATCGCGAAGGACGCCGACAGCTACCGCTACCTAGCGGAATCGATCCGCATGCATCCGGACCAGGAAACCCTCAAGGGCATGATGGAACGGGCGGGCCTGGAGCGTGTCGAATACTTCAACATGACCGCCGGTGTGGTTGCCCTGCATCGCGGTTACAAGTTCTGAACGTTTCCGCCGAATGCGCATCGCCATGATGCGGGACGGAAAACGCGACGATGTCGGACCAACCCAAGGAGATGAACAGGATGAAACGTTTTCTCGCAGCAGTTGCCCTCGCATTTGCTTCGGTCGGAATCGCGGTGATTCCGATGGATGCCGAAGCCGGGCGCAAACTGGGCGGCGGCAAGTCCTTCGGCATGCAGCGCGATAGCAACGTGATGAAGCGCGATGCCACGCCGGACGCGCCGGCCTCGCCCGCCGCAGCGGCACCGGCACAACGTCCCGGCATGGCCGGCAACGCCACGCCGGCAGCGCAACCGCAACGTTCCTGGCTCGGACCGCTCGCGGGTCTTGCCGCCGGCCTCGGCCTTGGCGCGCTGCTCGCCGGTTCCGGACTCGGCGGGATGATGGGCACCCTGCTGATGGGCCTGCTGATCGCCGCTGCGGTATTCATGGTGCTGCGCATGCTGCGCGGGCGTTCCGCGCCTGCCGCGCAGTCTTCTCCGATGCAGTACGCCGGAGCCGGCGCACCCGCGCGCGAGCCGGTGAGACTCGAACCGACCGGCGGCGTGACCGATCCGGTGCCTGGGATCCGGCCTTCCACCTCGGTTGGTGCGACGGTGAGCACCCACTCTACAAGAGGCGGGACGATCCCGGCAGATTTCGACGTCGAGGCCTTCGTGCGCAATGCCAAGCTGAATTTCGTGCGTCTGCAGGCCGCGTTTGACGCTGGCAATGCGGACGACCTGCGCGAATTCACCACGCCGGAGGTGTTCGCCGAACTGAAGCTGCAACTCACCGAACGCAGCGCAGGCTCGCAGCCGACCGACGTGGTCGCCCTCGAAGCCGAGGTGCTGGACGTCACCTCAGAAGCCACCCGGCACGTCGTCAGCGTGCGCTTCCAGGGCCAGTTGCGCGAGGATCGCAATGCACCGCTGCAGTCCTTCGACGAAGTCTGGCATCTGACCAAACCGGTGACCGGCGGCGGTTGGGTGGTGGCGGGCATCCAGCAGATGGAAGCCGCCTGATTCGGCTTGAGGCAAAATGGGGGCTCTTCGGAGCCCCTTTTTCATGCTGAACCAGTTCGCCATCGCCACCCTCAACCACCTGCTCGCGCAGGCGGCGTGGGCGTGCGAAAAGCTCAAGCCGCACACCGGCCGCGTTGCGCTGCTGGTTTCCGCACCGGTCGCGTTGCGCCTGCAGGTGGATGCCGACGGACGATTCGCCGAGGCTGCGGCAGACACACCGGCCGATGCCACGATCGAGTTGCCGACCGCTGCGCTACCGCAGATCCTGCACGGCTTCGATGCCGTGTCGCGCCAGGTGTCGGTCAGCGGCAATGCCGATTTTGCCGAGACGCTGGGCCACGTGCTGCGCAACCTGCGCTGGGACGTGGAGGAGGATTTGTCGAAAGTCTTCGGTGACATCATCGCCCATCGCCTTGTCGGCGGATTCAATCAGTTCGTCGCCTGGCAGCAGTCGGCGGCGCGCAACTTCGCCGAATCGACTGCCGACTACCTGACCGAGGAACGCCCGGTGTTGCTGCGCCCGCAGGCGGCAGCCGGATTCGCCAGCGAGACCGATGCCTTGCGGGACGACCTGGCGCGCCTCGAAAAGCGCATCGAGCGCATCGAACTTCAGTAGACCGGTTCGGAAGGCCCATGGATAGGGCGTCTCGAGCGCACAACACCGAGACACCGCGCCACACATTGATTTCAGGCCATGCCTGCCTGAACGCCTTTATATATGCGGCTCACAGGCCTGCGATTAGGGATCAACCCCAACCCAGCCTGAAGCCTGCCCCGACCATCACGAACACGATCGACAGCAGGGTCACGGGCCAGATGTGCCAAGCCATGGCCGGCAACGATGCGGCGGTGAGGTGCGGAATCAGGCGCAGGCGCGCATCGAGCGCGAACACGGCCGTGGTGGCGAGCAGCCCGAGCTTGGCTGCAATCAGATGGCTTTGCGGCGTGGCGAGCGCGAACCATTCTCCCGGCGGGAGTTGCAGGTGGGCCAGCCACAGCCCGCTCAGCACCTGGGTGATCAGGGCCGGAATGCCGATGCGCTCGAAACCCTGCTCGAAATTCAACAGGACCGCCGGGTCGCGCGCTCGCAGCGCACGCGGCAGCACGGCGGTGGCGAGCACGAGGTGGCCGCCGGTCCAGATGGCGGCGCCGAGCAGGTGAAGGAGCAGCGCAGTGGCGTACATGCCGGTCATGCTAGCCGCGGTGCCGGCAGCGGCCATTGACGATGGTCAAGTCGCATGACAACGGACAACAGTGGGTGATCGCTCTCACTGTGCGCAGCCCACGCAGCCGTGTTCAGCTGTCAGCGGCGAGCGGCATGGTGACGACGAAGGCAACGCCGTCGCCCTCGCTCAGGTTGTGCGCGGCAATCGTGCCGCCATGAAATTCGGCAACCATGCGGGCGACGTAAAGGCCAAGCCCGAGATGCGGTTCGGTGCCGCTGCGATCTTTTCGGACCGAGACCATCGACTGGAACAGGCGGTCGCGCATCTCCGCCGGCAGTTGCGGGCCGCGGTTGGTCACGATCAGTTGCGCCGCGTTGTCAAACCGCACGAGGTCGACGCGGATCGGGCTGCCCGGCAGCGCAAAATCGACTGCGTTGGCGATCAGCTTGTCGAGCATCTGTGCCGCAAGGTCGGGCGCGCCATCGAGCTTCAGCGGCTGGCTTTCGATGCGCAGGTCGAACACCTGCGGCTTGAACGCCTGGCGATAGCCTTCCACGCAACCGGCCACCACCGCGGCGAGGTCGAAGCGCTCGCGCTCGGCGACCGACAGGCTTTGTTCCAGCCGCGTGGCTTCGGACATGCGCGTCAGCACCGTGGTGAGGCGAGTCAGCCCGTCGTTGGCACGGTCCAGATAGACGCCAGCGTCCTGTGGCAGCTCGGTCAGGCGCAGATTTTCGAGCGAGGAGCGGACCACTGCGATCGGCGTGCGCAACTCGTGAGAAAGACGGCTCGCCATGCCTTCGAGGTAGCCGTGGTGTTCGCCCAGGCGCGTGAGCAGGCGGGAGAAGCTGCGCGACAGATCGCCGACCTCGTCGCCGGAAGTCGAGCCCGCGATGGTGCCGGTGATGCGGCCCTGCGCGTCGATCGCCGAATCGGCCTCGTCGCGCAGGTGGCGGATGCGCCATGAAAGGCGCGAGGCGAAGCCGAGCAGCGCAAGGGCAATCAGCGCAAACACGACGAGGGTGATCAGCAGCAGGCGCTCGAGCGCCGCGTTGCGCGCGACGAGGATGGCATTGGTGGTTTCCTCGGCGACGACTGCGCCGATCACCTCGTCGCCAGCCCAGATCGGGTGGGCGGCCGAGACGATGGCAACCTTGCCGTCCGGCGTCTGGCGTACCTCGGTACGCTCGGCGCCGAGGAATGCAGCACTGATTTCCTGCGCGGTGGAGATGATGTCGGCATCGATGGTGTCGTCGAAATCGTCCGGCGGTGGCGGCATCAGCCAGCGCAGGGGCGCTTCCATCCAGCCGCGCCATACCGGGACGGTTGTCTCGGCGCGCTTGGGTTTCAGGCTGCCGGCCAGCGCAATGACGCGATAGCGGCGATCGACCACCCAGATTCGAGAGCTGGCCCGATCGAGGCCGCGCAGGATCGCGGCGACTTCATCGAAGCTTTCTTCGGCGTCCGGTTCGCCCGGGCCCTCGGGCGCAATCGTTTCACCGCGCGCCTCGGCAAGGCGCTGCAGTTCTTCCTGCGCCTGGCGGCGCAGGGCCGATTCGTCCGGGCGCACGCCGAGGAGGCGCGGACGCTCATGGAGTGCGGTGGCAATTGCGCGGGCCGTGCCGAGCAGCGCCGATTGCTGCGCTTCGAGCAGAAAGCGCTCCATCTCGCGCACGTAGCGATACCCCGCCCAGGGAAGGGCCAGCAACGCAAGCGAAACGAGGGCAAGTTTGCTGCGCAGCGAAAGGTCGAGGCGCGGAAGGCGCATGTCATCCGCGCCAGCGGTATCCCATGCCGTAGACGGTTTCGATCTCGTCGAAGGCAGTGTCCACGGTGGCAAATTTCTTGCGAATGCGCTTGATGTGCGAGGTGATGGTGGCATCGTCAACCACCAGTTCTGCATCGCGCATAAGCTGTTCGCGGTCTTTCACGTGACCCGGAAACTTGGCCAGCGTATGAACCATCCAGAACTCGGTGAGGGTCAGGTCGACCGGCTGGTCGTTCCAGCGCGCGACGAAGCGTTTGAGGTCGAGCTTGAGCGGTCCGCGCTCGAGAATTTCTTCTGCCTGCTCGGGAGCACGCGCGACCTCGACGCGACGGAACAGCGCGGCGATCCTGGCAACGAGCTGTGGCAGGCTGACGTCCTTGGTCAGATAGTCATCGGCGCCGAGACGAAGGCCGGAGACGACATCCAGCTCGGAATCGCGCGCCGTCAGGAAGATGATCGGCAGCGAAGCGGACATGGCGCGCAGTTCGCGACACAGGTCGAACCCGCCGTCGACGTCTTCGCCGAGTCCGATATCGATCACCGCCAAGTCGGGGAGGCGCGAGCGGAATGCGGTCATCGCTTCGGCACGTCCGGCGTGGGCCGCGACCTCGTAGCCGTGGCGGCGCAGCGCATCGGCGTAGTTGTTGCGGATGGCGGCATCGTCTTCGACGATCGCGATACGGCGGGCCATGGCGGTTCTTCCCTGTCTATGCAGTTGCGCGGACTATACCGCAGGGGCCCGAAGCGCCGCGCGGCACCGTGCGGAGGCAGGTGCAAATCAGATTCCTGCCACAATTGCTCGCCATGACGCCCGAATTGCTGCATGCGTGCGCCCCGGTCCGGGCTTTAAATGGCAGCATGGCAATCGTGATCGACTGGAGCGTTTGATGAGTACTGCCCGCATTTCTACTACCCCTCGCAATCGTCACGCCATCGTCGACTATCTGGCGTTTTCGTTGCTGTTCGCTTCGGTGAGCATCGCAGTCGCGGTCGCTTTGGGTGGAATCGTGCTGTTGCTTGCGCCAGCCGGTGAGCCAGTGCAGAGCATGGAAACGAGCGTCTCGAGCAGCTTGCAGCTTTCCGGAAACAGGCAGGAAAGCCCGGCGCCGGGGAAATGAGAAAATCCGGGCTGCAATCTTTCGATGTAGCGCTGGGCGTGGAATGCGCCTGGCCGGCCGATTGCGTGACCGCGGCGGTCGCGCCGCCTGCCGCGGCACAGGTGCAGCGCGGCAAGCAGTGGCGCCGTCTGGCGGCAGCGGTTTTCGCGAGCGCCCTGCTGGTCAGCCTGATCGCGATGGTAGCCGGTACGACCGACATCGGTGCTGTCTTTCCCGCCGGCTTCCCGGTGCTCGGCAACTAGAATCGCAACCGAGCAAGAAAAAAGGCAGCCGAGGCTGCCTTTTTTGTTCCGCGTGCTGCAGGTTCAGTGGCGCTTGCGCAACTTCTGGATCGCCGCAAGCTGGGCAGCGAGCGCAGCAAGTTCTGCCGTGGCGGTGGCGATCTCGAGTTTGTCGGTCGCGCGGGAACGCGCTTCCTCGGCCTGCTTGATTGCCTCGTGCGCCTTGGCCTCGTCCAGATCCTTTCCGCGGATCGCGGTGTCGGCCAGCACGGTCACGGCGTTGGGCTGCACTTCGAGCATGCCGCCGGCGACGAAGATCAGTTCTTCATCCGCACGATCGGGCAGCTTGAGGCGCACCGCGCCCGGCTTGATGCGCGTCATCAGCGGGGTGTGGCCGGGCAGGATGCCGAGCTCGCCGGATTCGCCCGGCAGCACGACGAACTCCGCCAAGCCGGAGAAGATCTGCTCCTCGCCGCTGACCACGTCTACTTGAACGGTCATTGCCATATCGACTCCGTTACGGGTGACCCGGACAGGTGGCGCGGTCGCACCCCCCGTCTCGCGTCACGTTTGTCACTGCAGGGTCTTGGCCTTCTCGAAGGCTTCTTCGATGCCGCCGACCATGTAGAACGCCTGCTCGGGCAGCGCGTCGCACTCGCCGCTGACGATCATCTTGAAGCCCTTGATCGTTTCGGCCAACGGGACGATCTTGCCGGGCGAGCCGGTGAACACTTCTGCCACGTTGAACGGCTGCGACAGGAAGCGCTGGATCTTGCGTGCACGCGCCACCGCCAGCTTGTCTTCCGGCGACAGTTCGTCCATGCCCAGAATCGCGATGATGTCGCGCAGTTCCTTGTAGCGCTGCAGGGTGGCCTGCACCGCACGAGCGGTGTTGTAGTGTTCCTCGCCGACGACCAGCGGATCGAGCTGGCGGCTGGTGGAATCGAGCGGATCGACGGCGGGGTAGATACCCAGAGCGGCAATGTCGCGCGACAACACGACGGTAGCGTCGAGGTGCAGGAAGGTCGTCGCGGGCGACGGGTCGGTCAAGTCATCCGCCGGAACATACACCGCCTGGATCGAGGTGATCGAGCCAACCTTGGTCGAGGTAATGCGCTCCTGCAGGCGGCCCATTTCTTCGGCCAGCGTCGGCTGGTAGCCCACCGCGGAAGGCATCCGGCCGAGCAGCGCGGACACTTCGGTTCCGGCCAGGGTGTAACGGTAGATGTTGTCGACGAACAGCAGGATGTCGCGGCCTTCGTCGCGGAACTTCTCGGCCATGGTCAGGCCGGTCAGCGCAACGCGCAGACGGTTGCCCGGCGGCTCGTTCATCTGACCGAACACCATCGCGACCTTGTCGAGAACCTTCGACTCTTCCATTTCATGGTAGAAGTCGTTGCCCTCGCGGGTACGCTCGCCCACGCCGGCAAAAACGGAGTAGCCGCCGTAGGACTTCGCGATGTTGTTGATCAGCTCCATCATGTTCACGGTCTTGCCGACGCCGGCGCCGCCGAACAGTCCGACCTTGCCGCCCTTGGCGAACGGGCAGATCAGGTCGATCACCTTGATCCCTGTGGGCAGCAGTTCGACCGAGGGAGAAAGCTCGTCGAACTTCGGAGCCTTTTGGTGAATCGCGCGCCTTTCTTCGCAGGGGATCGGGCCGGCTTCGTCGATCGGGCGACCCAGCACGTCCATGATGCGGCCGAGCGTGCCGGTACCGACCGGCACCGAAATCGGCGCACCGGAGTTCTTCACTTTCATGCCGCGGCGCAGGCCGTCGGACGAACCCAGCGCAATGGTGCGCACCACGCCGTCGCCCAGCTGCTGCTGGACTTCGAAGGTAAGCCCGTCTTCGGCAGTGTGGGTACCCGCCGCTTCGTCGAGCTGGAGCGCGTCGTAGACCTTGGGCATGGATTCGCGGGGGAACTGGATGTCCACCACGGCGCCGATGCACTGAACGATCTGTCCGTTACTCATCGTTGTTTCCTCAAAAGCTAGTAATTTCGTTTGACCGCAAGATCAGACCGCCGCAGCGCCGCCGACGATTTCCGACAGCTCCTTTGTGATCGCCGCCTGGCGGGTCTTGTTGTAGACCAGCTGCAGTTCGCCAATCACGTTCTTCGCGTTGTCGGACGCCGCCTTCATGGCCACCATGCGTGCGCTTTGCTCGGACGCCATGTTCTCGGCGACCGACTGGTAAACCAGCGCTTCCACATAGCGGACCAGTAACTCGTCGATCACCGGCTGTGCATCGGGTTCGTAGATGTAGTCCCAGTTGTGCTCACCCGAGGTCTGCAGCCGCTCGCCCGTCAGGGGCAGGAGCTGCTCGATCACCGGTTCCTGTTTCATCGTGTTGATGAACTTGGTGTAGGTGAGGTAAACCGCGTTGACTTCGCCGCTCTGGAACTTGTCGAGCATGACCTTCACCGGACCGATCAACTTGTCAAGGTGGGGCGTGTCGCCGAGTGCCGTGACGTGGGAGATCACCCTTGCGCCGAGACGCTGCATGAAGCCGAGGCCCTTGCCCCCGATGGCGGTGACGTTGATGTCAACACCCTCGGCTTCCCATTCCTTCACCTTGTTCAGCGCGACGCGCAGCACGTTGGTGTTGAGGCCGCCGCACAAGCCCTTGTCCGTCGAGACGACGATCAGGCCTGCGCTCTTGACCTCGGCCTGCTTGGTCAGGAAAGGGTGCCGGTACTCGGAGTTGGCCTGCGAGAGATTGGCCGCCAGTCGACGCACTTTCTCCCCGTAGGGACGCGCGGCGCGCATGCGCTCCTGCGCCTTGCGCATCTTCGACGCAGCGACCATCTCCATGGCCTTGGTGATCTTGCGCGTGTTTTGCACGCTCTTGATCTTGGTGCGGATCTCTTTACCGCTTGCCATTTTCGAGCTCCTTAAGCCAGGTTATGCCCAGCTCTTCTTGAACTCTTCGATGGCGGCGGCCATTTCCTTTTCGCCGTCCTTGTCGAGATCCTTGGTCTGCTCGATCTTGTCCATCAGCGCACCGTGCTTCTGGCGCATGTACTGATGCATCGCAGCTTCGAAAGGCAGAATGCGCTTGACGTCGACATCATCGAACGAGCCCTGGTTGACCGCGAACAGCGAGACGGCCATTTCGGGCACCGGCAGCGGCGAGTACTGCGCCTGCTTCATCAGTTCAGTCACCCGACGACCGCGCTCAAGCTGCTTGCGGGTGGCTTCGTCGAGATCGGAAGCAAACTGGGCGAAGGCCGCGAGTTCGCGGTACTGCGCCAGCGCGAGACGGATGCCGCCGCCGAGCTTCTTGATGACCTTGGTCTGGGCAGCACCGCCGACGCGGGACACCGAAATACCGGCGTTGATGGCGGGACGGATGCCGGCGTTGAAAAGGTCGGTCTCGAGGAAGATCTGACCGTCGGTAATCGAGATCACGTTGGTTGGAACGAACGCGGACACGTCGCCAGCCTGCGTTTCGATGACCGGCAGGGCGGTCAGGGAGCCGGTCTTGCCCTTGACCGCACCGTTGGTCTGGCGCTCGACGTACTCTTCGTTCACGCGAGCCGCGCGCTCGAGGAGACGGCTGTGCAGGTAGAACACGTCGCCAGGATAGGCTTCGCGGCCCGGCGGACGGCGCAGCAGCAGCGAAACCTGACGATACGCCCAAGCCTGCTTGGTCAAGTCGTCATAAATGATCAGCGCGTCCTGGCCGCGATCGCGGAAGTATTCGCCCATGGTGCAACCCGCGTATGGGGCAAGGTACTGCATGGCGGCCGAGTCGGAGGCCGTAGCGGCCACGACGATCGTGAAGGCCATGGCACCGTTCTCTTCCAGCTTGCGCACCACGTTGGCGATCGTTGAGGCCTTTTGCCCGATCGCGACGTAGATGCACATCATGTTCTGGCCCTTCTGGTTGATGATGGCATCAACCGCGACGGCCGTCTTGCCGGTCTGGCGATCGCCGATGATCAGCTCGCGCTGACCACGGCCAACCGGAACCATGGAGTCGATCGACTTCAGACCCGTTTGCACCGGCTGGGACACCGATTTCCGCCAGATCACGCCCGGCGCAACCTTTTCGATCTTGTCGGTTTCGTGCTGTGCGAGAGGACCCTTGCCGTCGATAGGCTGACCCAGCGTATTCACGACGCGACCGATCAGCGCATTGCCGACCGGCACTTCGAGAATGCGGCCGGTACACTTGACGGTGTCGCCTTCGGTGATGTGTTCGTAGTCGCCGAGTACCACCGCGCCGACCGAATCACGCTCGAGGTTGAGCGCAAGGCCGAAGGTGTTGCCCGGGAACTCGAGCATTTCACCCTGCATGACGTCAGTCAGACCATGGACGCGGCAGATGCCGTCGGTCACCGAAACGACGGTGCCTTCGTTGCGCGCCTGTGCGGCGAACTCGAGGTTCTGGATCCGGCTCTTGATCAGGTCACTGATCTCGGAGGGATTGAGGTTCATGAGAATGCTCCTAATTCTTTAGCGCGGAGGCCATGGCGGCAAGCTTGCCGCGGACCGAGGCATCGATGACCTGGTCGCCGATCGCGATCCGCACGCCGCCGATCAGATCCGGATTGACCGTAACGGTCGTCTTGATCTTGCAGCGGTAACGGGTTTCGAGGTCGGCGGTGAGCTGGGCGAGCGTCGCGTTGTCGATGGCGAAGGCCGATTCGATCTCGGCGTCCCTGACGCCCTCGAACTGGTTCTTCAGATCGACGAAAAAATCGCGAATCTCGGGCAGCACCCCGAGTCGTTCATTGTCGACCAGCACCTGGACGAAGTTCTTCTGCTCGGACGTCAGGTTTCCGACGACGTCCACGAAGAACGAGACCAGTTGCGACGGCGTCAGCCGGGGGTTCCCGATGCAATCCTGCATCTGGACATCGCCCACGACAGCCGCCATGCGGTCGAGCGCCTCGGACCATGGCCCCAGCGCATTGCCCGCCTGGGCCAGCGAAAACGCGGCATCGGCGTAAGGGCGCGCGAGGGTCAGGTTTTCGGCCATGGCTTACTTGAGTTCCTGTTTGAGATTGGCCAGCAGGTCGGCATGCACCTGCGGGTTGATCTCGCGGCGAAGAATTTGCGATGCACCGGCCACGGCGAGCTGGGCGACCTGGTCGCGCAGCGCTTCCTTGGCTCGCTGGGCAGCGGCTCCGGCTTCCTTCTCGGCAGCCTCGCGCGCGGCAGCGATGATGCGCGCAGCCTCGGCGCGCGCCTCGTCGACGATGGTCGCGCCCTGCTTCTCGGCAGCGGTACGGAACTCCCCGGCGGATTCACGCGCCTTGCGCAGTTCGTCAACGACCTTCTTCTCGGCGAGCGCGAGATCGGTCTTCGCCTTGTCCGCAGCCGCCAGTCCATCGGCGATTTTCTTCGCGCGGTCGTCGAGTGCCTTCATGATGGGCGGCCACACGAACTTCATCGTGAACCACGCCAGGATGAGGAACACAACCAGCTGCGCGAACAGCGTTGCGTTCAAATTCACGGTAATCGCTCCTTAGCGGTTGATTGGGGAGCCGATTACTTGATGAACGGGTTGGCAGTCGTATACCAGAGGGCGATACCGGTACCGATAATGAACGCGGCATCGATCAGACCGACAAGGAGGAACATCTTGGTTTGCAGCGTGTTCATCAGCTCGGGCTGCCGGGCGGATGCCTCGAGAAAGCGGCTGCCCATGATGCCGATGCCGATACACGCGCCCGCCGCGCCGAGACCGATGATGAGGCCGGCGGCAAGAGCAACAAAACCGACGATGTTTTCCATGACAACTCCTTTGTGTTTAGGGGGTTTAAGGTTGAAAAAGAAATACGAAGGGTCAGTGGCTTTCGTGTGCCTGGCCGATGTAAACCAGCGTCAGCATCATGAAAATGAAGGCTTGCAGCGTAATGATCAGGATGTGGAAGATGGCCCAGATGGCGCCGGCCAGCACCCCGCCAATCCAGAGGAGGCCGCTGCCCAGCGTACCCGCCCAGGCCGCACCCATCAGGGCGATCAGCATGAAGATCAGTTCGCCGGCGTACATGTTGCCGAACAGACGCATGCCGTGCGACACGGTCTTTGCGACAAACTCGATCAGCTGCATCGCGAAATTGATCGGGTAGAGAACCGGATGACTACCGAACGGCGCGGTGAACAGTTCATGCATCCAGCCGCCGATACCCTTGATCTTGACGCTGTAGTAGAGGCAGAGAATAAGCACACCCAGGGACATGCCGAGCGTCGCATTGAGGTCGGCCGTCGGTACGACGCGCATGTAGGCGTGATGTGGATCGTGGCCGGCAGCGCCGTAGATCCAGCCCCAGACGTTCGGGAGCAGATCAAGCGGCAGCAGGTCCATCGCGTTCATGAAAAAGATCCAGACGAACACCGTCAGCGCCAGCGGCGCGATGAAGCTTCGATCGCCATGGATGATCGACTTGGCCTGCGAATCGACCATCTCGACGATGATTTCGACCGCAGCCTGGAAACGGCCGGGAACACCGGCGGTCGCCTTGGAAGCCGCTCGCGAAAACAGAAAGATCGCCAGCAAACCGAGCGAGACCGACCAGAACAGCGTGTCGACGTGGAAGACCGACCAATCGACGAGCGAAGTCTGCTGGGCGCTCTTCAGGTGGGTCAGGTGGTGGACGATGTATTCGGACGCCGTGGGGGCGTGTTCTGCAGCTGCTGCTTCGTGACCGGTCGCCATGATCAGGTTCGAGTTCCAAATACCAAGAAGTTTGCCTGCAGTGCCAGAAACACTCCGATCAACAGGCCACCCCAGTGGAGGTCGCGATAGAGGAAGTGTGCTGCCACCAACAACACTGCTATCGCGGCGAGCTTGACGACCTCGCCAACGAGAAAAACATAGCCGTACGGCGCCCCCGGGCTGGAGGCCAAGGCCTTGAGCCGCAGGGCAAAGACGAGGTTGGGAATGAAACAGGCCGCGCCTCCCAACGCTGCCGACACCGCACCGTGCACTCCGAACACGATCGCCGCGATGATCACCGCCACGACCGTCGCACCCAACTGGAACCCAACCGCCTTGAACATGGCCCCGTCCTGATAGGTGCTTGGCTCTGCACTATTTGCCGTACGAAAAACTTTGCAAGTCTAAGGGTTTCCCCTTGGGAAAGTCAAATTTTTGTTTGCAGCGCACCATTTTACGGTCTGTCGAACGCAAAGCACGATCTGACAAATTTCCGCTTCGAGTAGGACAAGTGCGAGTTGGTCGCCGTAACTTGTTGCCCGCAAAGGGTGTTGACAAACAAAACGAAATGACTAAATATATCGACATGAAACGTGATTACACCGCTGCCATCCCTGCCGAATGGAAAGCCATGTCGCGGGTGTTCTCCGCGCTGGGTGACGAGCATCGGCAGCGGATACTTCTTCTCTTCGACGCCGGTGAGCGCCTGAACGTGGGCCAGATCGCCGAGGTTTCCACGCTGTCGCGGTCTGCGGTATCGCACCATCTGAAAATTTTGCGTGAGGCCGGTGTACTGGACAGCGAAAAGCTCGGCAAGGAAGTGTATTTCTGGATCAACAAATCCTGGCTCGAGCAAACCCTGCGCAACGTGCTCGATTACGTGCAGGGTTCGGCCTGATTTTTCCCTGAAATAACCATGAAATTAGGTACATCGACACGACAATCGCATCAATCCGGAGGTGATGCGGCGACCTCCGTCGTATGGAACACCCATGCGCACTGACCCGCAACGACGCCGCTTCCTGCGCACGGGCCTTGGGCTGGCTGCACTGGGCGCCGCCGGCATGGGCATCCAGGCCGCGGCGCGCACGCAGTTGATGAATCCGTGCCGCGCTGCGCTGCCGCTCGAGCTGGCGAAACACGAGATCGTGCGGGCCGCGTGGGCCGGCCTCGATGCCGCGCAGGTAGTCGATGTGCATGCGCATCTCGCCGGCAGCGGCGATGGCGGAAGCGGCATCACGATTTCGCCGCGCATGTTGAGTCCGCTGTACCCGATGGAGTATCTGCAGCGGCTGTTCTATCTGAACGCCGGTTGCGCGCACGATGATCCGGGCCGCGTTGACGCGAGTTTCGTCGACCGACTGCACAACCTGGCAGAAGGCATGGCGCCAGGATTCAGGCTGCTGTTGTTCGCCTTCGACCGCGCCTACGATGAAGCCGGCACACCGCTACCGGACCGCACCGCATTTCACGTGCCGAATATCTACGCGCGCGAGGTGGCAAGGCGCGACCCGCAACATTTCGAATGGGCGTGCTCGGTCCATCCCTATCGCGCGGATTGCGTCGAGGCACTGGAAGCGGCCAAACGCGACGGCGCACGCGCCATCAAGTGGTTGCCGCCGGCGATGGGCATCGATCCCGCATCGCCGAAGTGCGATCGTTTCTACGAGGCCGCGGCACGCCTGCGCCTGCCGCTGATCAGCCACGGCGGCGAAGAGAAGGCGGTGCACGGCCACGGCTCGCCGGCATTCGGCAACGTAATGCGGCTACGCCGCGCGCTCGACCATGGCGTGCCGGTGATCGTCGCGCACTGTGCGATGCTGGGCGAGGACACCGACCTCGACCGCGGCGCACAGGGGCGGCGCGTGCCGAGTTTCGCCCTCTTTTCGCGCCTGATGGACGACCCGCGCTACACCGACCGGCTGTTCGGCGACATCTCGGCGATCACCCTGCGCAACCGCGACACCGCGCTGCTGCGCGCGGTGATCGAACGCACCGAATGGCACTCGCGCCTGCTCTACGGTTCAGACTACCCGCTGCCCGGCATCCTGCCGCTGATGTCGCCGGCATCGCTGGCGCGTGACCGCATGCTCGACGCAGCGGCCGCACCGGTACTCGAGCACATCCGCGAACACAACCCGCTGCTGTTCGACTTCGTTCTCAAGCGCCATCTGGTATCGAACGGCAAGCGCTTTGCACCTTGCGTGTTCGAAAGCCGGCGCCTGCTCGACCGGCTTTCCGGCCAAGATGACCGCATAATGCGGCTCACCGCCGCCCCGGCTTCACCCACGACTGCCCCGCAACCATGAGCAGCCAGTTCCAGTTGTTGCGCCAGCGCCGCTTCCTGCCCTTCTTCGTCACACAGTTCCTCGGCGCGTTCAACGATAACGTCTTCAAGACCGCACTGATTACCCTGGTGAGTTTTCGCGCCGGCCAGTTAACCACGCTCGACGGCGCCACGCTGGCCACGCTGCTGCCCGGACTGTTCATCCTGCCCTACTTCCTGTTTTCCGCGACCAGCGGACAGATCGCGGACAAGTTCGACAAGGCCGCCGTGGCGCGCGCGGTCAAGGTGTTCGAGATCCTCGTGATGATACTTGCCGCGTGGGGCTTCGTCGCCCACAACCTGCCGGCGCTGGTGGCCGCGCTGTTCCTCATGGGCTTGCATTCCACCGTGTTCGGACCGGTCAAGTACGCCTACCTGCCGCAGCATCTCGCGCAGCTCGAGATCGTCGGCGGCAACGGCCTGGTCGAGATGGGCACCTTCGTCGCCATCCTGGTCGGCCAGATACTCGGCGCCGCGCTGATTTCGGCCAGCGACAGCGGCGTCAATGTCGCCGTAACGGTGATGGGGCTCGCCGTACTCGGCTGGCTGGCGAGCCGCGCGATTCCGCCGACGCCGGCCTCCGACGGGCAACTGAGCATCAACTGGAATCCTCTCACCGAGACCTTCGCCAACCTGCGCTTCGCGCGCGGCAATCGCGTGGTGTGGCTGTCGCTGCTCGGGATTTCGTGGTTCTGGTTCTACGGCGCCACGCTGCTGGCGCAGTTCCCGGCCTTTGCCAGAAACGTGCTCGGCGGCGACGAGAGTGTGTTCATCCTGTTGCTGACGGTGTTCTCGCTCGGCGTCGGCATCGGCTCGCTGCTGTGCGAGAAGCTCTCCGGCGGCAAGGTCGAAATCGGCCTGGTGCCGTTCGGCGCCATCGGTCTGACGCTGTTCGGCGTCGATCTTTTCCTCGCCGCGCCCTCGGCCGCCGAGCACGGCGGCCACTGGACGAACGTCGCGATCGCGCACTGGCGCGTACTCGCCGACATCGCGCTGATCGGGCTGTTCGGCGGCTTCTACATCGTGCCGCTCTACGCGCTGATCCAGACACGCAGCGAGAAGAGCCACCAGTCGCGCATCATCGCCGCCAACAACATCCTTAATGCCGCCTTCATGGTGGTGTCGGCGGGTGTCAGCGTGCTGCTGTTCAAGGCCGGCCTGACGATCCCGCAGTTGTTCCTCGCCACCGCGCTATTCAACGCGGTAGTGGCGGTCTACATCTACACGCTGGTGCCCGAGTTCCTGATGCGCTTCATCGTGTGGATGCTGATCCACACGGTCTATCGCCTCGACGCCAAGGGCCTCGACAACGTGCCCGAGGAAGGCCCGGCAGTGGTCGTCTGCAACCACGTGAGTTTCGTCGACGCGCTGGTGATCACCGCGGCGTGCCGGCGGCCGATTCGCTTCGTGATGGACCACAATATCTTCCGCACGCCGATCCTCTCGTTCGTGTTCCGCACCAACCGCTGCATCCCGATCGCACCGGCGAAGGAGAATCCGGCGCTGCTCGAGAAAGCCTACGAGGACATCGCCACCGCGCTGGCCGAAGGCGACCTGGTCGGCATCTTCCCCGAAGGCCGCATCACCGACACCGGCGAGATGTATCCGTTCAAGAACGGCATCCGGCGCATCGTCGAGCGCACGCCGGTGTGCGTGGTGCCGATGGCGCTGCGCGGCCTGTGGGGCAGTTTCTTCTCGCGCAAGGACGGCCCGGCAATGAGCAGGCCTCTGCGACGTGGCCTGTTCAGCCGGATCGCGCTGGTCGCCAGCACGCCGGTGGCGCCGGAAGCGGCCACACCCGACAACCTGCAACGCATCGTCACCGACCTGCGAGGCGACTGGAAATGAACTTCGAAGGTATCGTCGTCGGCATTGTCGCCGCCGTGTTCGCGGTCGGCTTCGCCGGCGGCCTGATCGGCGCCCGCCTGCGACGCGGCGATGCCGCGAAGGGCGATGCAGAACTGCGCAGCACACTGGAGCAACTCGCCGCCTGGGCGCGCGGCATGCACGCGGCGCATGAGGAACTGATGGCACGCGTCGCCGCACTCGAAGCGCAGCAGCACGCCGCCGCGCCGCCGGCAGAAGCGCCGGCAGCCACGGTTCCCGACAAGGCGATGCCCGCGAAGGCGCACGAATCGGCGATTTCCGGGGATGCCACGCCAGAAGCCGCGCCGGATCTCGATCTCCAGATCGATGCCCTGGAGAAGGCCGATACATATGCCCGCCAGGCCGATGGCACAATGGCCGCTTCGCCGACGCCTCTACGCGACGCAAGGTCGGAAAGCGAGCGCCAAGCGACACAACAGGGAGCACACGGGGCGCCGCGCCAACCCGCCGAACCGAACTGGCTCACGCGCTGGCTGTTCGGCGGCAACACCGTGGTACGCGCCGGCATCGTGATCCTGTTCTTCGGCGTGGCCTTCCTGCTCAAGTACGCCTACGAGCGCGTGCAGGTGCCGATCGAACTGCGCCTGACCGGCGTGGCGCTTTTTGCCATTGCGTTGCTGGCAATCGGCTGGCGCCTGCGCGACAAGCGCAGCGGTTACGCACAGGCGCTGCAGGGTGGCGGCGTGGGCGTGCTCTACCTCGCCGTATTCGCCGCGCTGCGGCTCTACCAGTTGATTCCCCCTGGCGCCGCGATGGGCCTGCTGATTGGCATCGCCGCCTTTTCGGCCGTGCTTGCCCTGCTGCAGAACGGCCGGTCGCTCGCGCTGCTCGGCACGAGCGGCGGCTTCCTCGCGCCGATCCTCGCCTCCACCGGCAGCGGCAGCCACGTCATGCTGTTTTCCTACTACGCGCTGCTCAATGCCGGCGTGCTCGTCATCGCGCACCGGCGCGCCTGGCGCGAGCTGAACATCGCCGGTTTCCTGTTCACCTTCGTGATCGGCGCGATGTGGGGCGCGGGCTTCTATCGCCCGGCGTTCTTCGCCAGTACCGAGCCCTTCCTCGTGCTGTTCTTCCTGATGTACGTGGCGGTGCCGATTTTCTTCGCACGACTCCAGGCGGTGTCGCTGCGCGCGCCAGTCGACGCGACGCTGGTGTTCGGGGTGCCGCTCGCCGCCTTCGGCCTGCAGCATGGTCTGGTCCGCGACTTCGAGTACGCCTCGGCAATCAGCGCAGCGGTGCTCGCGGCGTTCTACCTGACACTGGCCACGCGCCTGTTCAGGCGCGGCGGCGACACATTGCGCCTGCTGGTCGAGGCGTTCTTCGCGCTCGGCGTGGTGTTCGCCACGCTGGCGATTCCGCTCGCCTTCGAGGGCCGCTGGACAGCCGCGGTGTGGGCGCTCGAAGCGGCGGCCGTGCTGTGGATCGGCGTGCGCCAGCAGCGGCTCGCGCCGCGCCTGTTCGCGGTGCTGCTCCAGGTCGGCGCCGGTGCGATGTTCCTCGCCGACCTGCCGCATGGCGGCCTGCCCTGGCTCAATGCCGGCTTCCTGGGTTGCACCATGGTCGCGCTGGGGGGGCTGTTCAGCGCCGCGTACATCGAGCGCCATGGCGAAGACCTGCGCTCGTTCGAGCGCCCCGTCGGCCACGCGCTGCTGGCCTGGGGAGCCCTCTGGCTGGCCTGTGCCGGACTGGTGCAGATCGACGAGCATGTCGACTACGTGCTGCAGACGCATGCCTCGCTCGCCTGGCTGGCACTGGTCGGCGCGGCATTGGCCGGCATTGCGCGGCGTGTCGGCTGGCGCGGCGGCGCGCGGGTCAGCCTGGCGCTCGCGCCGATCCTGTTGTTGTTCGCGCTGGAGGCGGTCGACGCCTCGGCCGCGCCCTACGGCGAACTGGGCTGGCTGGTATGGCCGGCGGCGTTCACCGCACACTTGTTCGCGCTGCGGCTGCATGAAGAGACGACCCCGCGCGGCGCACCGTGGCTCCATGCGATCGGTGTATGGACGCTGGCGCTGGTGGCTGGCAAGTCGCTGCAATTCGCGCTGTTCGACGCGGTGCCGGAGTCCACCACCTGGGCCGATATCGGCATCGGCCTGGCACCCGCGCTGTTGCTGGGCCTGCTCTGCCGTACCGATCCTGCGCGCTGGCCGTGGTCGCGCAAGCGCGCCTACCTGCTGTTCGGTGCCGGGCCGCTGGCGGCGGGACTGGCACTCTGGTGCTTCGCCGCCAACTGGCATGGCGACGGCAGCGCCGATCCGCTGCCCTGGGTTCCGCTGCTCAACCCGCTCGACCTCACCCTGATTGCGGCGATGCTGCTGATCGCCGGGTGGTGGGCCACACTGCGCGGGCGCGGATTGGTCGAGATCGCACCCAGCCGTGCGCGGATCGCGCTCGCCGCCTGGGGCGCGCTGTGGTTCGTGCTGCTCAACGGCATGCTGCTGCGCGGCCTGCACCACTGGGGCGGCGCGCCCTGGGATTTCGGCGCGATGATGGCCTCGCGCCTGGTGCAGTCGGCGTTCTCGATCTTCTGGACGCTGATCGCGCTGACGCTGATGGTCGTCGCCACACGGCGCGCGGTACGCGGCTTGTGGATGGTCGGTGCCGTACTGATGGCAGCCGTCGTGGCCAAACTGTTCCTGATCGACCTGTCCAATGTCGGCGGCATCGAGCGCGTGGTGTCCTTCCTCGGTGTCGGTGTGCTGATGCTGGTGGTCGGCTATTTCGCGCCGGTGCCGCCCAAAGCGGAGAAAGTCGCATGAAACGCCTGCTCTCGCTGCTGCTGCTGACCCCGGTTCTCGTCTGGGCCGAATCGCAGACCGACTACGCCTATGTCGCACCGATCACCGCATCGGCAGGCACGCCGTTTCAGCGCATTGCGCTGCCCTCGCCGGTGTACGGCACGCTGACGCACGGCGACATGCGCGACTTGCGCGTGTTCAACGCCACAGGCGAGGTGGTGCCGCATGCATTCGAACCGCGCCCGGCGACGCAACTCGATTCGGTGGCGATGCGCGAAGTCCCGCTGTTTCCGCTGCCGCACTCGACCACCACGGGTGGCGGCATCGCCGTTCAGGTGGAGCGGCGCGGCGACGGTACGGTCGTGAACGTGCGCGAGTCAGCCGAACGCGGCATGGCATCGTCCGATGCCTGGCTGCTCGACGCCTCTCAGCTCAAGCAGGGCGTGCGGGCGCTCGAACTGGTGCCCGCCGATGCGAAAGCGCAGTTCGCCGGCCGCATGCGCGTCGAGGGGAGCGACGACCTCGAGCACTGGCGCGTGCTCGCGGGAAGCGCGCCGCTGCTCGTTGCCCATGCCGGTGCGCAATCGCTGGCGCGCCTGCGCATGGAGTGGCCGGCGACCGAGGCGAAGTACTGGCGCCTGAGCTGGGCCGATGGCGCCGCGCACGGGGTTGCGTTCGGCAGCGCCCGGTTCGAACCGGCACAGGTCGCAAGCGAGCCGGCGCGGATATGGCAACGCATCGAGCCGATACGCGTGAATGCCGGCGAGAGCGAATACATCTATGCGCTGCCACCCGGCGCACCGGCGGACAGGCTGCGCATTCATTTGTCGCAGAACAACACGGTCGTGCCGGTCACGGTGCTGGCGCGCGCTGGCAACGAGCGCGACTGGCGCATCATCGGCAGCCATGTCGCCTACCGGCTGGTGCAGTCGAACGGCGAGTTCGAGAACCCGGACCTGCCGGTGAATGCGTCACAGCAACTGATGTTGCGCTTCGACACACGCGGCGGCGGTCTCGGCAGCGGCACGCCGATGCTGGAAATTGGCTGGGTGCCGCACACATTGGTGTTTGCGGCGCGCGGCAGCGGGCCTTTCGTTCTGGCCTACGGTAACGCACAGGCCCGTACCGCGGCGTATCCGATCGCCAGTCTGGTACCCGGTTACTCGGAACGGGAGGTCGAAGCTACGCGTGAACTGATCGGCAACGCGACGCTGGGCGTGCCGGCACAGTCTGGCGGCGACGCCAGGCTGCGCCCGCAGACGGACTTCAGGCGCTGGATCCTGTGGAGCGTACTCGGCATCGCCGTCGTGCTGCTGGGTACGATGGCTTACCGGCTGTGGCGGCAGATGGGCAGCGGCACGACGAGCGACAAGCCGCCGCGCTGAAGCTCGGTGAAGGCCGACCCTAATCGTTCCCCAAATGCATCGGCGCGATCAGCGTCGCCTCGGAATGCATCTCGAAGCTGTCTTTGGCCATGCCTGCGCCCGGGCGCACTTCGCGCGGCAACTTTCCTGCGTAGCCGTCCATCGCCAGCGTGCCCGCCTTGAGGATCTGCGCCATGGTCGCCGCATCCACCGGCGGCGCAAACAGGAAACCCTGCATTTCGCTGCACCCCATTTCGGCCAGTATCTCGGCCTGCTGCTTGGTCTCCACGCCCTCGGCGACCGTTCTGACACCGAGCGTGCGGGCGAGATTGACGATGGCGCGCGTGATCTCGCGGTCGTCCGCCTTGGTGCCGAGATCCTGTACGAAAGAGCGGTCGATCTTGACGCTGTCCACCGGCAGTTGCCGCAGGTAGCTGAACGAAGAATAGCCGGTGCCGAAATCGTCGATGGCTACCGTTGCGCCGAGTCCGCGTATGCATTCGAGCGTGTTGCGCGCGGCATTCATGTTCTTCATGAACAGGTTTTCGGTCACTTCGAGCTGCAGCAACTTGGGATCGATGCCGGTCTTCTTGACCGCGGTGACCACGGCAGTCAGCAGATGGTCCTCGCGGAATTGCATGCTGGACACGTTGACCGCAACCTGCACCGGCTTGAGCCCGGCCTCCTGCCAGGCGCGCTGCTGCCGGCAGGCCTGCATCAGGACCCATTCGCCGATATGCGCGATCAAACCGGCTTCTTCCGCAATCTCGATGAAATTCGCGGGAGCAACCAATCCATGCACCGGGCTGCGCCAGCGCACCAGTGCCTCGGCGCCGATCACACGCAGCGTGCCGGTTTCGACCTTCGGTTGGTAGTGGACCACGAACTCCTGATCGTCGAGGGCACGCCGCAAGCCTTCCTCGACCGCGAGCCTGCGCGAGGCAGCGACGCTCATCGAGTGCGAGAAGAACTGATAGCCGTCCTTGCCCTGCTCCTTGGCGCGGTACATCGCCATGTCAGCGTGCTTGAGCAGGGTGTCGCCGAAGTGGCCGTCACGCGGGTAGCACGCGATGCCGAGGCTTACGCTGGTCTGCACCTTGTGACCGCCGACGGCAAACGGCGAGCGAAAGGCTTCGACCAGGCGCTGCGCGATGGCGGCCATGGCACGGTGATCCTCGACGTCGCGGATCAGCAGCACGAATTCGTCGCCGCCGACGCGCGCCACGCATCCTTTCTCGCCGCCGCGGTTGATCGCCAGTTCGTCTTCGGTGCGCACACAGGCCTGCAGGCGCGCTGCGGCCTGCGTCAGCAGTTCATCGCCGACGGAGTGGCCGAGCGTGTCGTTGATGCGCTTGAAATCATCGAGGTCTACGAACATTACCGCGACCTTGCCTTGCCGGCGCTCGGCCGCCGACAAGGCCTTGACCAGGTCTTCCTGCAGGCGCGTGCGGTTGGGCAGCTGGGTCAGCGCATCGCTGTGCGTCGTCTGCAGCGCCAGTCGCTGGGCCGTTTCACGGCGCGTCGTCTCAACCTGCAACTGGGCATGCAGGCCTTCGATCTCGGCGTGCAGCCGCTGCTTTTCGGACGCATGGGCCGTTTGCGCAAGTTCGACCTGGCGCATCAGTGCGTTCGAGCGTTCTGCATGGGTTCTGGCTGCATGGCCGGCACTGCGGAGCAGCCCCGCCATGCGGATGCATGCGGCTGCCGCCACGCCGAAAGCCGCCACCAGCACTGCTTCCAGCGCCCGATCAGGCTGCATCGCCCCCCATGCGAGCGAAGCAACGACGGCCACTGCTGGCACCAGATAGATGGCGATATTGGTTTGAGCCGGGGCTTGGGCGTTCATGATCTCTCGAGCATATACAGCGACGGGTGCAGACTATCTTGCCTATGCGGCGCAACCGCATGACAAACCGCACGTGCTGCGGAACCCAGGAGACTAATGGAACCCGATCTTGCGAAATGTCACGGGTAGCGTGGCATTGGCGCATGGGCCGGGCCACCGGAAGTCGGCATGAACCGGGCAGATTGCGGCGGATTCGCACCGACCACGCGGCGAGATGTTCGGGTGGAAACGCGTTGCGAGGCGCTGTCGCACCTCACGCACCTGTCGGGGGCAGTTGCACGGCGTGCTACCCGCCATGCGAGCACGGAAACCGCTACGGCAGCGGCAAATCTACCTCGTCGCGCTATTCAGGGCATGCACTCGCGTCGCCATCCACCTTGCCCACCAGAAGCAGGAAGCGCTCGAACGGACCCATGTTCCGCATGGCTTCGCCTTTCGGCCCTTCGAACTGCAAGCGTCCGAACATCATGGCGCGCATCGGACCGTAATCACCCTTGCCCATCTCGATCCAGCGCGCGGTGTCCGCGTGCATGACGTAGTCGGCGGAGGCATTGAGCTTGTCGGTTGTTGCCTTGCCGCCGAAGACGCAGGTTGCCAAGCCGTCCTTCTCGGCAATGTGCATCTCGGCACGCGGCGTGTTTCGGCACTCGTTGCGATAGAGCTGCATGATTTTGAAGCCGCGCTCCTTGTCGTGATTGGCTGACCACCCGCTCTGCTTGAGGTCTTCGGTAAGGCGCGGATCCTGATTCCATGCATTGCAGGCGTCTTTCGCCCAGTCGCCGGACATCAGCATCGGCGCGGCCATGACCGGCCCGCAGGCGAGCGCAGCCGTCGCGATGAACGCAGAAATCGATCGAAGCATGAGATCCTCCCGAGGATTGGCTGACGCGCGTCTGCACGCCACGGCTCAGGAGGTGGATTGGGCCATTCATGGCCGAAGGCGGACAATTCCTCCGCAGAGTACGGTCCGCACACCCGTTCGGGTAGGAAAGAACCTACGCCCTCGGACCGGGCTCAGTTTTCCCGGCGCAGCCGGTCGAGAATGCCGTCGAGCTGGTCGAGACTGCCGAATTGGATGGCGAGTTGGCCGGCGCCTTTCTTGTTGGCCTTGATGGTGACGGTCGCGCCTATCGCATCGGCCAGTTCTTCCTGCAAGCGCAGCAGATCGCGATTGAGCTCGGCCTTGTTGATACGGTGCGACGGCGGATCAAGCTCGTGTGCGACCGCGCGTTCGGTTTCGCGGACCGACAGCCGCTTGGCGACGACGCGGTTGGCGAGCGCGACCTGATTGGCACCGGACAAGGGCAGAAGCGCGCGCGCATGGCCCATGTCGAGGTCGCCGGCCATCAGCAGTTCCTGCACGGGCCGCGCAAGCTGCAGCAGGCGCAGCAGGTTCGAGGCGGCCGGGCGCGAACGGCCGACCGCATCCGCCGCCTGCTGGTGCGTCATGCCGAATTCCTCGATCAATCGCTGCAGACCCGCAGCTTCTTCGAGCGGGTTCAGGTCTTCGCGCTGGATGTTCTCGATCAGACTCATCGCCAGCGCAGCTTCGTCGGGAATCTCGCGGATCAACACCGGCACCGCGTCGAGGCCGGCGAGCTGGGCGGCACGCCAGCGGCGCTCGCCGGCGATGATTTCGTAGCGCTCGGCAGCAATCTGGCGCACCAGGATCGGCTGCATGATGCCCTGCGCCTTGATCGAGGCCGCCAGTTCCTCGAGCGAGCCGGGATCCATGCGCGTGCGCGGCTGATATTTGCCCGGCTGCATCGACGACACGGCAAGCGTGCCCTGGTGTCCCGGATCGTCAGCCTTGTCGCCGGCGAGAAGTGCGTCGAGCCCGCGGCCGAGCCCCTTGAGTTTTGGCGGTGCCATCATGTCTCCCGTGTCGTCAGAGCGTCTTCATGCGCTCGATCATTTCTTCTGCAAATGCCATGTAGGCCTGCGAACCCTTCGCTGCGCGGTCGAATACCACGCCGGGCATGCCGTGACTGGGCGCTTCGGCAAGCCGGATATTGCGCGGGACGATGGTTCGGAACACCTTGTCGCCGAAATGCGCCTCGAGTTGTGCCGAGACCTGCTGGCCGAGCGTGTTGCGCGGGTCGAACATCACGCGCAGCAGGCCGATGATCTTGAGATCACGATTGAGATTGGCATGCACCTTCTTGATCGTGTTGACGAGATCGGACAGTCCCTCAAGCGCGAAATATTCGCATTGCATGGGAATGATGACGCCGTTCGCTGCACACAGGCCGTTGAGGGTGAGCAGCGAAAGCGAAGGAGGGCAGTCGATCAGGACGAAATCGTACTCGTGGTCATGCGCCGAGAGCTCGCGCTTGAGGCGGGTCTCGCGATGCTCGAGTTCGACGAGTTCGATTTCCGCGCCAGCAAGGTCGCGGTTTGCCGGCAGCACATCGTACTTGCCCTCGGGCGCCGGCGCGCGTGCCTCCGTCAGCGTGGCGAGGCCGACCAGGACGTGGTACACCGATTTCACGAGGCTGCGCTTGTCGATCCCGCTGCCCATGGTGGCATTGCCCTGCGGGTCGAGGTCGATCAGCAGCACACGCTGGCCCGTGGCAGCCAGTGCAGCCGCCAGGTTGACGCTGGTCGTTGTCTTGCCGACGCCGCCCTTCTGATTTGCGATCGCGAATATGCGTGCCATGCTCGTGCTCAACCCCGTTCTATGACAACAAGATGGCGTGCAGCGCCGAGGCCGGGCACGTCAAGCGGGATCACGCGCTCGACGCGATAACCGGCCGGCAATTGCGCAATTTCGTCGTGCGGCAGCACGCCCTTCATCGCATACCAGCGACCGCCCTCTCCGAGCAGGTGATCGGTCAGGCGTACGAAATCCGCGATATCGGAGAACGCACGCGAAATGATGGCATCGCATTGCGTCGCGGGATGCCACTGCTCGACGCGATCGTTGATGACATCGAGGTTCTCGAGGCCGAGTTCGATGCGCGCCTGTTCCAGGAAGCTTGCTTTCTTGTGGCTGGTTTCGACCAGTGCGATTTGGCACTGGGGACGCGCGATCGCCAGGGGAATGCCCGGCAGCCCGCCCCCGCTGCCGATGTCGGCCAGGCGCGTCGCCTCGAGGTGGGGCAGCACCGCGAGCGAGTCCAGCAGGTGATGTGTGAGCACCTGCGACTCATCGCGCAAGGCAGTCAGGTTATAGACGCGATTCCACTTGGCAAGCAGCGTCGCGAAAGCCATCAGGCGAGCCTGTGCTTCTGCAGGCAAATCCACGCCGAGCGCGGCGATGCCACGCGCGAGTTCTGATTCCATTGTCATGCCGTCCTGCGTTCCGAGGCGTTGTCGTTGTCGTTCTGATTCTTGGCGAACGCACCCCGCTTGAGGTGCACCAGCAGCAGCGAGATAGCCGCGGGCGTCACGCCCTGGATGCGCGCAGCCTGCCCGACTGTCTGGGGCTTATGCGAATTGAGCTTGGATTGGACTTCCCTGGACAGCCCGCGCACGCTCGCGTAATCGATGTCGAGCGGAAGCGCCATGGTTTCAGCTTCCAGATGCCGCGCGACTTCGTCCTGCTGGCGGTCGATGTAGCCTTGGTATTTGGCCTGGATCTCGACCTGCTCAACCGCCTGGACGTCCGCAATCGGACTGGGTGCGCCAGGCAGCGTCATGAGTTGGCCATAGGTTACGTCGGGCCGGCGCAGGAGCTCGAACAGGTTGTATTCACGCTCTATCGGTTTGCCAAGCACGCGCTCCGCCTCGGTTGCTGGCAAGGTTTCCGGTCGCACCCAAGTGCGCTTTAGGCGCTCGCTTTCGCCCGCGATCGCGTCACGCTTGCGATTGAAGGCGTCCCAGCGTGCGTCGTCGACCAGACCAAGGCGCCGACCGGTTTCGGTCATGCGCAAGTCGGCGTTGTCTTCGCGCAGGGAAAGGCGGTATTCGGCTCGCGACGTGAACATCCGGTAAGGTTCGCTGACACCGCGGGTGATCAGATCGTCCACGAGCACGCCGAGATAGGCCTCGTCGCGGCGCGGACACCAGCCGGGCTCGCCGCGGGTCATCAACGCGGCATTGGCTCCGGCGAGCAGACCCTGCGCCGCTGCTTCTTCGTATCCGGTCGTGCCGTTGATCTGGCCGGCGAAGAACAGTCCGGCGATCGATTTGGTTTCCAGCGAGATCTTCAGGTTGCGCGGGTCAAAATAGTCGTATTCGATCGCATACCCGGGGCGCAGGATGTGCGCGTTCTCCAGGCCGCGAATGCTGCGCACCAGGGCCAGCTGCACGTCGAACGGAAGCGACGTCGACACGCCGTTGGGATAGATTTCGTGGGTGTCCAGCCCCTCAGGCTCGAGGAAAATGTTGTGGCTGGATTTGTCGGCGAAACGGTGGATCTTGTCTTCGATCGACGGGCAATAGCGCGGTCCGACACCCTCGATGACGCCGGTGAACATCGGCGAACGGTCGAGGCCGGCGCGGATGATGTCGTGGGTACGCTCGTTCGTCTGCGTAATCCAGCACGGCAGCTGACGCGGATGCTGGCTCGCCGTACCGAGAAACGAGAACACCGGCACCGGATCGTCGCCCGGTTGTTCGGTCATCACGGAGAAGTCGATGCTACGCGCATCGAGCCGCGGCGGCGTGCCGGTCTTGAGTCGGCCTTGCGGTAGATTCAGTTCGCGGAGCCGCGAGCCCAGCGTGGTGGAGGCCGGATCACCTGCCCTGCCTGCCTGATAGTGCGACAGGCCAACGTGGATCAGCCCGGACAGGAAGGTACCGGCGGTCAGCACGACGGCTTCCGCCTCGAAGCGCAATCCGATCTGGGTGACGACACCAACGACGCGATCACCGCGCAACAGGAGATCGTCGACCGCCTGCTGAAACAGAACGAGATTCGGCTGATTCTCGAGCCTGCGGCGGATCGCAGCCTTGTACAACACGCGGTCGGCCTGGGCGCGGGTCGCGCGCACCGCGGGGCCTTTGCTCGAGTTGAGAATACGAAACTGGATGCCGCCCTCGTCGGTAGCACAAGCCATTGCACCACCCAGCGCGTCAAGCTCCTTGACCAGATGGCCTTTGCCTATTCCGCCAATCGACGGGTTGCACGACATCTGCCCCAGCGTCTCGATGTTGTGCGTCAGCAACATTGTCTTTGCGCCCATCCTCGCAGCGGCGAGCGCCGCCTCGGTGCCGGCATGGCCACCGCCGACAACGATGACGTCGAATCGAGAAGGGAAAAGCATGCGGATCGAACCCAGGCGCGAGGGACGCCATGATACGCCGCAGCGACGGGAAATCCCAGAGCGGACGGTATGCCCCGGATTTCATTTGCTTACAATCGGTTTCTTCTTTCCCGCATTGTGTTGGCTATGATTTTTTCCATGGATCGGCATGAATGGAAGAGCCCATGAAGCAATCCCTGACGACACTGCTTGTAAGCGGCGCCCTGATGTTTGTCGAGACGGCTCCTGCTGAAGCGCACGGTGATCGGCACGAGTGGAGGCATCACCACCATCGACAGCACGATCACTGGCGTGGCCGCGTCTATCTGGCGCCACCCGTGGTGTATTACCCGCGATATGTGGCACCGCCGGTCGTGTATGCGCCGCCGCCGGTGGTCTATCCGGCGCCCGTCTTTTACGAAAGGGGCTACAGCCGCCCAGGTGTCATGATCTCGGTGCCACCGCTGCTTATCGGCTTCTGAATTGTTCCACGTGGAACCTTCACTTCGACTACATGCACATCAACTCACCGAATCAGGTCCCAACTCAGCCGGAGGATCAGCACCGAAACCACGAGCAGGAACAGTCGCCGAACGAACCCGGTCCCGAATCGCAGCGCGAGCTGCGCGCCAGCCAAGGCGCCAGCAATATTGAAAGCCGCCATCGCAATCCCAACCGACCAATACACGTCACCCGATTGCCCGAAATAGCCTATTGCCGCAACGTTGGTCATCACATTGACAATCTTTGCCGTTGCAGACGCCCGCAGAAAGTCCATTCCAAAAAAACGAATGAACAGAAAAATCAGCAAACTTCCGGTGCCGGGACCGAAAAAACCGTCGTAGAACCCGATCAGGCCGCCGAGACCCAGCGCGCCGAACATGTGGCCTCGACCAATGGCGACCCGGCGATCACGGCGCCCGAAACCCTTGTGCATGAACGTGTAGGTAGCGACGCCCACCAACAGAACGACCACGAACGGCTTCAATAGTTCGGCCGGGATGGCTGATACAGACATGGCACCGAGGTACGAACAGATGAACGCTGCTACCGAGGCCGGAAGCGCAGCAGCCCATGGGATGTCGACAAGCCGTGTATATCTGATCGCTGCGCTGAACGTACCAAACACCGAAGACAGCTTGTTCGTCCCGAAGATCGAAGCCGGAGACCCCAAGGGATAGACACCAAACAGTAGCGGTATCTGTATCAGGCCACCTCCCCCAACCACTGCATCCACGAGTCCGGCGAAGAATGCACCCGCCACGAGCAAACCCAGCTCCATAGTTCAGCGTTTCACGTGGAACCACAACGGTCCGACGCCACGAGAACAGCCCCATCTCGGCAGACCTCGAACCCCACAGCCGGCAAACCGCAGCACCAGCGACGCCACATCTCCCGAAAAGCGCTTTGCATGCACGCCGCCTCGATGGCCGAGTCCGAAACCGACATCAGACACTGCCGCAAATCCGAACGCAGAGCCGCAAGCCGATCTCGATCGCTCGCAAACTCGACCGCCTTCCTCACATACGCGTCCTCGCTCCAAGCCACCCACTCATCCAATCCGAGCGAGCCCATGACCACCAGCCCCTGACGACTTGCAAGCGACCTGCCGGCAAGCGTCAGCACCGGCAATCCCATCGATAACGCATGCTCTGACGTCGTCAGCCCGGAGAATGGAAAAGGGTCCAGCAGAATGTCTGCGTCCCGGTGCAGGGCCAGATACGCATCCATCGACACACGCATCTCGACCTTCAGTCTCCCCTCTGGAATTCCCGACATAGCGAATCGCTCGACGAGGCTTCGGGCCACCTCTGGATTCGGCACGCCGCCAAGCAGCAGTCGCGCCCCCGGCACGCCGTCCAGAATGCGACACCAGGTCCGAACAACTGCATCCCCCAGCTTGTCGGACCGATTGAGATTCGCGAACGTCACCCCACCCCGCTTCAGCGCCGGAAGCACCCCCACGTCCGGCAGGTACGTGGGGTGTCTGAAACCCGGTGCGCAATGTACATGGACCAACCGCTCGCTGAACTGCTGTTGCAACGTACGATCCGGATCGGCGGCGGCGAAGATGGGCCGGTAATCGATGCTCCGCAACCCGGTTGTTGCCGGATAGCCCAGCCACGAAACCTGCACCGGCGCCGGGCGCTGCGCGAAAACCCGAAGCCGGTTGTATGAGCTATGCCCGGCAAGGTCGACCAGGACGTCGATCCCGTCGCGCCGTATGCGCCGCGCAAATTCCGTATCCGGCAACGCGGAAACGTTCGCCCAGCTGTCGGCACAGCCGCGCAAGCGGCGCGAAACATCATCTTCTACCGGATGACTCGAATACAGGCAGGCTTCGAACCGGGCACGGTCCAGGGCCGCAAGAAAGGGCTCGAAAAAATGCGCAACCGGATGTGACCGGAAATCGCCCGAGACAAAGCCCAGTTTTATCGTCTTGTCGGGATCCCTGGCGTTGGCATGGTTTGGCAACACCGCCCGAAAAGGTGCCTCGAGGCGCTCACCGAACGCACAATGATCGGCGAACACATTTGCCGGATCGGCTCCCTCCTCATACAAGCGCAGGAACAAGAGCCCGCTGAATACCTCGTCTGCAACGCCCGACGACTGTGTTGCCTGGCGATAGCAAGCGCTTGCCATCGAGGAGTTGCCCATCGCAGAATGTATCTTGCCCAGACTGCTAAGAGCACGCCAGTCACCGGGCGCCATTGCCAGCACGCTCTCGAAACAGCGCACCGCATCGTCCTGCCTTCCGCGCGCATCGATCACCATGCCATAGCCGATCCGGGCATCGAGCAATGACGGCTGCAGTTGCAGCGCGTTAACGAACGCGCGCTCGGCCTCTTCCAGCCGCGCTTGATCGAACAAGGCGTTTCCGAAGTTCAGCCATGCCGCCGCACTCGAACCTTGGAGCTGAAGCGCCTGCCGCGCCTGACGTTCAGCACCGGCCGCATCACCAGCCGAACGACTGTTGGCAGACCAATTGACCCAAGCGCTGAGCAGATCCGGCTGGATCGACGTGGCGCGCCGAAAACAGTCATCTGCCGGCGCGAACTCACGCAGGCGATACCGCACAAGGCCGAGGTTGTCCCAAATCGCGGCATTCTCCGGCATCGCCCGGCTCGCGCGCTCCAGATACCCGAGTGCGGCCTGATCCTGATCGCGCGCAAGGTGCGAAACCCCGAGCAACTGCCAGGTTCGGCCATCCTCCGGGAAGCGCACGGCAAGTCGCGCCGCTTCCTGCTCCAGCGTTGCGTACTTGCCTCGAGCCAGCAGATCCGCAAGCCGCTCGAACTCCGCCGGCGCCATCAGCTCTCGCTCGTCGCAACCGCCCGCCGGGAATTGCGTCATTTTCCGATGCAGAAACGGGAAAAGATCTCGCCGAGCAGATCGTCGGGCGTCAATTCACCGGTGATCTCGCTCAGCGCAGCCTGGGCCAGGCGCAATTCTTCGGCAAACAGTTCGGTGCGCGTAAGCAGTCCTTGCGCCCGGTCGAGGCATCGTCCGGCGCGATCCAGCGCATCGAGATGGCGCTGACGTGCCAGAAAGGCATCCTCGATACCTTCGCGCCAACCACCAGCCCGCAACAAGGCATGTTGCAGGAGCGGAATCCCTTCGCCCGTCCGGGCGGACAAGCCGATCCACAGCCTTCCGGCTCGCCATGCTTCGAAACTCGCGATCTCCGCGGCATCGATCTTGTTCGCGACGACGATGTGCTCGATGCCGGCGGGGAGTTTCGCCTCGATCACGTCGTCGTCCTGCGTCCAGCCCAGTCGAATGTCTAGGAGGTGCAGCACGACATCGGCGCGTGCGATCTCGCTCCAGCTTCGTTCGATGCCGATGCGCTCGATCGCGTCCCCCGTCTCGCGCAGGCCGGCGGTATCGATCACGTGTATCGGCACACCCTCGATCTGAATCGCCTCGCGCAGCGCGTCGCGCGTGGTACCCGCGATATCGGTGACAATCGCCCGTTCCTCGCCCGCCAGCCGGTTCAGCAGGCTGGATTTGCCTACGTTCGGCTGCCCCGCCAGCACCACCTGCAAGCCGCCACGCAGCAGGCTCCCCTGCTTTGCCCTCGCCCGCACTTCATCCAGTGCAACACGCGACGCCTGCAATTGACGTTCCGCCTGGCTGAATTCAATGGCATCGACCTCCTCCTCGGGGAAGTCCAGACAGGCCTCGACGCGCATGCGCAACGCGGTCAGCCGCGACTGCAATGCATCGATCGCGTGCGAGAATCCACCGGAAAGCGAGCGCAACGCCGATCGCGCCGCCTGGGCGCTCGACGCCTCGATCAGATCCGCGACGGCTTCCGCCTGCAACAGATCGAGCTTGTCGTTTAGAAATGCGCGGCGCGAGAACTCGCCGGGCTCGGCCACCCGCGCACCGAGTTCCACGCAGCGCGCGAGCAGCATCTGCAACACCACGGGACCACCGTGGCCTTGCAGCTCCAGCACATCCTCGCCGGTGAAGGAATGCGGCGCTGGATAGTGGATCGCGATACCCTGGTCGATCGGTTCGCCGGTGGCCGAACGCCAAGTTGCAAGGGATGCCACGCGCGGCGGGAGATCGCGCCCGATCAACGCTAGTGCGATAGAAGCCAGTCGCGGCCCCGAAAGCCGCACGACCCCGATGCCGCCACGCCCGTGCGCGGTGGCAATCGCGGCGACGATGTCAGGCGGACTTTTCCTTGCCACCCTCGATCATCCGGGTAATCTGCCACTGCTGGGCAATCGAGAGAACGTTATTGACGACCCAGTAAAGCACCAGACCGGCAGGGAACCACAGGAACATCACCGTGAACACGATCGGCATCGCCATCATGACCTTGGCCTGAATCGGGTCCGGCGGCGTCGGGTTGAGCTTGGTCTGGATCAGCATCGTCGCACCCATTACCAAGGGCAGGATGAAGAACGGGTCCTTCGTCGAGAGATCCTGGATCCAGCCTATCCACGGCGCATGACGCATCTCGACACTGCCGAGGAGCACCCAGTAAAGTGCAATGAACACCGGAATCTGCACCACGATCGGCAAGCAGCCGCCCAGCGGGTTGATCTTCTCTTTCTTGTAAAGCTCCATCATTTCCTGATTGAGCTTCATCCGGTCGTCCCCGTACTGTTCCTTGAGCCGGGTGAGCTTGGGCATCACAAGGCGCATCTTGGCCATCGACTTGTAGCTGGCCGCGGAAAGGGGAAAGAAGATCAGCTTGATCAGCACGGTCAGCGCGATGATCGCCCAACCCCAGTTGCCGAACAGCTTGTGGAACCACTCGAGCACCCAGAAAAGCGGCGCCGCAATCATCGTCAGCCAGCCATAGTCGACGACAAGGTCGAAGCCGGTAGCGGCAAAGGACGGATCGGACGGATCGGGCTTCGCAAGACGCCCCTGCTCCTGCGGACCGGCAAACAGCGGCGCAGTGACCTTGCCGGTCGTTCCCGGCGCGATGCTGGCGATCGGCAGGATCACACCGGCAGAAAACAGGTTCTCGGAAAGCTTGCGCACAAAAAACTCGCGTTCGGCGGTTCCCTGGGGAAGCCATGCAGCGACGAAATAATGCTGCACGATGCCGATCCAGCCGTTGTTGGCCTTGGGCGCGAATTTCGCCTTGTCCTTCGCGATGTCGGAGAACGACATCTTCTTGTACTTCTCCGACTCGGTGTAAAGCGCAGCACCGGTGAAGGTCTGCACCATCTTGGTGTCGCCTTCCGGCTCGCTCCCGTCGCGCTCCAGTTGGAAGTACGCGTTCGGGGCGATCGCACCCTGTCCATTATTGGTGATTTCATAGGCGACATCGATCAGGTACGAATTGCGACGGAATGTCAGCACCTTCGACACTTTCACGCCATCTGCTTCCGGCGCATCGAGTCTGAGTTCGAAACTGTCCTTGCCCTCCGGCAGGTTGTAGTTGCCTTCCTTCAACGCAAACAACGTCTTGTGCGTCGGCAACTTGTCGCCGATCAAACCCGATTGCGCCCGGTACACATGCTGCGAATCAGCCTGCAGCAGAACGAAATTCTTGGCCTTGTCTTCTTTGGCCTTGTGCTTGGTCAGTTCGAGACGAACGATATCGCCGCCCTGCGCCGAAACCTCGGCCACGTACAGGTCGGTGGAAATCACGGCCTTCGGCGCATCGGATGCCAGCGTCGCCGCACTCGCCGCCGGCACGGCATTGCTATCTACCGACAGGCTGGTGGTCGGCGTAGGCGCAGCCGCACTGCCGCTGGTCGCCGGCCCGGCAACAGCCGCGGTCTGCGCGGGCTGATTGTGGCGCTGCCAGCCGTCCCAAAGCATCACCAGCGAAAAGGTGAAGATCATCAACAGAATCAAGCGTTGGGAATCCATGTGCGGAACGTCTTTCCGGTCTAGGCGTTGGAGGCCGAATCGTGGCCAACTTCGCGAGAATACTCAATCACGCAGGTTTCAGTTCGATCACGGTACCGGATCGAACCCACCCGGGTTCCAGGGATGGCAGCGCCCCACTCGTCGGATCGCCAGCCACAGGCCGCGCATTACCCCATGCTTGAGCACCGCTTCGCGCGCGTAGTCGGAGCAACTCGGGTGAAAGCGGCAGTTCTGGCCCATCAAGGGGCTGATCAGGTACTTGTAGCCACGCAACAATGCCGCGACGAGCTGTCTCATGCCGGCAGACGCAGCAATAAATCGTCGATCTCTGCACGCAGCACCCGGCGATCGGCATCGCCAAGTCGTGCAGACAGGCGCAACACCAGATCGAACGGCGGAAGATCCACGCGCTTCATTCTGAAAGCCTCCCGCGCCAGGCGCTTGACCAGATTTCGCCTCACTGCAAGCGGGGCAAACTTTCTTGCCACCACCAAACCCAACCGCGCCGAACATCGGCTGGATGGCCGGTAGCTGAGCTGGAAATGCGTACTGCGAAGCGACCTGCGAAAAGCAAAAACGGATGAAAATTCATCCGTTTTGCAGATTCGGGCGACACGACGGAAAGCCTCGGCTGCCGGCTCTCGCCTGTTGCGCGGCTGTGCGCTCAGACGGACAGGCGCGCCCGGCCCTTGGCACGGCGGGAACGAAGAACCGCCCGGCCGCCGCGCGTACGCGACCGAACCAGGAACCCGTGCGTACGCTTGCGACGGACCACGGAAGGTTGATAAGTGCGTTTCATGATTTAACTCGGACTTGGATCAAACGCGTGATTACATACTGACCACGTGCCAAAGTCAATGGCTTTTTCTTCGGTACGCCTGTGGATAACTTTCCTGCGCAGGGTTAGAATTCGTCTCCGGTCCGCGAACCGAAGTTGCTTGGCGCCCCAATTGGCGCGTTTTCCGGCAGGTTGGCGGAGATATAATTCAATAATATTTTCAGACACTTGAATTCCCCTTTGAGCATCAACCCGGGTTGCGGCGTGGACGCGAGCCTCACTCCTTCAATTCGTTCAGCATTGTCACGAGATCTGCGTGGCGGCCTCCGGCCGGCCGTATGGCGGCAGGGCCAGGCATGAACTCGAGCGCGTTCTGGACCGTCTGCCTGAACCGTTTCGAGCAAGAACTCTCGCAACAGCAATTCCAGACCTGGATCAAGACACTGCGTACCGAGGACGCTGCCCACGACAACGGAACGCAGCGAGTCAGGGTCATTGCGCCGAATCGCTTCGTCCTGCAGTGGGTGCGCGAACGCTACTTGCGACGCATCGAGGAGCTGGGACAGGAATATTTCGACACGCCGGTCAGCATCACGCTCACGTTACCCGAAGCCGGATCTGCGCCGCAGCCGGCCGTCGTGGTCAATAAGCCGGCTGTCGCGCCGACCGCACCCACCGCGCCTGAAGTAGCCACGCCTGTCGAGTCACCCATAGTGGCATTGCAGCAGCCGCTTCCCGAAGCCGCCGCCTACGACAAGACCAGGCTGAATGCCGATTTCACGTTCGATACGCTGGTCACAGGCCGCGCCAATGACCTTGCGCGGGCCGCGGCCATGCAGGTTTCGCAGAATCCCGGTGTGTCCTACAACCCGCTGTTCGTGTATGGGGGTGTCGGCCTCGGCAAGACGCACCTGATCCACGCACTCGGCAACGAGGTGCTGCGCCGCAATCCGCGCGCGATCGTCCGTTACGTTCATGCCGAGGATTACTATGCCGATGTCGTGCGCGCCTATCAGCAGAAGTCCTTCGACGTCTTCAAGCGCTACTACCGCTCGCTCGACCTGCTACTGATCGACGACATCCAGTTCTTCAACAACAAGAACCGGACGCAGGAAGAATTCTTCCACGCCTTCAACGCGCTGACCGAAGCCAAGAAGCAGATCGTCATCACCTGCGACACTTATCCGAAGGACATCCAGGGTCTCGAAGATCGTCTGATCTCGCGCTTCGATTGGGGCCTGACGGTGCAGATCGAGCCGCCCGAGCTCGAGATGCGCGTGGCCATTCTCAACAAAAAGGCTGAATCGGAGCGCATCAGGCTGTCCGAGGACGTTGCCTTCCTGATCGCCAAGAACCTGCGCTCCAACGTGCGCGAGCTCGAGGGTGCGCTCAAGAAGGTGCTGGCGTTCGCGCGGTTCCACGGCCGGGACATTTCGCTCGAACTCGCCAAGGAAGCGCTCAAGGATCTGCTCGGCGCTTACAACCGGCAGATCTCGCTCGACACCATCCAGAAGACCGTCGCCGATTACTACAAGATCAAGGTCGCCGACATGTATTCGAAGAAGCGCACCCGGGCCATTGCGCGTCCGCGTCAGGTGGCCATGTGGCTGGCAAAGGAACTGACGCCCGAGTCCTACCCGGCGATCGGCGATGCGTTCGGCGGTCGCGACCACACGACCGTGCTGCACGCCTATCGGACAATCAGCGAGCTGCGTCTGGGTGACCACGGACTCAACCATGATCTGCATGTACTCACTCAGGTGCTGCGTGGATGAGTATTCATGCGTCCACGCCATGTGAGCAAGCTGGGTATGAACACCGGAGCGGATTGTGGATAAACGCCCCGACCGGACGACAGGCCGATTTCATCGACAATTCGTCCAGAGGCATTCCACTGCCTTGGCCACAGTTTAACGAGTGTTACAACTTTTTGTTTTTCCGAGATAATTCGGGCTTATCCACAGAAACCGGCGTAGCATAGTCTTTATAAGAGGTATAAATATAATGCTTCTAATAAACACCCAGCGCGATGCCCTGCTCGGGCCACTGCAGTCCGTTTCCGGCATCGTCGAGAAGCGCCACACCCTGCCGATCCTGTCCAACGTGCTGCTGGAAAAGCAGGGTGATCGCCTGACTCTGCTTGCCACCGACATCGAGATCCAGATCAAGACCACCGCTGCCACCAGCGGTGGCGCCGACGCTTCGCTCACCGTCGGCGCGCGCAAGCTGCAGGACATCCTGCGCTCGCTGCCGGAAGGCACCGACATCAGCCTGCAGCTCGACGACAAGCGCCTCACCGTCAAGGCGGGCAAGAGCCGTTTCGCGCTCCAGACCCTGCCGGCGGCGGACTATCCGCGCATGGCCCAGGCGGAGGGCGAGTCGCTCAAACTCGCGCTGACTCAGAAGCGCTTCAAGCGTCTGCTCGGGCTAGTGCAGTACGCCATGGCGCAGCAGGACATCCGCTACTACCTCAACGGTCTGCTGCTGGTCGTTGCGGGCGGCGAGTTGCGTGTCGTCGCCACCGACGGCCACCGGCTCGCATACGCTTCGGAGCCGATCGAGGAAAACCTCGCGCGTACCGAAGCCATCCTGCCACGCAAGACGGTGCTCGAATTGGCGCGCCAGCTCGCCGACAGCGACGAGCCCCTCGAAATCCTGCTCGGCGGCAACCAGGTCACCTTCCGCTTCGGTGCAGTCGAGCTGGTCTCGAAGCTGATCGATGGCAAGTTCCCCGACTACGAGCGCGTGATTCCGCAGGGCCATCCGAAGCTGCTCACGGTGCCGCGCCTCACACTGCTGCACTCGCTGGAGCGTGCCGCCATCCTGACGAACGAAAAGTTCCGCGGCGTGCGCACCGTGCTCGCCGAAGGCAGCCTGAAAATCATCGCTGCCAACGCCGAGCAGGAAGAGGCGGTCGAGGAAATCGAGATCGACTACTCGGGCGAGGCGCTCGACGTCGGGTTCAACGTCACCTACCTGCTCGACGTGCTGCGCAACGTGTCCAACGAGAACGTCGAATGCCGCCTCAACGATTCGAATTCCAGCGCCCTGATCACCCTGCCGGGTAACGAGCGCTTCAAGTACGTCGTGATGCCGATGCGCATCTAGCACCCGGCTAGCTGAGCGCATCACATCCACCGGAGAAAAGATGACTGATCCGAACCTGCCCCAGGAACCGCCGAAAAACGATCCCGACGCCTACGATGCATCCAGCATCCAGCAGCTCGAAGGCCTCGAAGCCGTGCGCAAACGCCCCGGCATGTACATCGGCGATACCTCGGACGGCACCGGCCTGCACCACATGGTGTTCGAGGTACTCGACAATTCGATCGACGAGGCCCTCGCGGGCTACTGCGACGAAATCCTCGTCGTGATCCATCCGGACAATTCGATCAGCATTTCCGACAACGGGCGAGGCATTCCGACCGGCATAAAGTTCGACGACAAGCACGAACCCAAGCGCTCCGCCGCCGAGATCGTCATGACAGTTCTCCATGCCGGCGGCAAGTTCAACTCCAACTCCTACAAGGTGTCGGGCGGCCTGCACGGCGTCGGCGTCTCATGCGTCAATGGTCTCTCGAAGTGGCTGCGGCTCACGGTTCGGCGCGACGGCAAGAAGCATTTCATGGAGTTCCAGCGGGGCGTGCCGGCTGATCGCCTGGTCGAAACGCAGAACGGCGTCGAAGTCTCGCCGCTCAAGCTGATCGGCGACACCGACAAGCGCGGCACCGAGGTGCATTTCCTCGCCGACGAAGAGATCTTCGGCCATGTCGAGTATCACTATGACATCCTCGCCAAGCGCATCCGGGAACTGTCATTCCTCAACAACGGGGTACGTATCAAGCTGCTCGACCAGCGCAGCGGCAAGGAAGAGGATTTCGCCTTCAGCGGCGGCGTCAAGGGCTTCGTCGAATACATCAACCGCAGCAAGACCGTGCTCCACGGCAATGTCTTCTACTCCACCGGCGCCAAGGACGGCATCACCGTCGAAGTCGCCATGCAGTGGAACGACTCCTATGCCGAACAGGTGTTGTGCTTCACCAACAACATCCCGCAAAAGGACGGCGGGACTCACCTCACCGGCCTGCGCGCCGCGATGACGCGCGTCATCAACAAGTACATCGAGGAAACCGAGGCCGCCAAGAAAGCCAAGGTCGAAACCACCGGCGACGACATGCGCGAAGGCCTCGCCTGCGTTCTCTCGGTCAAGGTGCCCGAGCCCAAGTTCAGCTCGCAGACCAAGGAAAAGCTCGTCTCGAGCGAAGTGCGCCCGGTGGTCGAGGAAGTCGTCGCTGCCAAGCTCGCCGAGTTCCTGCTCGAAAAGCCGGCCGATGCCAAGATCATCACCGGCAAGATCATCGACGCCGCACGCGCGCGCGAAGCCGCCCGCAAGGCGCGCGAGATGACGCGTCGCAAGGGCGTGCTCGACGGTATCGGCCTGCCCGGCAAGCTCGCCGACTGCCAGGAGAAAGACCCCGCGCTGTGTGAGATGTACATCGTCGAGGGTGACTCCGCAGGCGGTTCGGCCAAGCAGGGCCGCGACCGCAAGTTCCAGGCGATCCTGCCGTTGCGCGGCAAGGTGCTTAACGTCGAAAAGGCGCGCTTCGACAAGCTGCTCTCCTCGGAGCAGATCGTCACTCTGGTCACCGCGCTGGGCACCGGCATTGGCGCGAACGATTTCGACATCGCCAAGCTGCGCTATCACCGCATCATCATCATGACCGATGCCGACGTCGACGGCGCGCACATCCGCACCCTGCTGCTCACCTTCTTCTACCGCCAGATGCCGGAACTGGTCGAGCGCGGTCACATCTACATCGCCCAGCCGCCGCTCTACAAGATCAAGCACGGCAAGAGCGAGCGCTACATCAAGGACGACCACGAGCTCAACCAGCACCTTCTCAAACTCGCACTCGACGGTGCCGAACTCTCGCCGCGCGAAGGCGCGGTCGTCATCGCCGGCGACACGCTCGACGAACTCGCGCGTGCCTACCTGCTCGCCGAAGCCGTCATCACGCGGCTTGCCGATTACATCGACAGCCAGGCCCTTCATGCGCTGCTGGCCCACGATGTCGAGCTTTCTTTGGCTGACGAGGCCGCCGCACGTGCCTCGGTCGAGCGCCTGAGCCGCGCCATCGCCAACGGCGTACATGTCGAAGCCCGCTTCGACGACAAGACCGAACGCTGGATGCTGCGCGTCGAAAAGACCGTGCACGGCAACCTCAAGGTCGGCCATGTCGACGAGGAATTCCTGCTCTCCGGCGACTACAAGCAGATTCGCCACGCCGCCCAGCTTATCAGCGGGTTGATCGGCGAGGGTGCGGTGGTCCGGCGCGGGGAAAAGAGCCAGGGTATCGCCAGCTTTGCCGAAGCCATGCAATGGCTGCTTGCCGAAGTCGAGCGCAGCCTTACCAAGCAGCGCTACAAGGGCCTCGGCGAGATGAACCCCGAGCAGCTCTGGGAAACCACAATGGATCCGGCCATACGCCGCCTTCTCAAGGTGCAGATCGACGACGCCATCGCCGCCGACGAGATCTTCACCACGTTGATGGGCGACAACGTCGAACCGCGCCGCAACTTCATCGAGACCAACGCACTCAACGCGCGCAACATCGACGTCTGAAAGTCCGTCAATCGCGCGGACGCTTTGCTACCCACCGATCGAGCTGATTGGCGAACGCTTGCCGGTCAGCGTGCGAGATTGCGGCGGGGCCGCCGGTCTGCACGCCGCTTTCGCGCAGGCCCTGCATGAAGTTGCGCATCGTCAGACGCTCCTCGATGTTGCGGGCGTCCAGCAGGTCGCCGCGCGGATCGATCACCGCGGCGCCCTTCGCGATGACCTGCGCGGCAAGCGGCACGTCGGCCGTGATCACCAGGTCGCCGGCACCGGCTTCTTCGGCAATGCGCCTGTCGGCGACATCGAAACCCGCCGGCACCTGCAGCGCGCGTATCCACGGCGAGGGCGGTACCCGCAACAGTTGGTTGGCAATCAGCGTCAGCGGCACCTGCGCGCGCTCGGCCGCACGGTACAGGATGTCTTTGATCACCGCCGGGCAGGCGTCGGCATCGACCCAGATCTTCATATAAACATTGGATGGTATGAGGCCGGCAGACTAGCATTCACCGCCAGATGCCGTGACGATTCCTTATCGCCTCATCCCGTCGTCCCGCAATCCGCATGGATAGGACCTCACCGAGCGGGTGTCGCCAGAATCATTAATTAGCAATGATCCTGGCGATGGTAGCCTGCAGAACAAGCATCCATGCGGGCTGCAGGCTACCCATTCCTGATGGGTGTCCGCGCGTCGTCAGGCTGCTGCGCCACGGCGGATGCGACGATCCGGCCCGCGCCGACAGCTTCCTGCCGGATTTACGCCGCACCGAGCACCGCCTGCGACACCGCGATGTAGAGCGGGATGCCAAGCAGGATGTTCAGCGGAAAGGTCACGCCCAGCGACATGCCGACATAGAGCGCCGGTCGGGCCTCGGGAATGGCGTAGCGGACAACCGCGGGCACGGCAATGTAGGACGCGCTCGCAGCCAGCACCATCAGCAGCGCGGCATTGCCCGCCGATACGCCGAACACGACGGAGAGCCCCAGCGCCAGCGTGGCGTGAACCAGCGGGCCGAGTACGGCGTAGAGCGCCAAAGACGCCGGTACGTCGCGCGGGCGCGGCATGTTGCGCGCCGCGCTGAGGCCCATGTCCAGCAGAAACAGGGCGAGCATGCCCTTGAACAGATCCTGCGTGAAAGGCTTCATCGTCTCGGCGCCGGCTTCGCCGGTGACGATCCCGATCAGCATCGCGCCGAGCAGCAGCAACTGGGCGCCATCGGTAAACGACTCGTGGAGGATCTTGCCGATCGGCGAAGGCGCAGGCGGTCCGGCCAGTGCCACGGAACCATCGCCGCCGACGCGCAGCGCAGCGGTGGCGGTCGCCTCCTTCCGCAATGCGTTGGCAAGATAGATCGCGATGATGATGGCCGGCGATTCCATCAGGGCCATCGCCGCCGCCATGTGGCCGCCGAAAGCGATGTCCCGCTGTTCGAGCACCTGCACGGCGGTAATGAACGTCACCGCGCTGACCGAGCCATAGGTCGCGGCCAGCGCTGCCGCGTCGAAGCCGTTGAGAAAGCGGCGCAGCAGGCGGAAACCACCGAGCGGCACGACGACAGCAAGCAGCAGCGCCGCGGCGAGCGTGGTCGCCACCTCCCGCGTCAGGCCCGAAGCAGCGAGGGCAAACCCTCCTTTCAGTCCGAGCGCCATCAACAGATACAGCGACAGGAACCGCGCAATCTGGGGCGGAATTTCGAGGTTGGAACGCAAGGCACCGGCCAGCAGGCCGAAGCAAAAAAAAAGGATGGCGGGATCGAGCAGAGTGGTCATGGGGTTCTCCTTCGCCCCGATGCTACGCAATCTGATTCATCGAGTAAAATAAAATTATGAAGGTAAATGGATAGAGAAATGTCTATACATGTCACGCTGCGCCAGTTGCGCCTCTTCCTCGCCCTCGCGGAGCGAGGCAGTGTCAGCGCGGCCGCGCGCGCCTGCCACGTAACGCAACCGACGGTGTCGATGCAGTTGAAGGAAATCGGCGAGGCGGTGGGTCTGCCCCTCTACGAGGTGGTCGGCAAGCGCGTCTTTCTCACCGCCACCGGCGAAGATCTGGCACGTACTGCCCGCGCTATGCTGGACGAATGGGAGTCCTTCTCGCAGCGGATCGATGCGGCTCGCGGACTCACGGCCGGGCGGCTGAAGGTGGCCGTGGTGAGCACCGCGAAATACTTTGTGCCGCGATTCCTCGGCACCTTCTGTCAGCGACATCCGGAGGTGGACATCGCGCTCGAGGTGCTGAACCGCGACGGTGTCGTCCAGCGCCTGCGCGAAAACCGCGACGACCTGTACGTCATGTCGGCGCCGCCGCGCGACCTCGAGATCGTCAGCCAGGCGTTCATGGCCAATCCGCTCGTCGTGGTTGCACCGCCGGTGCACCCCCGCGCCGGCGCGAGACGTGCGACGCTCGCGCAGCTGGGCAACGAACAGTTCGTGATGCGCGAACAAGGCTCGGGCACGCGGCTCGCCGTCGATGCCCATTTCCGGGCCCACGCGTTCCAGCCGCGCATTCGCCTGGAACTGGGCAGCAACGAAGCGATCAAGCAGGCGGTCGCCGGCGGCCTCGGCATCGCGGTGCTGTCGCGCCATGCGCTGGAAGCCGAATTGCGTGACGGCACGCTGGTCGAACTTGCGGTGCGCAACTTCCCGATCCACGCCAACTGGTTCGTGGTCTATCCGCGCGGGAAGCGCCTGTCGCCACTTGCAACGGCGTTTCTCGAAACCCTTCGATTCCCCGGCGAGGCCAATGTCGTGCCACGCGCCGAAGCAGGTGCCGACGCCCCCGATTCACCCTGAAAGCGTGGGCTGCCCCGCGGCGCGCCTCTGGCGGCAGGCATCGCGTTTGCCCTCCGGGAGCAGCCAGATTGTATCCGCGCCGGCAACACACCTATTCGATTCACCGGGCTTATCGCGGTGGCGTCAGGTGCCTATGATCGCCACCATTGGCGTGCCGCTCGAGGCATCGGCGCGCGGCAGTTGATGGAGTGCAATGCGATGAGCCCCGAGTACCTGATTCTGACCGACCACGATTTCGTGCGCCTGATGGCGCTGCAGCCCGACCCGCGCTTGCGCGCGGAACTGGAGCGCGCGATCGTCGTTCCGCCTGAAACGATTCCTGCACAGGTCGTCACGATGCATTCGCGGGTGCGCTACCTCGACGAGTCGAGCGGCGAGCGGCGCGAGATCCAGGTGGTCTATCCGGAAGAAGCGGATCTGGCAGAAGGCAAGGTGTCGGTCTTCGCGCCGGTCGGCGCCGCGTTGCTCGGACTTTCTGTCGACCAGGCGATCGAATGGGATTTTCCCGGCGGCGGCAAGCGGCGCTTGCGCGTGGAGGAAGTGGTCGACCAGCCGGAATCCCGGCTGCGCCGAACCGGCTGACTAGCGCCCGATGCCCTCGTCCCAGTAAGGATCCGGGCCGAAGCGCGCGACGAAGAAATCGATGAAGGCGCGCACCTTCACCGGTAGATGGCGGGTGGGCAGGTACAGGGCATAGACATGCTGCTGTACCGGGATGTACTCGGAGAGTACCGCCTGCAGCCTTCCCGCCTGCAGATCCTTGCCGATGATGAAGGTCGGCAGCAGCGCCACGCCCAGCCCGCCCAGGACCGCCTGGGACAGCGCCTCGTCGTCGTCGATGTGCAGCGGGCCCGTCACCGGTACCGTGATTTCACCTTCCGGCCCGGTGAAGCGCCATTGCCCTTTCTCGTCCGAATGGGTGTAGTCGAGGCAGCTGTGCCTTTCCAGATCTTCGGGCGTATGCGGCACGCCACGTCGCGCGAAGTACGCCGGCGTGGCACATAGCCGGCGCCGCGCCGGGGCGAGTCGCCGTGCCACCAGGCTGCCCGGCGGCTCGCCGGTCACGCGAAGCGCCACGTCGTAGCCCTCCTCGGCCAGATCCACCAACCGGTCGGTGATCGACACGTCGAGTGCCAGTTCCGGATACCGCGCGAGGAATTCCGCCAGGGCCGGCGCGACATGCAGGGTGCCGAATGCGACCGAGGCGCTTACCCGGAGCACCCCGCGCGGCTCCGCATGCAGGCTGCCGACGACCTGTTCCGCCTGTTCGGCTTCGTCCAAGATCCGTGCGCAATGTTCCGCCACGGCGGCGCCTGCCTCGGTCAGGCTGAGGGCGCGCGTGCTGCGGTTGAGCAAGCGCGCGCCGAAAGATTTCTCCAGTTTGGCCACCGCTTTGCTCACTGCCGAGCGCGATGTGTCGAGGCGCCGCGCCGCCTCCGAAAAACTTCCGGCGTCGACCACGCGGGCAAAAACGGCCATCAGATTGAGATCCTGCATGACCAGGCCATTGTAGATGGTCGGGAAACAGTTTGGTTCGGCACGTGCAGCTTATCGGGCCGGGATCGCGCATATAGCATCAAGGCTGGCAAGTGGGGATGCGTGTACCCGGAGCGTGGGCAACGGATAAAGGAGGGCAACATGGCCGAGGAACGTTTCGACAAGGTGTGCGCGCGTGACACCGCGGCGGCGGTCGTGCCGCGCGCGGTTCCGGCGCATCCGTATCCGGCAATCGAGATCGGGTGCACCGATTGGTACCTCTACGCAGATGCCAGGCCTGAACCCGAAACGGGCGCCCCGAACCCGGCCACCCGGCTCGCTGCAGTGACGCGGCGCATGGTTCGCCCACCCGGCGCGTGGGTCAAGCAACCTGCAGCATCAATCGTCTACCGCGACGGGGCGCCAACACACGCCGCGCCGCTCCGGCCAACCGGCCGCGGACGGGATCAGAAGCGCACCGACTCCGGCGTCAGCTGAAGCACTGTGCGGATGCCGGCGAGCGGGATCGCCAGCGTCGGGCCGATGCGGTCCGGCCCGCCGGTGTAGAAGGCGAGCAGCAATTCGGTGTCGGTATGGCTGTACTGGAAGCCCACCGCGTAGCGCGGCACGCCGGGCGCGTCGGGCTCCTCCCAGCACACCTGCACGGTCTGGCCGTCGAGCGCGCCAAGCCGCTGCGCGCGCAGCGCCAGCTCACGCGCCGCGTGTTCCTCAATGCGGCTTGCGGCACGTCGTTCGGCGAGATCGTAGATGCGCGCGCCGCCGTGCCTTGCGGGTGCCGCGGCAGTGCACTGTCCTTCGTCGCGCAGATCGCCCAGTGGTATCACCTTGGCCATGGTCGATCCTCAGCGGTCCGCCGTATCCGGCAGCGCTTCGAGTTCGTTCGCGGCCCGCATCACGCGCACATGCGTGCCGCCCTTGCCGATGACTTCGGGCAGCTCGACTTCATAGAAGCGGCCGCCTGCGCCGTCGATGATCGTGCAGCAGACGCGCCCAGTGCGCGTGTCGCCGTTCCACTGCGCGCGTACCCACTGCAGCGGATGGAAATCCTCGCCACCGGCGCCGCTGCCGCCGAAGCCCGATGCGATGGAATGCGGAAAAGCCATGATGATCACCTCGCCTGCCGACCGTGTTCGTTACGGTTGACGGCAGGGTGACACACAGGCTTTAAGGTGACCATCCGTCTCAGGACTCAGCCCTTCGACTGCGTCACGCGGATTCCGTGAGAAACCGCATGGAGGGCGCACGAAACGCTCGGCGAACCGTCCTAGTCCCGAGGTCGTGCCGGGTTTTCTGCGTCGGGCGTGCGGTGGCGCGCGAGGCCGAGGCGCCCGGGCGAAGCCGTCGCGGTGCGGGGTTCTACTGCAGCGTCGGTGAGAATCTGCGGCCGTCGTCGGCGCTGCGCGCGTCCATCCACGCGGGGCGCACCACGTCGGCCGCGAGGCGGTGCACGCAGGCCACGAGCTGGCGGGTGTCGTGATGCTTGCGCAGGAAGCGGTCGGCGCCGGCGCGCAGCGCCTCTTCGATGAACTGCTGTGTCTGCCGGCCGGAAACCAGCACCAGCGGCAATTTGGCGGTGCCGGGCTGGTTGCGGATCTCGCGCACCAGGTCGAAACCGTTCACGCCGGGCAGCAGCACATCCGACACCACCGCGTCGAATGGCTCGCTGCAGAATCGCGTCCACGCATCTTCTGCGGTTTCGACTTCCACCACGTCCCAGGTGTCGAGACTGAAACTGCAGCGCATCAGCGTACGCCAGATTTCGCAGTCGTCCACCACCAGCAATCGGCCTCGGGTTCGCACGAGGATCTCCCCAGATCTGCGTACAGGACATACATTCTTGCAGTGCACCGCTTGCGCGTCCGTGACCGATCGCACGCCTGACGGAGCATTGCCACCCGCGGCGGCACGGCACCAGATGCGCTACGCTCGCAGGCAACGGCGCACGCCCGATCCGCCTGGCAGGGTGGTCCGCGCCGCCGACGGGACCGGACGATGAAACACCAGGATTACGACCTGCTGCAGGTCGAAGACGGAAAGCCGATCAAGCTGTGGACGCAGGGCGTGCCGGTCGAGGACGATGCGCGCAAGCAATTGATGAACACCGCGAAGATGCCGTTCATCTTCCGCCATCTCGCGGTGATGCCCGACGTGCATCTCGGCAAGGGCTCGACCATCGGCAGCGTGATCCCCACGCGTGGCGCGATCATTCCGGCCGCTGTCGGCGTCGACATCGGCTGCGGCATGATGGCGGTGCGCACCACGCTCGCGGCCGCCGACCTGCCCGACAACCTGCATGGGCTGCGCAGCGCGATCGAACGCGCCGTGCCGCACGGGCGCAGCATCTCGCGCGAGACCTCGCGCGACAAGGGTGCGTGGGAGAACCCGCCCGCCAGCGTCAACGCGCAGTGGGCCGCGCTGCTCGCCGGCTTCCGGCGCATCACCGAGAAGTACCCGCGCCTGACCAGAACCAACAACTACAAGCACCTCGGCACGCTCGGCACCGGCAACCATTTCATCGAAGTCTGCCTGGATGAAACCGGCAGCGTGTGGTTCATGCTGCACTCAGGTTCGCGCGGCGTCGGTAATGCGATCGGCACCTTCTTCATCGAACTCGCCCAGCAGGACCTGCGCGCCCACCTCGCCAACCTGCCCGACCGCGACCTCGCCTACTTCGAGGAAGGCAGCAAGCACTTCGACGACTACGTCGAGGCCGTCGGCTGGGCGCAGGATTACGCGCGCCGAAACCGCGACGTGATGATGGCCAACGTCATTGCCGCCGCGCGGCGCGAGATCGGCAAGCCGTTCGAGGCCGACGTGGAGGCGGTGAACTGCCACCACAACTACGTGCAGCACGAAACGCATTTCGGCGCCGACATCCTCGTGACGCGCAAGGGCGCCGTATCGGCGAAGAAGGGCGAACTCGGCATCATTCCCGGCTCGATGGGTGCGAAGAGCTACATCGTGCGCGGCCTCGGCAACGAGGAAGCCTTCTGCTCCTGCAGCCACGGCGCCGGCCGCACCATGAGCCGCAACGAGGCGAAGCGCCGCTACACCGTGGCCGACCAGATCCGCGCCACGGCCGACGTCGAATGCCGCAAGGACGCCGACGTGATCGACGAAATCCCGATGGCCTACAAGGATATCGACGCCGTCATGCAGGCGCAGAAGAGCCTGGTCGAAGTGGTGCACACACTGAAGCAGGTGGTGTGCGTGAAGGGGTGAAACACAATCAAGTGACGGACGAATATGGCAACTTACACTTTTGTCGATTTGAATATTCCGGAAGCTGAGCTACTCGCCGACCTTTGTGGAATCGATCATGACCTTGAAACCACCAACTTCTTCGCGGAGGAATTGAAGAAGCAATGGAGTTTGGCGTCGCCCAACATAGACCTTCTGGACGCGCTATCGACGGCAATTGTTGTTCGCTACACGCGTTCATTCGTGACTGGCGTCCGAACGAAGCTTGATGACGGGTTGCTTTCGAGGCTATCCGAACAGCGGCAGTCCGCGCATGAGCATTTTCGGGCGCGCCGGGACAAACACGTTGCGCATTCAGTCAACTCATTCGAGGAAAACCAGCCCGTCATTCGCTACTCGCCCGAGACGCTCAGTGAGGAAGGTATCGCTGGCGTCGGATGCAGAGGACATCGAAGGGACGCGCTAACGCCAGCAGAGGTCGATCAGATCGTCGATCTTGTGAATGCCGTGCGCGGATTGGTCAGGCAGGATATCCACTCTGAGACTTGCAGGCTTCTCGACATCGTACGCCGCATGCCCAGAGATCAGGTGATATCGACGCCGCGGCGAGAGCTTGGCGGGGCCGACAACCAGTTGCTGCTGAGGAGGAGGAAATGAATACTTTAGTTTCGTTGCGGATACGAAGGCTTTGCCAACCATAGAACTCGACGGCGCCCAAGGCGAAGGCGGAGGCCAGATCCTGCGCAGCGCGTTGACGCTGTCGATGATCACCGGCACGCCGTTTCGCATCGAGCGCATTCGTGCGAAGCGCAAGAAGCCCGGCCTGTTGCGCCAGCACCTGACGGCGATCGAGGCGGCGGCGGCGATCTCGGGCGCGCGGGTCGAGGGCGCGCTTGCCGGTTCGCAGTCACTCGGCTTCGTGCCGAATGCGATCCGCGGCGGCGATTACCGCTTTGCCATCGGCACCGCGGGCAGTTGCACGCTGGTGCTGCAGACGGTGCTGCCCGCGCTCTGGTTTGCCGATGCGCCGGCCACGCTCACGGTGAGCGGCGGCACGCACAACCCAGCCGCGCCGCCGGCGGATTACCTGGTCCACGCCTGGCTGCCGCTGATGCGGCGCATGGGCGCGCAGGCGGAAATCGAGTTGCTGCGCCACGGCTTCTATCCGGCCGGCGGCGGCGAGGTGCGCGCGCAGGTTTCACCCTCGCGCCTCGTGCCGCTCGACCTTGCCGAGCGCGGCGAACTGAAATCCGTTCATGCCGATGCCATCGTCGCGGCGATTCCCGGCGGCGTGGCCCGGCGCGAGCTGGATGTGGTTGCGCGCGCCTTCAGCGACATCGACGCGCAGATCCGCGAACTGCCGGCGCGCGAAGGGCCGGGCAACGCGCTGCTGCTCGGGTTCGTGCATGAACACGTGACCGAACTGTTCTCCGGCTTCGGCGAGCGCGGCGTGTCGGCCGAGACGGTCGCCGGTCGCGTCGTCAAGGCGGCGCGAGCCTGGCTCGCCAGCGGCGCCGCGGTCGGAGAGCATCTGGCGGACCAACTGGTGATGCCGCTCGCGCTGGCCGGCGGCGGCAGCTTCACGACCCACGTGCAGTCCAGCCACCTGACGACCAACCTGGATGTCATCGCGCGCTTCCTGCCGGTGCGCGCGCAGGTCGAGCAGGACGGGCGCGGCTGGCGCGTGAGCATCCTTCAATCCCGCTGAGGCACCAGCCTGGAAGCCGCATGGATTGGATGTTCTGGCCATGCATGCCAGCGGGGCCAGAATCCACGCGGCCTGCAGGCAAGGCATGCCCGAGGTGTCCGATCCATGCACCTTCCCGGCCGGGCGGTGCGGTGCCATAATCGGTCGCCTTGTCCGGGCGCCGTCCGGCCGGTCTCGCGTGCAGCAGGAGGATCCCCATGGCTTCGTCCAGTCGCTTGCATCGCCTCAACTATTTCGATGGCCGCCTGCTCACGGCCGAGGATTTTCGCGACGAACAGTCGTACCTGATCGGACGCGCGCGCCGCCACAATCGCCACGTGCATGGCTGGGGCGTGATCAACGGCCTCGATGTGCGCGTGGTCGGCAACTTCGTCGAGGTCTCGCCGGGTGCGGCGATCGACTGCGCGGGCAACGAACTGGTAGTGGAGGTCGGCGTTGCGCTCTCGATGCCGGCCGATGCACGCAAACTGGTGGTCCTGCTGCGCTACGTCGAACACGGCGTCGACCCGCTGCCGACGATCGCCAGTGACGCCGGCACGCACGACGCGGTGCAGTTCTCCCACATCGAGGAAGGCTGCGAACTCGACCTTTCCGAGGACGCGTGGGCCGATCCGCACCCGGCGCTCGCGCCCTGCACACCCGGTTGCGGCGAGGCGCACGACCTCGCCATCGCGCGGCTCAACCGCACGCGCAGCGGATGGCGTCGCACGCTGCTCTCGCGTCGCGCCTGACGCGACTTGCGGCCGGCACGCCTTCGCGCAGCCGGGCGCATCACCCGCCGGGATAGCCCAACGGAATTCGCGGGCGCTGCCCCGGGCGGCTATGCTGATGTGACGGCACCGACGCGGTCCGTCCTTCTGCCCGGAGACCACGATGAAACGTATCCTGCAGTGCCTGATATTGCTCGTCTCGATCGGCTTCGGCCCGGCCGGCGGGGCCGATGCGGTCAAGGCGGTCTATCACGTCAACGAAGGCGTGGACAAGGCGGCGATGGTTTTGCGCAACATCCGTAACCACCTCGCGGCCGAACCCGGCACAAAGATCGTGGTGGTCGGCCACAATGCCGGCATCGACTTCATGCTGCAGGGCGCGCAGGACAAGAACGGCAACCCGTTCGACATTCCCATGGAAGAGCTCGCCGCCAAGGGCGTCGAGTTTCGCGTCTGCGGCAATACGCTCAAGGGCCGCGACATTCCGGCTGCGAAGGTCCAGGCGCCGGCCACCGTGGTGCCGTCCGGCGTGGCCGAGGTCGCGCGGTTGCAGGCACGGGAAGGCTACGTTTATCTGAAGCCCTGAACACGGCATTGCCGCGCCGGGCTCGCGAGTCCGGCGCGGCGGATCGCCTGGCAACCCGCGCAACATCTGCCCGACCCGGCCGGGCTGCGACGATATGTCGCATCGCTTTCGCGTAGGCGCTCGATTACGCTCCGGCGATTTAGCCTCTGGAGCATGATCATGCGCAAGACCGCGCTTGCCGGTTCGCTGGCGATGTTGTCCCTTCCCCTTCAGGCGGCCGATGCGGTGTCGAGCCTGCCCGCGATCACCGTGACCGCGCCCGCGCCGGATGCGCTCGAGCAGACACGCACTTCTGCGGCCAGCCTGCGCGAACTGCTCGACGACGCACCGTCGATGAGCTTCCAGTCGGCCGGTGGCATTTCCGGGCTGCCGGTGCTGCGCGGCCTGGCGGACGATCGCGTGCGCCTGCGCGTCGACGGCATGGAAATCACCTCGGCCTGCGCCAATCACATGAACCCGGCACTGTCATACGTCGATCCGCAGCAGGTCGGGCGCATCGACGTGCTGCCCGGCGTGACGCCGGTCAGCGAAGGTGGCGACAGCATCGCCGGCACGATCGCGGTGCGTTCGCCGGCGCCGCTGTTCGCCAAGCCGGGCGCCGGACTGCACAAGTCGGGCAACCTGTCGCTCGCGGCGCGCTCGGTGGATGACAGCTATGTTGCCGCGCTCGGCGCGACGATCGCCAACGAGAATCTCAGTCTCGGCTACGCGGCCTCGTGGCGCGCTGGCGAGAGCTACGACGACGGCAACGGCAATCGCGTGCTCGACACGCTGTACAAGGCGCGCAACCAGACCGCCACGCTCGCGGCACAGAACGGCGGCCATCGCATCGTGCTGCGCGTCGGCGACCAGACGGTGCCCTACCAGGGCTTCCCGAACCAGTACATGGACATGACACTCAACCAGTCGGTGTTCGGCAACCTCGAATACGGCGGCGAGTTCGCCTGGGGCAAGCTCGAGGCGCGTGTCTATTGGCAGCGCACTTCGCACCAGATGGGCTTCTTCACGCCGCAGAAGGCGGGCACGATGCCGATGAACACCGAGGGCAAGGATGTCGGTTACGCGATCCGCGCCGAGATTCCGGTTTCGGATGCGCACCGCCTGCGCGTCGGACACGAATATCACCGTCAGCGCCTCGACGACTGGTGGCCGCCGGTGGCTGGCTCGATGATGATGGGACCGAACAGCTTCGTGAACATCAACGATGGCGAGCGCGACCGCACCACGATCTGGGGCGAGGTCGAATCGCGCTGGAACGCGCAGTGGACCACCATTGCCGGCCTGCGCGAGGAATTCGTGCGCATGGACACCGGCCGCGTGCAGCCTTACAGCAACATGCCCGGCATGATGAATCCGGACCCGGCGTTCGCCGCGGCCTTCAACGCGCGCGACCGTTCGCGCAGCGACAACAACTTCGACTTCAGCCTGATGGCGCGCTTCGAAGCTGACCCGGCCGCGAGCTACGAGTTCGGCGTTGCCCGCAAGACTCGTTCGCCCAATCTCTATGAGCGCTATTCCTGGGGCCGCAGCACGATGGACATGACGATGATCGGCTGGTTCGGCGATGGCAACGGCTACGTCGGCGACCCCGATCTCGACCCTGAAGTGGCCTGGACCTTGAGCGCCGCTGCGACCTGGCGCGATGCCGTGAACAAGGCTTGGGAGGTGCGCGTCTCGCCGCATTACAGCCGCATCGACGACTTCATCGACGTCGATCGCATCGGCACCTTCGCGCCCTACATGCTGATGGGCGATACGCGCGCGCTGCTGCGCTTTGCCAACCACGACGCGCGCCTGTGGGGCGTCGACCTCGCCGGCCGCGTCACGCTATGGGACGGCGCGCGCTACGGCCGCGGGCAGTTGCGCGGCACGCTGGCTTATCTGCGCGGCAAGCGTGAGGGCGGCGGCGACCTTTACCACATCATGCCGCTCAACGCGACGCTCGGGATCGAACACGTGATCCGCGCGTGGACCACGCTGGCCGAGGTGCAGTTCGTCGATCGCAAGTCGCGCGTCGACGAGCGGCGCTTCGAGGATGAAACCGCCGGCCATGCGTTGGTCAACCTGCGCGCGAGCTATCAGGTGACGGACGCGCTGCGCCTGAGCGCCGGCGTCGGCAACCTGTTCGACAGGCAGTACGAACTGCCGCTCGGCGGCGCCTATCTCGCCGGCTACAAGGCGGCCGGCGGCGGGCAGATCGTCTCGCTGCCCGGCATGGGGCGCTCGTTCGACGTCGGCGTGACGATGCGCTTCTGAGCCGAGGGTGCATCGCAGCGCGCCCGCGCAGAACTAATCCGCAGCGCGCGGGTCTGGAGGGAGTTGCTCCCGTCCGGCCCGCGTACATGACCCTGCTCGTTCTCGGCCTGCTCGTCTTTTTTGGCACCCATTCGGTCCGCATCGTGGCCGAGGACTGGCGCGAGCGGCAGATGCTGCGTCTGGGCGAAAAACGCTGGAAGGGATTGTTGTCGCTCGTGGCGCTCGTCGGTTTCGTGCTGATCGTGGTCGGCTACGGCCAGGCGCGTGCAACGCCGGTCGAGCTGTGGAATCCGCCGCTGTGGTCGCGCCACTTCGCCGCCCTGCTCACACTGCCTGCCTTCGTACTGCTGGCGGCGGCCTACGTGCCGCGCACCCACATCAAGGCGGCGCTCGGCCACCCGATGCTGGCGGGCACCAAGCTGTGGGCGTTCGCACACCTGATCGCCAATGGCGGCCTTGCCGACGTGCTGTTGTTCGGCGGTTTCCTCGCCTGGTCCGTCGTTGCCTTTGTCGCCGCGCGCCGCCGCGACCGGCTCGATAGCGTGCATTACCCCGCCGGCGACTGGGCGCGCGACCTGCTTGCAGTCGGCATCGGGCTGCTTGCCTGGGCCGGCTTCGTCAAGTTCGTCCACGTCTGGCTGATCGGCGTCGCACCCTTCGCGACCGCGGGATAGCAATCGGCCTGCAAGGCAGGCGGGACGGGTTTCTCGGCGCAGCCGGCCCGGCAGGCAAGAATCGGCGCGGCCTGCAGGGCCGGCATGCCGCAACGCGCCATTCCATGAGGGTTGCGGGCCAGCGCCACTTTCACGATCCGCGCCTGCGACCGTCTGTGGCATGATGCGCGCGCCATGAATGCGACCGTCGTCCCCAAGCACACGATCGAGGTTTCCGAGGAATCCGGCGTGCGCTACCTGCACTTCGGCACCGAATGGATCCAGGGCGCGATGCGCATTGCGCGGCCGTGGGCGCTCGAACTCGATTACACACGCGAAATGATGGCCGCGCTGCTGCTGCGCCCGGGTGCGGACTGGCCGGCCAATGCGCTGATCATCGGGCTCGGTGCCGGCTCGGTGACCAAGTTCCTCTACCGCCATCGCCCGCAGGCGAAGCTCGACGTGGTCGAGATCAACCCCGAGGTGGTGGCCGTCGCGCGCCACGCCTTCCGCGTGCCCGACGACAATGCGCGCCTGACGGTGCATCGCGCCGACGGCGTCGCTTTCGTCAGGAATGCGCGCACGCGCTACGACTGCATCCTGGTGGACGGTTTCGATCACCGCGCGCGACCCGGCGCGCTCGCCAGCGAGGATTTCTACCGCGACTGCCGCAAGCGCCTCACCAGGCGCGGCCTGCTGGTGGCCAACATGTTCGGCCGCAGCCGCAAATACGACGCGCAGTTCGCGCAGCTCGCCACCGCTTTCGGTGGCCGGGCGATCGCGTTTCCGTCCGGCGATTGCGGCAACGTCATCGCCTTCGCCGCCGCCGGCGACCCGGTCGGCGCGGACTGGGCCAGCCTGCGCGAGGAAGCCGACGACCTGCATCGCGAGACCGGCCTGAAGCTCCAGAGCGTGATTGTGCGTTTGCAGCAAGCCGGCGCCTTCGACGGCCCCGGACTGGCCTTCTGATGGCCCGTCCGATGGTCGCAACCGTGGTCGCAGGACCGGATGTGCAGGGTGAAATCGCGCACAGACGGCTCGAATCGGGTGTTGCGTCCATGCCGCAGTGTGACTTTTTTCACACGGATTCCGTAGTCGGAAGCCGACAATTCGATTCAACGCGGGCAAGAGCAGGAGGTCAGCCAGTGAGGCCCGCAGCGTTCCGGTAGCGTAATCGCCTGATAGACAAGGTGAAATTGGAACGAATGCGTCCCCGCAGACCGTGCCTCACGAATTCGGTCCCGGTTTTTTGAGCACGCAGCCGGTCAAAAGCACGAAGAAGCGGCCATGCCGCAGTTGTTTACCTCCAGCGCCCGCCTTGCCGCGGGCGTAGTTTTTTGTGCGCTGCCAAATAGGCTGTCAGTCCCCGCTGCTTTTTCGCGCATTTTCGGGTGCGCAACCCGCCGGGCGCCGCGCCGCAGCGCATCACCGGATCAACGGCGCGCGAGTCCGGCGCGCAGCAGCAGGAAGCCGATCAGGGCGAAGGGCAACAGTGACAGGCTGTTCGACCACGGGCCGTCGAAAGCGGGATTGCTTGCCGACCACGCCGTGACTGCGGCATCGAAAGTTCCCAGCACGCCGGCGAGGATCGCGATCACGATGCCGGCCAATGCCCCGCCGGCGATATAGCCCGAGGCGAGCAGCACGCCGTCGTCGTGGTCCCCGGCATTGTGCCTGCGCTGCTCGACCCAGGCGCGCAGCAGGCCGCCAGCGAGGATCGGCGCCGAGGTCGCCAGCGGCAGGTACAGCCCGACCGCGAAGGCAAGCGAGGCCACCCCGGCCATTTCCAGCACCAGCGCGATCAGCGCGCCGGCGATCACCAGCGCCCAGGGCAGATCGGCCTGCAGGATGCCCTTGATCAGATATGACACCAGCACTGCTTTCGGCGCATCGTACTTGCGCACTTCGCTGCCGTCGGGCCGCTGGGTGTGGATGCCGTTGATGCCGGGGTCGACCAGCCAGACGGCGCGGCCCTGGTGGTCCACCAGATATTTGCCGGGCGGGCCGCCGGCATCGTCGGTCTTGTGCCAGACGCGGTAGCGCGTCGCATCGTCCGCCGCCTGTGGGCCCTGCAAGCTTTCGCTTGACTCGCCCGGCGCGTCGGTTACGAGGTTCGGCGCCACCTGCGCCGCCGGCACGTAGACCGTGGCTGCCTCGTTGAGCGTCAACAGCACTGGGCCGAGCACCAGCGCCGAAGCGAAGCTGCCGATCAGGATCGCGATCTGCTGCGCGCGCGGCGTCGCGCCGACGAGGTGGCCGGTCTTGAGATCCTGCGCCGTGGTACCGGCATTGGCCGAGGCAATGCAGACGATGGCGCCGATCGACAGCGCGGTGACGAAGTACGGCGGCGCCGTCCAGCCGAAGCTGCGGAAGATCAGGCAGGTCAGCAGCAGCGTGGCGATCGTCATGCCGCTGATCGGGTTGGACGAAGACCCGATTTCGCCCGTGAGGCGTGCCGACACGGTGCAAAACAAAAAGCCGAACGCCGCGATCAGCAACGCGCCGAGCAGGTTCATCTGCAGCGGCGGCGAGACGGTGATCGCCGCCAGCAGCACCGCCCAGCCGATGAAGATCCACTTCAGTGCGATCTCCTGTTCGGTGCGCGGCGGATTCGCAGCCTGGGCGAGATCGAGCCGCCCCAGCGCTTCGCGCAGGCTGCGTGCGATCAACGGCAAGGCGCGCAGCAGGCTGACGATGCCGCCCATCGCCACCGCGCCGGCACCGATATAGAGAATGTAGGCGCCGCGCAGTTCGCCGGCGCTCATTGTGCCGATCGGCTTGGTCCCCGGCGCGAGAGCCTGTTCGAGGCCGCTGCCGAAGTAGTAGATCAGCGGCATCAGCACGAGGTAGGCAAGCACCCCGCCAGCGCACATCGTCGCCGCGATGCGCGGGCCGATGATGTAGCCGACGCCCAGCAGTTCCGGCGACACCTCGATGCCGATCGATGCACCCTGATAGGGCGCGCCGAACTTCCAGCCGGCGACGTCCTTCCAGCCCTTGAGTGCGATGTTCGCGATCTTGTAGACCAGCCCGATGGCGAATCCGCCGAACACCAGCCGTGCTCCGCCGGCCGCGGCATTACCGGCTTCGCGCTGCGGGTCGGCCGCCAGCAGCACCTGCGCGCAGGCTGTGCCTTCCGGGAAGGTCAGCTCGCGCTGCTGGGTGACGATCAGCGTACGGCGCAGCGGCAGCATCATCAGGATGCCGAGAAGGCCGCCCAGCGTGGCGACCAGCATCACCCGCCAGATCTCGAGGTCGAAGCCGAGGATCAGGATCGCCGGCATCGTGACACCGAGCCCGAAGGCGATCGACTCGCCGGCCGACCCGGCCGTCTGCACCGCGACGTGTTCCAGCGTGGTCGCGCTGCGTGCGCCCCCGCGCGCCGCGATGCGGAACAGTGCAATCGAAATCACCGCCACCGGAATCGACGCGCTTACCGTCAGGCCGACCTTCAGCACGAGGTAGAGCGACGAGGCGCCGAACACCATGCCGAGCAGGGTGCCGAGCAGCACGGCGCGCAGCGTCAGCTCGGCAGGGGCCGGTTTGGCGAAGGCAACCGGCGCGACCGCGGTATCGTGGGGATGTGCCATCGGGCAAGCGTACCGCGTTGCAGGCCCGTGCGGCGAGCCGTCTCCGTCGTTTGGCAGATGGCAAATCGCATGGCATTGTGCCAAAATCCGCCGCTTGTAAAAGAAGGAGGTCCTCGAGAATGGCTGGGCGACTCGGGTTGGTGTTGGCGGGCGCAGTGTTTGCGCTATTCACCGGTGGCACCGCAGCGGGTCAGGTGGATTTCGACGAAGGCGACGCCTTCGTCTGGGGCGGGCAGAGCGTCCTGTCCGGCGGCTACAGTTTTCTGGCGGTCAGCCAGGGGCCGCTCGCCTTCGCCCAGATCGATGCGCAGCCGGACATCGTCGGCAACGGTTCGCGGCGGCTGCTTGCGGGAAATCGCACCGAAATTGCGATGACGCGTGTCGGCGGCGGCAAGTTCGACCTGCTCGGGCTGTCGCTCGGTGGCTCCTGGACCGATCCGGACAAGCGCTTCCGCTGGGCGGATGCGATCGAGATCGTGGGCAGTTCCGGTGGCACCCCGATCATGCGCCGTGTCGATCTCCTGAGCAGCCCTGCCCGGTTGCAGTCGTTTCTACTCGACGATTTCGTCGGACTGGATTCCGTGCTCTTCCGCCCGGTGAGGTACGACACCGCCTTGGGTTCGAACTACGAGTTCGTGCTCGACGACCTGCGTGTCGCCTCAGTCCCCGAACCCGAGGCCTGGCTCATGCTGGGTGCCGGACTCGCCCTGCTTGCGCTGCGCCGCCGGCAAGCATGATGCGCTGGCGCGGCGTCGCGCCGTTTCAGTCCCTGACGCAGTCCACGTAGTAGAACGGCTCGCCGTCGCGCTCGTCGGCGACGAGGCCGTGGATGTCGGTCTCGAACCCCGGGAATTCGTCGTTGAAGCGGCGCGCGAAGCGCAAGTAGTTGACGATCGTCTTGTTGAAGCGCTCGCCCGGGATCAGCAACGGTATCCCCGGTGGATAGGGCGTGAGCAGTACGCTGGTGACGCGGCCCTCGAGCTCGTCGATCGGCACGCGGTCGATCTCGCGGTGCGCCATCTTGGCGAAAGCGTCCGCCGGCCGCATCGCGGGTTCCATGTTCGACAGGTACATGTCGGTGGTCAGGCGCGCGACGTCATTTTCCTTGTAGAACTGGTGGATCGCGTTCGACAGGTCGCGCAGGCCGGTGCGCTCGTAGCGCGGATGCGCGGCAACGAACTCCGGCATGATGCGCCACAGTTGCGCGTTGGCGTCATGCGCATCCTTGAACTGCTGCAACTCGGTGACCATGGTGTTCCAGCGGCCCTTGGTGATGCCGATGGTGAACATGATGAACAGCGAGTAGAGCCCGGTCTTCTCGATGTTGATGCCGTGCTCGGACAGGTAGCGCGTGACGATCGCGGCCGGAATCCCGGTATCGGCGAAATCGCCATCGACATCAAGGCCCGGCGTGATCAGCGTCGCCTTGATCGGGTCGAGCATGTTGAACCCTGACGCAAGGTTGCCGAACCCGTGCCAGCGTTCGTTGGCGCGCAGTACCCAGTCCTCGCGACTGCCGACGCCTTCTGCTGCGATCTCGTCCGGCCCCCAGACCTTGAACCACCAGGAGTCGCCGAATTCCTCGTCGACCTTGCGCATCGCGCGCCGGAAGTCGAGCGCCTCCATGATCGATTCCTCGACCAGCGCCGTGCCGCCCGGGGGCTCCATCATCGCCGCCGCAACGTCGCAGGACGCAATGATCGCGTACTGCGGGCTGGTCGAGGTGTGCATCAGATAGGCTTCATTGAAGCTGTGCCGGTCGAGTTGGCGTTTCTGCGAATCCTGAACCAGGATCTGCGAGGCCTGCGACAGGCCGGCAAGCAGCTTGTGTGTCGACTGCGTCGCGAAAACCATCGATTCCTTGCAGCGGTCGCGGTCGCGGCCGATCGCGTGCATGCCCTGATAGAAATCGTGGAACGCCGCATGCGGCAGCCAGGCTTCGTCGAACAGCAGCGTGTCGATCCGGCCATCGAGCATCTGCTTGATCTCCTCGACGTTGTAGACGACGCCGTCGTAGGTGCTCTGCGTGATGGTGAGGATGCGCGGCTTGGTCTTGATGTCGCGTGCGAACGGGTGCGCGTCGATCTTTGCCTGAATGTTCTCGGGCCTGAATTCCTCCTTCGGAATCGGGCCGATGATGCCGTAGTGGTTGCGCGTCGGCGTCAGGAACACCGGAATGGCGCCGGTCATCATGATCGCGTGCAGCACGCTCTTGTGGCAGTTGCGATCGACCACCACGATGTCGTTCGGTGCGACGGTCGAATGCCACACGATCTTGTTCGAGGTCGACGTGCCGTTGGTGACGAAGAACAGGTGGTCGCAGTTGAAGATGCGCGCCGCGTTGCGTTCTGACGCGGCCACCGGGCCGGTGTGGTCGAGCAGCTGGCCGAGTTCGTCGACCGAATTGCAGACGTCGGCACGCAGCATGTTCTCGCCGAAGAACTGGTGGAACATCTGGCCCACCGGGCTCTTCAGGAACGCGACGCCGCCGGAATGCCCGGGGCAATGCCATGAGTACGATCCGTCCTGCGCGTAGTGTGTGAGCGCGCGGAAGAACGGCGGCGGCAGGCTGTCGAGATATTGCTTGCTTTCGCGGATGATCAGTCGCGCAACGAACTCCGGCGTATCCTCGAACATGTGGATGAAGCCGTGCAGCTCGCGCAGCACGTCGTTCGGAATGTGGCGCGAGGTGCGGGTTTCACCATAGAGGAAGATCGGGATGTCGGCGTTGCGGAAACGGATTTCCTGCACAAAGGCACGCAACTGTTCGACCGGTCGCGCGGCCTCTTCTGGCGAACCGGAGAACTCCTCATCGTCGATCGACAGGATGAAGGCGCCGGCACGTGACTGCTGCTGGGCAAAGCTCGACAGGTCGCCGTAGCTGGTGACGCCCAGCACTTCCATGCCTTCTGACTCGATCGCCTTGGCGAGTGCGCGTATCGACAGTCCGCTGGTGTTCTCGGAGCGGAAATCCTCGTCGATGATCACGATGGGGAAGCGGAATTTCATGGCGTTTCTCGATGCGGCCTCGTTGCAGGCCGCATAGTGTGACAGAGAACCATCGCGCTGTGCGGCGAACGTCCGGGCTTCAACGCAGCAGGCCGGACGTCCGGAACGCCCGCTCGATCGTTTCTGCCAGGCGGCGATGCCCTTCCTCGTTCGGATGAAGCGGATCGAGACGCAGTCCGGCATCGGACAGCACGTCGGCGACCGCGTCGTGCACGATCATGCTCCTGCTGCGCTTGGCGACGTCGGCGTAAACCTCCGCGGCATGCAGTCGCCCGGTTGCGGCACCGATCGCCGACGGTCGCGGAATGCCGAGCAGCACCACCCGCGCGCCACGTTGTTGCGCAAGGTAGACGATGGCGCGAAGGTTGGATTCGATCTGGTGAGCGTCGATACGCCGCAGCATGTCGTTTCCACCGATCTCGACGATTACGAGTTTCGGTAGATGTTCTTCGAGCAATTCCGGCAGTCGCGCCAGCGCGCCAGACGTCGTGTCGCCGGATGCGCCCGCGTTGACGATGGTCCAGTTGCTGCGCGCCGCGAGCTGTGCCGGCCACGCCCGATCTCTCGCGATGCCGTAACCCGCCGTGATGCTGTCGCCGAGCGCCAGGACCACCGAACCGGGAGCGAGCCGTTCTTCGCGAGGTCTGCTGCATCCGCTCAACAGCATGGCGACGCAGATCACGTACACAGCCATGTGCGAGAAGTCGTTCCGGATGCGTGCGGGCGACATCATATTTGACGGTGCGAAATGTCGTCCGATCGTCTACCTTGAGCGTTGACGAATTGTCCGATCGATTCGCGGTGATAGCGATTGTTCCATGTTCGCAGGTCGCGAACCGATTGCAGTTCGTGCAGTCTCATGAGTGGATGGTGATGACGCAATGTTGAAACGAATACGCATTTCCTGGCCCGGCGGCAACGTCGTCGCGGCCCTGCAGGATACGCCGAGTAGTCGGGCATTGATCGAATGTCTTCCGTTCAAGTCGGTGGCGCAAACCTGGGGCGAAGAAGTGTATTTCGGCCTGCCGATCAGTGTCGAACTCGAAGCAAACGCGCGCCAGATAGTCGAACCCGGCACGGTTTGCATCTGGGTACAGGGCCACTCGATGGCGCTGCCTTTCGGTCCGACGCCGATAGCGGAAGGCAACGAATGCAAGATGGTCACGCCGGTGAATCTGCTGGGTTGGCTCGAAGGTGATGCACGCGTGCTTGCAAAGGTGCGTGATGGCGATCCGATCGAGGTGCATCTGCAGAACGGAACTCGCGGCTGAAAGAACCGGAACCCGAAATGAAAAACGCGCCGTTCTGCGGCGCGTTTTTCATTTCTGCAACTATGTTGCCCGATACTGAAGGCTCAACCGATCTTGATCGGCACGAAGATCCGCGCATCGCCGCGCTGAACCAGCAGCGCGAGCCGGTTGCCTGAAGCTTCAACCATTTTTGCGAACGCTTCGACGTCGGTGATCGGCTGGCTGTTCAGGCCGACGATCACATCGCCCGGCTGGATGCCGGCGCGCGCCGCCGGACCTGCCACGTCTTCCACCACCAGTCCGCCTGCGATGCCGAGCTTGTTCTTTTCCTGCGGTTGCAGAGGGCGTACCGCGAGTCCGAGCTTGTCGCTGGCGGGCTTCTTATCCGGTTCCGCAGCGCTCGCCATCTTCTCGGGGTTCATCTCGATCAGTTTCACCGACAGTTCACGCCCCGAACCCTGACGGATCACCTTGATCTTCGCGACGTCGCCGGGCGACATGTTGCCGATGATGCGCGGCAGGTCTGCCGACTCCGCGACCGGCTTGCCATTGACGCCGACGATCACGTCTCCAGGCTGTATGCCGGCTTTCTCCGCCGGGCTGCCATTCTCGACCGAGCCGACCAGCGCGCCTTCCGCCTTGCCCAGGCCGAAGGATTCCGCGAGTTCCTTGGTGACCGGCTGGATGCCGACGCCCATCTTGCCGCGGGTCACCTTGCCGGTCTTGCGCAGTTGATCCGACACTTTCATGGCCACGTCGATCGGGATCGCGAACGACAGGCCCATGAAGCCGCCGGTGCGAGAGTAGATCTGCGAGTTGATGCCGACCACTTCACCCCTCAGGTTGAACAGCGGTCCGCCCGAATTGCCCGGATTGATCGCGACGTCGGTCTGGATGAACGGTACCAGCGTTTCGTCCGGCAGGCTGCGCGCCTTGGCGCTGACGATGCCGGCGGTCACCGAGTTCTCGAAGCCGAACGGCGACCCGACCGCGACGACCCATTCGCCGACCTTCACCGTATTGGCATCGCCCATGCGGACGTAGGGCAGATCCCTGGCATCGATCTTGAGCACCGCGACGTCCGTGCGCTTGTCGCTGCCGATCACCTTGGCCTTGAAATCGCGCTTGTCGACCAGCTTCACCGTTACCTCGTCCGCGTCGGCGACGACGTGCGCGTTGGTCAGCACGTAACCGTCGGCGCTGACGATGAATCCCGAACCCATGCCGCGGCGCGGCTGTTGCGGCTGCTGGCGCTGGCCGTCGTAGGGAATGCCGAAGCGGCGCAGGAATTCCTGCATGGCTTCGTCCGAGGGCCCGCCTTCGAGTTTGGCGGCCCGCACGCTTTGCGTGCTGATGTTGACCACGGCGGGCCCGACGGCCTCGACGAGCGTCGAGAAATCCGGCAGGCCACGGGTGTCGACGAGGGGCGCCGACGGTGTGCTGGGCGCCGTCGCCACGGCGTGCGATTGAGCGAAAAACGGTGTGCGATCGTTTGCGACAAAAGCAAAAGCCACGGCAGATACCGCGGCAACGGCCGCGACGCGGCTGGTCAATCTGTTCATCGTTGGTTTACCTCCTGGCGAGCCAGTTGACGCGATCAAGCTGGCGGAGTTCCGGGCACTTACATTCACTTACACGCAATGCGCGTCGATTCCCCCGGCGGATGACCGGCCATCGACGGGGTTTTCCACAAGCTTGCCGTAAAATCGGGGTTCTCGCCGCAATTTCAAGGACGACGCAGGTGCTGGAAGCCAGAATCATTCCCGTTACTTCGTTCCAGCAGAACTGTTCGCTGGTCTGGGACACCGAAACCCGGCTCGCTGCCGTCGTCGACCCGGGTGGCGATCTGGATCGCGTGCTCGCCGCGGTGGAGCAGGCCGGCGTCACGCTGGACCGCATTCTCGTGACCCACGGTCATCTCGACCATGCTGGCGCGGCGGCAGATCTTGCGGAAAAGTTGAGCCTGCCTATCGAGGGTCCGCAGCGCGAGGACGATTTCTGGATCAAGGCGATGAGCGTCGCGGCCCGGCAATGGGGCTTTCCCCCGGCGCGGCCGTTTGTGCCAACGCGCTGGCTCGAGGAGGGCGATACGGTCGTGCTCGGCAAGTTGTGCTTTCAGGTACATCATTGTCCGGGCCACACGCCGGGGCATGTGGTCTTTTTCGAGCCGGTGTCGCGCGTGGCGTTCGTCGGCGACGTGCTGTTTGCCGGCAGCATCGGCCGCACCGATTTTCCGCGTGGCGACCATGACGCCCTGATCCGTTCCATCCGCGAGAAACTCTTCCCGCTTGGCGACGACGTGCGTTTCGTACCCGGCCACGGGCCGATGTCGACCTTCGGCAACGAGCGGCGCACGAATCCCTACGTCGCCGACCCTGCGTGAAGCTCGACATTCCGCAGGATGCGATCACCTACCAGTTGATCATCGAGCTGCGTCGTCCGGTGCACGTCGCGGTCGGCCGACTCGGCGAGGTGTCCTTTCCGATTGGCAGATATGTCTACACGGGTAGTGCACGGCGCGGTGTCGAAGCGCGGGTGCGCCGCCACCTTTCGCCGCAGAAGCGACTGCACTGGCATATCGACTATCTGCTCGCGAGCCCGCGAGCACGGGTAGTCGAAATCCGGACGTTCTCTGACGAGGAGTGCGTGGTGAATCGTCGCACGCGGGGCGACATCGTCGTGCCGGGTTTCGGGGCGAGCGACTGTCATGCGGGATGTGGCGCGCATCTCAAGCGCATGCGCTAGACTCGGCGTTTGCCTGCATCCCGGAGAATCGCACGGTGACGCTCACCGACCTTCGCTACATCGTCGCGCTCGCGCGCGAACGCCATTTCGGCCGCGCTGCGGAACGCTGCCACGTCAGCCAGCCGACGCTTTCCGTTGCCGTGAAGAAGCTCGAGGAGGAACTCGGCGTCACGCTGTTCGAGCGCAACGCGGCCGACGTGCGCATCACGCCGATCGGCGAGCAGATCGTCGAACAGGCCAGCCAGGTGCTCAACCAAGCGGCGCAGATTCGCGAGATCGCGCAGCAGGGCCGCGACCCGCTCTCCGGTCCGCTGCGCCTGGGTGTGATCTACACCATCGGGCCCTATCTGTTGCCGCGGTTGATCCCGATCCTGCGCGAGCGCGCGCCCAACATGCCGCTGGTAATCCGCGAGAACTTCACCAGCCGCCTGGCCGAGATGTTGAAGCGCAGCGAGCTAGACGTGATCATCATCGCGCATCCGTTTGCCGAACAGGGCGTGGTGACGCAGCCGCTTTACGACGAGCCGTTCCGCGTGCTGATGCCCAAGGGTCACCCGTGGCAGAAGGAGAAGCGCATCGCACCGGCGCGCCTGTCCGAGGAGCACCTGCTGTTGCTGTCGACCGGCAACTGCTTTCGCGAACAGGTGCTGCAGGTCGCGCCCGACATTCCGCGCGACGGCCTGCCCGAAGCGCTCGAGGGCAGCTCGCTGGAAACCATCCGCCATATGGTGGCGAGCGGCGCAGGCGTCACCGTCTTGCCGAGTTCCGCGGTCGACGACATGCCGAAGACGCAGCCGCTGGTTGCGGTACGGCCGTTCGCGGACCCGTCGCCGTCGCGTCGCGTGGCGCTTGCATGGCGCGTGACCTTTCCGCGCTACGGCGCGATCGATGTGCTGCGCCAGGCGATCATCGATGCGAATCTGCCCGGCGTAACGCCCGTACTGGCCGGAAAGCGCGGCAAGGGCGCGGCGAAATAGCCGCAGCCGATCGGGGTAATGGCGAGCACGATTGGAACTTTGCGAGCCGTTCCGTACCATACTCATATTGCCAACTGAAAACGCGAAGGGAAAAGGACATGGACATCGGCATCTCTGAAAAGGACCGTGCGCGCATCGCGGAGGGACTGTCGCACCTGCTCGCTGACAGCTACGCGCTGTATCTCAAGACCCATGGCTTCCACTGGAACGTGACCGGCCCCATGTTCAACACGCTGCACGTGATGTTCATGGAGCAGTACACCGAGCAATGGACGGCGCTCGACGCGATTGCCGAACGCATCCGCGCGCTCGGCTATCCCGCCCCGGCTTCCTACGCGCAGTTTGCGAAGCTTGCCAGCATCGCCGAGGAAACCGGCGTGCCCAATGCGCAGGAGATGGTTCGCCAGCTCGTCGCCGGGCAGGAGGCCGTCGCGCGCACCGCGCGCAAGCTGTTCCCGATCGTCGACAAGGCATCCGACGAGCCGACCGCCGATCTCCTCACACAGCGCCTGCAGGTGCACGAGAAGACGGCGTGGATGCTGCGCAGCCTGCTCGAAGATGTGCCGCCCGCCGCCGCAAAGCCAAAGGCCATGCGTCGCAAGGGCAAATAAGCGCAGACCCGGTCATTCGGGAACGCGCCGTGCAAGGCCGACTAGGCATCAGCCGGTCGGCCTTGTCGCTTCGGGGTCACAGGGGAGGCATCTCGCAAAGGCGCATGGTTGCTCAATCCTCAGGCATGCTGCCTCGAGGGCGAGCTACCATGCGCCTTCCAGGCTGGACCGGTTAGGCGGGGGGTCAGGCCGCCTTGCTGCGCTTTTTCGGGGCTGCCTTCGGCGCTTCTTCTTCCTTGGCGGCGGCAGGTTTTGCCTTGGCGCCGGCCTTGGGCGCGCGCGGTTCGAATTCGAAACCGACCTTGCCGTCTGCACCCCTCACAAGGAAGGCGGAAAACTTGCGCCGCGTGCGTTGTGAAACGAAATTGCGCAGGATGTCGGTGCGGCCGGTGGCGAGCAGCTTTTCCATCTGCTCGCGCTCGATGGCCTGTTGCAGGATGATCTTGCCGGAGCGGAAATCGCAGCTCTTGGCCGGCCCGACGGATTTCTCGCACACGTACGAAAGTCCGTGTTCGAACACGCGGCTGCCGCACTTCGGACAAGGTCCGAGGGACTGCTGATCGCCGAAGTCCACCGGCTCGGCATTCGCCTCGTCCTCGCGCGACTGGCCGAAATCGAACTCCGGTTCGAGCTTGTCGTTCATGCGGATCAGCGCATTGAACGGACGCCCCATCTTGCTGCGAAAGCCAAGCAGCGGGCCGACTTCGCGCTTTTCGAGCAGGGTTTCGATCTCTTCGATCTCGAACTCGCGCCCGGCGACGATCTTCCACAACGAGAAGTCGCATGCCTGGCACTGGAACTTCTTGTAATTCTCCTTGATCACGCCGCCGCATTTCGGGCACGGCGTCTTGAGCGTCGCAAAGTCCCCCGGCACCGTGTCGCTTTCATGCGATTTCGCCTGATGCACGATGTGGCGCGTCATCTCGGCGATGTCCTTCATGAACTCGGCACGCGTGAGCTTGCCGTGCTCCATCTGCGACAGCTTGTACTCCCACTCGCCGGTCAGTTCGGGTTGGGTGAGTTCGGTGACCTCGAGGCCCTTGAGCAGCGTGATCAGCGAAAACGCCTTGGCGGTCGGGATCAGTTCGCGGCCTTCGCGGTGCAGATACTTCTCGGTAATGAGGCCTTCGATGATCGACGCGCGCGTGGCCGGCGTGCCGAGGCCGCGCGCGGCCATGGCCTCGCGCAGCTCGTCGTCTTCCACCAGCTTGCCGGCACCTTCCATCGCCGAGAGCAGCGTGGCTTCGTTGTAGCGCGGCGGTGGGCGCGTAGCGCTGGCCTTGACGACGACATCGTCGGTCGACACGATCTCGTTCGGCTTGACCGCAACGAGTTGCGGCTTGCTGTCGTCGCCGCCCGCTTCGCTTGCCGCTTCCTTGCCATACACCGCCAGCCAGCCCGCATTGACCAGCACCTTGCCTTCGGTCTTGAACGCCTCGCCCTCAACACGGGTAATGCGCGTGGTGATCAGGTATTCCGCCGCCGGGTAGAACACGGCGAGGAAACGCCGCGTGACCATGTCATAGATCTTCTGTTCGGCTTCTGACAGGTGCTTGGGCGGCGTGCCGGTCGGCACGATGGCGAAGTGGTCCGAGATCTTCGCGTTGTTGAAAATGCGTTTGTTCGGCTTGACCCACTTCTGACGCACGATGTCGTTGGCAAAGGGCGCGTATTCATCGGGCAACCCCTTGAGGATGCCCGGCACGGTACCCAAGTAGTCTTCAGGCAGCGCGCGCGAGTCGGTACGCGGATAGGTAAGCACCTTGTGCTTTTCGTACAGCGCCTGGGCCAGCGACAACGTGGTCTTGGCGGAAAAGCCGAAGCGCCCGTTGGCTTCGCGTTGCAGGCTCGTGAGGTCAAACAGCAGCGGCGAGAGTTGTGTCGAGGGCTTGCTCTCCTCCTCGACCTTGCCCGGCTTGCCGAGGCACTTGGCGCGGATCGCGTCCGCCTTTTTCTGGTCCCAGATACGCTCGGCGCGCGCGTGCTCGTCGTCGTCGGGCTTCTTGAATTTCTCGTCGAACCAGCGGCCGGCGTAGGTGCCCGCCTTGGCGCCGAAGCTCGCCTCCAGTTCCCAGTAATCGCGCGACACGAACTTGCGGATTTTCTCCTCGCGCTCGATGACAATGGCAAGAGTCGGCGTCTGCACGCGGCCGACGGTGGTCAGGTGGAAGCCGCCGGTCTTGGAGTTGAACGCGGTCATTGCGCGCGTGCCGTTGATGCCGATCAGCCAGTCCGATTCCGAACGGCATACGGCGGCATCGGCCAGTCCCTGCATCTCTTTGCCGTCGCGCAGTCGCGCGAAGCCGTCGCGGATCGCCGTCGGCGTCATCGACTGCAGCCACAGGCGCTTCACCGGATGCTTGGCCTTGGCGTGCTGCACGATGTAATTGAAGATCAATTCGCCCTCGCGGCCCGCGTCGCAGGCGTTGATCAGGCCGTCGACGTCCTTGCGTTTGATGAGCTTCGTCAGCACCTTGAGGCGATCGGCCGATTTGTCGATTGGCTGCAATGCGAAATGCGGCGGTATGACAGGCAGGTGGGTGAACGACCACTTGCCGCGCTTGACCTCGTATTCCTCGGGCACGGTCAGTTCGAGCAGGTGGCCGACTGCCGACGACAGCACGTAGTCGTCACTCTCGTAATATTCGCCGCTCTTGGCAAAACCGCCGAGCGCCTTTGCGATGTCTTGGGCGACGGAGGGCTTTTCGGCGATGATGAGCTGCTTGGCCATGTATCAGGTTTCCTGCCACGGACGATACGTCATCCGGCGCGTGGCAAAAGTCAGTGTTGGGTTCGGGGACGGTTCATGCGAAACGGCTTCGCCTTTCGAGCTTCGCATGAAATGAGCGCGATCATAAGAACAAAGGCGCGCGTCCTGCAAGCGCGAGCCGTCTGTTCAGTGCAGTCGCGCCTCGTCGTCGTCGGAGAGCAGTTCCTCGAGAATCAGCGTGTCGAGGGACTGATGCTGGCTCCAGAGGACCATCAGCACGATGACCTTGAGCTTCGAGAGCGTCACGCCGCCTTCCGGCAGCGCCATCGCGCGATCGATGATCATCTCGCGCATCGGCGGGTTGAGGACGCCCGAATTTTCGAGAAACGCCATGAAGCCGCGGCAGGCGGAGTCGAGGCGCGCACACTCTTCGCTGCTGTAAGCGCGGAAGGAGCGCGACTCGCTGCTGATCTGCGGGCGCGCCTCTTCTGAATCGTCACCCAGTCCGGACAGCCAGTCCAGCGCGGCGGATATGTCGTCGTCCTCGAATCCGGCTGCGGACAGCTTGCGGGCAAGCTGTTCCGGCGCCGGGCAGGCGTCGACATGCGCATAGTTCTCGAACAGATAGACGAGAATTTCAAACATTGTTTCAGCGATCCCGTTCTATTCTCTGATAGAGGCCGCCCGGCAGGGTGGCGATCCGGCCTTCCAGTTCCATGCTCAAGAGAATGGGGTATAGCGCATCGGCCGTCAAGCCGCTGCGGTCCAGCAGCATGTCGATCGTGCAGGGATCGTAGCCCAGCGCGGCAAGTACCCGGCTGGACGATTCGTCCAGCGCTTCAGAGGCGGATTCCGTTTGCACGGCGCCTCCCGCAAGGCCCATCTCTTCCAGAATATCCTGAGCAGATTCAACGAGTTTTGCGCCCTGCTTGATCAGCTTGTGGCAACCCTTCGAAAGCGGGGAATGGATCGAGCCAGGGATCGCGAACACGTCCCGCCCCTGCTCGCCGGCGAGGCGGGCCGTGATCAGGGTGCCGCTGCGCTCGGCCGCCTCGACTACGAGCACGCCGCGTGCAAGTCCGGCGATCACGCGGTTGCGTCGCGGAAAGTTGCCGGCCAGTGGCGGCGTGCCGAGCGGGAATTCAGACACGATGGCGCCATGGCCGGCGATCGAATGCGCGAGAGCCTGGTTGCGTGCGGGGTAGATCCGGTCGGCGCCGGTTCCGATCACGGCGATGGTCGAGCCCGGTCCGCTCAATCCGCCGCGATGGGCTGCCGCATCGCAGCCGAGCGCCAGTCCGCTGACGATCGTCAATCCAGCCTGGGAGGCAGCGCGGGCAAAGCTTTCGGCGTTGTCCACGCCCTGTGGTGTCGCGTTGCGGCTGCCGACGACGGCCAGCGCGGGCCGCGACAGCAGGTCGATGCGGCCCTTGACATAAAGCAGGCAGGGTGGGTCCGCGGTTTCAAGCAGTTGCCGGGGGTAATCGTTATCCGCCAGCGTCAGAATGCGGTTGCCGGCCTGGGAGGACCAGGCCAGCGCTACCTCGACTTCGGCATCGCTGTCGTGCGCCAGCAGCGTGTCGGCCAGCTTCGGACCAAGGCACTCTGCGAGGCTGGGCCGACTCGCTGCAAATACTGCCTGCGGCAGCCCGAATGTCTCGAGCAGTCTGCGCTGTCCTTCGCCGCCGAGGCCCGGCGTCAGGGTCAGCCGCAGCCAGGCGGCGAGGTCCGAACGCTCCGCCAACGGCTCAGGGCGTACGCACCTGATCGCCGGCCACCACCGGGCGCGAGCTGTTCATGATCAGGGCATAGGATAGGCGCTCGAAGGTGCGGAACACGAACACCAGCCCGTAGCGTTCTTCGGGCAGGTTGTAGACTTCCTTCGGTCCGTTGCCTTCGCGATAGGTTTCCACGCGTCCCGCCCTGTAGATGGCGAGCACGTGACCGACTTCGATGCCGTCCCGCGTGCCACGATTCAGGGTGACGATCGAGTTGCGTCCTGCTTCGCCGACGCCGTTGTAAAGGCGAATGATCTCACCGCGGAGGTCCTTGTCGGGCGAATGCGGCGAATAGGCAAGCACATCGGGCTTCGCCGCGGGAACCATCCGGTCTCCCTTGGCGATTTCCTCGATCGACTTGGTGATCTCGAGCGTCGCAGGCTCGCCTTCGACCGTCGTGCGTGCCGCCCCGAGATAGAAAGCCTCGTAGCCCAGGATCTCGTTGGTCGCCGGGTCGACGACCGGCTTGGTCGGGCGATAGATCTGCCAGATCGGTACGCCGGGCTTGACGTTGGTCGCATAGATCGTGTTTCCGGCGCCGACCATCACACGCGATTCCTGGGTGCCGATGATCTTCGCGGAGTCGTTCATCCCGGCCTCATCGACGACCAGCGGCTGCGAAAGGAATGGCGTGATCTCCGCCGTCGGGATGCTCGGAATCGATTCCTGATTCTTCTCTTCGTAGACCTGCGGCTGCAGGCGAACCGGGCGACCGATCGAAAGCTTCGGCCCGTTGCGGTCCAGCACGACGATCTGCCCCGGGTAGATCAGGTGCGGGTTGCGGATCTGGTCGCGATTCATGCGCCAGACTTCGGGCCAGCGCCAGGGCTCTTTCAGGAACTTGCTCGAAATAGCCCACAACGTGTCGCCCTTCTTGACCGTGTAGCTGTCGGGTGCGTTGTCGGCTACCTGGATCGGATTGGCGTCGGCCGCAACGGCCATCGCACTTGATAATCCGAGGAGCAGCGAGAATATAATGCGCTTCATCATCGATAGCCTCGCACGGCTGGTTTTCGGTGGGCACCGGCGGAGCCCAGCCAGATGGTTCGTTGTTACTGTGCCAAGTCGGTGGCGCCAATCCAGAACGGCACGTCGGCCTTCTACTTGAGGCGCGAAAGGCCCGGAAACACCCTTCCGATGCACTTGGCGACTGCAGTCTAGCACGCCGACATTCAGTTTCACAGTTTGGATTAGATTTTGCCAGTAATTCTTTAACTTTCCAAGCTTTTATGGCCCTGCTCCCCATACTTCGCTACCCCGACCCGAGGCTGCACAAGAAGGCCGTGCCGGTTGCCGAAATCGACGATTCGATCCGCAAACTCGTGCAGGACATGGCGGAAACCATGTACGAAGCGCCCGGAATCGGTCTTGCGGCAACCCAGGTCGATGTACACAAGCGGGTGATCGTGATCGATGTTTCCGAAGACAAATCTCGCTTGCTGACGCTGATCAACCCGATGATCGTCGAGCAGGATGGCGAACAGGTGTGCGAAGAGGGCTGCCTGTCCGTTCCCGGCATCTACGACAAGGTGAGCCGAGCCGAGAACGTCCGTGTCCGTGCGCTCGATGTGGATGGCAAGCCGATCGAATTCCACGCCGACGGTTTGCTCGCGGTTTGTGTGCAACACGAGATCGACCACCTCGATGGCAAGGTGTTCGTGGAACACCTGTCGCGCCTCAAACAGACGCGCATCCGCAACAAGCTCGAAAAGCAGGCGCGCATCACCGCTTGACCAGGACGCCAGCCGGTCGGCCTGTCGTTTCCCTTCCACCGTTCGATCTTGTCGCTCCCATGCGCGTCGCCTTTGCCGGAACCCCCGAATTTGCAGCACAGGCGCTGTCGGCGATCATCGCCGCCGGTCATGTAGTTCCCCTCGTTCTGACCCAGCCGGACCGGCCCGCCGGTCGCGGCATGAAAATGACCCCCAGTCCGGTGAAGGTTCTCGCTTTGGCGCGCGGCTTGGCGGTTGACCAGCCGCCCTCGCTCAAGCCGGAAGCGGCACGCGAATCCTTGCGAGCCGCAGCGCCGGACGTGCTGGTGGTTGCCGCGTACGGGCTCATCCTGCCCCAGGCGGTACTCGACCTGCCCGCGCGTGGCTGCCTCAACATCCATGCATCCTTGCTGCCACGCTGGCGTGGTGCTGCGCCGATACAGCGAGCGATCGCCGCCGGCGACACCGAAACCGGAATCACGATCATGCAGATGGATGCGGGCCTCGATACCGGCCCGATGTTGCTCAAACGCGCATTGCGCATCGATCCTCACGACACTGCTGCGACCTTGCACGACAAGCTCGCCCGCGCCGGCGCACACGCCATCGTCGACGCGTTGTCGAAGATGGCGGATGGCGGTCTCGAAGCCGTTGCGCAACCGACGGAAGGCGTGACCTACGCCAACAAGCTCGAGAAGGCAGAAGCACGGCTGGATCTGCGGCAGGATGCGGTGCTGCTCGAACGCCGGATACGCGCATTCGATCCCTTCCCGGGCTGCTTCGTCGACTTCGAAGGCGTACCGGTAAAGATCTGGCGCGCCGAAATCATGCAATCGCGTGGAGAGCCCGGAGAAGTGCTCTCCGCTGGCGCATCGGGCATCGTGGTCGCGTGCGGCAATGGTGCCCTGAATCTGCTCGAACTGCAGAAACCGGGTGGAAAGCGTTTGTCGGTGCGCGAGTTTCTCGCCGGATTTCCGGTTTCCGTCGGCCTCAGGCTCGGTGGGCCGATCCCGAGCTGACGGTCGCGATGGAGGCGACCCACGATGCCGTTTGCAAACCTGTCTTCGGGTGACGACAGGTTTTTTGGTGCAGCGACCGGTACTTGAGCTTGGTGCCCGAATTCCTGTCGGCCTGCGACGACCGCACGGCGCTGCGCAAGGCAAGGCGCCACCGTTTGTCATTTCTGCAACACGCTGAAAACAAGAGGTTTCGTTGCTGCGGCATGGTGTTTGCTGCAGTACTGCTGATTCGGGCAGCGCGATTGCGGCTGTCCTTCCCGCGGACCAACCAGGAAAGGGTGATCGATGATCAACAAGAACTCGCTTTTCGGCAAACGTGACGAGACAACGCCGCCGCAAAGCAGCGTTCGGCCGGCGGGTTACGGCATGCAACCGTCAGCAACGTCGAGGACGGAATCGAATACCGTTCCGATGCCGAAGCCCGAGGCCGCCGGCCCGGTAGCGTCCGATGCCTCGATGTCCCTGCCGAAGTCCTCGACGCCGGCGATCGAGGACACCGCACAGCAGGGTAGCCGGCTCATCGTCGGTCCCGGCATCAAGCTCAAGGGCGCCGAGATCCAGGATTGCGACACGCTGGTCGTGGAGGGCCGCGTCGAAGCGACGATGGACAGCCGGGTCATACAGATAGCCGATCAGGGTTCGTTTGCCGGCAAGGTGAACATCGACGTGGCGGAGATCCGTGGCCGTTTCGAAGGCGAGCTTACCGCGCGCAAGCAACTGATCATCCATGCGACCGGACACGTCAGCGGGAAGATCCGCTACGGCAAGATTGTCATCGAGGAGGGTGGCGAAGTATCGGGCGACGTGAAGTCGTTGACCGCGGCCGAGGCCGCCGGCAGCGGCGATCTTCTCGATCTGGGCAGCAAGCCGTTTGCCGCGAAGAGCGCCTGAGGCGCGATCGCACCACAGAGGTTCCCCGTAGCGCCGCAGTCCGGCCGGGTCGCGCAGTTCCGCGACCCGGCCGGTACTGCGTTTTCCCGCACTTCCCCAAAAAGGCCGGACCGACGATCCTTGACCCAGTTCGGCGCCCAACTCGGATTCGGGCTTGCGTGACGGCTCTGCCATGTCGAACGACCGCCGACCGGCAACGGTGCGCCGGCGGACATCGTTATACTCGGCGGCTCTGGAACCACCCAGCCGCACACGATGCCCCTTCTGTCCGAGTCCGGAAGCACCGCAAAGCTTCCTCTTGCCTGAACCATGGGCACGCATCGGCTGGCGCCGGATTCGCTCGCATTCGCGCTGCTGCAAGCTTCCCGTGCTGTCGAAGCCGTCATCCTCGGTCGGAATCTTGACGTCGCATTGGCCCGCGAGGCCGACGCCGCTGCGTGGCCAGCGACCACCCGCGCTGCCGTGCAGGATCTCGCCTACGCCACGCTGCGCGACTACGGCCGGGGTGACTTCTACCTGGCGCGCCTGCTCGCGCGCCCGCTCGAAGCGCCGCTGGTTCGCGCCCTCCTACTGATCGCGCTGCATCGGCTGGAAACCCACCCCTCGGCAGCGCACACCACGGTCGACCAGGCGGTCGAGGCGGCCGGCCAGGTGTTGAAAGGCCGTTTCAAGGGTCTGGTCAATGGCGTGCTGCGGAATTTCCTGCGTCAGAGCGAAACCCTGTTCGATGCAGCCGAGACCCATCCGGTCGCGCACAATCGCCACCCGCTGTGGTGGATCGAAATGCTCCGGCGCGAGATTGCCGGGCATGCCGACGCGGTGCTCGCTGCCGGCAACCTGCATCCACCGATGTCCCTGCGGGTCAATCGCCGTCGTGCCAATGTCGAAGGCGTGCTGGGCGAACTCGGTGCCGCCGGCATCGCCGCGCGGGCTGCCGGCGACGATGTGCCGGATGCGATCGTGCTCGAACGTCCGGTTCCGGTCGGGCGTCTTCCCGGATTTACCGAAGGGCGCGTATCCGTCCAGGACACCGGCGCACAACGCGCTGCCCCGTGGCTCGATCTGTGCGCGGGCCAGCGCGTGCTCGATGCATGCGCCGCGCCGGGCGGCAAGACTGCGCACATGCTCGAGATTGCCGATGTCGACCTGACGGCGCTCGAAATCGACCGCGTTCGCGCGCAACGGGTCGAAAGCAACCTGCGCCGGCTAGACCTTTCCGCGGCCCTGACCGTTGCCGACTGCAGCCGGCCCGACGACTGGTGGGACGGCCGGCCCTATGACAGGATCCTTGCCGACGTGCCCTGCTCGGCCGCCGGGGTTGCGCGCCGCCACCCCGACATCAAGTGGCTGCGCCGCGAAAGCGACATCGCGCAGTTCGCCAGGCAGAGCAGCCGCATCCTGGATGCGATGTGGCAGGTGCTGGCACCCGGTGGCAAAATGCTTTTCGTGACCTGCTCGGTCTTTGCCAGGGAGAATCAGCAACAGATGACGGCGTTCTGCGACCGCCATGCCGACTGCCGGCCGATCCCGATCCCGCTCGCCGCCGCCGGTGCGCACAGCGCACCTTCGACCGGCCACTTGCTGCTTCCGACTGCCCTGCATGACGGCTTCTTCTTTGCCCTGCTCGCCAAACAATCCTGAGCGCTGCTGGCGCCGGCCTGTGCGCGAAGCGCTGCTCGCCTTGCTGCTGATGCTGCATGCGGTCGTCCATGCTGCACCGGAGTTGCGCAACGTTGCCCTGGTCGCGGCAGACGACGGCCAGCAACTCCAGTTCGACCTGATGCTCGACCTCAATCCGCGGCTGGAGGACGTCGTGTCGCGTGGCGTGCCGCTGTACTTCGTTGCCGAGTTCAAGCTCACCAAGTCGCGCTGGTACTGGTTCGACGACGATCTCGCCGATCGCACGCTGACCTACCGCCTGTCATACAACGCGCTGACGCGCCAATACCGCCTCGCCACCGGCGCGCTGCACCAGAACTTCACCACCCTCGATGCAGCGCTGCGCACCATGTCCCGCGTGCGCAGCTGGACCGTCGTCGAGCGCGGCGAGTTGAATCCGGGTACCGCCTATCAGGCGCGGCTGCGCTTCCGGCTCGATCTGACGCAAATGCCCAAGCCGTTCCAGGTCGGCGCGATCGGCGACAAGGACTGGGACCTGTCGACCGAGTGGCTGCGCTGGACCTACGTGCCCGGCGCCGGCAATACGGAACCGTCGCGCCAATGAAGACGCTGGTCGTCATCGCCGGCACGGTCGCCGCGATCCTGCTCTTCCTGCTCACCAGCGCCACGGCCAATACCACCCTGTTCGCGCAGAGCTACCCGCTGTTGATCGGCCTCAATCTGGCAATCGCGCTGGCGCTGATCGTGCTGGTCGTGGTGCAACTGCGCGGACTCTGGTCGGAGTACCGCGAACACCGCTTCGGTTCACGGCTCAAGCTGCGTCTGCTGGCGCTGTTCGCGTTGATGGCGATCATTCCCGGACTCGTCATTTATGCGGTGTCGGTGCAGTTCGCCCTGCGCAGCATCGAGTCCTGGTTCGACGTGCGGGTCGATGCCGCGCTCGAAGGCGGGCTCAACCTCGGCCGCACCACGATGGACATCCTGCTCGAGGATCTGGCCTCCAAGGCGCGCTCGATGGCGTTCGATCTCGGCGATGCGGACGCGAAATCCGGCCAGCAGCTCAACCGGCTGCGCGAGCAGGCGGGCGTCGAATCCGCCACGCTGTTCGCCCCCTCGGGGCAAATCATCATCAGCAGCTCTTCCAAGGTCGCCAGCTTGATGCCCGAGCTGCCGGGCGGCGTGCTCCTGCGTCGCGCGCGTCTTGCCGGCGGTTATCGCGCCGTCGAGGGCGATGCCGCATCCGGGTTCACCCTGCGCGTGCTGGTGCCGGTAAGCGGCCTGGCATTCGCCGAAGAACCGCGCACGCTGCAGTTGACGCAGACCGTGCCGCAACAGCTCGCCCGCAACGCCGAGGTGGTGCAGAACGTCCATCGCGATTATCAGGAGCTGTCGCTCGCCCGCGAAGGGCTGCAGCGCATCTTCGCCCTCACGCTGACGCTGACGCTCCTGCTGGCGCTCTTCACTGCGATCGCGATCGCCTTCGTGCTGGCGCGGCGCCTTTCCGCGCCGCTGGCGATTCTCGCCGAGGCCACCCAGGCGGTCGCGCAGGGCGACCTCACGCCGCGTGCGGCATTGCCGGCGCGGGACGAACTCGGCGTGCTGACGCAGTCGTTCAACAAGATGACCCGCCAGCTCCAGGATGCGCGTGCGCAAACCGAGGCGAGCCGTGCCGAGGTCGAAGCCGCGCGCACCTACCTCGAGAGCGTGCTGGCGAACCTGTCGGCCGGCGTGCTGGCATTCGACGCGCACGGCCGCCTGCGCGCCGCCAACGGCGGCGCCCTGCAGATCCTGCGCGACGACCTGTCCGGCTTCGAGCAGCTGCAACTGGACCAATGGCCGCGCTTCGGGGAATTGCGCGATGTGTTGCGCGAAGCCTTTGCAGCCGACGTCGCTGCGCCGGGCGCCGCGGACTGGGAGCGCCAGCTCGAGACGCGCGATGCGGACGGCATCGGACAGACGCTGCTGGTCAGGGTGACGCGCCTCCCCGAGGCCGGGGGCGGCGGCTATGTCGTCGTGTTCGACGACATCACGCACCTGATCGCCGCACAGCGCAGCGCGGCGTGGGGCGAGGTCGCGCAGCGCCTGGCGCACGAAATCAAGAATCCGCTTACCCCGATCCAGCTGTCGGCCGAACGCCTCGAGGCGAAGCTGGCCGACAAGGTCGATCCGGCCGCGCGCGAGGTACTGACGCGCGCTACGCGCACCATCGTGGCGCAGGTCGAGGCGATGAAATCGATGGTCAACGATTTCCGCGACTATGCACGGCTGCCGCTGCCGACCCTGGCCGAGCTCGACCTCAATGCGCTGGTGCGCGAGATCCTCGCGCTCTACGAACATGCCGGCTCGCGCGTGCAGTTCGTGGACGACCGCGAGCTGCGGCCGGTCATGGGCGACGCAACGCAGTTGCGCCAGGTGCTGCACAACCTGCTGCAGAACGCCGACGATGCCCTGCAGGGACATGCCGAGCCGGTGATCCGCATCTCGACGCGTAGCGACGGTCGTTTCGCGGAGCTGCGCATGACCGACAACGGCGGCGGCTTTCCGCCGAACATCCTGGCGCGCGCCTTCGAGCCCTACGTGACGTCCAAGGCCAAGGGCACCGGGCTCGGGCTGGCGATCGTCAAGAAGATCATCGACGAGCACCACGGCAGCATCGAGCTTTCCAACCTCCAGCCGCAGGGCGCGGAGGTGAAAATCCGCATTCCGCTGGTAGCATAGGCACCGTCGCGCGAAGCAACGCAGGAGACATGGCACAGATACTGGTCGTCGACGACGAAGTCGGCATACGCGAACTGCTCTCGGAGATTCTCGCCGACGAGGGGCACGACGTCGTGCTGGCCGAAAATGCCACGCGCGCGCGCGCCGCGCGTGCCGCGCAGCGGCCCGACCTCGTGCTGCTCGACATCTGGATGCCCGATACCGACGGCATCACGCTGCTCAAGGAATGGTCTGCAAGCGGGCAACTGTCGATGCCGGTGATCATGATGTCCGGCCACGGCACCATCGACACGGCGGTCGAGGCAACACGCCACGGCGCGATGGATTTCCTCGAAAAGCCGATCGCGCTGCAGAAGCTGCTCGCCTCGGTCAAACGCGGCCTGGCGCGCCAGCCGGTCAGCGTGCCGGCCCACCTGACGCTCGAAGCGTTCGCGCGCTGCGCGCCGCTCAAGGATCTCAAGAAGCGCCTCGAGCAGGTTGCCGCGCGCACGCCATTGCTGCTGATCCGCAGCGGTGCCGGCAGCATCGCGGAGCTTGCCGCGCGCAGCCTGCAGCTGCCTGGACGCACCTGGCTCGACCTCGGCGGCCAGACGGCACCGCTCGACCTCAACGCGCTCGAAGCCGCCAGCGGCGGCGTGCTGTTTGCCGCCGAACTGGGGCAACTGTCGCGCCTGCAGCAGAAGAACCTCGCCTTCGCGGTCGAGCGCATCGAGAAATTCGGTTTGCGCGTCGTTGTGGCTTCGGCCCTGGCGCCGGAGGAGCTGGTGCAGGACGGCTGGGACGAAGCCCTGCTGCGCCGCCTGTTCGAAGTGACGCTGGTGCCGCCGACGCTGGCGGACCTGCGCGACGAGATTCCCGAGATCGCCGGCACGATCCTGACGCACCTCGTGGAGGGCAGCGAGGTGCCTGCGCGCCGCATTTCCACCGCCGCGCTCAACGCGCTGCGCACGCGCACCTGGCCGGGCGGCTATGCCGAGCTGCGCGCGTCCATCAAGTCGCTCGCGCTCGGCGCGCTGGACGAGGAAATCGGCGCCGAGGAAGTCGCGCAGCTGCTGCATCTGGCGCCCGCCACCGCAGGGCCGCTGCCGCTCGACCTGCCGCTGCGCGAAGCGCGCGAAGCCTTCGAGCGCATGTATTTCGAGCATCACCTGCAGCAAGAGGCCGGCAACATGACACGCCTCGCCGAGCGCACCGGCCTCGAACGCACCCACCTCTACCGCAAGCTCAAGCAACTCGGCCTGCAGGCCGGCCGGCGCACCGACGACGCGGCCTGACGGCCCATCGGGCCGGTCTCCTTTCAAGGGTGTGGCCCTGAAAGGCAGGCGCCACGGACATCCCGGGCATGATGGCCTTGAGATCGCCTGTTCATGGGCATCACGGCGTGGCACGCCGGGAAACGCCCTGCCCATGCGTCTTTCAGGCCGGGATTCCACGCACAAACGTTTGCCGGACACCGGGACCATGGGCGTGTCGCCCGGCGGACCGCAAGTCGGGAGCCTGAGCGTAGAATAGGCGCCGCACCGCAGCACGCTGCGGCCAGAACGAGTCAAAGAACCCTTGAAGATCATCATCCTCGGTGCAGGTCAGGTCGGTACCTCGGTGGCGGAAAGCCTGGTTTCCGAGGCCAACGACATCACCGTCGTCGACAACGATCCGGTCTGCCTGCAGGCAATGCAGGACAAGCTCGACCTGCGCACCGTCGTCGGCAATGGCGCCAGCCCCTCGGTGCTGCGCAACGCCGGCGCCGAGGATGCCGACCTGCTGATCGCGGTCACGCAGAGCGACCAGACAAACCTCTGCGCCTGCCGCATCGCCAAGACGGTGTTCAACCTGCCGACGCGCATCGCGCGCCTGCGTTCGGCCGATTTCGTCGATCACCCGGAACTGCTCGACGACGACAATTTCGCGGTCGACTTTTCGATCTGCCCCGAGCAGATCGTCACCGATTACATCCGCAAGCTCATCGCCTTCCCCGAAGCCTTGCAGGTACTCGAGTTCGGCAACGGCCGAATCAGCCTGGTCGCGGTCAAGGCGGTCGAAGGCGGCCCCCTGGTCGGAAATCCGGTCAGGGAGATCCGGGCCCACATTCCGAACGTCGATGCGCGCATCGCCGCCGTGTTCCGCCGCGACCAGCCGATCATCCCGGAGGGCGACACCGTCATCGAGGTCGGCGACGAGGTCTTCTGCCTTGCCGACACGCTGCACATCCGTCACGTCATGCGCGAGCTGCGCCATCTCGAGAAGCCGGTGAAGCGCATCATGATCGTCGGCGGCGGCAACATCGGCTACCGGCTCGCGCGCGCCATCGACGGGAATTACCAGATCAAGATCATCGAATCGAGTTCGCGCCGCGCCGAGTTTCTTGCGCTCAACCTGAAGAACGCGCTGGTGCTGCAGGGCGATGCGACCGACGAGGACCTGCTCGAATCCGAACGCATCGACGAGATGGACCTGTTCCTCGCGCTGACCAACGACGACGAGAACAACATCATGGCCGCGTCGCTGGCCAAGCGCATGGGCGCACAGCGCACGCTCGCGCTGATCAACCGCCGCAGCTACGTCGACCTGGTGCAGAGCGGTCCGATCGACATCGCCATCTCGCCGGCCATCATCTCCATCGGCACGCTGCTCGCCCATGTGCGCCGCGGCGACGTGACCGCCGTGCACAGCCTGCGCCGGGGTGCTGCCGAGGCGCTGGAACTCGTTGCCCACGGCGATGCGAAAACGTCCAAGGTGGTCGGCCGCCGCGTCGAGGATATCCCCCTGCCCAAGGGCGCGACGATCGCTGCGATCGTGCGCGCCACCACCGAGGCGCAGCCCTATCGGGAAAACGAGCTGGTGATCGAGAAGCGCTATGACGTGACGATCATCGCCCACCACGACACGGTGATCGAGCCCGAGGACCACGTCATCGTCTTCGTCGTCAGCAAGAAGCTCGTGCCCAGGGTCGAGAAGCTGTTCCAGGTCGGATTCGGGTTCCTCTGAGATGGCCGGCATCCTGTCAGTGACGCGCGTGCTCGCGTTCATGCTGATGATCTTCAGCGCCACCATGCTGTTGCCGCTCGGCGCGGCCTGGTGGTATCGCGACGGCGCCCAGTACGTCTACGATGACGGCATCCTGATCACCTTCGGTGCGGGCGCGCTGCTGTGGGCGATTTCGCGCAGGCACCATCGCGAACTGCAGATCCGCGACGGATTCCTGCTGGTGGTGCTGACCTGGACCGTGCTGCCGGCCTTCGCGGCGATTCCGCTGTATTCGTACATCAAGGACCTGTCCTGGACCGATGCCTACTTCGAGGCGGTGTCCGGCATGACGACCACCGGCGCGACGGTGATCGAGGGGCTCGACAAGCTGCCCTTTTCCATCAACCTCTGGCGCTCCGAGATGGTCTGGCTCGGCGGCATGGGGTTGATCGTGCTGGCGGTGGCGATCCTGCCGCTGCTCGGCGTCGGCGGCCGGCAGATCTTCAAGGCCGAGGCGCCGGGTCCGATGAAAGAATCCAAGCTGACGCCGCGCATGGCGGAAACCGCAAAAGGCCTGTGGCTGATCTACGGAGCGATTTCGCTCGCCTGCTTTGCCGGATTCAGTTGGGCTGGCATGACGCCCGGCGACGCGCTGATTCACACCTTTTCCACGATGGGCCTGGGCGGCTTTTCCAGCCACGATGCAAGCTTCGGCTATTTCGATTCGCCTGCCATCGAGGCGGTGACCATCTTCTTCATGCTGCTCGCCGGCCTCAATTTCGCCAGCCACTTCATCGCTTTTCGCGCGCGCAGCCTGGCTGCCTACGGGGCCGACCCCGAAGCCAAGTGGTTCCTGTTCGTCACCATCGGCAGCATCCTCATGCTCGCCGCCTATCTTGTGGGCGCGGGAACCTACGAGGATTTTCCGACCGCGCTGCGCTTTGCGGCATTCAATACCGTGTCGATTGCGACCACCACTGGCTTCGCCAACACCGATTACAACCAGTGGCCGTTCTTCGCGCCGCTGTGGATGCTGTTCCTGTGCAGCTTCGCCACTTGTTCCGGTTCCACCGGCGGCGGCATCAAGATGGTCCGCGCCATCATCCTCTACAAGCAGGTGTTCCGCGAAATCGTGCGCGCCCTGCATCCGGCCGCAGTGCACCCGGTGAAGTTCGGCAACGAAGCGGTGCCCAACAACATCCTGTTCGCGGTGCTGGCGTTTGGCTTCATGTACATGGTTATCCTCGTTTCCATGACGCTGGTCATGTCCTTCACCGGGCTCGACATCGTCACGGCCTTTTCCGCCGTGGTAGCCTGCGTGAATAACACCGGCCCCGGCCTCAACGAGGTCGGGCCGGCCACGACCTACAAGTCGCTCACCGATGTCCAGATCTGGCTGTGCACCTTCGCCATGCTGCTTGGCCGGCTCGAAATCTTCACCCTGCTCGTCGTGCTGAGTCCGGCCTTCTGGCGCAAGTAGGCAGGTCGGCAAGCCGCAGGCTCAACATCAAGGAACACGAAATGGCCAGACCCAGAAACGACCGATTCCTGCGTGCGCTGCTGCGCGAACCTGTTGACTACACGCCGCTCTGGCTGATGCGCCAGGCCGGCCGCTACCTGCCCGAGTACTGCGAGACGCGCAAGCGCGCCGGCAGCTTCCTCGCGCTGTGCAAGTCGCCGCAACTGGCCTGCGAAGTCACCCTGCAGCCGCTGGCCCGCTACGACCTCGATGCCGCGATCCTGTTCTCCGACATCCTGACCGTGCCCGACGCCATGGGCCTCGGCCTCTACTTCGCCGAGGGCGAAGGGCCGAAATTCGAGCGCCCGCTGCGCGAGGAATGGGAGATCCGCAACCTCGCCGTACCCGATCCGAACGTCGAATTGCGCTACGTCATCGATGCGGTGGCCGAGATCCGCCGCGCGCTCGATGGCTCGGTGCCGCTGATCGGTTTTTCCGGCAGTCCCTACACGCTGGCCTGCTACATGATCGAAGGCGGCGCGTCGGACGACTTCCGCCGCATCAAGACCATGCTCTACAGCCGCCCCGATCTGCTGCACCACGTGCTCGACGTCACCGCGCAGGCCGTCACGGCCTACCTCAACGCGCAGATCGAAGCCGGCGCCCAGGCGGTGCAGATTTTCGACACCTGGGGCGGCTCGCTTTCGCATGCCGCATACCGCGAGTTCTCGCTCGCCTACATGACGAAGATCATCGCCGGCCTGAAGCGCAGCCACGACGGCGAGCGCATCCCGGTCATCGTCTTCACCAAGGGCGGCGGACTGTGGCTGGAAGACATCGCCGCCAGCGGCTGCGACGCGGTCGGGCTCGACTGGTCGATCGATATCGGCCAGGCGCGTGCTCGTGTCGGTTCCAAGGTCGCCTTGCAGGGCAACCTCGATCCGTCGGTGCTGTTCGGTGGCTCCGAGGTCGTGGCGCGGGAGGCGCGCCGGGTGCTCGACTCCTTCGGGCCGGGCAGCGGGCACGTATTCAATCTGGGCCACGGAATTTCACAGTTCACTCCACCTGAGGCCGTGACCGCACTGGTCGAGACTGTGCACGCGGCTTCGCGCGCCGCTCACCGGCCGGAAAGCAAGGGCTGACGGGCCTTCCGGCCACCCCGCCCGCACACAGCCAGCGGGTGCCGGTGTGAGGCGGAATAAGTACCTACTCACCCCGCAAGCCGTCGCGACCGCGGGCTGAGATGTGCATTCAGGGCGTTGACTTATTCACAGAATCGCGCTCCGCGTCGAATCAGCGCGATGATGAGGCGGTCGCCCGGGCTGCAGGGCGTAATGCATTGAATTACATGTATATTTTTTTCATGTAGTTTGTGCGTAGCACAATCGGCATGGTGCGTAAAGCAGTTGTCGGGCTCGAGGGACAGCAATTGCTCACACAGTTATCCACAGGCTATGCAGTAACGGATTTTGTAACGCTGCCGCAACGATTTACCCCCCTGATCGCGGAAGCGAATGAGGTTTCCGCGATAACCCCATGGCGAACAAGCCCATTTGCCACCACCATGCCGGCCTGAATGCCAATCGTCCGCATCGCCCTGCCGGTACCCCTGCCGCGAAGCTTCGATTACGTGGCCGACGACGCCACCGAGGCCGACATCGGCCGCTGCGTGCGTGTGCCCTTCGGCCAGGGCGAGAAGACCGGCGTCATCGTCGAACTGCCGCCGCAAGACGCTGCCTTTGCCGGCAAGTTGCGTGAAGTTCGCGCCGTCCTGCGCGAACTCCCGCCGCTCCCGCCCGACTGGCTAAGGCTTGCCCGATTTGCAAGTGCCTACTATCAGGCCCCGCTCGGCGAGGTGGTGTCGGCCTCGCTGCCGCCTGCGCTGCGCCGCGCCGCACTGGTGCCGCTGCGCGACCCCACCGCCGCCTGGCCGCTGGCGCTCACCGATAGCGGCCGCGCCACGCTCGCCGAACCGGGCCGCAACACGGTCGCACGGCGCATCCTCCAGCACATCGCCGAAGCCGGGCCGCAAACCCGCGCCGAACTGCGCGAGCATTTCGCCGCTTCGCCGACCGCCGGCAAGACCATCGGCGATCTGCTCGCGCAGGGCGCGCTCGAACCCGTCGCGCCCGCTCCGCTCGCCGCGCCGGACCGCCCGCCGCTGCGCCCGGCGCAGGACGCTGCGGTCGAACGCATCGCCGCCGACTTCGGCCGTTACGCCGCGTTTCTTCTGTACGGCGTCACCGGCAGCGGCAAGACCGAGGTCTACCTGCGCCTGATCGACCGCCTGCTCGAGCGTGGCGGTCAGGCGCTGCTGCTGGTGCCCGAAATCGGTCTCACGCCGCAGCTCGAGGCGCGCGTCGCGCAGCGCTTCCCCAACGCGCTGGTGGTCAGCCTGCACAGCGGCCAGTCCGACGGCGCCCGCTCGCGCGGCTTCGTGCAGGCGCTCACCGGCGCGGCCGACATCGTGCTCGGCACGCGGCTCGCGGTGTTCACGCCGCTGCCGCGCCTCGGCCTCATCGTGGTCGACGAAGAGCACGACGCCTCCTTCAAGCAGCAGGACGGCGTGCGCTACTCGGCGCGCGACCTCGCCGTATGGCGCGCGCACGATCTCGGCGTGCCGGTGGTGCTGGGTTCCGCCACGCCCGCGTTCGAAAGCTGGCATGCCGCCCGGCGCGGCCGCTACACGCTGGTCGAACTGCCCGAGCGCGCGCTGGCCGACACCCTGCCCGCCGTGAAGCTGATCGACACCCGCCGCATCCGGCTCGACAACGGCCTCTCGCCGCTGCTCATCGACGCGCTGCGCCAACGCCTCGCGCGCGGCGAGCAGAGCCTCGTCTTCCTCAACCGCCGCGGCTATGCGCCGGTGCTGTGCTGCTCGTTCTGCGGCTGGGTCAGCGCCTGCAAGGCCTGCTCGGCCAACCTCGTCTATCACGCGGCCGACCGCCGCCTGCGCTGCCACCACTGCGGCGCCGAAGGCGCGGTGCCCGAGCAATGCCCCTCGTGCGGCAACCAGGATCTGCAGCCCTTCGGCCGCGGCACGCAGCGGCTCGAAGCGCGCCTGGCCGAACTGCTGCCCGAGGCGCGCATCCTGCGCGTCGACCGCGACGCAGCGCGCACGCCCGCGATGTGGGCGCAGATGCTGGACAGCATCCACAACCACGAGGCCGACATCCTCGTCGGTACGCAGATGCTCGCCAAGGGCCACGACTTCGCGCGCCTCACGCTGGTCGGCGTGGTCGGCGCCGACGCCTCGCTGTTCGCTGCAGACTTCCGTGCCGCCGAGCGGCTGTTCGCGCAGCTCATGCAGGTCGGCGGCCGCAGCGGCCGCGCCGAACTGCCCGGCGAAGTGCTGGTGCAAACCGAATACCCGCACCACCCGCTCTACCAGGCGCTGGTCGCGCACGACTATCCCGGCTTCGCCGCGCTCCAGCTCGACGAACGCCAGGCCGCCGGCTTTCCGCCCTTCGCCGCGCACGCCATCCTGCGCGCCGAAGCGCCGCAGCTTGCCGGCGCGCTCGATTTCCTCCACTGCGCCGCCGCCGCGGCCGAACCGCTGCCCGACAGCGTCGTCTTCTACGACGCCGTGCCCATGCGCCTCGCCCGCCGCGCCAATATGGAGCGCGCGCAACTGCTCGTCGAATCCTCCAGCCGACGCGACCTGCAGGCGCTGCTCGCCGATTGGCTACCGAAACTTTATGCGCTCAAATCGCCGCGCGATTTGTTCTGGCATGTCGAGGTGGACCCGCTGGAGTTGTGAGCCTGAAATTGGGGGAACGAGAGCCGGGCGGACAAATCGAGAAACAGTCCCTATCCGACATCCGGGAGACTTCATGAGCGCCAATCCGACAATTCGCATGCGATCGCGCCTCAAATGAGCGGAAACCCGACACGCAGTCAATGCATCTCACAGCGGCGATGTCAGGGCAAATGCCGTGACAAACCGCCACTGCCAACCGACGAAGGCTGATAGAATCCATCGCGTGCGGGGGCGAAATTCGGCTTCATGCCGTGTGAGCCGCCGGCTTCGGCCAGCGGATCCTATACCTCCCACCCCCTATCCGACGCCCCCTGATCCACGATCAGGGGGCGTTTTTTGTTGTAGATAACCCCCTGCGCCCGCCTTCGATGCGGTCCAGATCCTCGATCTCGACCACCTTGTCCCATACCAGCTCGACGTAACGCGATTCGTCGCGTTCGTAGTGGCGCTGCAGTGCCCAAAGAAAGTAGTCCACCGCCTGCAGCCCGGCCTTCTGCGGCGGCGTGCTTGCGACGATGTGCACCTCGGCCGAGCGGCGAATGCCGTACTGGCTCTCGAAGCGGGCCTCGGCCTTCTCGATCGCGGAGCGAAACGCATGGGTGCGCGCCTTGTTGCCGCGCGTGGCAAAGCAGATCTCCAGCCGGTCGGCCAACGGGTGGTAGCGGCGGAACAGATCCTCCACCAGCGTGTCGTACAGCTCGTCGCCGCGGTAGCGGTAGCCGTCCTCGCGCTCGTTGCGCTGGCGCACGTAGGCCAGGAGCGCCATCTTGTGCCGCACCACGCCATAGAAGCGCAGGTCGAACTGCGACAGCACCTTGAACACCTCGCGCCGCACTTCGGGTACGTCGTCCTTGGCGTGGAAGGCCCGCGCGGTCTTGCCGCGCTCGGCCTGCATCGACGGCACGCGCTTGAAGTACGGGTCGGCCAGCAGGTCGGCGCGTAACTGTTCGAGCGCCCGGTGCAGCGCGGCCGGGTCTGCGACATCGAGCTTGCCGAGAATGAAGGTCTCCGAGTAGCTGTCGTGCCCGACAGCGTCTTCTTCTGCGACGCAATGCCCATTCGCCTCGCGCGCCGCGCCAACCTCGAACGCGCTGAACTGCTCGTTGAAACCTCCAGCCGCCGCGACCTGTTCTGGCATGTCGAGGTGGATCCGCTGAAGTCGTAGTCAGACGTACCGATGGCACGGAAGCCGCAGATTTACCCGTGATTCGCTTTTGATGACATACTTCAAATCATTAGTTACTTGGAGGTTGCTAAATGGCTACTCCGGCACGAGCAAAGGTGAAGCGAGCCGTTACTACAATAAAAACGACGGCTAAAGCGAACGAGACGAAATCCAAGGCAAGGAAGAAGTCTGCTGACAGTCGCATCCTTGAGCAGTACAACAAATATTTCATTGCACCACCGACAACCCCAGATTCATTCCGCATTTTTGATATCACCGATGGGTCTAGTGTGTCCTATTCGTCTCACACGTGATTGCTAAATGCCAAACTGGAATGACGTCCTAGCCGAGATAAATCAAGTACGCGCGCAGATAGCCGGAGCTAGTCCGCTAGACATCGTTCGACGTAAGTACTTGGCCGAACTAAGCACGTATACAGATCGAAACGTCATAGCGTACTACTCTGCGTGGTTGCAGAGGGGGCCGAATACGCCAAACTTGTCTATAAATGATTCCGACAAGAATGCCTTCATGGCGACTGTTCATGGGTTGGACCGATCTAAGGGCCTCGACCTAATACTTCACACACCGGGGGGATCGATCGCTGCAGCGGAATCCCTAGTCGACTACTTGCGGCGAATGTTCGGAACTGATATTCGAGCAATTGTGCCGCAGATTGCGATGTCGGCTGGCACGATGATGGCGTGTGCGTGCCGTGAGATCGTCCTTGGCAAGCAGTCGAATCTTGGTCCAATCGATCCCCAGATGAACGGGATGCCCGCCACTGGCGTACTTCGTGAATTTGAGCAAGCGATTCAGGAGATCAAAGCTGATCCGGCCCGAATCGCGGTATGGCAGGTGATTATTGGAAAGTACCATCCAACTTTTTTGCAGCAGTGCAAGAACGCGATCGAATGGTCCAAGACCGTAGTTGAAGAATGGCTGCGGACCGGCATGTTCGAGGGAGACCGAAGAGCGGCAGCCAAAGCCGCACGTATCGTCAAAGCGCTTACTGACGACGACTCAATGAAGAATCATGGTCGGCACGTTCATATCAATCAGTGTCGCGACCTGAAGTTGCGGATCGTAGATCTGGAGGCAGATCAACAGTTTCAAGATCTAGTACTTACAACGCATCACGCATTTATGCAGACCCTTGGCGAGGCCGGTCACGTGACCAAGATCGTCGAGAATCAGAAGGGTGTTGCACTCGTCTCCAGTTTCAACGGTTCCCCCCAGAATCCGCGACCCTAGCCGGGTATCGTTCGAGCGAGATGGGCTCGAGCGTGTTGATCACGGATGTGCTTCCAACGTGACCTTGACAAGTTTGCTGAACTAGGCGGATTCATTTGCTTGCGCTATGAAACCCGTGTTAAGTTCCGGCGCATGTCTGTTGGTCTTTCTGGCTCCCTGCTCCAACTTCTCGCCCGCACCCTCGCCGGCGTGCTGCTGTTCGCCCAACTGGTGACGGCGGCGCATGCCTGCGCGCTCGCGGCGCATGCGATGCCGGCGCAGGTGGCGGTGGCGCCGTCGCAGCATTGCCACGAGGAGCCGGGTTCGCCCGATCCGGGCGCGCTGTGCGCGCGCCATTGCAGTGCGGACGAGCAGTCGCCTTCGGCCTCGACGCCCGGTGTGGCGCCGATGCCGGCGATTGCGGTGCTGGTGGTGCCGCCGCTGGCGCCCGAGCAGTTGGCCTCCGCCAACGGCATCGCCAGCGCCAGCGACATCGCGCCGGCGACCGATCCGCCGCCGGCGATCCTGTTCCACGCTTTCCGCAGTTAGCCCCGCTCCAGCCTTGAAGCGGCGCGCGCCATTTCGGCTCGCGCCGACGTGTTCATTGCTGCAAGCGGAGGCATCATGTCTGTTCGTTCCATGTGGTTTGCCGGGGCCGTCGTCCTCGGTCTGTCGTCCGTCGCACCGGCAGGTGCGGCCGATGTCCTGACGCTGGCGCGCGTGCGCCAGCTTGCCGCGGCGGACCAGCCGCAGCTCGTCGCCCAGTCCGCCGCGGTGCAGGCGGCGCGCGAGACCGCGGTGGCCGAGGCGCAGCTGCCCGACCCGCGCCTCAAGCTCGGCCTGCAGAACGTGCCTGTGGATGGCTTCGCGCTGAATCGCGAGCCGATGACGCAGGCGATGGTGGCGGTCGAGCAGATGCTGCCCGGCGGCAACAAGCGCGCGCTGCGCGCCGCGCGCGCCGAGGCCGAGGCTTCGCAGATGAACGCCGAACTCGATGCGCGCCAGCGCCAGATCGAGCGTGACGCGGCGCTGGCCTTCGTGGCCCTGCGCGGCGCCCAGCGTCAGCTCGACATCGCGCGCCGGCTGTCGCGCGAATCGGCCAACCAGGTCGAATCGATGGCGCCCGCGCTGCGTACCGGAAAAAGCAGTCAGGCCGACTACTACGCCGCGCGCAACATGGTCACCATGGCGCACCACCGCGAGGTGGAACTTGCCGCGCAGGTTGGCCGCGCGCGGGCGGACCTTTCGCGCTGGATCGGCGCCGCGGCGAATGAACCCCTGGCCGACGAAGCCGAGCTGCCGTTGCCGCCGCCGAAACCGCTGTCGCGCGTGCTGGATGCGATGGAGCGCCATCCGGAACACACGATGGCCGCGCAGGCCGTCGGCGTGGCCGATGCCGAGGTCGCGCTGGCGCGCGAGGCGGGCCGGCCGGACAAGAGCATCGAGATCGGCTACGGGCGCCGCGCGCGCGCCTTCGGCGACATGGTGAGCATCCAGTTCGCGATGGATCTGCCGCTGTTCCAGCGCGATCGCCAGGATCGCGGTGTGGCCGCCCGCGTCGCGCAGCGCGAACGCGCACTGGCGCTGCAGCAGGATCACCTGCGCGCGCTGCGTGCCGAAATGGCGGGCGCATGGAACGACTGGCAGTCGGCGCAGGCGCGCCTGCGCCTGATCGCCGCCGAGCACGTGCCGGATGCCGCTGCGCGCACCGAATCGGCGCTGGCCGCCTATCGCGGCGGGCGCGGCGAGATGGCCGCGGTGATCGAGGCGCGCCGCGGCGAACTCGAAGCCCTGCTGCTGCAGGCCGAAGTGCAGGCCGCGCTGGAGAGAAGCCGCGTCCAGCTTGCCTATTACGAATCCACGCTCGGAGACACGCCATGAAAGGCGCACTCGGCACCACCCTCATCGCGATCGTCGCCGCTGCCGTCGGCGCCGGCGGTTATGCGCTCTATGCCAAACGCGTCGCCGCGCCGATGGCGCCTGCCACGGACGCAAACGCGCCGGCACGCATCGGCGAACCCTCGACGCCGCAATCGGGCAAGCCGCAAGGCGAGCGCAAGGTGCTCTACTGGCACGACCCGATGGTGCCGGGCCAGCGCTTCGACAAGCCGGGCAAGTCGCCCTTCATGGACATGGAACTCGTGCCGGTCTATGCCGACGAAGCGGTGGGCGGCACGGTCGCGATCGATCCGCGCGTGTTGCAGAACATCGGCGTGCGCTATGCCGAGGTCGAATCGCGCGCCGATGCGGCTTCGATCGAGGCAGTCGGCAACGTGCGCTTCGACGAGACGCGCATCGCGACGCTGCAGGCGCGCGTCGGCGGCTACATCGAGCGGCAGGGCGTGCGCGCCACCGGCGCGCCGGTCACGCGCGGCCAGGTGCTGGCCGAGATCACCGCGCCGGAGCTGGTGCAGGCGCAGGACGAACTGCTGGTCGCCAAACGGCTCGACGACGCGATGCTGATCGACGCCGCGAAAAGCCGCCTCGGCCTGCTCGGCATGTCGAACGCGCAGATCGACGCCGTGGCAAACGGCGGGCGCGTGCAGCGCAGCGTCGCGATCGTCGCGCCCGCGTCGGGCATCGTCACCGAGATCCTCGCGCGGCCGGGCATGAACGTCGCGGCCGGCGCGCCGCTGTTCAGCTTCGCCTCGCTCGACAGCGTGTGGGTGGTGGCCGAGGTGCCCGAGCGCGATGCGGCCGGCATCGCGCCGGGGCGGGAGGCGCAAGTAAGTTTCGCCGCCCTGCCCGGCGAAAGCTTCAAGGGTCGGGTCGAATTCATCTACCCGGAAGTCGCCGCCACCACGCGCACCGCGAGTTTGCGTGTCGCGCTGCCCAACCCGCAGGGCCGCCTGCGGCCGGGTATGCTCGCCACGCTGCGCTTCGCCGCTGGCGCGGCGAAGCCGGCGTTGTGGGTGCCGGGCGAGGCGGTGATCCGCACCGGCACGCGCAGCGTCGTGCTGGTGGCCGAGGATGGCGGGCGCTTCCGCCCGGTCGACGTGGTGACCGGCGCCGAGCGCGACGGCCGCACCGAGATCCGCGAGGGCCTCGCCGCCGGCGCGAAGGTCGTCGCCTCCGGCCAGTTCCTCATCGACTCCGAGGCCAGCCTCAAGGGCGTGCTGTCGCGCATGTCGTCCGCGTCGGCGCCGGCTGCAAATGCGGCACCTGGGCCGACGCTCGCGCAGGGCAAGGTCGATGCGCTCGACCGCGCCAAGGCCGGCATCACGCTGACGCACGGACCGATTCCCTCGGTCGACATGCCGGGCATGACGATGGGTTTCCGCGTCGACCCGCCGCGCCTGCTCGATGGCGTGCAGCCGGGGCAGGAAGTCGAGTTCGATGTGGTGAAGCGCGACGACGGCTACGTCGTCACCACGCTGCGGCCGAAAGCCGCGGCGCCGGCATCGCCCGCACACGAGCACAAGCACTGAGGCACGACGATGATTGCGAACCTCATCCGCTGGTCGATCGCCAACCGCGTGCTGGTGCTGCTGGCCACGCTGGTCGTCGCCGCGGCCGGCACGGTGGCCATGCTGCGCACGCCGGTCGACGCGATCCCCGACCTCTCCGACGTGCAGGTGATCATCCGCACCACCTATGCCGGCCAGAGCCCGCGCGTGGTCGAGGACCAGGTCACCTACCCGCTGACCACCACCATGATGTCGGTGCCGGGCGCCAAGGCGGTGCGCGGCTTTTCCTTCTTCGGCGATTCGTTCGTCTACGTGCTGTTCGAGGACGGCACCGACCTCTACTGGGCGCGCTCGCGCGTGCTCGAATACCTGAACCAGGCGCAGAGCCGCCTGCCGGCCGGCGTGCGGCCCGAGCTGGGGCCGGATGCCACCGGCGTCGGCTGGATCTACCAGTACGCGCTCATCGATCGCAGCGGCCGGCTCGACCTCGCGCAACTGCGCGCGCTGCAGGACTGGTTCCTCAAGTACGAACTGCGCAGCGTGCCGAACGTGGCCGAGGTCGCCAGCGTCGGCGGCATGGTGAAGACCTGGCAGATCGTGGTCGATCCCGACAAGCTGCGCGGCTACAAGCTGCCGCTCGCGATGGTGGTCGACGCGGTGAAAAAGGCCAACGCGGAAGCCGGCGGCTCGGCGATCGAGATGGGCGAGGCCGAGTACATGGTGCGCGCCACCGGCTACCTGAAGTCGGCCGACGATTTCCGCGCCATCCCGGTCGGCGGCGAAGGCACGACGCCGGTGCTGCTGGGCGACGTGGCGCGCATCCAGGCCGGTCCGCAGATGCGTCGCGGCATTGCCGAACTCGACGGCGAAGGCGAGGTGGCGGGCGGCGTCATCGTCATGCGCTCGGGCAAGAACGCGCGCGAAACCATCGAACTGGTCAAGGCGCGGCTGGAGGCGCTCAAGCCCTCGCTGCCGAAAGGCGTGGAGATCGTGCCGGTGTACGACCGCTCGGGCCTGATCGAGCGCGCGATCGACACGCTGAAGGAGAAGCTGGTCGAGGAATTCATCGTCGTCGCCGTGGTGTGCGCGCTGTTCCTCATGCACCTGCGTTCGTCGCTGGTCGCCATCCTCTCGCTGCCGGTCGGCGTGCTGGTGGCCTTCATCGTCATGCGCGTGCAGGGCATCAACGCAAACATCATGTCGCTCGGCGGCATCGCGATCGCCATCGGCGCCATGCTCGACGCGGCGATCGTGATGATCGAGAACGCACACAAGCATCTCGAACACTGGCGCCGCGACCAGCCGGATGACGCGGAGCCCGACTTCGCCACCCGCGCGCGGCTGATCGCCGATGCCGCCGCCGAGGTCGGCCCGGCGCTGTTCTTCAGCCTGCTGATCATCACGCTCTCGTTCCTGCCGGTGTTCACGCTCGAAGCGCAGGAAGGCCGCCTGTTCGCGCCGCTGGCGTGGACCAAAACGTGGGCGATGGCCGCGGCGGCCGGCCTTTCGGTGACGCTGGTGCCGGTGCTGATGCTGTGGTTCATCCGCGGCCGCATCCGCAGCGAGGAATCGAATCCGCTCAACCGCTGGCTGATCGCCGCCTACCAGCCGCTGCTGCGCGGCGCGCTGGCGCAGCCGTGGCTGGTGGTCGGACTCGCGGTGATTGCGCTGGCCGCGACGCTTTGGCCGGCGCGCCAGCTCGGCAGCGAGTTCATGCCGCCGCTCGACGAAGGCGACCTGCTCTACATGCCGACCACATTGCCGGGCATCGGCCCCGGCAAGGCCGCGGAACTGCTGCAGCAGACCGACCGCATCATCAAGTCGTTCCCCGAGGTGGCGCGCGTGTTCGGCAAGGTCGGCCGCGCCGAAAGCGCCACCGACCCCGCGCCGCTGGAGATGATCGAGACCACCATCCAGTTCAGGCCGCGCACCGAATGGCGGCCCGGCATGACGCTCGACAAGCTGATCGCCGAGATGGATGCGGCGACGACGCTGCCCGGCCTGTCGAACGTGTGGGTGCAGCCGATACGCAACCGCATCGACATGCTCGCCACCGGCATCAAGAGCCCCGTCGGCATCAAGGTTGCCGGTGCCGACCTCGCCGAGATCGATCGCCTCGCCGCGCGCATCGAACAGGTGGTGAAGACCGTGCCGGGCGCGACCTCGGTGCTGGCCGAGCGGCTCGGCGCGGGGCGCTATGTCGAGATCCGAATCCGCCGGCTCGATGCGGCGCGCTACGGCCTGTCGGTCGCAGATCTGCAGGAGGTGGTGTCGCTCGCCGTCGGCGGCGAGAACATCGGCGAGACCATCGAAGGCCTCGAGCGCTTTCCGATCAACGTCCGCTATCCGCGCGAACTGCGCGACTCGCTGGCGAAGCTGAAGGCGCTGCCCATCGTCACTGCGCGCGGCGCCACGATCACGCTCGACAGCGTGGCCGACGTGGTGGTCGCCGACGGCCCGCCGATGATCAAGAGCGAAAACGCGCGGCCCTCGGGCTGGATCTACGTCGACCTGCGCGGGCGCGACATCGGCCGCTTCGTGCAGGAGGCGAAGCAGCGCGTGCGCGACGAGGTGCAACTCACGCCCGGCTATTCGATCGCCTGGTCGGGCCAGTACGAATATCTCGAACGCGCGGAAAAGCGCATGGCGCTGGTGGTACCGGCCACGCTGGCGATCATCCTCGTGCTGCTCTACCTGATCTTCCGCAACTTCGGCGAGGCGCTGCTGGTGATGGCGGCGGTGCCCTTCGCGCTGATCGGCGGCGTGTGGCTGCTGTGGGCGCTCGGCCACAACCTGTCGATCGCCTCGGCGGTCGGCTTCATCGCGCTCGCCGGCGTGGCCGCCGAGTTCGGCGTCGTGATGCTGATCTACCTCGACAGCGCGCTGCGCGAGGCACGCGCCCGCTACGCAGCGGAAGGCAAGCCGTTCGACCGCGCCGCGCTGGTCGAGGCCATCATGCAGGGCGCGACACAACGCGTGCGGCCGAAGTCGATGACCGTCGCCGTGATCCTCGCCGGCCTCGCGCCGATCATGGTCGGCAGCGGCACCGGCTCCGAGATCATGCAGCGCATCGCCGCGCCGATGGTCGGCGGCATGGTGTCCGCGCCGCTGCTGTCGATGCTGCTGATGCCGGTGGCTTACCTGCTGATGCAGCGGCGCAAGTGCGATGCCGGCGAAGTGTAAAACGCGCCGGCGCCGCACGGGGCCGGTGTATTCTTTCGTCCTGATCCGTTCCGGCAATTTCGTTCAGGGGAAACCATGCGCCATCACGTCGCCGCCGTCCTTTTCGCCACCGCGTTCGCTGCATCCGGTGCATCGGCCGAGAGCCACAACTATTCCGATTTCTGGGGCGCCACCAACGGCGCGACGCTCAACATCGTGCAGACCGGCGAGACCGTCACGGTGACCGGCTTTCTCTACGACGTCGACCGCCTGCCGACCTGGATCAGCTTCAGCGGTTCGCTGAACGGCACCAGCACCTTCACCGGCAACGTGATCCAGAACGCGGGCGATCCGCCGAGCAACAGCTGGGTCTCGAACTGGAACCCGTATTCGGTCGGTTCGGCTTCCATCACGTTCACCAGCAAGAGCCGCGGCACGCTGACGCTCACGCTCAACGGCACCACCACGACCGGCACCATACGCCGCGCCAATATCGCCAAGCTGCCGCTGGCGGGGCAGTACGTCTCGTCCGTGGTCGAGGTGTTGCAGGGCTGCACCTCGCGTCAGAGCGGGCTGTATTCGGGGGTCGGCTACTTCAACGTGACGCTCAACGATGCCGGCACCGCGGCAACCGGTTCCTTCGAGGCGCTCGACAACACCCCGGGCTGCACCTACTACCTGCCCTTCACGCAGTCCGGTTCGGTGGCCACCGGGAACGGCACCTTCTCCTGCAACGACGGCACCAGCGGCGATGTCGAGGTCGAGAACCTGCGCGCCTACGACGACATCGTGACCATGCAGATGACGCGCACCTTCACCTCCGGCGAAACCTGCGTGGCGACGACCTTCCTGAGCGGCTCGAAGTAGCACTTCTTGCGGCTGCCCGCATCCGAGCGGGCGCCGGGCCGGAGGCCGCGTGGTTCGGCGATCTGCGGCATGCCACCGTGGAGAGCGGCGCCGATATTGCGCCGCCACGGTGCCTGCTCTGCAAGCGCCGCCGCATGCGCCTTCCAGGCCGGCCAATCTCGCACTGTCGGCAGCCGCGCGGGTCGTGGCGGCAGTCCGGCCAGCCCCGATTCGCGATCGTCTCCGGGATTCCGGTCTGTCATAATCGTCCGGCAATGCCGTGGGGTGGCGCGTGCTGCGCAGCCGCCCGTCGCTGGCGATCGCCACTCTGAGGGAGGTACGACGATGCCCGGTCAAACTCATCGTGTTCGGCACGCTGCAGTCCTGCTTGCCGCGAGTTCGATTTGCCTGACGGCGCATGCGCAGTCCCTGTCGGATCTCGGCTCGTCGGAGCGCTGGTTCCTCTCCAACGGTTCGACCGTCCTGGGCGTCCATGAACCGCTCGGCGCCGTGTTCCGCTGGACCGCCAGTGGCGGCCGGCAGCCGATCGGTAGCATTGACGCGGGCGCGCCCGAACCCCGGCGCAGCCTGGTCATGCAAGGGCTGACGACGGGAGGCGGCACCCTCTACGGCACGCGTTTCGTGCAGACGAACGCGGCCAGCTACAACGAAGCTTTCCTGTGGTCGCCCGGTTCCGGCACGGTCGGCGTGGGCGCCTTGCCGTCGACCGCCGAACGGAGCTTCCACGGCACGCAGGCAATCGATGCGTCCGCTGACGGCGGTGTGCTGGCCGGCCGTTTCCTTGCTACCGTGGCTTCTCCTACCGGGGGGGCGTCTGAACTATTCACGCATGGTTTTCGCTGGACTCGGTCAGGCGGACTCGTGGACATCGGCGAGCTCGGCAGCACCGGCCCGGGTTTCTCGACTTCGACTTACGTCTCGGCGGTGTCGGCTGATGGCAATGCGATCGTCGGCGATTCGCACGGCCACGCTTTCTTGTGGACGACTGCCGGGGGCATGCGCGATCTGGGTACGCTCGGCGGAGCGGACAGCGAGTTCAAGATCATCTCGCGGTCGATGCGTGTATCCGCAGATGGCTCGGTCATTGTCGGCGACTCACAGGGCAGTCCGGGCGGCAGAACCCACGCCTTCCGCTGGAGCGCTTCGACGGGCATGGTCGATCTCGGCACGCCGAAGGGCCAAGACCCCGGTTTCTCCGCCAACGCGCAGCCCGTTGCCCTGTCGTCGAACGGCAATGCAGTGGCCGGATTCTGGAACGAGGGGCTGCCGAATTCTGCGGTGCGCAGCTTCCGCTGGACCCAGGATGGCGGCATGAAGGACCTTGGGCAACTGGCCCGCGTTGCCCAGGCAACGCCAGAGGCGCCCAACGTGGTGGCTGCGGCGATGTCGGCCAACGGCGCGGTCGTCGTCGGCACGCAGACGGATTTCGTTTCGGGCGGCAGCTTGCAGCGGGCGTATCGCTGGAGCGAGCCGACCGGCATCCAGACCATCGAGGCGTGGACCGGAAAGTCGCTCGGCGGCGGCGTTGCCGCCAACTTCGCCTACGCCGTCAATGGCGATGGCAGTCTGGTGCTCGGCATGCTGTCGAACGGCCACACCTTCCTTGCCCGCGCGGCGGGCGTGATCGATGTCGACGCCACCGGCGCGGCACTGGCACGCAACGCGGCGCAGGCGCATGCGGTGATGAACCTGCGCGAAACGCGCTTGCGCGCTGCGCTTGCGCAGGACTGCGCGGTGTTCGGCGAAAGCGGCCTGTGTCTCGCAGCCGGCGGCAGTTACGCCTCGGCGAGCGACCCGGGCGCGTTCGAGGCCGGCGCCAACCTGCGCCTGGGCTGGCGCATCGCGCCGCATGTCAGAGTCGGCCTGGCGCTCGACCAGGCGTTTGCCGACGACACGCCGTCGAACATCGAACTGCATGGCGGGTGGCCGATGGTCGGCGCCTTCGCCGTGTTCGACGCGCACGACGCGCAAGGTGCCGGCCCCGCGCTGCGCGTCGCCACCGCCTGGCATCGCAGCGACGTCAGGCAGACCCGGTTGTCGGAGACCGGCACCGAAGCCGGCCGCGGCGATTCGCGCCTGACCGGCCGCGCCGCGATTGCCGAGGTGTCGTATGCCATGGTGCCGGCGCCGAACTGGCGTGCCGAGCCGTTCGCCGGCCTGCGCTACACGCGCGTCGAGCGCAAGGCCTATACCGAGCAGGCCGGCGCGGCGTTCCCGACGAGTTACGCGGCAATCGGGCGCTCCGCTACGACCGCGCTGCTCGGCGTGCGCGGCAGCACCGCCGTCGCCGCGAACACGTCGCTCACTGCCAGCGCGGGTGTCGAGCGCGACCTGCACGAGCGTGTGGATGGCTACGACGGCAGCATCGACGTACTCGGCCGCTTTGCGCTGCCGGCGCCGGACATCCGCAAGTCGCGTCCCTTTGCCAGCGTGGGCGTGAGCCACGACATCGATGCGCGCCGGCGCATCGGGGCGGAACTCGTCGTGAACCGCCACGCGATCCAGTCCGGGCATGGGGTCGCGGCGATGCTCACGTACGCAATCGGGCTCTAGCGCAAAACTGCCCCTGGCGCTCGCACGGAACCCGCCTGCAGGCCGCATGGATCGGGCGTTTCGGGCATGCCATGCCGGGAAGGCGCGCTGATATGGATTCGCGGGGTTGGGTGCTTCGGGATCGCCTGTCCATGCGCCTTGCGGCGCATCGTGTCGTGGCGGACTACGGGCGATGCGGATCGATGCCGCGTGCGACGCTGCGCCGTACGCAGCGGTCTGCGCCCAGGCCGCGCTCGATCACCTGCAGCGCGCGCTCCGCATCGGCGCCGCCGCACATGAAGATGTCCACGGCCGCGAAGCCGGCTTCCGGCCAGGTGTGGATCGAGATGTGCGATTCGGCGAGCAGCACCACGCCGGTGATGCCGCCGCCGTCGCCGAAGGCGTGGAAGTGCGAGAACAGCACGGTCGCGCCCGCCTGCCGCGCGGCATGTTGCAGCAACGCTTCGAGCGCGGCGCCGTCCTGCAAAGCCGGCGCCGCCACGCCGTGCAGGTCGGCCAGCAGGTGCACGCCGCTCGCGATGTGGGCCACCGTCACTTGTGGCCTCCGGAACTCCAGCTTCCCGAGCCGGACGACGAGCGCCACGAATTTCCGCTGCCCGAACCCGTGCTGCCGCTCATCATCGACCCCCAGGACATGATCGAGCACAACAGCAGCACGCCGATGCCGTAGAGCAGGAACTTCATTTGCCCGCACCCTTGCCGGGCATCGCCGGCTTGAGGACGTCGAGCACGAAGGCGGGCAGGAACAGCGCGACGAGTCCGAAGAGAACGTAGCCGAACGTGTCGTCGGGATTCACCACGAAGGGAATCGCGTTGATGCCGAACAGGAACCACATGATGCGCTTGGCCATCTCCACGTGCGTCGTGCCGGCGGCGCTTTCGGCCGCCTTCGCCTTGAGCGCCGCGCCGACCGGCTTCGCCTTGCCGAACCAGGCCATCACCTCGTCCGGGTTCAGCGCGATGGCGCGCGACCAGGTGATCTCTTCGGCGTTGGCTTCCATCGACAGCTTGGCGTCGCCGTTGCGGTATTCGGTGACGCGCACCGTGTCGCCCACCGCCACGCGCCAGTTGAAGGCGCCGGCCGCGAAGATCACGCGCGCCTGGTAGTCCCAGATCTTGCTGTAGCCGCCGTCGGGCAGCGTGGCCTGGCTGCCGCCGTCCCACTGCGGCCACTCGTCGAGCACGTCGGCGCGCTCCCAGCCTTCGCTGGTTTCGACCAGCCAGCGGAAGCCGCGCTTCTCGGAATACAGCAGGTACTCGGTCCAGCGCGAGTCCTCGCCTTCTTCGCCCAGTTCCTCGCGGCGCATCAGGCCGATCAGCGTCCAGGGTTCGCGATCGATGGTGGCTTTCGCGCCGAGTTCCAGCGTGGTCCTGACTGCCGCCATGCGCGCGCCGGCCGCGATGACTTCCGCGACCGCGCCGCTGGTGTCGATCTGCGCGCGGCAGCTCGGGCAGACCACGTGCGTGGTCGCGCCCGGCGAGTAGTTCGCCGCCGCGCCGCACGACGGGCAGGCGAGCGAGCCGACCTTGCCCTTGAAGCGCCCCGCGGTGTCGCGGATCTCGTCCGGCGCGCGCAGCAACTGGCACTTCAGCTCGTCGAGCCGCACTGCCTTGCCGCGATAGATCTTCGGCGGATCGCCGTCGGCGTAGTCGAGCGTGAGGAACTGGTTGCCGCGCCGGAAATCGGCGACACGCGTCTCCCAGCCGGCGCCGACCTGGAACGGCAGCTCGCCCTGGCCGGCCACGCATTTGGCGCTGCGCACGTCGGAGGCGACATAGACCGCGTCGCCCAGATGCACGCGCGTGCAGGCGCGCAGGCCGTCGAACTTCGGCGGGTTGGCGATGGCTGGCGCCTCGGCGGTGACCGCATACTGGCCCGAGGCATCCGACAGCCAGGCCGGACGGCCCTCGTCGGACAGCACATACCACTCGTTCCAGAATCCGGCCGCGTAGCGCAGCTGGATGCGCCCGATCACGGTGAACGCGTGCTGGTTGAAGGTGCCCGAAACGCCGATGCGGATCGGCGAATAGTCCTCGAGCACCTCGGCCATCTTGCCCAGGTCGCGCACCGAATCGGCATCCTTGAGCACCGTGGTGCGGCAGAACTCGCACACGGCCATCACCGACGCCGCAGAGCGGAACGTCACCGGGGCGCCGCAGCCGGGGCAGGCAACCTGGTACATGGGCGCGTCAGAAAACGCGGCGCCGGGGCGCCGCGGGTTGCGCAGTCGAATTATTCACAAGCGCTCAACCGATCAGCTTCTTCAGCACCTCGGCCTTGGCGGTGTCGTAGTCGGCCTGCGTGATCAGGCCCTTGTCGAGCATGGTCTTGAGCTTTTCCAGCCGCGCTTCGGGTGCATCGGCTGCGGGCGCCGCAGCCGCAGGCGCGGCAGCGGGGGCGACTGCCGCACCGGCACCGGGCTGCATCGCCTGCGCCATGCCCTGGGCCATGGTCTGGCCGAACACCATGCCGGCCGACAGGCCCGCGCCAACGCCGGCCAGCCCGCCTTCGTTCTGTGCCGCGAGCGGAATCGAGTTCGCCACCTGGAACTGGGTGTACTTGCCGAGGTCGCCCGCCATGCCCATCGCGATGCGCTTGTCGAGCGCGGCCTGCAGTTCCTCGGGCAGCGAGATGCTGGAGACGTTGAACTCGTCGAGGCCGAGGCCGTAGCGTTCGAGCGCCACCGCGAAATCGGCCTTGATCTTCGAGGCCATCAGCGCCTGGTTGGCCGCCATGTCGAGGAAGGGCACGCCCGAGGTGCCGAGCGAGCTGGCCATGGTCGCCATGATGATGCCGCGCAACTGCTCCTCGACATCGTCGCGGGTGTAGATCTCGCGCGTGCCGGACAGCTCGGTGTAGAACTTCTTCGCGTCGGTCACGCGATACGAATACATGCCGAAGGCGCGCAGGCGCACCATGCCGAAATCGGTGTCGCGGATGGTGATGGCCTGCGGCGTGCCCCACTTGCGGCCGGTCTGGATGCGCGTGCTGAAGAAATACACGTCGGACTTGAAGGGCGACTCGAACAGCTTGTCCCAGTTCTTCAGGTAGGTCAGCACCGGCAGCGTCTGTGTGGTCAGCTTGTGCATGCCGGGGCCGAACACGTCGGCCACCTTGCCCTCATTGACGAACACCGCCACCTGCGATTCACGCACCGTGAGGCTGCCGCCGTACTGGATTTCGTTGTCTTCCATCGGGTAGCGCCACGCGAGCACACCCTCGGTATCCTCGGTCCACTCGAGGATGTCGATAAACTGTTTCTTGATGAACGAAGAGAGACTCATGCGATGCCTCCGTCAGAAAAAGACGCCACTCAGGAAAGACAGGCCGCGTTGATCACGCCGGCCGACAACGAAATCGCACCCAGCAGGCCGCCCATGGCAATATTGCCGGCCTCGATCTGCTCCTTGGCGCCGGGCAGCAGGCGCGCGAACACGGCATAGGCGGCAAGCTGCACCACCATCGCGCCGGCCGACCAGGCAACGAAGCCGAGCAGCGCGCTGTTGTGCAGGATGCCCGAGGCGATGGTGAGCGTGAAGCCGATCAGCGCGCCCGACAGCGACAACGCGGCCGCGGCGTTGCCGGCCCGCACCAGCGCCACTTCGTCCAGCGGCGTGGTGCGCGTGTAGACGACGAAGAACACGCCGAGCAGAAAAACGCCCGACAGCAGGTAGATCACATAATTAGCGATGTACGTCAGCATGGCGCGCTCCGGGGGTTGAAACCACGTTCATGATCGACCGCATCCTCATCCTCTCCGTCTTCGTCGTCGCATCCTGCGGGCTCGCCTACGAGCTGATCGCCGGCGCGCTGTCGAGCTACCTGCTCGGCGATTCGGTGCTGCAGTTCTCGTCCATCATCGGTTGCTACCTGTTCGCCATGGGCGTCGGCTCGCATCTTTCGAAGTACGTGCGCGACGAGGACGTACTCGCGCGCTTCGTCGACATCGAACTGCTGGTCGGCCTGCTCGGCGGCGTTTCGGCCACCGTGCTGTTCCTCACCTTCTCCTGGCTCGCCGCGCCGTTTCGCGTCACGCTCTACGCGCTGGTGTTCGTGATCGGCGTGCTGGTCGGCATGGAGATCCCGCTCGTCATGCGCGCGCTCCACGCGCGGTCCGCGAAGTTTAGCGATTTGGTGGCAAAGGTGTTGACCTTCGATTACCTCGGTGCGCTGGCGGTATCGCTGCTGTTTCCGCTCGTCCTCGCCCCGCGCCTCGGCCTGGCGCGCACCGGCCTGCTGTTCGGCATGCTCAACGTGGCGGTCGGCCTGTGGACGGTGTGGGTGTTCCGCGGCAAGCTGGCGCGCCCGGCGGCGCAGGTGCTGCGCGGTGCGGTGGTGTTCGTGCTGCTCGGCGCGGGTTTCCTCGCCTCGGACCGGCTCGTCGCCTGGGCCGAGAAGGGCCTGTTCGGCGACGAGATCATCCACGCGCTGACCACGCCCTACCAGCGCCTCGTCATCACGCGCTGGCAGGACGACACGCGGCTCTACATCAACGGCAACCTGCAGTTCTCCTCGCGCGACGAGCACCGCTACCACGAGGCGCTGGTGCACCCGGCGCTCGAGTCGGCACCCTGGGCGCAGCGCGTGCTGATCCTCGGCGGCGGCGACGGCCTCGCGCTGCGCGAGGTGCTGCGCTACCCGAACGTCAAGGCGGTGACGCTGGTCGACCTCGATGCGGAAATGACCAGGCTGTTCTCGACCGCGCCCTCGCTGGTGCAGCTCAACAAGGCGGCCTTTGCCGACCCGCGCGTCACCGTGGTCAATCAGGATGCCGCGCAATGGATCGAGCACGGCGACGGCATGTTCGACCTTGCGATCGCCGACTTTCCCGACCCGTCCAGCTTCGCGCTCGGCAAGCTCTATTCGGTGCCGTTCTATCGCCTGCTGGCCAAGCATGTGGCGGCGAACGGCTACATCGTCGTGCAATCCACCTCGCCTTACTACGCGCCCCAAGCCTACTGGTCGATCGTCAGGACGCTCGAGGAAGCCGGGCTGCACACCTGGCCCTACCACGCCTACGTGCCCTCGTTCGGCGAATGGGGTTTCGTGCTCGCCTCGGCGCAGGGCCGCTTCGCGCCGCCGACCGCGTATCGGCTGCCGATGCGCTTTCTCGACGCGGAGGTGACGCGCGGCATGTTCATCTTCGCGCCCGACATGCCGAAACCGGCCGTCGAAGCCAACCGCCTCAACAACCAGTCGCTCGTGCACTACTTCGAGGAGGACTGGCACCGCGTGATCCGCTGAATGAAACGACTCCCTCGCTCACTGTGTTCGCGAAGGGCCGGCTTTGCACAGCCGGCCCGTGTCGCGGGCGTGCAGCAGTGCTGCAGGAATTCCCCGCGCCACCCCCCCGAGGGGGGCTCAGTACGCTTGGGGCGGCCCGGCGCGAGATGAAACGACCCCCACGCTCACTGCGTTCGCGCCCCCCCGAGGGGGGCTCAGTCCGCTTGGGGCGGCCCGGCGCGGACTGAGATGGACCGTCGCACCTTCCTGCTCGCGGCCGGCGCGGCCGGCGCGGCCGGTGCAACTGCTGCCAGTGCCGGCGCCTTCTGGCACTGGCTCGAAATCCCCGCTACCGTGCAGGCGCCGGGGCGCGATCTCGGGCACCTGCTGCGCAACCGGCGCGACCTGCCGCCGCCGCGCGCGCAATTCGAGGCCGATGTCGTGATCCTCGGTTCGGGTGCCGCCGGCCTCGCCGCTGCGTGGCGGCTGGCGCGAGAGGGGCACCGCAATTTCATCCTCGTCGGCGGGCCGGAGCCGCACGGCAACCTCGCCGCCGGCGCGGCGGGCGAGCTGCGCTACCCGACCGGCGCGCACTACCTGCCGCTGCCGTCGCGCGAATCGACGCACGTGCGCGACATGCTGTCCGACTTCGGCGTGATCCTCGACGGCGCGCAGACCGATCGCCCCTATTACGACGAGCGCTACGTGGTGCACGCGCCCGAATCGCGCGTGCTGTTCGACGGCGTCTGGCACGACGGGCTGATTCCCACCGACACCCTGCCGTATGCGGAACGTGAAGAACAGCGGCGCTTCTTCGCGCTGATCGACATACTCGCGGCCGCGCGCGGCCGCGACGGGCGCCGTGCGTTCGCCGTGCCGCTCGACGCGGCGACCCGCGACCCGACGTGGCGCGCGCTCGACGGCGCATCGTTCGCCGCGTGGCTCGATCGCGAGGGCTATCGCGGGCGGGTGCTGCGCGCCTACCTCGACTACGCCTGCCGCGACGACTACGGGCGCGGCTGCGACGAGGTCTCGGCCTACGCCGGCCTGCACTACTTCGCCAGCCGCGTCGGCGAGGCGGCGAACGCCGAGCGTGGCGCCGTGCTCACCTGGCCCGAAGGGCTGGGCGCGCTCGCGCAGCGCCTGCACGCCGCCTGCGGTTTCGCCTCGCCGGCATCGACGGCCACGCCCAAACCCTGGTGGCTGGACGGCATGGCCGTCTCGCTGCGCCGCGAGGCGGCGGGTGTCGAGGTGCTGTGCGTCGCGCCGGGTACAGGCGGCCTCGAAACCCGCCGCATCCGCGCGCGGCGCGCCATCTGCGCGATGCCGCTGCACGTTGCCGCCCATGTCCTGGACGGGCTGCACGACTTCGGTTTCGACGTGCGCGAACACATGCCGGCGCACGCACCGTGGCTGGTCGCCAACTTTGTGCTCGCCGGCTTTCCCGCCGAATTGCCCGGCGCCGCGCTCGCGTGGGACAACATCGTTCATGGCAGCGCCAACCTCGGCTACGTGGTCTCGACGCACCAGGACCTGCGCGCCGGCCCGCCGCCGCGTACCGTGTTCACGTCCTACTGCGCCCTGGCCGACCTGTCGCCGCCGGCTGCGCGAAAGTGGATGGAAAACGCCCCGCCCGGCGAACTGCTGGAACGCGCCAGCGCCGACCTGCGCACCGCCTACGGCTGGAAACTCGGCGCCGTGTGCGAGGGCGCATCGATCACGCTGCGCGCCCATGCCATGGCGGTACCGTCGCCCGGCTACCTCGCCAACCCCGGCCTGCGCGCCCTGCGCGAGGCCGACGGCCCGCTGCAGTTCGCACACGCCGACCTCTCGGGCTACTCGGTGTTCGAAGAAGCCGCGTGGTGGGGCGAGTGTTGCGCCCGGCGCGTGCTGTCCGCGTGACGCGGGCAGGAAGCCGGGCGCGACCACCGGCGCAGCACGCCGACCGCGTGCGCGTCATGTGACTGCATCGAGGCAACGGCATCCCCCTGCATACCGCGCCACGACCCGCATGGACTGGCGCTCCCCGGCCTGCCATCGCCACCCGCGCCATTCCATGAGGCACGCAGGGCAGGCAGGCTGGAGACGTCCAGTCCGAGCGCTTTCCGGCGGTGCAGCCATAAACGCCTGAACGGCCAGCGCCTCAACGCGGCGTCGTGCGATGCCGCGGCTGCTCGCGGTGCGTCGATGGGTAGGAAAGGGCCGCGCGCTGCCGCGCGATCGGCGAGAAATAGGCCCGGGAGCATGCCGCGCCGGTTGCCGCCCATCCGGCAAAACGCTAAAATTCGTGGTGTTTTCAAGATCTTCCGGTCGGGCGTGCCCGACTGCCTCACGTCTTACGGTTCTCGCCAATGTCCCACCCGAATGTACCTGCAACCCCGGCGGCCGCTGCCGATCCGGCCCTGCTCGACGAGCTGGCCGGGCTGATCGTTTCCGCACTCAACCTCGAGATTCAGCCGAACGAGATCGGGCCGGACGATCCGCTCTACGGCGAGGGACTCGGCCTCGATTCGATCGACATTCTCGAAGTGGCGCTCGCGGTGTCGAAGCGCTTCGGCGTGCAGTTGCGCGCCGACAACGAGAACAACGTTGCCATCTTCCGTTCGCTGCGCAGCCTCGCCGAGTTCATCGCGGCCAACCGCAGCGCCTGAGCCGATGACGCACGGCACCGGCGGACGGCTGCGCATCGCGGTGCTGGTGTTGCTGGGCGCGGCCTATGCGCTGGCCGCGCACTGGTTCACCTCGCGCCCGGGCCTGGCGGAATATGGCGCCATCCTTTCGGTGGCGCCCTGGCTTGCCGTCGGCGCAGCACTCGCCTGGCAGTCGAGCCATCGCCTGCTCGCGGTGCTGGCGTCGGCTGCGGCGCTCGTGGCGCTGTACCTCGCGCGGGGCGTGCTGGTGGAGAACTTCGTCTGGGTCTATTTCGTTCAGCATGCCGGCACCTTTCTCGCGCTGGCGGTCGCCTTCGGCCGCACCCTGGCCGTTTCGCGCGAGCCGTTATGCACGCGCCTCGCGCGCGTGGTCCATGGGGGGATGAGCGACGAGCTGGCGCGCTACACGCGGCAGGTGACCGTGGCCTGGACGATCTTCTTCGTCGCGATGTGCGTGGTGTCCACCGCGTTGTTCGTGTTCGCGCCGATCGCGGCCTGGTCGCTGTTCGCCAACCTGCTGACGCCGGCGCTGGTTGCGGCGATGTTCGGCGTCGAATACCTGATTCGCCTGCGCGTGCTGCCGCGGCTGGAACACCGCGGCCTGATCGAATCGGTGCGCGTGTTCTGGTCTGCGCCGCCGACGGACGCCGCACCGGGCGAGTCGCGCTGAGCCGGTCCGGTCGATCGGCGAACGGTTCCGACAGCGCAATCCGATGACCCGCCTTCCGCTCATTGCACACACGGCGCCCGGCGCGACTTTCGCCTGGCGCGATGGCGAAGCGCTCGATGCGGCGCGCTACCTGGCCGACGTGTCCCGATTGGCCGACGCGCTGCCCGCGCGGCAGCATCTGCTCAACGTCTGTGCCGACCGGTACCGCTTCGCGGTCGGCCTGGGTGCCGCGCTGGTGCGCGGGCAGGTCACCCTGATGCCGCCGAACCACACGCCGGCCACGGTCGCGCAGCTGCTCGACTACGCGCCCGACGCGTACTGCCTCCACGACGGCGACGACCACGGCATCGCGATGCCCGGGCTGGCCGTGCCGGCTTCGCGGCCGGAGGCGGATTGCGCGTGGTCGGTGCCGCAGATCGAGGCGACGCAGGTGTGTGCGGTCGTGTTCACGTCGGGTTCGACCGGGCGCCCGGAACCGCACGTCAAGCGCTGGGGGCCGCTGGTGACCGACGTCACCGGCGAAGCGCAGCGCCTCGGCCTGACCGATGACCCGCAGCGCACGCTGGTGGCCACCGTGCCGCCGCAGCACATGTACGGTTTCGAGTCGTCGCTGCTGGTGGCGATGCACAGCGGCGCCGCGTTCGATGCCAGCCGGCCGTTCTTTGCCGCCGACATCTGTGCCGCACTCGACCGCATCGCGGGCCGGCGCGTGCTGGTGACCACGCCGTTCCATCTGCGCGCCCTGCTTGCCGAAAGCGGGGCGCTGCCGGCGCTCGCCATGATCGTCTGTGCGACGGCGCCGTTGTCGCCGCAACTGGCACGCGAGGCGGAGCGGCGCAGCGGCGCGCCGCTGCTGGAGATCTACGGCTGCACGGAAAGCGGGCAGCTCGCGTCGAGAAGGCCGGTGCTGTCGAACGAATGGGAACCGTGGCCGGGCGTTCGCGTCGAGACGCGCGATGGCCGCGCCTGGGCTTCGGGCGGTCACGTCGAACAGCCGACGCCATTGGCCGACGTGATCGAGGTGCAGGCGGACGGGCGGTTTTCCCTGCTCGGCCGCTCGGCGGACATGGTGAACATCGCCGGCAAGCGAACCTCGCTTGCCTACCTGTCGCACGAGCTGAACTCGATTGCGGGTGTCGAGGACGGTGTTTTCCTGATGCCGGACGAGGCGTCGGAGGATGGCATCGCGCGGCTGGCCGCTGTGGTCGTCGCGCCCGGGCTGTCGCGTTCGGCCTTGCTCGATGCACTGCGCGGGCGCATCGACGCGGTATTCCTGCCGCGTCCGCTGGTGTTCGTCGACGCGCTGCCGCGTGCCGCCACCGGCAAGCTGCCGCGCGAGGCGCTGCTGTCGTTGCTGACGCCCCGCCGTCCGCAAGGCGAAACGGGAGACCGGTCGTGAGCGAGGCCGAAGTCGTGTTCGCCGCGGATCATCCGGTGTTCGCAGGGCATTTTCCGGGGCATCCGATCGTGCCGGGTGCCTTGTTGCTGGCGGAAGGCTTGCAGGCCCTGTCGCGTGCGGGCGCGCTCTGCGGACCCTGCACGGTGTCGAACGCCAAGTTCCTCAGCCCGGTCAAGCCCGGCGAGCGCGTGCTCATGCGCTGGCAGGACACGCCGGGCGAGTCGCTGCAGATCGTGATGACGGTCGGCGATCGCCGGGTCGCCAGTGCCTCGGTACTGCGGCGCCCGCCTGCGGCGGGAATGCCATCGTGATTCCCTGGCGCCGCGCCGCCGCGGCAGGCCGCGCTTGCGTGCAGGTGCCGGCATGACGGCACCCCCCTCGCAACCGGCCGCGGAACCGGTTTCGCATCACCGCGCGGAATGGTTGCGCCATGCCGAGCGCAGCAACATGTTCTGGCTGCGCGTGATGACATGGATCTCGCTGCGCCTTGGTCGTTCGATCGGCCGGCTCGTGCTGCACCTGATCGCCCTTTACTTTCTGGTGTTCGGCCCGCGGGCGAGGCGTGCGTCGAAAGCCTACCTGGCACGCGTGCTGGCGCAGCGGCCGACCTGGCGGCACTGCTATCGGCACTTCTTTTCCTTCGCCTCGACGATCCACGACCGCGTCTATCTGATCAACGACCGGCACGACCTGTTCGATGTCACGGTGGTCGGGGAGGACGTGATGCGGGACGCCTTGCGCGACGGGCGCGGTGTGCTGCTGCTCGGTGCGCACATGGGCAGTTTCGAAGTGCTGCGCGCCGTTGGCCGCCGCCATGGCGGCACGCGCGTTGCCATGGTCATGTACGAGGAGAACGCGCGCAAGATCAACGACGCGCTTGCTGCGATCAACCCGGCGGCGCAGGCTGATATCATTCCGCTCGGCCGGGTCGACTCCATGCTGGCCGTGCGTGACCGGCTGGCCGAGGGCGCGATGGTCGGCATGCTCGGCGACCGCACGCCGGGAGACGAGCCGACGAGGCCGGTTGCGTTTCTCGGCGACGTCGCGCGATTTCCCACGGGACCGATCCGCATGGCGGCGATGCTGCGCCGACCTGTCTTGTTCATGACTGGCCTGTATCTCGGCGGCAATCGTTACGAAGTGCATTTCGAGCGACTCGCCGATTTCTCGACGGTCACAGCGGAAGGGCGCGGCAAGCGGATCGACGATGCGCTGGGTGCATATGTCGCGCGCCTCGAGCATCACTGCCGGCGGGCGCCGTACAACTGGTTCAACTTCCACGATTTCTGGTCGGGCAGTGGTTCATCGGATGACAACAAGACTGGCTGACGCGCTGGCAGCGCTCCTGATCCTCCTCGCTTCCTGCGGCGCACCGTTTGCGCATGCGGCGGAAGAATGGGATGTCACCCGCCTGATGGAAACGCTGTCGCGTACCCGCGCGAGCGAGGCGCGCTTCGTCGAACGCAAGTTCATCGCCCTGCTCGACCAGCCCGTGGAATCGTCGGGCGAGCTTTCCTATGTTGCGCCCGACCGCCTCGAAAAGCGCACGCTGAAGCCGAAGGCGGAGTCGATGATTCTCGACGGCAACATGCTGACGCTGGAGCGCGGCGGGCGCAAGCGCAGCCTGCCGCTGAGCGATTATCCCGAGGTCGGTGCGTTCGTCGAGAGCATCCGCGGCACGTTGTCGGGCGACTACTCGGCCTTGCAGCGCAGTTACGGCATTGTGCTGGACGGCAACGCTGCGCGCTGGACGCTCACGCTGACGCCGAACGCCCCGCGCATGGCGCAGATCGTGCAGAAAATCCGCATCGCCGGCAGTCAGGGCGAAGTGACCTCGATCGAGATCTTCCAGGCCGACGGCGATCGCTCGCAGATGAGCATCGAGCGAACCGGCCGGGCGGAGAAGGCTCCGGCGTCGTGAAGGGCAGCAGTCGGGTTGCGCTGACGATATGGATCGCGGCCATCGCCGCGTGCCTGTGGATCGTCGCGAATGCGCGCTATACCGCCGACCTATCCGCTTTCCTGCCGAAGACGCCGTCACGCGAGCAGCAGGTGCTGGTCAACCAGTTGCGTGACGGCGCGGTGTCGCGGCTGATCCTGATCGGTCTCGAAGGTGCCGACATGCCGGCACGCACGGCGTTGTCGCGTGCGCTGGCGGCCCGGCTGCGCGGTGACGAGCAGTTCGCCATGGTGGCCAACGGCGAGCCGGTCGGACTCGACCGCGAACGCGACATCCTGCTCAAGCACCGCTATCTGCTGAGCCCGTCCGTCACGCCGGAGCGATTCACGGAAGCGGGATTGCGCGACGCGATCGGCGAGACGCTCGATTTGCTGTCCTCCTCGGCCGGACTGCTCGCCAAGGCGCTGGTGCCGCGCGACCCGACCGGCGAACTGACGCAGCTCCTGATGGGCGAATTCGGCGGCGGCACGCGCGGCGAGTCGGAGAACGGCGTTTGGGTTTCGCGCGACCGGCAACGTGCCCTGATGCTGGTGCATACGCGCGCGACGGGGGCCGATACCGATGCGCAGGCCGCCGCGATCGCCACGGTTCGAAGCGCCTTCGAGGACGAAGTGCGTCGCAGCGGCATCCAGGGCGTGCAATTGCTGATGACCGGGCCGGGCGTCTTCGCTGTCGAGGCGCGCGCCACCATCCAGGCCGAGGTCAAACGGCTTGCCGTGCTGAGCACGGTGCTGATCGCAACACTGCTGCTGATCGTCTATCGCTCGCTCAGCGGCCTCATGCTCGGCCTGCTGCCGGTGGCATGCGGCGCACTGGCTGCCGTGACCGCGGTCGCCCTCGGGCATGAGGTCGTTCATGGCGTTACGCTTGGCTTCGGCACCACCCTGATCGGCGAGGCGGTGGATTATTCGATCTATCTGTTCGTGCAGTCGGAGCGCGGCCGTGATGCCGACTGGATCAGCGAGTTCTGGCCCACGATCCGGCTCGGCGTGCTGACTTCCGTCTGCGGATTTGCCGCGCTGATGTTCTCGGGATTTCCGGGTCTCGCGCAACTCGGTCTCTATTCGATCTGTGGCTTGGTCGCTGCCGCCGCCGTCACGCGATTCGTGTTGCCGGTGTTGCTGCCCGACAGCCTGCGCATTCGCGACCTGACGCCGCTGGGTCTGCGGCTTGCCGCTGCCGTCCGGCGGGCGGGCAGGATCAAGCCGCTGGTGTACCTGCTGGTCGTTGTCGCCGCAAGTGTCATCGTGTCCAAGCGCGATGTCATCTGGAATCGCGAACTGGGTGCCCTGAGTCCGGTGCCGCAAGCCGCGCAGGATCTGGACGGACGCCTGCGTGCCGACATCGGCGCACCGGATACGCGCAACATGATCGTCGTCCTGGCGTCCACCGAGGAAGGTGCGCTCGTCGGTGCGGAACGGGTTGGCCTGCGGCTGAAGGCGCTGATGGACAAAGGGGTGATCGCCGGTTTCGAAACGCCGTCGCGCTATCTGCCGAGCCGGGCGACCCAGCAGATGCGCCGGGACAGCCTGCCGGACGCGCGCGAACTGGCGGATCGCCTCGAGCGTGCCACCGACGGCCTTCCCCTGCGGGCCGACAAGCTCGCGCCGTTCCTCGCCGATGTCGAAACCGCGCGCGCCGGGCCGCTGCTTTCGCGCGACGATCTCGTGCGCACGTCGTTCGGCCTGGCGGTCGATTCCATGCTGGTTCGCAGCGAGAACGCATGGAGTGCCCTGATACCCCTGCAGGCGCCGGATTCGGGACCGTCCGCATTTGTCGTCGATGCAGATCGGGTCAGGCAGGCAATTGCCGGAACGGATGCAACTTTCGTCGACCTCAAGGTCGAGTCCGATCGCCTCTATGGCAGCTACCTGGGTGAAGCAATCCTGCAGTCGGCTGCCGGTGTGGCGGCGATACTTCTCCTGTTGTCTTTCTCCCTGCGTTCCGCCGCGCGCGTGCTGCGGGTCGCCTTGCCGCTCGTGGCGGCGGTGCTCGTGGTCGTCGCGGGTCTTGCCCTCGCCGGCGTCAAGCTGCACATCATGCATCTGGTCGGCCTTCTGCTGATCGTCGCTGTCGGTTCGAACTACGCATTGTTCTTCGACAACGTCGACCGGCGGCAGGGCCTCGCGCCACGCATGCTCGCATCCCTGCTCCTGGCGAACATCACGACGGTGATCGGTTTCGGCCTGCTTGCCTTCTCCAGCGTGCCGGTGCTCAATGCGATCGGCGCCAGCGTCGGACCGGGCGCGGTGCTGGCGTTGATCTTTTCGGCCGTGCTCGCATCGCCCGGGCGTGCTGCCATCCGGTGACGTCTGCAATGTCCGGCGTGAATCGTGATCCACTTCGTGCGCCCGGCTCGTCGCGGGCGTCACTGCCCGCGAGCCGGTGACTGCCATGCGCATGCACCATGATGCTTGCGACAGCGCAGTATCCGCGGGGCAGCTGCTGATCTTGCTGCCAGGCGCCTACGGAACGCCGGAAGATTTCGTCGAGCAGGGCTTTGTCGCCGCGGCGCGGCGCCGTGGTGTGCGGGCCGACATCGTCATGGCCGACGCGCATCTGGGCTATTTCACCGACCGCAGTGTGATCGGGCGCATTCGCGAGGGTGTCGTCCTGCCGGCGCGACAGGACGGCCGGCGCGAGATCTGGCTTGCCGGCATATCGCTGGGCGCGATGGCCGCTCTCGGCTATGCCGCCCGCCATGGCGCTGACATCGACGGGGTCGTGGCGATTGCGCCCTATCCCGGTTCGCGCGAGGTGCTCGACGAGATTGCCGCTGCCGGCGGGACATCGCATTGGCACTGCGCCCCGGCGTCCCGGGACGACGATCTGGAGCGCGAAGTCTGGACCTGGCTGGTCGATGGATCGAACAATCACGACACGCGGCCGCAAGTCTACGTGGGCTATGGCCGGCAGGATCGCTTCGCCCGGGGACAGGCGATGATGGCCGGCACGCTGCCGGCAGATCGACGCAGCATCGTCGCGGGTGGGCACGACTGGGCGTGCTGGCGCGAGTTGTGGGAACAGTGGCTGGACCGCGGGTTGCTCGTCGGCAGCAGCGTGCACGGGGGTGGCGCCACATGACGGACGGAACGGGTCGCAGCCGGGGCTGGTCTCCGCTCATCAAAGGCTCGGTCGGGCTGCACGCGGGGGCGTTGCTTGGCGCTGCGCTGCAGCCGCAGTCCTGGCCCTTGGCGCTCGGTCTGGTGGCGGCCAACCACGCCGTATTGACTGCGGCCGGTTTGTGGCCGCGCAGCAGGCTGCTCGGCCCCAACTTGACACGGCTGGCGGCCACATCCGCAGCGCGGCGCGAAATCGCGATCACCATCGACGATGGGCCCGATCCGGAAGTCACGCCACGCGTGCTGGAAATTCTCGACCGGTTCGGCGCCAGCGCCACCTTCTTCTGCATCGGGGAAAGGGTTTCGCGCCATGCCGGGATCTGCAGGGAGATCATCGACGCGGGGCATGCGATCGAGAACCACTCGCAGCATCATCGCCACAACTTCTCACTGTTGGGACCGGACGGTTTCTTCCGGGAGATCGAAGCGGGGCAGGCTGCGATCGCTGCCGCGACCGGGCGCATGCCGCAATTTTTCCGGGCGCCGGCCGGCTTGCGCAATCCCTTCCTCGATCCGGTGCTGGACCGGCTCGACCTGCAGCTTGCAAGCTGGACGCGGCGCGGCTTCGATACCCGGACCGGCAACCCAGGCAAAGTTGCCGTGCGCCTCGTCCGGAACCTCGCGGCGGGCGACATCCTGCTGCTGCATGACGGCCACTGCGCGCGCACCCGAACCGGAGACGCGGTCGTGCTGGAAGCCCTGCCACCGGTGCTGGAAAGGATTCGACAGGCCGGCCTGCGACCTGTGACGCTGCGCGCCGCGATGGAACCGGAATGACGCCCGATCAGTTCATGTCCCGATTGCTCGACGTGGCGAGCGAACCGTATCGGCAGTCCGGCAGGTTCGCGTGGCACTTCGCGCGCGGCAAGCTGGGCGGTGATCCCGCATTCCGGGGCATGCTCGAGCGGGGATTGATTCCCGACGGCGCACGCGTGCTCGACCTTGGCTGCGGGCAAGGTCTGCTGGCCTCATGGCTGCTGGCAGCACGCCGACTGTGCGAGGGCGGCTGCTGGCCGCAGGGCTGGCCCGGAGCACCCGGGATTGCCGGCTTGCGCGGCATCGAGCTCATGCCGCGCGACGTCGAACGTGCCCGCAACGCGCTCGGGAACCAGGCCGAGTTCGTCCTCGGCAACATCTGCCACACGCCTTTCGGCACCGCCGACGTCGTTGTCATCCTGGACGTGCTCCACTATGTCGACTACGCGGCGCAGGACGCGGTGCTGCGCCGCTGCCGTGAGGCGCTCGCACCGGACGGGTTGCTGTTGCTGCGGGTCGGCGATGCCGCGGGAGGGCTGCCGTTCCGGATCAGCAACTGGGCGGACCACCTGGTCACCTTCGTGCGCGGGCACAGGCTGGACCGTCTCTACTGTCGCAGCCTCGCGGAATGGACGAGCGCACTGCAAAGCCTCGGCTTCGAGGTCGAACCCGTCCCGATGCACGCCGGCACGCCGTTCGCGAACATCCTGCTCGTTTCGCGTCTCGGCGCGCGTCGATCACCGGGCATTTGCTAACATCATCGATTGTGCGTTCCATCCTGCTCCAGTGAAACCCGTTCGCCTTGCTGCCTACACGATGTCCAGTTGCCTCGGAGGCGGCCTCGATGAGACGCTGAAGGCGCTGAACGCGAGGCAAAGCGGCCTCGCGCCCTGCCGCTTCGAGACGGTGCGTCTCGACACGCACGTCGGCGAAGTCGCCGGTATCGATGACATCCGCCTGGCTCCTGCAATGCGGGCATTCGATTGCCGCAACAACCGGCTCGCGGAGCTTGCGCTGCGTCACGACGATTTCGAGGCAGCCGTCCGCGACGCAATGTCCCGCTACGGCGAGAACCGCATCGGGGTTTTTCTCGGCACCAGCACCTCGGGGATACTCCAGACGGAACTCGCCTACCGGCGGCGGGATCCGGCGACCGGTGCGCTGCCGTCCGATTTCCATTACGCGACCACGCACAATTCCTACTCCGTCGCGCGCTACGTGCGCGAGCGGTTCTCGCTTGGCGGCCCGGCAACCGTCATTTCGACCGCCTGCTCGTCGGGGGCAAAGGTGTTCGCCGCCGCCGCGCGCCTGATGTCGGCCGGCGTTATCGACGCTGCGATCGTCGGCGGCGTCGATTCCCTCTGCCTGACCACGCTCTATGGATTCAATTCGCTGGAACTGTTGTCGCGCCACCCCTGCCGGCCGTTCGACGCAACGCGCAACGGCATATCCATCGGCGAAGCGGCGGGCTTCATTCTGCTCGATTCGATGCCGGCAAGTTCCGGCCAGATCGTGCTGGCCGGCGCAGGCGAGTCGAGCGACGCGCACCACATGTCGAGTCCGCATCCCGAGGGTCTCGGGGCGCGCGTGGCGATCGAAGCGGCACTGCAGTCGGCCGGACTGCGCCCGGATCAGATCGATTACATCAACCTGCATGGCACTGCGACATTGACCAACGATGCGGCCGAAGACAAGGCAGTGTTCGGGATCTTCGGCGATCGCGTCCCGGCGAGCTCGACCAAGGGTGCCACCGGGCATACGTTGGGCGCTGCCGGGGCCATCGAAGCGATCATCTGTGCGCTTGCGCTGACGCACGGCTTGATGCCTGGAGGCGGCATCAATTCGGTCGAAGCCGATCCGGTGCTGCGCACACGGTACCTGATCGACAATCTGCATGCCCCGCTCAGGTACGCGCTGAGCAATTCCTTCGGCTTCGGCGGCACCAACTGCGCTCTCGCATTCGGCGTCGCATGATGGACACCGGTACTCCAGGCGCATTGAGCGCCGCGATCGCGGGCGTCGGGTTGATCGGCCCGGGCATGCCCGATTGGCCGGCCGCTTCGGCGACGCTTCGCGGCGAGGCTGCCTACGTGTTTTCGGCGGCAATCATCCCGGTGCCGCTGGCGCTGCCGCCGGCAGAACGTCGCCGTACCGGGCAGATCGTCAGGCTCGCCCTCGCGGTCGGCTTCGAGGCCGCACGTGCCGCCGCTGGCGATGTCAGCCGGCTTGCCACCGTGTTTTCCTCCTCGGGCGCAGACGGGGACAATTGCCACGCGATATGCGAGGCGCTCGCCTCCGAGGACCGTCAGATCTCGCCGACGCGCTTCCATAACTCGGTCCATAACGCGGCCTCGGGCTACTGGGGCATTGCGAGCGGTTCGATGGCGCCATCCACCTCGATCTGCACCTATGACGCCACTTTCGCTGCCGGCCTGCTCGAAGCGGTCACGCAGGTCGTGGCTTTCGCCAGGCCAGTACTCGTCGTGGCATGCGACACGCCGTACCCGCAGCCTCTTCATGCTGCTCGTCCGCTCCCCGGCAGCTTTGGCGTCGCATTGCTGCTGGCGCCGGATGCCGGCGCAGCGTCGCTGGCAAGAATCGAGCTGACGCTGGCGCATGCCCCGGTCGACGGGATGGGCGACGCGGCCCTGGAAACGTTGCGCTTGGCGATTCCGGCGGCCCGCAGCCTGCCCATGCTTCAGTTGCTGGCGCGCGGGGCGGCCGCGCGTATCGCGCTCGACTACCTGCCCGACCTGCAACTCACGGTAGCGCTCGGGCGATGAGCATCGACCGCGACTGGATCGTCGATCGCATTCCGCACCAGGGTTCGATGTGCCTCATCGACCACGTGGCCGAATGGGACGAAACAATGATCCGTTGCAGCGTCACCGGGCACCGAGCCGTCGACCATCCGTTGCGCACGAACGGGCGGTTGCACGCAGCATGCGGCATCGAGTACGCGGCGCAGGCGATGGCAATACACGGCGCGTTGTGCAGCCGCGGGGCGGGCCGCCCGCGCGCCGGGTTTCTCGCGAGCGTGCGCGGCGTCGAGTTCTCGGTCGAACGGCTCGACGACATTGACGCCGCACTGGAGGTCGTCGCCGCGCGACTCGGTGGCGATGACAACAACGTGCTCTACCGGTTCGAACTGGCGGCGCTGCAACGGCCCCTGGTCAGGGGCCGGGCAACCGTCATCCTCGACGCCGGCACCCTCATGAAAGCGGACGAATGAAGCATGCACTTGTCACCGGCGGCAGTGGCGGAATCGGCGCCGCGATCTCACGTCGCCTTGCGCGGGACGGGCTGCATGTCATCGTCCATGCCAATCGCAACCGTGAGGCGGCCGAGGCGCTGGTGCGCGAGATCGTGGCGTCCGGCGGCACGGCCGAGCCGGTCGCCTTCGACATTACCGACGCCGCGGCAACGCTCGCCGAACTGGAGCGCGTGCTTGCCGTGGCGCCGATCCAGGTGCTCGTCAATAACGCCGGCATCCATGACGATGCGGTCTTTCCAGGCATGCGACCCGATCAATGGTCGCGCGTCATCGACGTCACGCTGAACGGCTTTTTCAATGTCACGCAGCCGCTGACGTTGCCCATGCTGCGCACCCGCTGGGGCCGCATCGTCAACATCACCTCGATTGCCGGCCTGGTCGGCAACCGTGGTCAGGTCAATTACAGCGCGGCCAAGGGCGCACTGCATGCGGCAACCCGATCGCTCGCGCTGGAGTTCGCCAGCCGCGGGGTGACCGTCAACGCGGTGGCGCCCGGCATCATCGATACCGGGATGATCGAGGAGGCGTTCGACGCAGCGAGCATCGAAAGACTCGTGCCGATGAAACGCGCCGGCAAACCGGAAGAGGTCGCCGATCTCGTGGCATTTCTCGCCAGCGACGCTGCCGCCTACATCAGCGGACAGGTGATTTCGATCAATGGTGCCCTTGCATGACGACCACATCGCAGGTCGCCGTCCACAGGGCCGAAGCGCTGCTGTTCTTCACGTTGCTCCAGCTTACCGTCATCGTGCTGGCGGGACGCGTCGGCGGCGCATTGGCCCTGAGGCTGCGACAATCGGCCGCCGTCGGCGAGATCATCGTCGGCATTCTGCTCGGCCCGTCGTTGTTCGGACTGCTTGCACCGGAAACCTTCGCCTGGGTGTTCCGCTCGGCGCCACCCGAACCGATGGCGATGCTTTCGCAGATCGGACTGATCCTTCTGATGTTCCAGATCGGTCTCGAGTTCGATTTCTCGCACCTGACCGAAACGCGGAATCGCCACGCAACGCTGCTGGTTGCCGCGGCCAGTCTGCTGCTGCCGTTCGCATTGGGATTCGGTTTCGGCTATCTGACGGCGCCCAGGCTGTCTCCCGAGTCGAACGTTCTCGGCTCGGCCCTGTTCGTCGCGACCGCGTTTTCGATTACCGCCCTGCCGATACTCGGCAGGATCATGATCGAGTTCGACATCACCCGCACCCGGCTGGGCGTCATCGCCATCAGCGCTGCGGCAATCAATGACGTGATCGGCTGGCTGATGCTGGCGCTGGTTACCGCGCTGAGTTCCGCGGCCTTTGTCGCGGGCGATTTTGTCCTCCGGGTCGCGATGGTCGCAGGGTTTTTCGTCGTGAGCTGGTTTCTGGTCCGGCCGGCCATGAAACGCATCGTGGCCATGGCCCCGCCGCGCGGTGGCGCGTTGTCGAACAATCTGCTCGGTGTTCTGCTGGCGGCGGTCTTTGTCTCGGCGATGTGCACCTATCAGATAGGCATCTTTGCGATCTTCGGCGGCTTCATGCTGGGTGTGCTGTTGCACGACGAACCCGAACTGGTCAAGGCATGGAAGGAACGCATCGGCCATTTCGTCACCGTGTTCTTCCTGCCGATCTTTTTCACCTACACCGGCTTGCGTACCAATATAGGAGGGCTGGACAGCGTCGAGGCGTGGGGCTGGTGCAGCCTTCTGATCGCTCTTGCCACCATCGGCAAGTTCGGTGGCGCCTATGTCGCCGCGCGCATCGCCGGGCTCGGGCACCATGAGTCAAGCATCCTCGGCATCATGATGAACACGCGTGCGCTCATGGAACTCATCGTGATAAACGTCGGCTACGACCTCGGGGTGATTTCCCAGCAGGTATTTACCATGCTGGTATTGATGGCGATCGTCAGCACGATCGTGACGACACCGGGCTTGCGCGCATGGCTGCCGCGCCTCGGCGCGATGCAGAGGCGGTAGGCGATCGTTTGCCTCGACCGACAGGTTTGTCCGTGATCCACGGAGGCTTGCACGAAACGGGCCGGGCGACATCGAACGGTCAGGCATCGATCCTGCGCAAAACGAGCCTGGGCAGGCGTAACAGGAATCCGCAGAACAGGCGGATATGCATCCAGGTGAGCAGCGTGTTGTCCCGCAGATAGCGAAAATGCGATACGCCGCCCTCCTCGGGACGGAAGTAGCGGACGGGGGCGGGCAGATTGACCGGCGATGCGCCGGCCCAGCACATGCGGACGGCGGCCTCAGGGTCGAAGTCGAATCGCCGCATCCAGCGCTGGCTTTTCATGACCTGCCTGAGCGGGGCGATCGGATACACGCGAAAACCGTACAGCGAGTCGCCGATTCCGGACCAGAGGGTCTCGAGGTTTGCCCACCAGTTCGAAATCTTCCGGCCCTGGACGCGCAAGGAGGGGGCGCTCGCGTCGAATACCGGTACGCCGACGACCATTGCAGCGGGTGCGGAAAGCGATGCTGCCATGAACTCGGGAATGAGATGCGCCGGATGCTGGCCGTCGGAATCCATGGTGAGCGCATGCGTATACCCTTCCGCGGCGGCGATTTCGAGTCCGCGAAGTACGGCAGCCCCTTTTCCACTGTTTCGTGGCAGCACGATGATGCGAAGTCCCGCGTCGTCGGCCGCCATTGCGGCCAATCCGCCGGGGGTTTCGTCGGTGCTGCCATCGACGACGACCCAAACCGGGTTCCATTGCTCCCTTGCTTCGCGCACGGTTCGGTAAACCTTTTCGCCCGGGTTGTAGCTCGGGATCAGGACGATGTGGGTCGGTGAGGGCGGGTTCATTGTTGGGTGTCGGCGACCGGTCGTCGCCGTAGACTGCGTTGCGCGCCACATGAATCAGACGCTATTCTAGCGGCAACCCCATTCGCCATTCCGCCGGCGTCGAACGTGGTCGCTCGCGCGACCCAGCGCTATTGCCGTAGTGCGGGCACCATCATGATCGATCCACTTCTTCGGCCCGTCGTCACGGATGCAACCAGGCCCGCCGGGTTCGCCGCGATCGTCGCGCGATCGCGCAAGCTGTTCTGGCTGAAGCTACTCGGCACGACCGTGTTCACGTGGGCATTTTTCGTCGGTTACTTTCACGTGCTGCGGAACCCCGCACACGATGTAACGCAGATGCCGCTAACCGAACTCGACGGCATGGTGGAGTTCGCACCATCGGCATTGCTGGCCTACGTGTCCCTGTGGTTCTATGTCGGTGTCCCGCCGGGTTTGCTGGTCAGGTTCCGCGAGCTTGTGTACTACGGGCTGTGGATCGGCGGTTTGTGCATTGCCGGGCTTGCCTGTTTCTATTTCTGGCCAACGTCGGTGCCGCCACACGGGATCGAACTGGTCGATTACCCCGGGTTCGGCGTGTTGCGAGGCATCGATGCTTCCGCAAACGCATGCCCGTCGATGCATGTCGCCACGGCGACCTTCACTGCGATCTGGCTGGATCGCTTGCTGGGCGAAATGGGGATGCGCATACCGGGGCGCGTCCTGAACTGGTGCTGGTTCACCCTGATTGTCTACTCGACGCTTGCGATCAAGCAGCATGTGGTGCTGGACGTGATCGCGGGGCTTGCGCTCGGCCTCGCCTTCGCGTGGCCTTCGCTGCGTTTGCGCGGGCTGTTGGGGCGGCGCGCGGCGCTGTAGCCGCATGGGGCGATTCGATCATTTCGCGCGGGTCGAGTGCGTGGCCGGGCCGCGAGTGTCGCCGGAAGGGCTATCATGTCGAAGCGCCGCAGGCGCCGCTGACGGCCGCGCTTGGCCCGAGGAAAATCGTGATTGGAATGGATAATGGAGCATCCAGCATGAGTTCGCTGACCGAACTACAGGATCTGATCAAGGAAAAGTACGATATCGATCCGTCCTCCCTGGATCCCAACGCGTCCATGCGCGAGCATGGCATCGACTCGCTGGCGCTTGTCGAATTCCTGTTCGACGTCGAGGACAAGTTCGGCATTTCGTTTCCCGACGGTCGATCGGACATCGATACGCTCGCGGCGCTCGCCGATTTGGTGGACGAGCTTCGCGCGTCCCAGACCGCCTGAGCGACAGCGTTCCGGACCGCATCGGACATTCCGGGGCTACCTGCCAGAGGCATAATCCATTGGTCGTCGTAACGGGTATCGGACTGATTTCTCCGCATGGGGATGATCCGTCCAGAATGTTCGAAGCCCTTATGCGCGGTGAATCTGCCGTGCGCGACGTGTTTCCCGAACTGCCCAGGCCGGCCGCTGCGGCAACTGCGGAATTCGACGAATCACGCTGGTTTACGCGGCTTCAACTGGCCGGTGTCGATCGGGTCAGTCAGCTTGCCGTCGGTGCAGCCGACCTCGCCTTGAAGGACGCGTCGTTGGCTCGGGATGCGCTCGATCCGTTGCGAACCGGCATCTACGCCGGTTGCGGCATGGGTGGCGGCGGCGCCCTCGAGACGGCCTATGTTGCAGGCGCCCGCAACGGCCGGGTTCCGCCGCTGACCATTCCGGCCTTCATGCCGAATGCGCCGGCGTCGCACGTCGCGATGCGCTTCGGCGTCAAGGGGCCGGTGTTGACCTACTCGATTGCCTGCGCATCGTCGGCGATTGCGATCTCGGAGGCGGCGAAGGCGGTCAAGGCTGGAGACGTCGACGTCGCAATCGCGGGTGGCAGCGAGGCCCTGATCGTGCCGGGCGTCATCATGGCTTGGCAGGCCATGCAGACGCTTGCGGTCTTCGCGCCTGGGCAGGCTGCCACGTGCGTAAGGCCTTTCGCGCTTGACCGCAGCGGATTCGCGCTCGGGGAAGGGGCCGCCTTTCTGGTGCTCGAATCGGCCGAGCGGGCGAGGTCGCGCGGCGCGCGCCTGTACGCCGAACTCGCAGGGTGGGGATCGAGCTGCGACGCAACCCATCTGACCAAGCCGGACGCCGCAGGACAGCAGCGAGCCATTGTTGCCGCGCTCGAGATGGCGGGCCTGAGCCCGCGCGAGGTCGGCTACTGCAATGCACACGGTACGGCGACATCGATCGGCGATGCAATCGAGTGCGAAGCCCTGCGCATGGCGTGGCAGGACGATCTGGACCGGCTGCGGGTCAGCTCGACCAAGTCGATGCACGGCCATCTGCTCGGTGCGACCGGCGCGCTCGAAGCCGCGATTTCCGTCCTGGCGCTGCATCGCCGACAGATTCCACCCAATGCGAATTGCGGCGTAGTCGATCCGCAGTGCCGGCTCAATCTCGTTTTGTCACCGGGAGAGACCGCTGGCGACCTCAACGCCGCCATCAGCAGTTCCTTTGCGTTCGGCGGTACCAACTCCGTTCTGGCGTTTCGCCGGATCTGATCCTGGCCCGAGCGGGCCTATCGTTGGCCGAGTTCGCTCATGAAGTACCGCTCCAGCTCGGCTTGGAATGCGTGCGCATCGGTCGGCGCATCGAAGCGACGTCCGAGCCGGACGCGATAGTGCATCGGCATCGCAGGCTTGCGAAACAGCGGCCAGCCTTTCGAGAGGAAGGGAGAGTCGGTTTCGATGAGCACCGTCTGCACCGGAACGCCGGCGCGCTTCGCAATGCCGGCCAGTGCGGCCTTGAACGGGTTGACCGGCTGACGCGTAGTCCGTGTGCCCTCGGGGAAGATGAGGAGCTGCGAGCCGCCGCGCAGGTTATCCTCCGCCTGCGCAACGATGCGCACCAGTGAATCGTTGCGTATGTAACGGGCAAGCCGTGCGCCGGCACCGAGGAATATGTTGTCCAGCAACTCGGCTTTCATCACGCATACCGCATCGGGCAGGCGCGACAGCAGCATCACCGCGTCGAGCAGCGAAGGGTGGTTGGGGGCAACGATCAGCGGGCCCATCGTGCGAAGCGCGTCCAGTTCCTTCAGGTCGAAACGGCAGGTTCCGGTTATCGAAATCGCGGCAAGGTAGAAGCGGAAACCGATCATGATCACGCGACGGCCGACGAATGTCCCCCAGCGACGCGGCAGCAGTGGATACAGCGGAACGGCGAACACCGTCCATGTCAGGCAGATCAGCCCGAGCAGACCCAGTCCGTAGTAAAGCACCGCATGTTCATATGCGGCGCGCAGCCGGTCCGGCATGCTGTGGCGATCTTCAGCGGATCGATCCGCGCTACTCGTCCGCATCGACCCGCGTCGTGGATTCGCCAATGATCCAGGCGATCGCGATTCCCGCGAAGGCTGCATGCTTGCGCCGCGTGAGCGGACTGTCCTCGAATACGGTGCCGTTGAGCGTGTCGTAACGCGCAAAGCCGCCGACCCAGTAACTCGGGAAGCGCTTGGATACTGCGGCGAGGATTTGCGTGCCCGAGTAGCCGCCCGGTGCGCGATAGGCCGGTCGTTCGGCGGTCGCAAACTGCGGTGCGACCGAGTAGAAATACTCGTGCTGGCGGCGCGTGGCGTAGATGGGTCCGGCCAGCACGCCGAGATTCCAGCCGGTCAGCCCGGCGACATCCTCGATGTCGAGATTGATGCGCGGCGATGCGATCCAGCCGAGCGAACGCGGATTCGATTCGATGCTGAACGCCGCGCGCACCGGAAGTCGAAGATCGAACCGGGTCCGCCGATCGCCGCTGCGCCAAAGCGTCAAATCCAGCGAAGGCCCGAATTCGATCGAAGGCTTGAGATCGGGCATGCCGTCGCGTGCGTCGTTGCGTTTGCTGGATACCGGTTGCGAGGCACTCAGGCTGAGGTTGAACTCGACGCGATCGGAATCGAACAGCAAGCCGCGGATGCCGTTGCGATCAGCCTTGAGGAATTCGCCGCGATAGACGACATAAGGCACCGGAAGGAGGTAGCCGCGCGATTCGTCCGAGCCGCGATAGTCGGGAAAGGCCAATGCGCCGACGCCCAGCCCGACCTCCCACAACGGCAGATCCTTCGCACCGGCCGGGCCGGACGACAGCAATGCGCCGAGAACAACTGTTGTCGAGAGGAGTTTGTTGCATGCGGGAATTCGGTTCATCACCCTACCCTGGTTTCAAATGGTTTCATGAATGTCCTGCCGGTTTCCAGGCACAAGCCTCGATCTCGACGAGGAGGTTTTCGCGGCAGACATCGGCGAGCAGGAACACGGCACGCGCCCACCGTCCCGCGCTCCTCGGGCAGGGCGAGGCAGCCGAAGAGCAGCTCGCCGTCCTCGCGGTAGCGCAGCGCCCCGCTCTGGCCGGCGCGCGGCAGTGCGCTGCTGCGCCAGGCCTCGCACACGGTATGGCCGGCGCCCAGCACCGGCAGATCGACTTGGGCGCAGGGCAGCGCGCAGCCCTCGCCCCGGGCTTCGCCGTAGCACAGCAGCCCGAGCGTGTGCGCCGGCAGCGCCGTGCCGGCGTCGGCAAGCAGTTCGAAGGCCAGTTCCGGCAACTCGCGGTTCATGGCGCCGCGCCTGCCGTCCGGGCATGTGCCGGCATGGCATCGATCGAGTTCATGCGGGGGAATTCTAAACGCTTGGCAAACAGCATGCGACTTGGCCGATGCCCGTCGCATGGCGGCTACTGGGACGCCTCATCCTCCTGCCGGAGTTGCTCCTGGAGACGCCGCAGCAAGGGTTGCTTCTGGAGTTCGATGTCCTTGATGCGCGCGAAGGCAAGATCGATCTGGGACTGCAATTCCTCTTCGCGATCCGAAGCCTTGCGCCGCGCGGCTTCGACCTGCTCCATGGTAAGGCCGGGGCCCCGGCTATGGATGCTGTCGACGCTGCGCCGATTGGCTTCGAGCGTGGACTGCAGCGTTTTGATCTGGTCATATGTGGCCGACAGCTCCTGATTGAGGACGCCCAGCGCATTCTGGACCCGCCGCATTGCCTCGTCTGCATTTTTCGACTGGGCGAATGCGTGCCCCGCCGCTGTCGCGAGCGCGATGGCCAACAATGCGGCACGGATCATGTTCATTTGCAGTCCTTGTCAGGTCACCGTTTCAGCGTTCTTCGCTAACGGTGGCGCCTTGTCGCGCCAAAAATCCGCCGATTACGGCGTGCGGCCGGCTGCGATCTCCTTTTCGCGGTAAAGCCGGATCACTTCGTCGTCAGACTTGCCCTTTGCTTCGTTGCCAAGGCGCAGGCGATAGTCGCGCGCCATGCTGGCTTTGGCAACCGCCTGCATCTCTTGCGCTTCGCGGCGATGTGCTTCGTCGGCAGCCTTGTCGCGCGCAGCGGCCTGTGCACGCTCTCGCTCGAGAGCGGCTGCGACGCTCGAATCATCTGCGGAACGGGCCGCTATCGAAACCAGCAACCCCAGAACGCAGACACCAGCCAGATATTCCTTCATCATTTACCCCCGGGCTTAGCACACGCATTTCAGGTTGCGTGCATGGATCCAGTCTCGGGCCCATGCCAAGTCTATCCTGCACGAGGCACGCCAGTCGAGTCCGACAAGCCGCGCTGCGAAGTTGGTCGTAACGCCGCGGCAATGCCTCCTGTCGTCCAGTCGCGACAAGTTGTGACGGTGTGGACTCTGTCGAGTGCCATGCTCGATCAATGCGGATCGATCGTGACGTTGGAGAGATAGACCATAGGAACCGATTTCGAGTACGCGACACGGCGGTCAAGAACCGGCTAAACGAAACCGTTCGCGGCGGTTGCATTCCAGACTTGGCGACTTCAACTGCAATCGTGCGTGCGCAAAGTGGCCGTAGATCCGTCGATATGCCGCTGCTCACCGTGGCACCCCGCCGATCCGCACGACGGTGGTTTCCGTCATGTCTGTTCGATTGCAATAACACGACCCGGCGAAGCCTTGAAGGCTGTCGACGACATATGTCTTCAAATTCGAAAGGCATACATTGCGACACACTACGTAACACATTTGTGACCATTGGTTGCCGGCGCGTGATCGGAAGCACGTCGGCATCCATTAGATTCGGTTACCGTGTCGCCGAATCGAATTGCATCGGAGCGGCCCGACGATGTCGGGCGCGTCCGGGACGCAATTATCCATAACAAGGAACGCAAGGAATTGGATGCACAAGTCATGGACGCAACGATAGACAGTGGCACGTCCGAGTTCATTGCGGGCCACTGGCTGCTCGGACTGGTCAGGGGCGCGGCAGAGAACCGTGCGCCTCTTCGCATCCAGAGCGAGCGCAACGGCAGCATCGTCGTCATTCCTGAAATGGATGCGTTCATCGCCGATCGCGAGTCCTTGCCGGCACTGTGCCACCTTCCGCGCCAGGCATTCTCGGTGGTTCCGGTCGGCAGCGCCGAGGTCCACTCGATCGTGCATGGCACCGCAAGGCCGTTGAGCGAACTCTACTGGCATGCGGCTTACTGGGCATGCGACGGTCGGTTGCCGGAAGGACGTTTTCGACACGACGTGGTTCAACTCGTGCGCTGGCCGAACCTGACGCGCTTGCCTTATGACGAGAACTTCATGCGCATTTGTGCGCTGTTGTCGCGGCATCCGACGTCAGTGATGCTGGCCACCCGAATTCTCAAGATCCCGGCTGCCGAGATGAATCGCTTCTACTGTGCCGCCTATTACGCCGGCATGGTGAAGGTAAAGAACCAGCGCGATCCGAACCTCGGTCCCGTATCCGAAAACCCGCCGCTGAGCGAACCGCAACCGGCCGCGCCGCCGAAAAACGCAGGCTTGCTCGGCAAGCTGTTCAAGCGCCTGGTCGGAATCTGATTGCCATGGAACACAAGATCATTTTCACCGGCCCCGTCGGTGCTGGCAAGACGACTGCGATCGGCGCGATCAGCGATATCGAGGTCGTCGGCACGGAATCCCGCGCGACCGACGACGTTCGGCAACGCAAGGACAACACGACCGTTGCGATGGACTATGGCGTGATCAACCTGGGCGATGGCAGCAAGGTCCATCTGTACGGCACGCCGGGGCAGGAGCGCTTCAGCTTCATGTGGGACATTCTGACGCGCGGCGGGATCGGCCTGGTTCTGTTGATCGACAATGCGCGGCCCGATCCGCTCGCCGACCTCTCGTTCTACGTCAATGCATTCCGCAAGTTCATCGGCGAAACGGGCAACGCACTCGTCGTCGGGATCACCCGCATGGACATGTCGGCGCATCCGACCATCGAGCAGTTCCAGGAGTGGCTGGCCAGGGAGAAGCTCGTCGTGCCTGTGTTCGAGATCGACGGCCGTGACCGCGACGACGTGAAGCAACTCATGCTTTCCCTGCTCGCCATTCTTGACCCGAGTGCGCAGCGTGACGCCTGAACTGATCGCGGACGTGCAAATGCCGGTCCTCGCGCTGCGCGAGTTCGGTGTTGCGTTCGGCGAGCGAGTCGTGCTGAGCAGCATCGACCTGGTTGTTCCGGAACGCGGCGTCATGGTGCTGCTGGGGCCGTCGGGCACGGGGAAATCGACACTGCTGCGTACCCTGGCCGGATTCAACAGCGCCAATCCGTCCCTGCGGGTTTGGGGGCATGCCGAATATCAGGGCGAGATGTGGGGAGCCAAGGAACACCCGTCGCTAGTTGCGCAAAGCGCACGGTTGCTGATGTCTTCCGTGCTCGAGAACATCCTGTCGCACCTGCCGGAGCGCAGCCAGCTCACCAAGCCTGATCAGCGCGACCTCGCGCGCCGATTGCTGGCCCGCGCAGGGCTCGACGATCTTGCCGAAAGGCTCGATGCTCCCGTGGAGCAGCTTCCGCTCTGGCAGCAGCGCCAGATTGCCATCCTGCGCATGGTCGCCGGCAGCCCGCGCCTGCTTTGCGTCGACGAGCCGACGGTCGGGTTGTCCGAAGGTGAAGCTGCATCTGTCCTGCGCTTTCTGCGTGCGGAAGGAGAGCATCGCGCCGTCATGGTCGTCCTGCACAACCAGAACGAGGCGCGTGTTCTCGGCGGAACGGCCGCGCTGATTGCCGGCGGGCGCGTGATCGAGGTGCAATCGACCGATTCATTTCTGGAACAACCGCTCAGCGATGCGGGGCGCGACTTCGTGCGCAGCGGAAGTTGCGCCGTGCCGGCGCCGGATGCCGTGGCCGAGGAACTCGACGAGGGTGTGGAACCGCCGCCACCCTTGCCACCCGCCGCGCGCCAGTTCGTCAGTGATGCATTCGGGCCGCGGGGGTTCCTCTGGCTCAAGAAAGGGCAACTCGCCGGCACGCCGAAGCCGGGCGTGGTGCGCGACATCGACCACGACCTGCGTGCGCTGCGCCGCGTCGGAGTGGACACATTGATCACGCTGACCGAAACGCCGCTTGAGGACCCGGCACTTGCCGAATTCGGCATCGCGATGCGCTGGTTTCCGGTTCCGGACATGCACGCCCCATCCATCGAGCAGGCGATAGCGCTGTGCGAAGCGCTCGACTCGCTGATCGACGAAGGCCGCGTTGTTGCCGTGCATTGCCTGGCAGGATTGGGCCGCACGGGTACGGTGCTCGCCGCCTATCTGATTTGGGAGGGCCAGGAGGCCCTCGGCGCGCTTGATGCGGTGCGCCGGATCGAGCCGCGTTGGGTGCAGTCGGAGCGGCAGGTCGCATTTTTGCAGGAATTCGCTGCCGAGCTGCAGTCGGGCACGGCACAAAGGTCATCGGTGCGACAGGCACGGATGGTTTCGATTCAACAATGACGAACCCGAGTTCGTCGAATTTCCCACCCAGCTGAGAAAGGAAACACCATGGCATCGACCCTCGACAATGCGCTGCAAAAGGCAGTCACCAACGTTCCCGAATGCGTCGCCGCAGGCTATGTCGACTTGTCGACCGGCATGCTGCTCGCGATCAAGACTGTCGACTCGCATCCGTCGGAGATTCTTGAACTGCTCGCCGCCGCGACGGCCGACCTGTTCCAGGGCACCAACGTCGGCACGATCGAAAAGATGTTCAAGAAGGCACGCGGCGTGCGCGACGACGGCCATCATTATTTCCAGGAGATCATCGTCAACTCCGACAACCTGATTCACGTCTTCATGCGTGGCAAGACGAACAACGAGCATGTGGTCACCTTTGTCTGCCGCAAGTCGGCGAACCTTGGCATGGTGCTGACCAAGGCACGTTCGAGCCTGCCCGACATCGAAGCGACGATGTAATCGACGCCGCTCATTGCAGCACAACCGCCATCGCACGAGCGCGGTGGCGGGTGCGCCCGGTCGTCGACCGGGTGGTACGGCATCCTTCCGGTACGAGACACCTATGCAACCCGATTCAAAGCTGGCCCAGTTGATCCGTTCATTGCTGCGAAACCTGGCGGCAGCCAACGCGGATATCGAATCTTCCGCCGTCATTTCGACCGATGGGCTGGTCATCGCAACGGTGCTGCACCAGGGGGTGGATTCAGACCGCTTCGGTGCCATGTGCGCGTCGCTGCTGGCGCTGGCCGAACGCGCCGCGGATGAAGTCGGTCGCGGTCGCCTCAAGCAGACGCTGGTGGAAGGCGAACAGGGAAGCATGTTGCTGGTGCAGGCGGGCGACGAAGCCGTGCTGGCCATCGCAGCGAAAACCACGGTGAACCTCGGGCGTGTTTTCCTGGATGCGCGGCGTGCCGCGACCAAGGTCGCCGAACTGCTCGCGCTGCGTACCCCCTGAATCTGACCGAACGGAGAACGACCATGCCGACTCCCGCATCGCAGACCTTTTCCACACCCGATGCCGGATCTGCCGCCCCGTGGTTGCGCCGGGCGGGCAAGTTCGGCTTCTGGTTCTTTTTCATCAAGGGCTTGTGCTGGCTTGCCGTACCGGGTGCGCTGGCATGGCTGGGCGTCGGCTTCTGAGCGCGACGCGAAGTTACCCGAAACGACTGCCGGATCCCGATTCATGCCGCTCCTGAACTTCGAACACCAGACGCTGACCTGCCGCGACGATGAAAGCGTGCTCGACGCACTCCTGCGTCGCGGCATCAACGTGCCTTTCTCCTGCCGCAAGGGCGTCTGCCATGTCTGTCTGCAGCACTGCAGCGAAGGACCGATTCCCGCCGAATCCCAGGCCGGACTACGCACGAGCCTGATCGAAGGCCGCCACTTCCTGCCCTGCATGTGCAAACCGCAGGCCGACATGCGGATCGGCATGCCGGTGCGCTCGGAACTGTTCCAGACGGCGCAGGTAGTCGGAAAGACCATGCTGAGCGAGGACGTCTGTCGCATTTTGCTCGAACCCGCAGCCCAGCTCGATTACCGTGCGGGCCAGTTCATCAATCTGCGCCGCGACGACGGCGTGATCCGCAGCTACTCGCTGGCCGGCCTGCCCAACGACTACCTGCTCGAGCTGCACATCCAGCGCATGGACAATGGTGTGCTCAGCAACTGGCTGATCGACGCGCTCGAAGTCGGCAGCGAGATCGAATTCCAGGGACCGGAAGGCGACTGCGTCCTGCCCGAAGGGGGAAGGCCGCGCGCCCTCCTGCTCGTGGGCAGCGGCAGCGGCCTCGCACCACTGGTCGGCATCGCGCGCGAAGCGCTGGCGGGCGGCGGAGAGCAGGAAATCAGGCTCGTCCACGCGGCGAAGTCTGCATCCGGGCACTATCTGCACGACACGCTCACGCAGATGCAGCGCAACCATCCCGGGCTGCGCTACATCGCCTGCCTGGCTCCGGATGCGGTGGCCGTCGACGGCCAGGGGAGGGTCCGTGGCGCCGTCCTCGACGTGGCGCTGCCGGATGCGGCGTCGGTGGCTGGCTGCGAAATGTTCATCGCCGGCAGTCCCGATTTCGTCGAGCGCGTGCGTGGGCGCGCACTCGAACTCGGCGTGCCTGCCGAGTCGATACACGCCGACCCGTTCGTCATGCGCGACCTGCGTAAATCGGACCGCACGGCCGATCACTCACACACCAACCAACGCAGCGCTGCCGCTGATCGTGCGGCCGAAACGGATGCCGGCCCGAAGGATCCGCCGCCCAGCCCGGCGCTCTGGTCGGCGCTCGGCGAGGGCCCGCTGTTACACGATATCCTGGCCGACTTCTACACGCGCGTATTCGCCGACGAACGCCTGGCGCCGTTTTTCCACGCGACCACGCGGCAGCGCTCCATCGAGAAGCAGTACCTGTTCCTTCGTCAGGTCTTCACCGGTGAGAAAGTCTTCTTCGGCGACCGGCCGCGCAATGCGCACCACTGGATGGTGATCTCGGACGAATTGTTCGACTACCGCATGCGCCTGCTCGAACGCTGCATGCGCGACCATGGGCTGGCCGAGGCATTTGTCGCGCAATGGACCGGGGCCGAGGAATTCTATCGGTCGCAGATCGTCAAGTCGGCGCCGATTCCGCGCGTAATGAACGGCGTCGCCCTGCCGCTCGACGGTTTCGGCGAAGTGACGCTCGATTCCGGCACGCTGTGCGACGCCTGCGCGCGCGAGGTCCATGCTGGCGAGCACGTGCGCTATCACCTGCGCCTGGGCACCACCTACTGCAGCGACTGCATGGGCGCCGCTGCGCCGGCCGTGGCGGCGTAAACCGGAAGGACGACCCGTCGCCATGACTTCGACCCCCGATCGCTACCTGATTCCGCGACCGCGCGGCGTGAGCTGGGCGGTCGGCTCGCGCAATGACGACATTGCGCGCCGGCTGATCCTCGATCTGCTCGGCGGCGCTGCCGAGCGCCCGATGGATCTCGCGGCGCTTGCCGCTTGCTACGGCATGTCCGACGTCGCCGCGTTCGGCAAGCTGCTGTTCAAGTTGCAACGCGAGACCTTCCTGACTGCGGGTCTCGAGCCGCTGTGCCTGCCGGCCGTCGATTCGTTCAACGAGGCGATCAACGACTGCCTGGCCCGCTTCGCAGTGTCCGGTTCGGCGGTCCTGGCGACGGACGACGGCCTGTGCTACGGCCGGGCCGGTGCCTCGGTCAGCGATGCCAATCTGATTTCGAGCACCGCCTATCGCATGTTCTCCATGCGACAGCGCCTGCGCCGTGCGATGTCGGACCGCATGGTGGATTCCGACGCGCTCGACGCGACCGGCGCCTACGTGATCGAGGATCTGCAGCTCATGCCCGTTCACACCGGCAGCCGATTGTTCTACCTTGTCACGGTCGGACAACCCGATTTCACCAACGGCGCCTACGTCGCGCTGGTTTCCCTGCTTCTTCGCCGATACAAGCGCCATGTCGCACACTGACAAGAATGTAGTCTCGAGTGAAGTGCTGCAGAACGCCATGTCGGCGCAGGACAGCGAGCGGGCGGTGCGCGAGGTGCTCGATTTCCTGCTGCGTTCCAGCACCGATATCGAGACCTGCCTGCTCGTCACCCACGACGGCTTCATGATCGACTGGACTGGCGACGATTCGCGCGAGCGCGCCGAACGCGCCGGCATCGCTTCGACCGACCTGTTCGCGCGCTGCGGCGCAATGGCGCGCGAAATGCGCGAAGGCCGGCTCGAGCAGGTCGTGCTCAAGCGCGATACCCAGCTCGTGGTGATCCAGTCGGTCAACCAGATCACCGAACTGGTTGTGCTGTGCAAGCCCGAGTGCAGCCTCGGGCTCGCGCTGACTGAAACCGAGTACGCGGCCTCGCGGCTCAGCGGGCTGCTGGTGTAGTCGAGGCCACGCCCCGCGTCCGTCGTCCGTTCCTGCTGCGCCCCTTCCCGGGCTGGCCATGCCTGCGCCGGCCTGCCCTGCAAGACGCATGGATGCTCACTCTGCAGCATGCCTGCCGTGCAAGCCGCATGCGAGCGCGGCCCTGGCGCTGCCTGCCCTGAAACGACCGTCCTGCCTGCCTCGCAGGTCGACGCATTGTCACGCTTCACCCCATCCTCGACTCGTGAGCCGATCGATTCACCATGCTGTAACACGCATGCCGTAAACAGGTGCCCGGTATCGAACAACCCCACCAGGAGCACCCGATGAAAGGCAAATTGCATCCGCGCAACGACGCGACGCTCAATCCCTCCGGCAACGAATCCATCCGCGAACTGATCGAGCGCGTCGACCAGGGACGGCGGCGCTTCGTGCAGGGCTCGGCCAGCGCCACACTGCTCGCCTCGGCCGGCGGGCTAACCCTGTCGGGCGTGGTCACCAGCGTCGAGGCAACCAGTCTGGCGCGTGCGGATCGCGGGCGCGGCGTTGGCATCGGCTTCCAACCGGTGCCCGCCGACACGCTGCCGCTTGCCGATCAGGTCGCGGTGCCGGACGGCTACACCGCAAAGGTACTCGTCGCCTGGGGCGACCCGATCGTGCGCGGCGGTGCCGACTACAAACCCGACGCCAGCAACAGCGCGGCCGAGCAGCTCAAGCAGTTCGGCATGCACAACGACGGCATGCACTTCTTTCCCTTCCCGGGCTGGTACGGCAACGGTGTGCTGTGCGTGAATAACGAATACACCGACGAGGATCTGCTCTACCCGGACGGCCAGGTCGGCGGCGGCTACACGCTGGAGAAGTGTCGCAAGTCGCAGTCGGCCCACGGCGTCTCCCTGCTCGAGATCGGCAAGCGGCGCGGCGAGTGGGCGGTACTCCCGCACTCGCGATTCGGGCGCCGCATCACCGCCAACACGCCGGTGAAGATTGCCGGCCCGGCCGCCGGCCATGCCCTGCTCAAGGCAAACGAATACGACATCACGCTCGAGGCCACCACGCCGACCGGCGAATCGACCGATGGATTGCGCGGACACGGCACCATCAACAACTGCGCCAACGGCATCACGCCCTGGGGCACCTACCTCACATGCGAAGAGAACTGGAACGGCAACTTCGGTTCCAGTTCTGCGGTGCCGGCCGCCGATTCCGGTGAACGCGGCAAGCTCTACAATCGTTACGGCGTCACCGCCAACGGCAACGGCTACCTGTGGCACACGGTGGATGAACGCTTCGACATCGCGAAAAATCCCAACGAGCCGAACATGTTCGGATGGATCGTCGAGATCGACCCCTTCGATCCCGATTCGAAACCCGTCAAGCGCACCGCGCTCGGCCGCTTCAAGCACGAGAGCTGCCAGTACGTGCTCGACAAGCGCAATAACCTCGCCTTCTACATGGGCGACGACGAGCGCAACGAGTACATCTACAAGTTCGTCTGCGCAGAGAAGTATCGCCCCGGCCTGCATCGCTTCCACCGCAGCCCGCTCGACAACGGCACGCTGTTCGTCGCGCGTTTCACGAGCGACACCGGTTCGGTTGCCGACACCTTCCGCGGCCAGTGGATCCCGCTGCTGCCGGGCACGTCCGGCATCGATGGCGTGGCCCTGCGCGACAACCCGAACTTCGCCGGTGCAGATGATGCAGAGGTGCTGGCAAAGATCCTGATCAAGACGCGCATGGCGGCGGACGCCGTCGGCGCGACGATGATGGACCGCCCGGAATGGACCGGCGCGCGCCCTCGCCGCGACGGCTTCGACCGCATCGAGCTCTACTGCACGTTGACCAACAACAACCGTCGCGGCTCGAGCGCTTCGCCAAGCAGCAACAAGCCTGACGGTTCGACCACGGCGGGTTCGTCACGTCCGGCGGTGGACGCGGCCAACCCGCGCGCCAACAACATCTACGGCCACATCATTCGCTGGCGCGAGGATGGCGATTCCGTCAATGCCACCGGCTTCGAGTGGGATCTCTTCGTCCAGTGCGGCGACAGTGCGACGACCAAGGCACCGGCGGCGCAGTATGCCGGTAACATCGTCGACGATCCGGACGGGTCCTGCGATTTCGGGGCGCCCGACGGCCTCTGGTTCGATCCCTACGGCCGGCTCTGGGTGCAGACCGACCAGGTTGGCAATGCGCAGGGCGACTGGGTGAACATCGGCGCAAACTGCATGGTATGCGCCGACCCGGAGACCAGGGAAATGCGTCGCTTCCTCACCGGCCCGGCCAACTGCGAAGTCACCGGCATCACCATGGCACCAGACGGCCGCACCTTGTTCGTCGGCATCCAGCACCCGGGCGAGGGCGGCACCGCAGCGAACCCGACAGAGTTCTCCGCCTGGCCGTCGAGCCAGTGGGCAACGCGTGCCGACGGCAAGCCCTTGCCGGTGGGCCGCCCGCGCAGCGCGGTGGTGGCCATCACGCGCGATGACGGGGGGATCATCGGCGCCTGACTTCCTTGCGTCCTTTCCTGCCCCATCAGGATGGCCCGGTTTGCGATGCGAACCGGGCTTTTTTCCGCTCGTCGGTTTCATGATCCCGGAGCGCAACGTCCTGATCGTGCGCATGAATGGTTGATTTTTGTCATGTTTTCAATGTCAATTCATTGTTTCTCTGGAATTTGTATCTTGGTTTGTTAAGCATCTGCTAATTTGGCTTGCATAATCTTCGATGACATCGCCGGGCGAAAGCGCTGCTGCTTCGCGCCATTCGAACGGCACGGACATCGATCGACACAAGGGGACGGCAGATGAAGGACGGACTTACCGCACGACGGGCGGCGCTGATAGCCATTCTGGCGCTGGCATGGGTTTCCGCGCCTGCGGGTGCGGGCACCTGGGCGCAACCCACCCAGTTGGCAGCGATGACGCTGACCAATCTTCCGGCCAACAACGCGTCGGTGGCAGTCGGACCGAACGGCGAGGCCGTCGCCGTCTGGATCAACGAGGCGAACTATGCCGTTCAGTACGCCACCCAGAGTGCAGCGGGTGCCTGGTCCGCCGGCAAGACGCTCTACAGCGCTTCCGTGACGAACGGCGAGACGACAACGAGTGCGCGCGTTGCGATCGGCCCGGACGGGGCTGCAACCGTCGTCTTCGGCTCCACGACGCCAGGCAAGCTGCAGTACTGCGTCGCAGGCGGACGCGTCGTGCGCTGCCTGGGCCCGAGCACGAGCTACGCCAAGACGGCGACGCTCGCGAGCGGTGCGGCGGCCTGGACCAGGGCGGCCAACCTCTCGACGAAGGGAATCGCCGTCGAAGCAACCCGCATCGGGCTCGACGCAGCGGGAAATGCGATCGCAACCTGGTCACAGGTCGACACCGCGGGTGCGCCGACCGTACTCCAGTCGGCAACCCGACCGGCCGGCGCCGCCTGGAGTGCGCCGCAGGTGCTGCATGGCACGGGCGCCGCGATCGCCAACGCGGTCCTTGCCGTGGGGTCAAACGGTGCCGCGATCGTCGCGTGGCAGGAGAAAGTCGATGCCACGACGGTTGCGCTGCGCAGTCGCCACGCGGCAAGCCCCGGTGTCTGGGACGACACGATCGACGACGTCGCCACGCTGGCTGCCCTGAGCAGCGCGGTGCGTGGTGCGGTCGACGGACTCGGCCAGGCGGCGTTGACCTGGGACTCAAGCTACGGAATCCAGTGGGCGCGCCGCACGGCGCGCACCGGATGGAGCATTCCGGAGAATCTCGTCTCGGCACCCGGCAACCTCTACGGCTGGAGCGGACCCTTTGCCGCCCATGCACCCGACATCGCACTCGATACGGCCGGCAACGTTCTTCTGTCGTGGCTCGAAACCGAGTATGCGACAGGCATATGGGCCGTGCAGGCAAAGACCCTGATGACCGACGGCCGGGAAATACAGTCGTCGATCGAGGCCGATTCGTTGTCGTACCCGCACGTCGCCTATGCACCCGACGGTACATTCGCATCGCTCGCATGGGTCAACAACTTCGATGGCATTGCCTACGCTGCTGCCTGCATGCCGGGCGCGGCGTGTGGCCCTGCGCAGCCGGTCGGTCCGGCTCTGTGGGGCACCGAGGTCGCAATCGGCGCGGGCAACGCGCTCAAGGCCAGTGCGGTCGTGCTGGCGAACACCGCTACGCGCTACAAGTACAAGTACACCGGATCGGCCTATCGCTGATCCGGCGCTCCCCGGAACGAAACGTGCCGCCGCACGCGGCGGCACGGTGGCGGCTTTCACTGCGCTTCGGCTGCACGCCACAGATACCACGTCGCCACGCTGCGATATGGCGCCCAGCGTGTGCCGATCTCGCCCAGTTCGCGCGGCTTGACCGGATCGTCGCGGCCGGCGGCGCGCACATAACCCTTGCGCACCCCGTAGTCATCCACCGGCAGCACATCGAGCCGGCCGAGCGTGAAAATCAGCAGCATCTCGACCGTCCAGCGCCCGATGCCCTTCACCTGTGTCAGGCGCTCGATGATCGCCTCGTCGCCGGCTCGGGCAATGGCCGAGCGCCGGAGCGGCACGACGCCGGTTCGGGCATGCAGTGCGATATCGCGGATGTAGCCTGCCTTCTGGCGTGAGAGTCCGGCCGAACGCAGCAGCTCTTCGCTGGCGCCAAGTAATGCGTCGGGCCCAGGAAATTGTGCTTCCGGGAACAGGTCGACGAAGCGCTCCATGATTTTTCCGGCGACATGCCCGGTGAGCTGTTGGTAGATCACCGCGCGCACCAGCGCCTCGTAAGGCGAGCGCTTCCATGCCGGTTCGAGTCCGCAGGGTCCGTGCGCCCGCACCAGCCGGCGCATCAGCGGGTCGGTCCGGCCGAGGTGCCTGTCCGCGATTTCGAGCTGTTTCGGATAATCCCTTCGCGACACCGCCTAGACCCTAGATGTGCGGTGCCGAGAAGGCGAAGATGCGCGAGAAGTATGTGCGGCAGCGTCCGCAGGCATACAGGCAGGCGCTCGCGCGGCTATCGCGATGACTTGGATCGTAGTACATCGACATGAGGCGTCCGCAATGGCGGCAACGTGGGGGATTCAGCTTCATGCGCCATACCACCAGCAGCATGCCGAGCACGCCGCCGAACCACGTGCCGCGACGAGGCCGATGTGCCAGCTCTTGCACTGCCCGTATGCGGCGAGCACCGCCGTCGCGAGTCCGAGCAAGGTCGGCGCGCGGAAATCTTCCTCCCATTGCGCGGACCTTGCAGATCCAGCGTGTAACCAGGGAAATCCGCCGGACGACGCCATGCGAGTTTGCCGGGACCAAACATGCGGGCATTCGAGACCGATCGAAGAGAATGTCGGAAGTGTGCCGCGATCCGCGGTGGGCAGCAATCCCGCCGATTTGCGCGGCATCAACGGATCTCTTTGCCGCAGGTGTTAGGGTCGCCGGCATGGCGAAGTCGAGATTTCGCGCATGACGCGTCCCGACGGCATCAGCATGGCGCGGCTGACGGCGGAGGCCGCGCTCGACAGTCTTGGATCGGGTCGGTCGGGTCTGGGTGCGGCCGAGTCGGCTCGCCGCCTGGCGGCGTTCGGCCCGAACCGCGTCGAAGCGGCCCGGCGCGATCCAGTCTGGCTGGTTCTGGCGCGCGAGTTCTCCCATTTCTTTGCGTTGATCCTGTGGGTTGCCGCTGGACTTGCATTGTTCGCCGAGCACTACGACCCGGGTCAGGGCATGCTCGAACTGGGCGTGGCGATCATCGGCGTGATCATCGTCAATGGCCTGTTTTCCTTCTGGCAGGCGCATCGCGCCGAGCGCGCGCTGTCGGCCTTGCGCAATCTGCTGCCGCAACAGGTCGAGGTGGTGCGGGACGGCGTTGCACGCATCGTGCCCGCCGAGGATATCGTCCCGGGCGACGTCCTGCTGCTCGGCGAGGGAAAACTGGTTCCGGCAGACTGTCGTGTCATCGAATCGTGGGGCGTGCGAGTCAATCTGGCCACCGTGACCGGTGAGTCGCTGCCCAAGGCGCGCAGCGCGGAACCCGATACGGCGGCGGATCCGCTTGCCGCGCACAACCTGTTGCTGGCCGGCACGTCCATCGTCTCCGGCGAGTGTCGCGCGCTGGCTTACGCCACTGGGATGAATACCGAGTTCGGGCGCATCGCCCATCTCACGCAGACGGCCGGCGAAAGCGAGTCTCCGCTGCAGCGCGAGATACGCCATGTCTCGCGCATCGTCGCCCTGCTTGCCTCGGCGCTCGGTCTGGTGTTCTTCGCCATCGGCCAGGCGATCGGGCTGCCTTTCTGGGCCAGCTTCATGTTCGGCATCGGCATCATCGTCGCGAATGTGCCCGAGGGGCTGCTGCCGACGGTGACGCTGGCCCTGGCGCTGGCCACGCAGCGCATGGCGCGGCGCAACGCGCTGGTGCGGCATCTGCCGGCTGTCGAAACCCTCGGCAGCGCAACCGTGATCCTCACCGACAAGACCGGCACGCTGACACAGAACCGCATGAGCGTGCGCGAAGTGTTCATCGGCGGTCGCCACCGGCTTGCCGCGGAGCGCTGGCCGCACGGCGACGACGCTCGCCTGCGCGACGTGGCGCGCAACTGCCACAGCCTGAAATTTCCCGATGGCGTGCCGAGCGGCGACCCGATGGAAATCGCGCTCTGGCAGTTTGCCGGTGCCGGGCATGGTCTCGTCGAGCGCATCGGAGAATTCGCGTTCGAGGCAGATCGCAAGCGCATGTCGGTGATCACCCGCGCAGGCGGGACCGCCGCCTTGTGGTGCAAGGGCGCGCCGGAAACCGTGCTGCCGCTGTGCGCCGGCTGGCTGGACGAAGCGGCGACCTCGCGCGCGCTCGACGCGGAGGTGCGCGCCGACCTGCGGCGTGCGCAACTCGACATGGCTGACCGGGGGCTGCGGGTGCTCGCCCTGGCCTGGAAGCCGCTTGTACCCGGCGAGCATGGAGCGGAGTGCGGACTCGAGTTCTGCGGCCTGATCGGCCTGGAAGATCCGCCGCGCCCGGATGTGCGCGATGCCGTGACGCGTTGCCACGAAGCTGGCGTACGCGTGGTCATGGTCACCGGCGATCATCCCCACACCGCGCTTGCACTGGCGCGCGACATCGGCATGGTGCGCGGTGCTGCGCCGCGCGTGCTCACCGGCGAGCAGGTGCGCAACCTCGGCGACGCCGAACTGCAACTTGCGCTCGACGCGCCGGAGATCCTGTTTGCACGCGTCACTGCGGAGCAAAAGATGCGCGTGGTGCAGGCCATGCAGAACAAGGGGGACATCGTCGCAGCGACGGGCGACGGCGTGAACGACGCGCCGGCCCTGCGCACCGCCGACATCGGCATTGCGATGGGCCTGGGCGGCACTGATGTCGCACGCGAGGCCGCAGACATCGTGCTGCTCGACGACCACTTTGCCACCATCGTCAATGCGATCGAGGAAGGGCGTGCGGTTTACGAAAACATCCGCAAATTCCTCACCTACATCCTGACCTCGAACATTCCCGAGATCGTGCCCTATCTTGCCTTCGTGCTGCTGCGCATTCCGCTGCCGCTGACGGTGATTCAGATCCTTGCTGTCGACCTCGGCACCGATCTGCTGCCTGCGCTGGCTCTCGGTGCCGAACCACCCCATGCGGAACTGATGAAGCGCCCGCCGCGCAAACCTGGCGGACGACTGTTGTCGTGGCCGCTGCTGGCGCGCGCCTACCTGTTTCTCGGCCCGCTCGAAGCGCTTGCGGCCATGGCCGCCTTCTTCTTCGTGCTCGAAGGCGCGGGTTGGCAGTACGGCACGACGCTGGATTCGGGCGACCCGCTCTACCGTCAGGCGACGACGGCCTGCCTGGCGGGCATCGTGCTCGCGCAGATGGCGAACCTGTTCGTCTGCCGTCACCCTTCGTTGCCGTTCTGGCGCTTCCCGCTGCTGCGCAACCCGCTGCTGCCGATCGGTCTCGCCATCGAACTCGCGCTGCTGCTCGCCATCGTCTACACGCCGATCGGCAACCGCGCCTTCGGCACGCAGCCGCTGCCTCTCGAGGTGTGGCTTTACGCCGCGCCGTTCGCGCTGGCGCTCGTCGCGGCGGAGGAACTGCGCAAGCGAATGATGCGGCGCACGACGCCGCCGGCGTGACGACCGTTCCGCCGCTGTAGTATCGTCTGCGGACAACCCGGCGCCGCGCCGGCACAAGAACGAAGGGAGACAACCGTGGGCAAGAACATCGGCAAGTCGGTCGGCGCGGGCGGCGCCAATATGTTCGAAGACGTGCGCGTGGTCCAGTACCTGCTCAACTGCGTGCCGGTTGGCAGCGGTGGTCCGCAGAAGGAACTGGTCATCGACGGCATCGCCGGACCGCTGACCAAATCGGCCATCAACGGCTTCCAGTCGAAAAAGCTCGGTTTTTGCGACGGGCGCGTCGATCCCGGCGGACGCACCATCACCGCATTGCAGGTGTTCGACCCCTATCCCAATCAGGATCTCGCGCCTGCCCCCGCTGCAAAGTCTGCGTCCGGCGGCGCGAATGGCGGTTCAGGCAAACAGACAGGCGGCTACGGCGGTTCAGGCAAACAGACCGGCAGCTACGGCGGTTCGTCCAATCAGACGGGCGGATACGGAGGCTATGGCGCTGGCGGCTCGCTCAAGGATACCGGCGGTTACGGCTCGGGCGGCAAGATGGACGGCGGTTCGTCGGGTTCGGGCATCGGTGGCAGCATGGCCGCCAACGATCCATGGGGTTACTACAATCCGGCCAGCCCGTACTACATGAAGGCCGGTTATGAGCCGAGCAGCGGCGGCATCAAGTCGGGTTCCGGCAAGTCCGACGGCGGCTGGGATGGCTACGGCGGCAAATCGACCGGCAATTCGTCGAACGATCCCTGGGGCTATTACAACCCGGCGAGCCCGTACTACATGAAGGCCGGCTACGAGCCGGGCAACTGGTACGGGAGCAAGTCCGGCAGCGACGGCGGCGGCAAGTCGGCATAGCGCGCGATGGACGCGGAACACGAACTCACCGCGTTCGTGCGCGAGGTCGTCATCCCCGGCGGCCCCGACGCAGTACCGCGGATCGAGCCGCGCCATTGCCGCTTCCGCCTCGCCGCGGACCTTTCGCCGATCCATCGCTGGGGCATCTTCGCCGACGAGCCGATTCCGGCGCGGCGGCGCGTGATCGAGTACACCGGCGCTCGCATCGACCGTGACGAGGTTGCAAGGCGCAGTGTCCGGACCCACCTCTACATTTTCTGGTTCGGGCAGCAGGGCGCGCTCGATGGTGCCATCGGCGGCAGCGGCGCGGAGTTCATCAACCACTGCTGCGATCCGAATCTGTACGCGCGGGTGGCGCGCGGACACATCCACCTCGTCAGCCGGCGGCGCATCGAGGCGGGCGAGGAACTGACGCTGGACTACCGCATTGTCGGCGGCGCGCCGCTGCGCTGCCGTTGCGGCTCGCCGCTGTGCCGGGGCTACATGAACAAACCATGGCAGCCGTCATGATCGATGCGGCCGGTCCGCGCTACTATTCCGGCTGGGTCGGACCATGCGGGAGAACGAGATGACGGACGGACGGATGCAGTTTGGCTTCACCTTCGGCAAGCCGGCGGGCGCGCATCGCGTGGAGGATGACGACCCGTTCCGCATCCTCGTGCTGGCCGATCTCGGCGGCAGCGCCCTGCCGTTCGAGCTGCGCAAGCCGCTGCGCGTCGATATCGACAACGTCGACGCCATCTTCGCGCGCATCGCGCCGCGCTTGCAGTTGAACCTCGATGGCGCGCAGGTGGAGATTGGCTTTTCCGCGCTCGACGATTTCCACCCCGACCGCCTGTTCGCGCGGCTGGCGCCGTTCGTTGCCCTGCGCCAGTTGCGCAGCGAACTGGCCGACCCGGCGCAGTTCCGCCGCGCTGCCGCGGCGCTCGGCGCCCCCACCGCCCCAGCTGCTGCGCCTCATGCAACCGAAGTCGATGCCGGTGACATCGAGCGCCTGCTCGGCCGCAAGCCGAGTGCACCAGCCTCGCCGGTCGCGCCCGCTGCAGCAGCAGTCGATGTCGCGAGCTGGATACGCGGCATCGTCGCGCCGCACGTGGTGCCCGACATTGCCGGCGAACAGGCGCAACTGATCGCTGCAGTCGATGCGGCCATCGCCGAACAGATGCGGCGCATGCTGCACCATCCGGCCTTCCAGGCGCTCGAAGCCAACTGGCGTGGCCTCGACCGGCTGGTGCGCGAGCTCGAGCTCGACGAGGCGCTGCAGCTCTTCCTGCTCGATGCGCCGCGCGCCGCGCTCGCGCAGGATGTTGCACACCATGCCGCCGACCTGACGCAGTCTGCGCTGCACCATCATCTGTGCGGACCGCTCACGCAGCCGCCGGACGGCAAGCCATGGTCGCTGCTGGTCAGCGACCTCGCCATCGGCGCCGACCTCGATGACCTGCGGCTGGTCGCCGCCCTCGGCGCGATGGCCGGACGCGCAGGTGCGCCGCTGCTGGCAGGCGCGGAACCATCGCTGATCGGCTGCGCCGACGTCATGCAACTTGCACAGCCGAAACAATGGCAGGTGCCGGATGCCGATGCCGCGGCCTTCTGGGCCGCGCTGCGCCAGAGCCCGGTGGCGCCATGGGTCGGACTCGCCCTGCCGCGCGTGCTTGCGCGCATGCCCTACGGCAGGGATACCGATCCGGTCAGCGCGTTTGCGTTCGAGGAACTCGCGGTGCGCGAGCACGAGGCCTACCTGTGGAGCGGTGCCGCGTTCGCGCTTGCGCTGCTCGCTGGCCAGGCATTCATGGAGGGTGGCTGGAACATGGAGCTCGCCGCCGGCCTCGACATCGGCGATCTCCCGAGCCACGTGTTCGTGGAGGATGGCGAGAAACACCAGCAACCCTGTGCCGAAGTCTCGATCAGCGAAAGCGCGGGCGAGGCGATACTCGAACAGGGCACGATGGCGCTGCTGAGCTATCGCAATCGCAACGCCGTGCGCCTGCTGCGCTGGCAATCGATTGCCGAGCCCCTGCAGCAACTCCGGGGTGCCTGGGTTTCAGCCTGAGCGCGCATCGTGTGCCGGGCGCGCCGCGAGTGCGGCGCGGCAGGATTCGAGGGCATCGTCGAAACGGCCGTGCGAGTACGCCGGGATCACGCCCGGCATGACACCATGGCCGGTCTGGAAGCCGCGTGCAGAAACGATCCGGGGCATGGCATCGCCGTGAGCCGCGAGAATGCCCGGCTGTCGGGCAGGCATGCCGGAGGTGACCAATCCATGCGCCGTCCAGGCACGGCCCCCGAAACGATCAGGCGGCGGGTTCGCCAGCCAGCTTGCGCCACAGCCAGCTCGCGCGCCGCACGCGCCCGTGCAGCACGTAGTCGCGGTCATTGACATTGACGAGAACGCCGAACAGACGGTTGCGCGCCGTCCGCGTGCTGGCGAACAGGATGTCGTCACCTGCGCGCAGCACCAGCTCGTCGCCCGGCAGGACGTGCAGCACGCCTTCCCGCAGCACCAGCAACGGCACCGCGCACAGGCGCGATTCGCGATGGGCCGGATCGCGCAACAGCGTGCCGAGCTCGACGCGCATGCCGCGGCGCAGATCGCGTTCCAGCGCGGGGGCGCTGCGGGCGTCGAGGGCGACGTTCCACGTCGTCGGCACGCGTTTGCCACAGGTCTCGACGATGCGCGCAACCACGGCGTCGCTCCAGGCATCATCGCGCAGTTTCACCTCGGCGAGAAAGCGCGCGAGCAGCGGTGTGGTCAGGATGCCGAGGCATTCATGCGCGATGATCTCTGCCGGGCGCACCGTGAAATCGGCCTTGAAGGTCGAGAACAGCATGCGGTTGGATTGCAGGTTCTGCCGCAGCACCATGAACAGTGACGGCTTGAGTTCCTCGGCCGTGGCGACGATGGCCAGGTTGGCGATGTCGTTGCTGGTGCCGGCAATGATGCCGACCGCCTTGTCGATGCCCGACGCCTCGAGCACGTGGCGCTCGTTGCCGACGCCGGCCACGTGTCGCGCCGCGCAGCGGATCGACTGGTTCGGCTCAATTACCGTCAGGTCGATGCCTTCGCCCTGCAGATCGTCCACGATCGCCTGGCCGAAGCGACCGTAGCCGCACAGGATCCAGTGTCCGCGCGGCGGTTCGCGCTGCGGTTCGAGCTTCGAGCCGGGCGTCGCGGTGAGCCACTCCATCAACTGGTACGAACCGGGCGAGCGGATCGCCAGCGCAAGGTATTCGCCGAAGGTCTCGAAGGGATTGATGATGTGCTGGATGCCGAACGATCTCATGTTCGCGGCAATCTCAGGGCGCGTAACCCGGCACAGCACCGGCACGTTCTCGCGCAGCAGTCTCGCAGCGGCGGCGACCGCGAGATTCGCTTCATCGTCGCTGGTGAGTGCGATCACGCCGGCGCAATGCCGGCTCATGAGACCGGCGCGCAGCAGGTTGTCCGGCTGGCGAGCATCGGCGGCGATGCCGGGCGCATCGATACGCAGATCCTGCAGCTCGAGGTCGTCGATGCGCGCCTGTTCGATGTCGATCACGACGAAGCGCCGGTTCAGGTGGTCGAAGGCACGGCACAGCATCTGCCCGGTTTCGCCGTAACCGCACACGAGGTAGAAGGGCTCGCGCACGCCGCGCACGCTGCGCGTGAAGCGTTGCGCAGTCAACGCCTGCTGGAACGCGCGGTCCTGCACCAGCGCGAGCAGTGTGCCGATGGCGTAGGCCCAGCCGACGACGGAGAGGTAGATGCTGAAGGTCACCCACATGCGCTGCGCATCTGTGAAGGCATAGGGAATCTCGCCGAAGCCGATCGTCGTCGCGGTATAGCTGAGGAAGTAGAAGGCGTGGAAGAAACCCATCTGCCACGGTTTGCCGTTGGCGTCGACGCCGGGGATCAGCGTCAGCCCGAGTACCGAGACCGCGTAGATCAGGATCAGCACGATCAGCGGCGCACGCATGCGCCGCACGATCAGCAGGATGGCACTGTTCGGATGCACGGCAGCCGATCGGCCTAGCGACGCAGCATCATGGTCTCGATGATCAGCATGACGACCGAGACGATGTTGGCAAGCAGTGCGCCGGCCGCCAGCGACACGATGGTGGTGATCGCCTGGGCATCCACGCCCGTCGAGGAAACGTGCGCCGCATAGCCCCACACGCAGGCCGCCGCGACGAGTTGCAGGTCGGCCACGAGGCTCGTTGCCAGATGTACTGCGCCGACCTGGGTGCGATCGCCGAACTTGAGGACCGTGGCGATCAGATTCACGACGATGGCGAGGAACAGCTCGAGTGCGTTATGGTGCATCGGGTTGTCGATTTCGCCGATGACGAAGCCGAAGTTCAGCGTTGCCGCGAAGACGATGAAAAAACCGAAGACGACTTTCTCGAGGTTCATGTGCGCATCCCGCCGGAATGGAATTGAGCGGATTCTAAGTCACGGCGCATGGGTCGGGTTGGGCTCGTTTGCCACGCGATAGAGCCAGCCGTGGCGAACCAGCCACTTCTCGATCTCGACGCCGACGAACACGACGCAGGACGCCGCGAGGCAGATCAGCAGTTCGTGCGCGTCGAGCGGCTCGGTCTTGAACACCGGATTGAGTGCGGGGACATACAAGGTTGCCATCTGCAGCGCGAAGGTGACCAGGACGACGACGAGCAGCCAGCCGTTCGACAGCCAGCCGATGGTGAAGATCGATTCGCGTTCGGAGCGTATGGCGAGCACGTGGCCGAGCTGCGACAGCGTCAGCACCGTGAATACCATGCTCTGCCAGTGTGCCGACCCGCTGCCGGTGGCCCAGGCCTGTACCAGCAGCGAGACGCCCCCCATCAGCAGTCCGACCCAGACGATGTGCTGCCACATGCCGTGGGTAAAGATGCTCTCGTCGGGTGGGCGCGGGGGCCGGCGCATGGTGTTGCCCTCGGCGGGTTCGCGCACCAGCATGATGCCCGGCAGGCCGTCGGTCACCAGGTTGATCCACAGGATGTGGACCGGCAGCAGCGGAATCGGCAACCCGAGGAAGGGGGCAAGGAAAATCGCCCAGATTTCGCCCGAGTTGCTCGTCATCGTGTACTTGATGAATTTGCGGATGTTGTCGTAGATGCGCCGCCCTTCGCGCACGGCACGCACGATGGTGGCGAAGTTGTCGTCGAGCAGCACCATTGCCGCGGCTTCGCGTGCAACGTCGGTGCCGCCGCGGCCCATTGCGACCCCGATGTCGGCGCGCTTGAGGGCCGGTGCGTCATTCACGCCGTCGCCGGTCATCGCCACCAGTTCGCCGTCGTCCTGCAGTGCCTGCACGATGCGGATCTTCTGTGCCGGATCGACGCGCGCATAGACGCGCACGTCACGTATGCGGGCGGCGAGCGCCACATCGTCCAGTGCGGCCAGTTCGGTGCCGCTGATGACCTGCGCGGACCTGTCCGCAATGCCCAGGCGCTGCGCGATCGCTGCCGCCGTGGCCGGGTGGTCGCCGGTGATCATCACCGGCCTGATGCCGGCGGCGCGGCATTCGTCGACCGCGGCGCGTGCTTCGGGGCGCGGCGGATCGATCAATCCGACGAGGCCGATCAAGCCAAGGCCGGTCTCGACCGAATCCAGGTCCGCCGGCAGCGCGGCATGCCAGCCCTGCGCGACCGCCAGCACGCGCATCCCTTGCGCGGCGAGCCGTTCGGCCGCGGCGTCGAGTTCCTGGCGCGCAGCATCGTCGATCATCGATTCCCCGTCGGCGGTCCACTGGCTGGTGCAGCGCGCCAGCAGGACTTCGGGTGCACCCTTGACGCACACGCGTAGCGCGTTGCCGTCGGCGTGCAGCGTACTCATCAGCTTGCGCTCGGAATCGAAGGGCAGCTCGGCCACCCGCGGCAGCCGGCTGCGCAGCATGGCGACGTCCTCGCCGGCTCGCTGCGCGGCCTCGAGCAGCGCGACCTCGGTCGGCTCGCCCGTCACGCGGCCGTCCTGGGCAAGCTGCGCATCGTTGCACAGTGCGATCGCCTCGAACAGCGCACGCCACGAGCCGGCCGGCGGCTGCACCGGCGCAGTTTCGCCATCCACCACGAAAGCCTCGGCACGCATGCGGTTCTCGGTCAACGTGCCCGTCTTGTCGGAGCAGATGGTGGTGATCGAACCGAGCGTTTCGACTGCGGGCAGGCGGCGGATCAACGCCTGGTGCGTCACCATGCGATACGCGCCAAGCGCGAGTGCGATGGCCACCACCGCCGGCAAGGCTTCCGGTATCGCCGCCACTGCAAGACTGACTGCCGTGAGGAACATCAGCACCGGCGGCTCGCCGCGCAGCAGGCCGGCGGCGAACACGATGGCACAGATCGCCAGCACGGCGATCGCGAGGCGCGTTCCGAAACGCGTCAGGCGCCTTTGCAGCGGTGTCTTCACCGTCTCCGTGGAGGCGAGCAGGCGGGCGATAGCCCCGAGTTCGGTGTTCAGCCCCGTTGCCACGACCAGCCCGACAGCGCGGCCGGCGGCCACCAGTGTCCCCTTGAACGCCATGTTGCGCCGGTCGCCGATCGGCAGTTGTGCGACGTCGATGGCGGCGACGGATTTTTCGACGGCATGCGATTCGCCGGTGAGTGCCGCTTCCTGCGTGGTGAAGCGCGCCGCCTCGACCAGGCGCAAATCGGCCGGCACCACGTTGCCTGCTTCGAGCAGCACCACGTCGCCCGGCACGATCTCGTGCGCCGGCACCTGTACGGTTTCGCCCGCCCGGCGTACCGCGGCATGCGGCGCGGCCATGCGTCGCAGGGCAGCCATCGCGCGCTCGGCGCGATATTCCTGGAATACGCCGATCGCCGCGTTGAGCAGCACGATGACGAAGATCGCGATGGTGTCGGTGGCGTCGCCGATGATGCCGGAAATGACCGCTGCCGCGATCAGCACCAGGATCATGAAATCGGCGACCTGGTCGAACACCATGCGCCCGAGGCTGCGTCCCTTGCCTTCCGGCAGCACGTTCGGGCCGTGTGTTTCGAGTGCCCGAGCGACCTGGCCGGCGTCGAGGCCGGTGCGCAGATCCGTCTCCAGTTGCCGGGACAAGTCCGCAACGGTCCAGCGGTGCCAGTTGCGGGTTTGCCCGCGGGTATCCTCATTCGCCATGGCGGTACAGGAGGTAGGTGCGGAATGCGCATGGCGCGAGCAGCAAGTGGCTGATTCCGCCAGCGCAGCCAAGCAACTGACTGCGCGTGAGGGACAGCAAACCGGCAGTGACGATGACCGACATCAACATGGCGGCGATCCTGGCCGCATGGCGCAGCGGACTCACCTGCATGCAGGCGAGATCGCCCGCGGCGAGCAGCGTCGTGTCGAACGGGTGGCTCCCGGGATTCTGCCAATGGCCACGTCGAGCGTGCTGGCGCGCAGAGAGTGTTGCCGAACTGACGCCGGCATTCAGTTCCCGCAGTGACGTCACTTTCGCGGCCAAGGCGATGCCGAAGCATGTTCCGCCCATGCAGCACCGGGTGGCGATGATGTTCCCGCACCTTGACAGCCGTGGTTCGAAAATCGCTGTCGGCATGAGACAGATCAGGAACGGTAGCCAGATTGGGACCATGGTGGGATGATAACCGCAGAGGCCGTGCGGTCCGGCGAGGAGATCGGAGATGAAGAAGGTTCTGGTTGCGGTTGACGGTTCCGAGAATGCGACGCGCGCGGTGAAGTGGGTGGCGGATTTCTGTCGCAGCTATGGGCCTGTCGAGATCAGGATCCTCAATGTCGAGCCCCGGCCGCAGCCATGGCAGACGCATGGCATGGAGCCGGAGGCCGTGGCGGATCATCTGCGTGCGCGCTGCGCGCTGGCGATCGAGAATTCGACCATGCCGTTGCGCGAGGCAGGCCTGGCGTTCGAGGGCATGTGCGAGTTCGGCGATGCCTCGCACGTCATCGCCGATGTCGCGACAAGCACCAAGTGCGACACCATCGTGCTGGGCCGGCGAGGGCTCGGCTCGATACGTGGAATGGCGCTGGGTTCAGTGTCGGCGCGCCTGTTGCACCTGACCGACTTGCCGGTCGTCCTGGTGAAATAGCCGCGCGATCAGTGCCGCCCGTTCCGTTTCCCAATGAGCGGGAGGAAGGCGGCACCCTGCAGGATCGCCAACGAGCCCAGGGTGATCCGGTGCGCCGTGGCAGTCGACAAGGACATGCCTTCCAGCAGGTCGATTGCCACACCATATCCCCATTGAACGGCAAATGCACCGATGAAAGCCATCAGGTTCACGGCGGTGGCGGCTCGGCCGGACAGCGATTGCGGAAATCGGCTCGCGACCACGCCGTATACCTGGGCCGAGGTTGCGCTTGCCACGCCCCACAGGAACCACAGTGCGAGGCCGCCACCCGCCAACACGATGATGGCCGCCTCGATGCCGACGACCAGCGCCAGGCCGGCTTCCATCATCAACTGCGGCGTGACGCCATGGCGCAGCAGGCGCGCGGCGACAGCGGCAATCGAAAGCTGTCCGGCGAGCATGCCCAGGTTCACCGCCATCAGATGCTCCGCGGCGAGCATGCGGTCAAGCCCGGCGACGCTGGTGAGAAAAGGCAGCGACCACAGGCTCTGCATTGCCATCAACCCGCCGCCGAACAGGGCAGCCTGTGGTGCAAAGCGCCAGAATACCGGCGAGCGGAAGATGGTGGCGACGCTCTGGTCATCCGCATGTGCGCCGGAATGGCGATCGTCCGGATGGTCCGGCACGAGGACGGCGATCAGCAGCAGGATCGCCACGCCGGCGAGCGCCACCGCCACGAACACCCCGCGCCAGCCAAACAGGGGCAGTGCGAGTTCGAGCGGCAGGGTGGAACTGATTGCCCCGAGCGCGCCGGCCGCCATGATCTGGCCGGTCATCGAGGCGTAGTGTTGTGGCGGGTACCATTGCGAGAACGCTTTCAGCGCCGCCATCAGGCAGGCCGAGACGCCGAACCCGATCAGCGCCCGTGCGACGGCGAGCTGCAGCAACGTTTGCCCGAATGCGAACAGGAGCGCCCCGATGGCGGCAAGCACGAGCAGGCTGGCCTCGACCCGGCGCGGGCCATAACGATCGAGCGCGACACCGACCGGGATTTGCGCCACGGCAAAACTGAAGAAATAGGCACCGGTGAGGAGCCCGAGATCGGCGGCCGAAAGGCCCAGTTCGCGCGTCAGGTCGGGCGAGATCACCGCGTTGACGGTTCGCAGCAGGTAGGACAGGTAGTAACCTGCCGCGAACGGCAGGAACAGCCGCGCCCAAGGCACGGCCGCAGATTTCAAACTGCCTCCCAGAGGAACGCTGCACCGCGCACGCCCGAAGCATCGCCATGGCGATTGCGTACCAGGCGCGTGGCGATCACGTCGGAAAAGACGTGCGCGCACCACAATCTCGGCACGTTCACGTACAGTCGCGCGATGTTCGACAAGCCGCCGCCGAGCACGATGACATGCGGATCGAGCAGGTTGATCACTGAGGCCAGCGATTTCGCCAGCCGCCGCTCGTAGCGCACCAGCGTGGTCTCGGCGCAGGCGTCGCCGTCTGCGGCGGCGCGCACAAGGTCCGGCGGCGTTCGTGCGTTGCCGGTCAGCCGGGCATGGTCGGCCGAGAGTGCAGGCCCGCTGAGATAGGTTTCGATGCAGCCGCTGCGGCCGCAGTAGCAAGCCGTTTGCGGCTCGAGTTCCTCGTCCGGCCGCGGCAGCGGGTTGTGACCCCATTCGCCGGCGACATGGTTGCACCCCGCAAGCACCTGGCCGCGTACCACGATGCCGCCGCCCACGCCGGTGCCGAGGATCACGCCGAAAACCGTATCGGCGCCTGCCGCCGCGCCGTCGACAGCTTCCGACAGCGCGAAACAGTTGGCATCGTTCGCCATGCGGATCTCGCGGCCGATCGCCGCCTCCAGATCGCGCTTGAGCGGACGTCCGTTGAGGCACACCGAGTTGGAATTGCGCATGAGTTCGCCGCCCGGCGTCAGCGATCCCGGCGTGCCGACACCGATGCTGCCCCGCGTCCCCAGTTGGGTCTCGGCAGCATCCACGAGCCCGGCAACTGCGCGAATCGTGGCAGGGTAATCACCCTGCGGCGTATCGATGCGCCGGCGCAGGATCTCGCGCCCGCGAGGCTCGAGCGCCACGATCTCGATCTTCGTGCCGCCAAGGTCGATGCCCAGGCGCAGCGTCTGCGGAGTGCTCACCGGACCAGACCCTGTTCACGCCGATTGCCTGGTCGCGCTCGGTTTGTCCGGCACGCGTTGCGGTGTTGCGCCTCCTGCGAAGGGCAACGCCATTCGCAGCGGGGCGCGCCTTGCATCCGAAGCCCTTGGGTGACAACGCGATCCATGAAATTGGCGTGGGCAGACCCTAGACGGTCGGCTGCACGACCTCGGATTCCGAGACGATGACAAGTCTTCCCACGGTCGTTCGTTCGACGGGTAGCGAGGTAACGTGATCCAGCAGCAGAAAGCCGTGCAAGCGCTCGAGCAGGAAACCGCCGACACGTCGCTGGTAACCCTCGCGCTTCTGCAGGAAGTGTGGCACGAACGCCTGCCAGACCTTGCGCAGCGTCGACATCATTTCGAGAAACACGGGCGTCGGCATCAGGCACAGCGCCGGCGAGGGGAACATGATCGGGCAATTGATGAACCTGCCGATCCGGTTGGGATCGAGGACGCCCGACAGCGAGCATGCAACGGCAAGGGCGGCGAAATCCTCCACGAGGTGATGAATCGCATATTGCAGGGCGATCGATCGCTCCAGTTTGAGAGCGGGGCTGGTCAGCAGTTGTCCAGGCAAGCCAGCCAGTACCTCGGGTCCCGGGAAGATTTCGCGCGCTTCCGCTGGGTCGGACGCAAAGGCATGGGGTACGTTCGACGAACGCCGTGATCCCGACGCGCAGGAGACGAATTTGCGATACTGGAACAGATAGACGTTGGCCGGCTTCTCGGCAAGCTGCGCCAGATGGTCGGCGAGTCCGAAAAGCTGCGTGTATTCGCTCAGGATCGAACCATGAAAACCCGGGCCATAGCAGTCGTCGGGAACGACGAGTTCTCCGGCGATCCCGAACGTGGCTGGGCACACCATCGTGAATGCCACACCGGGCTCGAATGCCGGCGGCCTGTGGCCCACGCAGAAAAACCGCGTTTGCCGCAATGGCGCCGAAATGTCAGTCCGCTGGATGCGCAATCGGGACGGCTCTGATTACGTATTGCAGCGCCAGTGCGTCGCCAACGGCAACTTCGGGATTGGCGCCGGCGGCCTTGGCCATCGCGGCAATCACCGGCAGGAACTTGTCGCGTTCCGGCTCTTCGAAGATCCTCGGCTGGCCCGATTCGACGCGGAACCCGCAACCGCGAAACAGCTCGACCAGCGTTTGTCGCGTAAACCAGCGCAGGTGTGTCCGGTCGAGCAGGCCGGCGGGTTCGTAACGAAATGCGCCGGCGCTGAGGCGCGCCTGGATGCTCCAGTGCTGAACGTTGGGCACGCAGGCAACGATGCATCCGTGCGGCGGAATCGCGCCGCGGATGCGTTGCAGGACGCGCCACGGGTCGCGCAGATGCTCCAGCGTGTCGCCGAACACCCAGCAGTCGCAGTCGGCGGCAGCATCGAAGAATGCGTCATCGGCGTTCTCGATGTCCAGATGCAGCACCTCGTCGCAATGCCGGGCGGCCAGCGCCGCATAGTCGGCGTCGATCTCGATGCCGGTGTAGCGTGCCACCGCATTCAGCTTCTTGTATTCGCGCGCCAGCGCGCCGGAACTGCAGCCGACCTCGATGACACGCGACGCCGCGGCCGGCATCACGCCGAGCAGGTCGGGGTTGTGTCTGTCGTGTACCGGGGTCTGGTTCATGGCGCCGTCATCGTATCAGAACCGGCTGCGGGATCAGTCGCCCCACTTGGCGAGGTAGCGTTCGTAGCCGGCTCGCCAGGCCGGCGAGGCGAAGTTGCCGCCGCTCTCATGCACGACCGAGATCGACCAGGTGCCCATGCGCACGCCCTGCTGCTCGCATCGACGGCAGAAATCGAGGTCGTAGAAATGGAATGCGAACTGCTCGTCGAAGCGAATCGCGTGGGCGATCAGCGTCTGGCTGCGCACGGCGAGCAGGAGGCCGTCGAGCAGTTTCACCGCTTGCCCGGGCGGGCCGAATACGCTCAGGTGGCTTGGCGGGAAACCCTTGCCGTGCCCGACGATGCCGCTCAGGTTTTCCGCCGCATCCCAGGTGAATTGCTCGTCGATGAAGGCCCAGGCAGGCTGGCGCGGCAGACGGCGCCGGTTGCCGGCCAGGCCGACCACCTCGAACGACTGCAGCGCGTTGAAGACGTGCGAACCCCAGTAGAAATCGCAGAGGTGGATGTCGTCGTGAACGAAAACGAGTACCGCGGGGTCGGTTGCCGCTTCGGCGATGGCTTCGTTGTAGATCGAGGGCAGGCCGCGCGCATTGTTGGCATGCAGCCGTATCTCGGCTCGCGGGAAGTTGTACAGGGCGAGCGATTGCCCGAGCGCCGTTGCAGTGAAGAACCGCTCCGGTGTCTCACGGGTGGCGCAGACGATACGTAGTTTCTCGCGCATCCCGGTCGGTGTTCAGGAGATTGCGCCGAGCGCGTGCTCGTAATTGGTCACCATCTCGTCCGGGCCCGCGGCGCACATGCCGGTGTCGCGCACCAGGCCGTCGCTCAGGCCGTAGATCCAGCCATGGATCTCGAGAGATTGCCCGCGGTTCCAGGCCTCGCGCACGACGGTCGTCTGGCACAGATTGACCGACTGCTCGATGACGTTGAGTTCGCACAACCGGGCGGATCTTGCATCGAGCGATTCGACCGAGCGAATCAGTTCGCGATGCTTGTCGCGCACGTCCTGCACATGACGCAGCCAGTTGTCGATCAGGCCCAGCCGGTTGTCGCGCAGCGCCGCGGCGACGCCGCCGCAGCCGTAGTGCCCGACCACCAGGATGTGCTTCACGCGCAGCACGTCGACCGCGTACTGCACCACCGAAAGGCAGTTCAGGTCGGTGTGCACCACCACGTTGGCGACGTTGCGATGGACGAACACCTCGCCGGGCAGCAGTCCCACGATCTGGTTGGCGGGCACGCGGCTGTCGGAGCAACCGATCCACAGATACTCGGGTGCCTGCACGTCGGCGAGACGCTCGAAGAACTGGGCATCGTCGGCGCGCATGCGTTCCGCCCAGGCGCGATTCGCTTCGAAGAGCTGGTCGATTTTGCTCATTGGGTGTTCCGTGCAGGGTCGATGTGGATGCGGTGCCGACTGCCGCCAGCCCGGATTATACGGGCCGGCGGGACTACAATCGGACGCAGCACATGGAGGAATCATGATCGTCACGTTCAAATCGAGGGCAGCCGGCGACGTCATCCAGTTCGGCGAGGTTGCCAAACGCCTGCTGGGCATCATGGGCAAGGATCCGGAAGCCGCGCAGGGCATCATCACGGTCGAGCAGTTGCCGGATGCGCTCGAGCGCCTGCGTGCGGCGGTCGCCGCGGAGAAGGCCGAGATGGCCGTGCGGCCGCGCGGCGAGGATGACGACGAGCGGCGCGACGGGCCGCGCGCCATTACCCTGACGCAGCGCGCCGCACCGATGATCGAGCTGCTGGAATACGCGCTGCGCGACCGCCAGCCCGTTACCTGGGGCGTCTGATTCGGATCAGCGGCACAGGAAAATGCGCTTCGCGCCAAGGCGCGTACCCTGCCAGCCAAGGCGCGCGTAGAACGCAAGCGCAGGCGCGTTGTCGAGGTCGGCCAGCAGCAGCGCACGCGTGGCCCCGCGACTGCGCGCCCAGTCGAGTGCTGCTTCGACCAACAGGCGCCCGACGCCCCGTCTGCGTGCCGTGCCGGCGACGCAGACGTCTTCGATCCATGCCGAATGCGCGCCTTCGGCCGTCGATATCACGAGCTGGACGCTCGTCATGCCGATCACTGCATGGCTCTCGCGTGCCACGAGCGCCGTCGCCGACGGGCTTTGCAGCAGCATCGCAAGGCCGCGTGCCTGCTTGTCCGCATCAAACTCGAAATCCCGCTCAATCTCGAACAGCTCACGCAACAGAGCGAGCATCGCAGCCATGTCGTTTGCGTGAGCGCGCGAGATCGTCACAGGGCGCATCATCGGCCGTGACACAAACGCTCGCCGACGGTGGGTGATCCAGTTTCGGCATGCGGTGTCGGCGCTGTGTGCGTATCCACCGCGGCATGATAGTCCCGCAATCCGAAACTTGCGCCCGCGAAATGGAATCCGGCGTGCGGCCCATGGCCAGCCCGCGCAAATGGCGCCGGAAAATGTCCGTTCACGAACTTTCGACCGGCGAATTCACTGTGTCGACAGCAAGTTGCCACGTTTTTGCGCTAGATGGCCTGAAAAAGAATCCTTAACTCTCTATATTCAGAAGACAAGATTCGCTCGCCGAGTTGGCTGAACAAGGAGACCGGGATGGGCAAGTTGACGATACTCGTCGCGCTCGCGGCGCTGGTGGCGGCGAGTGCTGCCGAGGTGGGGGGCATGGTTCCGCTCGTACTGGCGCTGCTCTTCATGCTGGCCTATGTGCTTTCCGGACGCCAGCACGTGACCCTCAATTCCGATCCGCAGGAAGTACGCGAAGCGCGCGCTCGTGTGGCCACGCACGCCGTGTCCTGCGACTGGGTGCGGCCCGACTGATTTGCGTGTTGCCGGGCCGGAGCGGCAGACTCAGACGTCCCCGATCTCCTCGAGTGCCATCTGGAGTTCGAGCCAGCGCTCCTCCGCCCGCGCGATATCCTGCTGAAGCTCGGCCTGGCGCTTGAGCAGGCCGGGCAGTTGAGGGGCGCCGCTGCCTGCGTATAGACCCGGATCGACCAGTCGGGCTTCGAGCAAGGTTTTCTCTCCCTGCCAGCCGGCCAGTTTTTTCTCCAAGGCATCGAGTTCCTTGACCAGCGGGCGTCGCGCGACGAGCTTCGCGTCACGATCCGCCGCCTCGGCGGCCCGGTCGCGCTTGCGCCGAGCCTTGCCGGATTCCGCTGCATCCGCTCCCTCGGCCGCACGCTGCTGGTCGAGCCACACGCGGTAGTCGTCGAGGTCGCCGTCGAACGGGGCGAGCCGGCCGTCGGCAACCAGATGCAGCGAATCGACCGTGGTGCGCAGCAGGTGCCGGTCGTGCGACACCAGCACCACGCCGCCCTCGTACTCGGCCAGCGCCAGCGTCAGCGCTTCGCGCATCTCCAGGTCGAGGTGGTTGGTCGGTTCGTCGAGCAGCAGCAGGTTCGGCCGGCGATAAATCAGCAGCGCGAGCGCGAGGCGCGATTTCTCGCCGCCGGAGAACGGGCCGCACTGCGCCGACGCCATCTCGCCGCGGAAATCGAAGCGCCCGATCCAGTCGCGCAGATCCTGCTCGCGCGCGGTCGGGTCGAGTTTCTGCAGGTGCCACAACGGTGATTCGTCGGGCCGCAACTGCTCGAGCTGATGTTGCGCGAAGTAGCCTATTGCCAGCCCGTGGCCTTCGCGCCGTTCGCCCGCCATGGGGGCAAGTTCGCCTGCGAGCAGCTTGACCAGCGTCGACTTGCCGGCGCCGTTGCGGCCGAGCAGGCCCACGCGTTCGCCCGGCCGCAAGGTGAGCGTGATGCCCGAGAGCACCGTCCTTTGGCCGTAGCCTGCGCTCGCATCCGCGATCACGAGCAGCGGATCGGGAGCGCGGCCCGGTTCGCGGAAACGGAAGGTGAACGGCGTATCCACGTGCGCGGCGGCGATTTCTTCCATGCGCGCGAGCGCCTTGATGCGGCTTTGTGCCTGGCGGGCTTTCGTTGCCTTGGCGCGGAAGCGGTCGATGTAGCTGTGCAGGTGGGCGATCTCGCGCTGCTGCGCCTCGTACGTTGCCTGCTGCGAGGCGAGCCGCTGCGCGCGCAGGCGCTCGAAATCGCTGTAGCCGCCGCGATAGAGCGCGAGCTGGCGCTGCTCGATGTGCGCGATGTGGTCGACCGTCGCATCCAGAAAGTCGCGATCGTGCGAGATCAGCAGCATGGTGCCGCGGTACTCGCGCAGCCACCTTTCGAGCCAGATGATCGCATCGAGATCGAGGTGGTTGGTCGGCTCGTCGAGCAGCAACAGGTCCGAGCGGCACATCAGCGCGCGCGCAAGGTTCAGCCGTACACGCCAGCCGCCGGAAAAGCGCGCCACCGGCTCGGCGAACTCCGCGTCGCGGAAGCCGAGTCCGTGCAGCAGTTCGGCTGCCCGGGCGCGGGCGCCGTAGCCGCCGACATGGCCAAGCCGCTCGTGAAGTTCCGCTACGCGCATGCCGTCGTCGGCTGCTTCCGCCGCTACGAGCAGGCGCTCGATCTCGCGCAGTTCGGCGTCGCCGTCGAGCGTGAAATCGAGCGCGCTCACTTCAAGCGCCGGCGTCTCCTGCGCGACATGGGCGATCACCCAGTCGCGCGGCAGGTCCACGTCGCCGCCCTCCTGGTGCAGCTCGCCGCGCAGCAGCGCGAACAGGCTCGACTTGCCGCTGCCATTGGCGCCGGTCAGGCCGATCTTCTGTCCGGCATGGACTTGCAGCGAAGCGCCTTCTATCAATACCTTCGCCGCACGGGCGAGTGTCAGGTTGCGCAGCTGGATCACGGTCAACGGGCGGAAACGGAAACCCGTTATTGTAGGCGTTGCCCGAATTCCGGGCGCTTCCGGTATCCTTGCGCCCGATGAAACTCCTGCAATTGATTCGTCCGCTGGCTTTGTGTGCCTGCGCCGTGCTGCTGGTGCCACCTGGCGATGCGGCCGAGCCCGCAAAGTCAGGTCATGCCTTTGCGCCGCTGGCGCCCGGCGAAGCCGAACGGCTGAACACAGAAGCCAGCCAGAAGCGCGCCGAGGCCAAGGCCTTGCGTGCGGAGGCAGAAGCGGGCTACCAGCGCGGTGCCACGGCCTGCTACGACAAGGTGCTGGTTTCCGGTTGCCTCGACGAGGCCAAGAAGGAACGCACGCGCAAGACGGTCGAGGCGCGCCGCCTCGACGTCGATGCGAATCGGATGGATCGCGAGGTGCGACTGCGCGAGAACGCGCAGCGTGAAGCCGAGGCGGCCCGCGAAGCCCCGAAGCGGGAAGCCGCCGCGGCGGAAGATGCCGCACGCAACCGCGAAGAGGCCGAAGCGCGAACTGCCGAAGCCGCGCGCCGCGATGCCGAGCGCGAGAAGGATCTGCAGGAGGCGCCGGCCCGCGCCGAGGCCGAAGCCGCGCGCCGCCAGCGCGAAGCCGACAATGCGGCGCAACGGCAGGAAAAAGAGGCGCAGCACGCCAGCGAACGTGCCGAGGCGGCCGCGCGCCAGCGCGAGAAGCTCGACCGCAAGGCGGCGGATCGTGCCCGGCGCCAGACCGAGGCCGAAGCCAAGGCCGCGCGCAAGGCTGCGGCGGGGGCGAAGGAAACCAGATAGTTACCCGCGCATGCCGGCATCATGGCTTGCGCGCCCAGGTAGGCTGCCGCTGGCGGCCCCGATCACGAGGTCGTCCATGTTTCGAATCACCCTTCCCATCCTTGCCGGCGCCATGATCGGTTTCATTGCCCCGGTGCTCGCTGCGCAGGGCGCGCCGGCTGCGCCGGGTTCGGCGCTTGCGCCGCCCGCCCCGCCGGCCGCACCGGCGCCCCCCGGTCCGGTCAAGTTCACGGCGCATTACGTACTGGGCATTTCGATCGATCCGGCGCGCAACGCCGAGGTGTCGACAGCGCTGAAGGCTGCCAAGGGCGCCATGTCGCTGGTCGGCGGCCTGGTTTCCGCCGGCACGGTCGATGACACGGTCAGCATCTCCGGCGAGCGCTACAGCATCGTTTCGCGCACCAGGGCCAATCGCCTGGTCGCGGCCGTGATGAAGGGCGACACGGTCACGCGCCAAAGCGAGGGTGCGGTGGACAACGCCGGCTACATCGCCTCGGAAAAATTCACCGAAACGCGCGGCGCCAAGCACCGCTACGCGGTGACCACGGACTATGACAAGCGCACCTCGAATTACGCGTTCAACGGCAAGCCGACGACCAAGGAAGCGGTGCAGTACCGGATCGCCGACACCGCCAGCATGCCCTACCTGTTCCTGCGCCAGCCGCTGCCGAACGGCTCGTTCACCGTGGCGGCGACCGACGGCCGCAAGCTGCGGCAGTTCGCACTCAATACGGCAGAGGACGTGGTCGCGATCGGCAACAAGAACGTGATGGCGCTGCGCCTGACGCGTACCCGGCTCGAGGGCAACGATGCCTCGCTCGACATCTGGTTACGCAAGGAAGACGGCATGCCGCTGCGCATCCGCGTCGGCCTGGACAAGAAATACGGCATCGTGCTCGACCAGAAGCTGACCGAGCTGCCGCCGATCGTCAGGTAAGCGAATCCGCCCTGAAACGCACCGGCCCGGCCTTCTCCGGGTGGAAGCCGCGCTTGTCGGCATAGAAGGCCGCGATGCGCGCCATGTCCGCGTCTGCGTCGCCGCTCAGTTCGAGCCAGGTGTCGATGCCGACGCGCCTGCCGCCGTAGTCGATGAATCCCAGCCCCACCGGCACGCGCGCGGCGCGCGCGATCTGGTAGAAGCCCGATTTCCAGTACTCCGTGCGTGAACGCGTGCCTTCGGGCGTGATGGCGAGGTAGAAGGTGTCGTGGGCGTCGAACCGTGCGCGCAGTTGCTCGACCAGGCCGGTGCTGACACGGCGGTCGACCGCGATGCCGCCCAGTCCGCGGAACAGCATGCCGAAGGGCCAGCGGAACAGCGTGTGCTTGGCGACATAGCGCAGCGGCAGGTCGAGTGCCGCGCGGCCTATCACGCCGATCGGGAAATCCCAGTTCGAGGTGTGCGGATACACCACCACCACCGCCTTGGGACCGGGCGGCGGCGCGTAGGCCAGCCGCCAGCCGATCAGGCGCAGGACGGCTGCCGCGATCCGCGCACGCAGACTTGCCGGCATACCCATGCCCCTCCTCCCCGTGTTCTTTTCGCGCAGCTTAGCGCGAAAAACACGCCGTGAGGGGCTGGCGGGCGGCGCACAGGCCGCGGTCGACTCAGGCTTCGATGCCCTGGCTTGCCAGATACTCGTCGTAGCTGCCGCGGTAGTCGATGATGGAACCGTCCTGCCTGATCTCGATGATGCGTGTGGCGAGCGACGAGACGAACTCGCGGTCGTGCGAGACGAACACCAGCGTGCCGTTGAACTTTTCCAGCGCGGTGTTGAGCGACTCGATCGATTCCATGTCGAGGTGGTTGGTCGGCTCGTCCATCACCAGCACGTTGGAACGCAACAGCATGAGGCGCCCGAACAGCATGCGGCCCTGTTCGCCACCCGACAACACCTTGACCGCCTTCTTCACGTCGTCGCCGCCGAACAGCAGCCGGCCGAGCGTGCCGCGGATCAGCGTTTCGACGTCGCCGCCTTCATAGCCGCCGGCTCGGACGTAGCCGCTGATCCAGTCGGTCAGCGTTTCGTCGGAGGCGAAGTCGGCCGCGTGGTCCTGCGCGAAATAGCCGGGCTTCGCCTTGTCGGTCCACTTCACCGTGCCGTGCTGCGGCGCGAGTTCGCCCATCAGCAGGCGCAGCAGCGTGGTCTTGCCGACGCCGTTCTCGCCGATCACCGCGACCTTGTCGCCGGCTTCCAGCGCATAGTTGAAGTTGCGGATCACCGGCTGCTTCGGGTCGTAGCCGAAAGTCAGCTTCTCGATCTCGCAGGCCAGCCGGTGCAGCTTGTCCTTCTCGTCGTACTCGAAGCGGATCCACGGGTACTGGCGCGATGAGGGCTTGACGTCCTCGACCTTGATCTTCTCGATCTGTTTCGCGCGCGAGGTGGCCTGGCGCGCCTTGGACTTGTTGGCCGAGAAGCGGCGCACGAATTCCTGCAGGTCGGCGATGCGCTCTTTCGCCTTGGCATTGGCCGTGGCCTGCTGGGTACGGGCGAGCGTCGACGCTTCCATGTAATCGTCGTAGTTGCCGGGGTAAACCTTGAGCGTGCGGTAATCCATGTCCGCCATGTGGGTGCACACCTGGTTGAGGAAGTGGCGGTCGTGGCTGATGATGATCATCGTGCTCTGGCGCTCGTTGATCACGCCCTCGAGCCAGCGGATGGTGTTGATGTCGAGGTTGTTGGTTGGCTCGTCGAGCAGCAGGATGTCCGGGTTGGCGAACAGCGCCTGGCACAGCAGCACGCGCAGTTTCCAGCCGGGCGCGACTTCGCGCATCGGGCCGTTGTGCTGCGCGGTCGCGATGCCCACGCCCAGCAGCAGCTCGCCGGCGCGCGATTCGGCGGTGTAGCCATCGTACTCGGCGAATTTCGATTCCAGCTCTGCCGCGTGCATGTAGTCGTCTTCGGTCGCCTCGGGGTTGGCGTAGATCGCATCCTTCTCCTGCATGCAGGCCCACATCTGCTCGTGGCCCATCATCACCACGTCGAGCACGCGCACGTCCTCGTAGGCGAACTGGTCCTGGCGCAGAAAGGCCATGCGCTCGCCGGTGTCGAGCGCGACGTTGCCGGCCGACGCTTCCAGCACGCCGGCGAGGATTTTCATGAAGGTCGACTTGCCGGCGCCGTTGGCGCCGATCAGGCCGTAGCGATTGCCCTCGCCGAACTTGACGGAGACATTCTCGAACAAGGGCTTGGCCCCGAACTGCATGGTGATGTTATTGGCGATCAGCACTGCGGTGTTCCTGGTGAAGCCGCCGCGGGCAGGAGGTTTTGCGGCGGTGCAAAAGAAGAAAAATCGGCCGCCAGTTTAGCCGGTTCGCAGGCAAAAGTCGCCGCCGCCCGCCTCGGCCAAGCCATCACGTGGCGCCCGGCTGAAACCGTCTGGGCATGGACATTTTCAGGGGAGGTGTCCGCAAAGCGCCATCCCATGCGCCTCGCCAGCCATGCAGGCCGCAGATGCCCGGTCGATGCGCCTCGTGGCCCGGTCAGCCGGCGAGAATCGCCGACTTTGCGGCGCGCGCCAGGATCGACGCCAGATTCTCCGCACCGCCGCACTGGCGGGCCAGCTCGGCGCGGGTGTGCGATCCGTCGAAACGCGCGAGCTGCCTTCGCACGGCCTCGTCCTCGATCTGGACGATGCCGAGGTGCATCGACGGCAGGGTGTTGCCGAGCGCCGCCTCGAGCCGCGTTACGCGCCAGATTTCCGGTCGTTCGCGGGACTCACGCGGCAGGCAGCGCGCTTCGAGATGGGCATTGAGGAACGACGACGCCAGGCAGTCCAGCAGCACGGCGCAGAATCGGCTGGCGTCGCCGTCGCCCAGCGCCGCGAAGTCGAGCGTCGACGGCCAGGCGGCCATCAGCCGGTCCAGCGCAGCGGCATGCGCCGGATCGCCGGTGGTGACCGTCATGTCGTTGAGCCGGTTGCGGAAGGCGCAACTGCCGGGCGGCGCATCCGGATCGTCGACCGCCGCCCGCTCGAGCTGGGCCGAGTAGTGGAAGCGGCGCATGGCATCCACATCCGGCCGGCGCCGCAGCACCTGCCCATCGCGGCACAGCAGCGTGCGCCGGAAGCGGCGGATGCGGAAAAAATCCAGGTACTGCTGATACGCGATCGGGCTCGCCTGCTCCAGCGCGGCCAATGCTTCGCGGGCCGGGCCGTCGATGCTCACCGGCAGCATGTCGCCGAACACGGCCTCGCCGACGAACTGCAGCCCATGCGCGGCGGCCAGCCCGGCGAACTCGCGGACGTAGAACGGTTGCCAGAGCTCGGCCAGATCGTCGTGGAAGATGCCCGAGTCCGGAATCGCGGCGCAGCGGGCATCCTCCTCCTGCGCCAGCCGGTGCGCCGCGTCGTCCTGGCCGGTGCCGTGCGCGACGAGATGGATCAGGCTGCGCGCCTGGTCGATGCGCGTCTGTCTGTCGTCGAACTGCGCCGCGTGGAACTGCATCATGTCGCGCCACATCGCGCGCAGGTGGCAGCCCGGGTAGGTGTTGTAGCTCACGTAGGCAAGGCCCTGCGGCGCCAGGTGCCGGCGGCAGATGTCGAGCACCTTCTCGCGCACCGGCTGCGGCACCCAGCTGAACAGCCCGTGCGCGATGATGTAATCGAATTCGCCGGCATCGGCCGGAAAGTCCATCACGTCCATCTGCGCCAGGCGCAGGTTGCACAGGCCCAGCGCGTCGATGCGCTTCTGACCCTGCGCGATCGCCGCGTCGGAAAGATCGACGCCGAAGAACGAGGCCTCCGGATTCAGGTCCGCAAGCGGAATCAGGTTGCCGCCCGAGCCGCAGCCCAGTTCGAGCACGCGGCTCGTCGACAGCGGCGCCGGCTGCATGCCGTAAAGCGCGGCCACCACCGCGAAGCGGTCCGGATGCGCGTGGGCGATCGGGCGGTGCGGATACTCGACGATGTCGTAATCGTTCATCGGCAACGGCCGGGTATCAGCACGTCCATGCGCGGGCGCAATCGCGGCCGCCGCTCAGTTTGCCGCGCCTTCGTGCGCCGCGCCGGCGGGCGTGCCGCGCGCCATGGCGCAAGCCTCGATCTCGACGAGGAGGTTTTCGCGGCAGACATCGGCGAGCAGGAACACGGCGCGCGCGCGTGTGTGCTGGCTCAAGGCAGCCTGCACCGCCGGCAGGTCGGCCCGATGGCGCACATACACCTTCAGCGCCAGCGCATCGAGCGCATAGCCGCCGCATGCGCTGCGCGCATTGGCCACTGCCAGCAAGGCCTGCAGATTGGCCAGCGTCTCGGCCGTCTGCGCCGCCGCATCCCCCTCGTGCATTGTGCGATGGCCCACGATGCTCGCCGTCCCCGACACGAACAGCGTCTCGCCCGAAGCCCCCGCCAGCAGCGTAGCCCGCGCAAAGGTCGGCGCCCGCGGCCCGTAATCGGCCGGATAATCGTAAGCCGGCACCTGGCGCGGATTCTCCAGCGCCAGCGGCGCATGGCGCGAAGCCAGAAACGCCACCACCAGCGGCCCGCCGGCCGTACCCAGCGCACAGGCGGCCGGTACCGCCGCCACGCCCCCCCGGCCGGCCAGCTCGAAGCCCTCGTGGCGCCCCACGTTGAACTGGCGGTAACGCTCCAGCCCGCCGCTCACCCCGTTGATGTCCGCCAGGTAGTTCCAGCAGCGCACCAGGTGCGCATAACCCAGCCGGTCGAGCAACGCGAAAGTCTGGGCATAGGCACTGCGCGTGATCTCCCGCAGCGCGCCCACCGTTCCGCGCTCCTCGGGCAGGGCGAGGCAGCCGAAGAGCAGCTCGCCGTCCTCGCGGTAGCGCAGCGCCCCGCTCTGGCCGGCGCGCGGCAGTGCGCTGCTGCGCCAGGCCTCGCACACGGTATGGCCGGCGCCCAGCACCGGCAGATCGACCTGGGCGCAGGGCAGCGCGCAGCCCTCGCCCAGGGCTTCGCCGTAGCACAGCAGCCCGAGCGTGTGCGCCGGCAGCGCCGTGCCGGCGTCGGCAAGCAGTTCGAAGGCCAGTTCCGGCAACTCGCGGTTCATGGCGCCGCGCCTGCCCCGGCATCATCGACGCGGATATTGTTGCGGCGCGCGCGCCAGGCGCCGATCGTGCGCCGCAGGTTGGCGGCCGAAAACACGTAGTACAGCGTGCGGAAGGCGTACAGCGCCGGCTTGTAGGGCGTGTCGCGGAAGATGTCGCCGGCCAGGATCGACAGCAGCGCCTCTTTCATGCGCAGCGTGTTGCGCGGGTTCATGAACAGATGCCGCATCGTCGGATTGGTGACGCGGAAGATGAACCACGAGAACTCCTTCGGGCCGTGGCGCATCGCGCGGTCGAAGGCCGCCAGCGCCTGCGGCGCCCGTGCCGGCTCGCGCAGGCAGGCGTCCACGGTGTCGGCGCCGGTGAATGCGCTTTGCATCGCCAGCATCACGCCCGAGGAGAACACCGGATCGATGAAGGCATAGGCATCGCCCAGCAGCAGGTAGTCCGGGCCGTGCGTGTGCGCATTGACGTACGAATAGTTGCCGGTGGCCTCCACCTCGCTGGCGATGCTCGCGCCCGCCAGCCGCGCGATGAGCTTCGGGCACTGCGCGATGGTGTCGAGGAAGTACTCGCGCAGCGGCTTGTCGCGCCGCTTCATGTAGTAGGGCCAGGTCACCGCGCCGATGCTGGTCAGGCCGTCCGACAGCGGAATGAACCAGAACCAGCCGTGGTCGAACCAGAAAATCGAGATGTTGCCTTCGTCCCGGCCGTCGTGCCGCGTCGCGCCGGCGAAGTGCGCATACATCGCGCTGCTGTTGTGCCTGGGGTGGCGCTGCTTGGTCTTGAAGCGGTTGGCGAGGAAAGTGTCGCGGCCCGAGGCGTCGACCAGGAAGCGGCAGCGCCAGGTGTGCACGGTGCCGTCGTCATGTTCGGCGCGTACCGTGGCGCCCTGCCCGCCGGGCGCGAAATCGACCTCGCGCACGCGTGCGCCCTCGATCGCCTGCGCGCCGTTGCGCGCGGCGTTGCGGAACAGGATCTCGTCGAATTGCGAGCGGCGCACCTGGTAGGCGTAGGGCATGCTCTTGTCCCACGCGTCGGCGAAATGGAAGGTGCTGGTGTGGTCGTGCCAGGGCGAGACGAACTCGGCGCCCCACTTCATCATGCCGATCTGCTTAACCTCGTCGGCCACGCCCAGCGTCTCGAGCAGCGGCAGGTTGGCCGGCAGCAGCGATTCGCCGATGTGGAAACGCGGGTGGTGCGACTTCTCCAGCAGCACCACCTTCCAGCCGCGCCGCGCCAGCAGCGTCGCCGCCGTCGAGCCGGCCGGCCCGCCGCCGATGACGAGAATGTCGCAGTCGGTCGCCGTCGACGTGTCGGTCAGTTCGGCCTCCTGCCCGGCTGTTTGCATCGCGCACCTGTTCCGTGATTGTTGCCTGAGCGCCGATTCTAACCGCTCGCCGCATCCGGCAAACCGCCCCGCCGCGATGCCGTGCGGATTCAGGGGCTGCCGGCGCCGTCCTTGCCGCCGGGGGCGCGGCGCGGCGCCTCGCACTGCGTCGGGTCGGCGAGGAACAGCCAGCCGGCTGCCAGCACCGCGGGAATCGCCGCGAACCATGCCGAATCGCCGCTCAGCAGCCAGCCGGCCGCGCCGATCGCCAAGCCGAGCGCGATGCAGGCCAACAGCCAGCCGAGGCGCGCGCGCAGCCTCATGCGCGCCAACGGCCGCATCTCACAGCCATCGGCGCACCGTGGCCATGTAGTGCGCGAATTGCGGCCCGAACCGGGCGAGCAGCAGGCGCTCCTCCGGTGCGATCTGGAAGCGGTTCAGGTATGCGACGAACAAGGGCAGCAGCAAAGGCGCCGCCGCATTCGCCAGCCACAGCGCCCAGCCCGCGAGCAGCACCAGCATGCCGAGATACATCGGATTGCGCGAGACGCGGTAGATGCCGCCCGACACCAGCATCGCGGTCGCGTCGGGCGTCAGCGGATTCACCGTGGTGCCATGGCGGCGGAAGGTCGCGACGCCGGCCGTCGCGATGCCGATGCCGGCGCCCGCAAGCACGACGGCACCCGCGAGGCGGCCGGGCAGCGCGAAGTCGAGCGACGGCAGCAGTCGCGCGCAGCCGAACATCGCCGCGGCGCACAGCGCGACCAGGAGCAGCGGCGGAATGCGCAGTTCGAGTGTCCTGTCGCCCGCGATCATGCGCGATTCCCGCGGTCGGCGGCGTCCGTCACGCCCCGCCGCCAGGCAAGTGCCGACGTCTCCACAGCCGAGAGAAACCACAGGAACGGCAGCGCGACCAGCGCAATGACCTCGTTGCCGAACATGTCACCCGGATGGCGCGGCCACGTCGAGTCCATCACCGCCCGGACGGTCGCCGCGAACATCACCGCGATCGGCAGCGCGGAAAGTATCGGATGTCGCAACATGGCGTCTCCAGCGCGCTCAAGTGGCCGCTTTGACGTTCCGGCGCGGCACGGCGGGTTTGCGGCGTTTCAGATTTTCCTCGACGCGATGCCGCACGATGCGCGCAATGAGATCGAGCGGCAGCGGCGCATCGAGCGGCAGTTGCACGGTGCCCTTCGAGGTGCGATAGCCCTGCAGCTCGGCCGCGAACGCGGCGATGCCCGACGCGCCCGGATACAGCCCGACGTGGTTGGCGAAGGCCGCGAAGTGGACCAGGTTGCCGTGCAGGTGGAAGGTCGGGATGCCGTAGCTGATCTTCTCGCTGGCGCCGGGCGCGGCAGCCGCGATCGTTGCGCGGATCTGCTGCAGCATCGGCTGCACTGCCGGCGCGCAGCCGGCGATGTAGTCGTCGATGCTCGCGGGGATGGCGCGCGCGGTCATGCCGCACCCGCCATCCTGGGGCTGCAAGGCGGGAATACGCCCGCCCCATGCCCTGCGGGGCGCATGGATGAGCGCTCTGCGGCATGGCAGGCCGGTATGGCGCATGGATGCTTGGCCCTGGGCCGGGCATGCCCAAAAAGCCCGCTCCGCCTGCCCTGCGGGCCGGGTCGAAAAAGCACAACGCGAATGCGCATGGGTCTGGCCTTACGCCGGCACGTCGCCTTCGACCAGCCGCGCGAGCAGCGCCAGCGATTCCTGCCAGCCGAGGTAGCACATCTCGGCCGGGATCGCCGCGGGGATGCCCTCCTGCACGATGCCGACGTCGGTGCCGCAACTCACCGGCCGCAGCGTCACGGTGGTCTGCATCTCGCCCGGCAGGTTCGGATCGTCGAAGCTTGCGCTGTAGCGGATGCGTTCGCCCGGCACGAGTTCGCGGTACTCGCCGCCGAACGAATGGCTGTGGCCGCTGGCGAAGTGCGTGAAGGACATCGCGTAGCGTCCGCCCACCTGCGCATCCATGCGCTGCACGCTGCAGGTATAGCCGTAGGGCGGCAGCCATTTGGCCATCGCCGCGGGGGTGAGGAAGGCGCGATACACGCGCTCGGGCGGGCATCGCAGCACGCGATGCAGGGTGACGGTGTTCGTGCTCATCCCGGTTTCTCCTTTGGGTGGGTATCGTTCTTCACGTCTTGTTTGCGATGCGTTCGCGCAGGTGTTCCTCCTGCTCGCGCAGTTCCGGCGTGAGTGCCTCGCCGAAATCCTCGGCATCGAAGATCTGCCGGATCTCGATCTCCGATTCGCCCGGCATCGGGTTCGGGCAGCGCTTCACCCAGGCTATCGCCTCCTGCAGCGAAGTGCATTGCCAGATCCAGTAACCGGCGACCAGTTCCTTCGTTTCGGCGAACGGCCCGTCGATCACCAGGCGCTGCGTGCCCGAAAAGCGCACCCGCGCGCCCTTCGCACTCGGATGCAGGCCCTCGCCCGCCTGCATGATGCCGGCGTTCACCAGTTCCTCGTTGTAGCGGCCCATCTCGGCCAGCAACTGCTCGTCCGGCATCACGCCCGCCTCGCTCTCGCGGCTTGCCTTGACGATCACCATGAAGCGCATGTCGGTCTCCTTCGGTCGGCGGGTCGGAATCGTCGCATTGCCTGCCAGGGACGCAGCCGCATCGGCGATGCCGACAGGCGCGCCGGCCTGCGCGCGAAACAAATGCGTCCGCCGACAGGCTGCCGCGGACGCGGGCCGGCGGCTATGCGCCCGCTTCGCCGCCCGCTTCGCCGCCCGCTTCGCCGCCCGCTTCGCCGCCCGCTTCGCCGCCCGCTTCGCCGCCCGCTTCGCCGCCCCCCTCGCCGCCCCCCTCGCCGCCCCCCTCGCCGCCCGTGCGCAGCTCGGCCGCGAGTCGATCCAGGTTCTGCTCGTTCGCCGGCTCGACGATACGGCGCACGCTCGCCGCCACCGCGGGGTCTTCGAACGCCTGCTCCCACGACAGATGCGTTCCGCTGCCCGCCGGCGTCAAGGCGATGGTCAGCACGAAACGCGGCGGCGAGATATGGTCGATGCGCACCCGCGCGCCGGGCACGATGTCGGCGAACGCGGATTCGTTCCGATACCGCTTACCGTCCGGCCCGACCATGGTGAACTGCCAGCGCCCGCCCGGCGCGAACTCGAACACGTCGAACTCGTTGGTGAAGCCGTCCGGCCCCCACCAGCGTGCCAGGCGCTGCGGGTCGCGGATGGCGTCGAACACGGCCGTTACCGTGGCAGAGAGAACGCGCGATGTGCGAAAGACGGACACGATGGCTCCTGGAGTGGCGATATTCCGACGCGCGCCAGCGGCGGCCGGCACCGCGCATTGCGCAGCTTCCAGCATAGCGGCGGCGGTCGACAATTCCAGCCCGCCTGTACGGGAAGCGGCGGTGGCGCCGTGGCCTCTTGTCATGATGCGTGACGGCGCGCACCTCAGTCGTCGGTGATCAGGGCGAGCTGCGCCGTTGTCGCGGCGATCGGCACCGCCACGCGCGCCCTGACGAACGCCAGCAGGCTGGCGCTGCGCCGGAACGACGTGAGCGGCAGGCTGATCACCTGGCGCGGGCCCGCCACCAGCGCAAGCTCGACGTTCGACTTGTAGGTGTTCAGGTCCGCGCGGCGGATCTGCGCCCAGGTGAACACCCGCCAGCCGCGCCACGTGAACACGCGAAACGACGAATCGAGGAAGCGGAAGCGATATGCACCGAAGACCATGTAGAGCAGGATGAAGTAGCCGCCCGCGAGGTACAGGGCCAGCAGCAGCGCCTGCTGGGCCAATGCCAGCAACGCGTCGGAACCGCTCATGCCCAGATCCCGGAACACCATGACGGTGACAAACCCGAACCCGCAGACATAGCCGAGCGAAAAGAGGAGAAGACCGGCCCGTGCGCCTTGCGGGCCGAAATCGTGTGAAGTGGGCTGCGTCATGGATGGCGCGCCAGGTCGAATGGTCAGTTCCAGCGCGGCTGGGTGACCAGCAGCAAGAGCAGGAACACCCCGCCCACCAGCGCGGGCAGTGCGGAGACGGACAGCGCGGCAATCGCCGGGCCGAACCGCCCGCGCGCGCGCAGGCTGCGGCCAGCCCACAGGCTGAGTCCCGCGCCTGCGAGCAGCGCGACCCACAGCACGATGTTGAACGACGCTACCGAGCCGTCGCCGACCCCGACGACGAAGAACACGATCGCGACCGCATTCGTGACAACGGAACCCGCAAGGCTGCCGGCATACAGCACACGCTGCGCCCGCGACGCGCCGGCTGCCCGCGCCCGGCTTCCCGGCCAGCCGAGCGCAGCGTCGAGCGCGGGTTCGATGTCGCGCACGGGCATGCTGCGACCATCGAGCGTTGCGACCTTGGCATCGCAATCCACGGCCACCGTCAACTCGGGCGGTTGGTGCGATCCGGGGTACTTGCGCAACTTGAGCACGACCACCGCGGGCGATTCCCAGGCGGCGTCCACCAGCGACCAATGCACGTCACGCAGGCTCATGACGGTGGTGCCCGTCTGATCCTCGATGTGCGGCGTGTCGATCCAGATCGACATGCGAACATCCCAGGATTGCGTGACCACCGCGTAACGGCCGTCCGGCGAGGGATGGCGTGCGCCGAAATCCGGGCTGGCGGCGGCGGGCGATTCGGCGCTCACGGCTTCAGCAGCACGAACGCCAGGGCGGCGACCAATGCGGCGGCAATGCAGGCGCCTGCGACCGTCACGCGCAGCAGGCGCACGCGGTTCAGTTCGGCGCGCTGCACCAGTTGCGCATTCTGCTCGGCCAGCGCCTTGATCAGCTCGGTCGACGCTTCCATCTGTTCCTGCAGGGCGCCGACGGACAGTTCGAGATCGCGCACTCTGGATTGCAGCAGCGCCACGTCCGACAGCGGCGCGCCATCGGCCGGCCGGGGCGCGTCATCGGCGGCAGCTTGCGGCTTGCGCAGCCGGGACCACAGCTTCGCTGCGCCGTCGGCAACCTTGGGCGCGTTCTCGATGACCTGACCCCAGGGGATGTTGGAAAGTACCGTGAGCAAGGTTCCGGTCGACATGGGCAACTCCGGCGGCGATGGCGCGACTGCGGCGGCAAATGCCTATCGTATCCCGTATCCCGTATTCCCGGCCGGGCAGGGCGCCGCGCATCTTCGCGACCGCGCATCCGGGCTAGACGCCCGCCGGGAGTTTCGAACGCATCGCCTTCCGGCGGTCGATCCGGCGCCCGTCGACGATGAACGTGCCGTCCCCCACCGCGTGCAGCGTGCGGGTCTCCTTGCGGGTCGCGTCCACCCAGGCGGCAACGCCTTCCAGCACCACGATGTCGTGCTTCTTCACGATGTCGACCACCCGGCATTCGATGTTCGCCACGCATTCCGCAATCAGGGGCGCGCGCACCCGCTTCGCCTTCGCCGGCGTCAGGCCGAAGCGCGCGAATTTGTCCGTGTCCGCGCCGGAACACGTGCCCACGCCCACTACCGGGTCGATCAGGTCCACCGTCGGGATCGCGATCACGCATTCCTTCGTTCGTCGAAGCGCGGCATAGGAATGGTTCCACGGCCCGGTGGTGATGGCGAACCGCGGCGTGAAATCCACCACCATGGTCCACGAAATCGTCATCACGTTGTCCTTGCCGCCGTCGTGCGTCGTGACGAGGACCACCGGTCCCGGTTCCAGCAGCGTGAACGCCTTGCCGATCTGCAGCGATTTCATCATCGTCGTGTCCGATCCGGTGTGTGTGATTCGCGGTGCTGCGGCCTGCGGGTGCGGGCGCAACGCGCAATCCCGTCAATCGCCGAATGCCGCCCCCGGGGCCGCCATCGCCGGAAGGCGTTGCGCATGGTTTCCCGGGTTTTACCGTACATCGGCCGGTCATGGCGGGCCGCACCCGCGCGCAACCATGCCGACAGCCCTTCCGGCAGCTTCACGCCTGCCGCTTGTAGCGATTGGCACGGCGTGCGCAGATTCCACGTCGGCACGGGCCACCAAGAGTCCGACCCGGACGCCGGATGGTCGGCTGAATGCGTTTGGCAATCGCCAGACCGATCGATCGCAACTCCTGCCTCTCGAGGGAGCTCAGGTACGAAAGGGTTGGGCGTCACCGCCATTGACACCCGCGCTCAATTAGAAGCGGCCTGTCGACGACTTTTCCGACGGCCTCCGCTTCCGCAGTTCCACCACGCGACAGCACGGGCAGCTTGAGCCTTGGGTCCAGGCGCAGGTTGTAACGGGAACCGGGAATCAGCGTGACTTGCATGACGAAGCAGTCGATGTATTGGGGCACGAACGGAAAGCCGTACGGGAGTTCGCTCAGCCAGAGTATGTGCGTACCGGCCGGGAGGGAGTAGGCAAGAGGCCGCAAGTGGTTCGATACCTGGACGCTCGGTAGAAGCGCGCCATCCACGGCGCGCAGTAGAACCGGCTCGGCAGGATCGATGCGTAGCGTTGACGCGTTCGAGGTGTCGTCAGGTTGCGCACCGCTGACTTGCACCGGGGGCGGCGAAAGTGCGGCACACCCTCCAGGAACGAGTGTGAGCCAGGCCGCAAAGACCCGACAGGTGGAGCTTGAATACCTGCTGAACCGCGCACGCAACTCGTGAGGCCTGTCGTTTAGGCTGAGCGGACCCGCCGGCGTGGCGCTGCGCTCGGGCAAAGCGTCAGGCCGCACTCTTGTGGAGCCAAACGGCCACGGCAATGGCACCAAGCCCGACCTGCAGCCACCACGTGCCCTTGACCACTGTGCCAAGCCCTGCAATCGAAGCGGCCTTGCTCCTGGCAAGCAGGCCAAGTACGAAAACGACGAAAAAGGAGATGGCCCAGGCGAACCAGGCAACGCCAATGCCCATGCAGCCGAAGCCCTCGCACCGCAGGCGGAGGATGCCAACCGCTGCCGCAACGAGGGCCGCAACTGCACCGACGTAGATGACCCCGAGCGCCTTCTTCATGCCGGCCGCTGGCCCTTCCGTGTCGACGCTCTGACGGTGGACATGGAATGAATGCGCTTCGCCGCTGTCGGGTGACAGCGGACGTCAACCTTGGTGTGCCCGAACTTTGCCATGCCGGTGGAGGTCCCGCTCCAGCGAAGGGTTAGGCATCACCTCTCGCGCCAGGGCGACCCGAGTACGTTGCGAATGTGCCCATAGACCACCTGAACTGCGGATACCTCACCGCTCCAGGAGTGGAAGTTCGACTTCATCCGCTCGACGTTCTGGAAGCTGGTGTGCCAGGGCGAAGACATCTCGACAATGATTGAACTTGGCGCGTCAGCGAACTGATCGGCGGTGATGTCAACAAAAAGGCCGTCCCGCTCAAGCCATGCGTGCGATGACCAGTCCTCCTTCAGCTTGCTCCCTCGATCGCCGCACACGTACTCGAAACCACGAATGTCGCAGTCTTCTTCAAGGTATGTTCCGAGCACGAGAGCCGTATCGCCGCAGGCGCCTCGTGGAAAGGACTTGAACGTAAAGGGCAATCGATCCCTTGGAATCATCTCTATCGCGCTCCTCACCGCTTGCGCAATCTCGCGAATCATCGCAGGTGTCATGTGATGCCTAACGAATGAAAGGGACTTCCCCGTCCCGAGGTTGCGGCGGAAGCCGCGGTCGGCAACGCGTGCCATGATGGCGTTTCCACACCTCATCAGAACCACGAAAGGGGAAGTCCATGCGCA